>Ga0213881_10001547_pt1 | contig 10805 bp, 12 predicted proteins | sample BarmaccoBMER_R08_FD_160104 | JGI IMG/M metagenome (GOLD analysis project Ga0213881, IMG submission 160104) | Barbacenia macrantha exposed rock microbial communities from rupestrian grasslands, the National Park of Serra do Cipo, Brazil - ER_R08 ... | reverse complement strand
GGTGGGGGGTGTAGGGGGAGCAGAGGGGGCTGGGGGAGCTGGGAGGGAGGAGATATAAATAAATGTAACGATATTGCTGTCAAAGTGTTTTACTGGCTTGACAGCAAAGGGGGGAGCCGATAATGTAATATACATACCCGGGTAAGCGACTGAAGAGTTATGCAAGCTAAGCAAAAAGTTACTTTGTATCTGTCACCAGAACTGCATCGTCAACTCAAGATTCGAGCCGCAATTGACTCAGAGCCAATGTCAGAACTTGCTGCACGGGCTATTGTCTTCTACCTGGATCATCCAGAAGTGGTTGACGAGTTAGAAGCATCTAATGGCAGAAATCATCGAGTTTACGGTTGTCCAGAGTGTGCAACTCCAGTGGTATTGAGAGATGGGGAAATGGTTTCTCTCAGCAGCCAGCCGGGTGTGATTGCTGAAGAAAAGTTACCTATCGATCAGGTGCGGGAGACAAAGCCGGAGGGTGAGGAAGAGTTGGTTCCCTGCTAGGAATAGTTTTGGGTCAACCAGAAGCGGTGTCTGTCGAAGTGTCTATTCGGTCCAAAGTAGGTCGATGGAAATGAAAGAAGAGCTAAGTGTTCTAATTCAAGCTCAATACCCCTTAATCTACCTTGTGACCTCCGAGGAAGAACGGGCTGAGCAGGCAATTGCAACAGCGGTAACGCAGTTAAGACCCCAGCGCCGCATCTTCGTTTGGACGGTGACCCACGGCATAGTTGAGTACGGTCAACCTCGCAATGTGACTCAGCACAATACAGTATCGCCTGAGGCTTCAATTGAGTGGATCATTCGGCAGCGGGAGCCAGGGATTTATCTTCTTAAAGATCTGCATCCATTTATCGACTCGCCAGCAACAACTCGTTGGTTGAGAGATGCGATCGCTGGCTTCAAGGGCACACAAAAAACCATCATTCTGATGTCGCCAGTCCAGCAGGTGCCAATTGAGTTAGAGAAAGAGGCTGTCGTTCTAGACTTTGCCCTCCCCGATCTGAACGAGCTGAATCAAGTTTTGTCTCGGCAGATAGAGCAGAACCGTGGCCGTCGCATTACGACTGAAGGGCGAGAAAAGCTGCTGAAAGCGGCGCTGGGTCTAACTCGTGATGAAGCAGAGAAGGTATACCGCAAAGCTCAGGTCACGACAGGGCGCTTGACGGAGACAGAAGTCGATATTGTCCTTTCCGAGAAAAAGCAGTTGATTCGGCGCAACGGCATTTTAGAGTACATCGAAGAGGATGAGACAATTGATGCTGTTGGCGGTTTAGATGAACTCAAGCGGTGGCTGAAGCAGCGCTCTAATGCATTTACTGAGCGGGCAAGAGAGTATGGTTTGCCCCAACCTAAGGGAATGCTGATTCTAGGAGTGCCCGGATGCGGCAAATCTTTGATTGCCAAAACCACTTCTCGGCTTTGGGGTTTACCACTGCTGCGGTTAGACATGGGTCGGGTTTACGATGGGTCCATGGTGGGACGCTCAGAGGCAAATCTACGCAACGCCCTAAAAACAGCAGAGTCAATTTCTCCGGCAATTCTTTTCATTGATGAACTGGATAAAGCCTTTGCTGGCAGCACGGGTTCTGCTGACTCAGACGGCGGTACATCTAGTCGAATCTTTGGTTCCTTCCTCACCTGGATGCAGGAGAAAACATCTCCAGTTTTCGTCATGGCGACTGCCAACAGAGTTGAACGCTTACCAGGTGAATTTTTGCGCAAAGGTCGGTTTGATGAACTCTTCTTTGTCGATCTACCAAATGCGGAAGAGCGCAAAGAAATCTTCAATATCCATCTTCAAAAGCGCAAGCGAGAGGTTTCTCGGTTCGATCTTGAGCAATTAGCTAAAGTTGCCGAAGGCTTTTCAGGGGCAGAAATTGAGCAGGCGCTGGTTGCCGCTATGTACGAAGCGTTTGCTCAGGATCGAGAATTTACCCAACTAGATATTATTGCTGCTATGAGAGCAACGCTGCCTCTGTCGCGGACAATGACAGAGCAGGTGACAGCCTTGAGAGACTGGGCTAGGCAGCGTGCGCGTCCAGCAGCATCCTCTGTCGCTGAGTACCAGCGGATGGAGTTCTAAAGCTTTCTCCTGCTACCACAGGGGGAAAGGCTAGCAACACGATGCTAGCAGTCGATAAAACAGCCGCGTCAGCTATGAAATAACGTAACCAGCGCGGTTCTATCCAAGTCAACTGTTGTTGTTTATCTCAAACTTCCCTTAGGAGGAAACTCAAATGTCTCATTTTAGCACCCTGCGCACCAAGATCACCGATGCTGAGATCCTCAAGGCTTCTCTGCGGGACCTAGGCATTTCTGTGAAGTCGGAAGCTGATGTCCGTGGTTACAATGGTCAGCGTGTTCGTGCCGACCTCGTCGCAGTTTTGGAAGGCGAATACGATTTGGGTTGGTCTCGCAACAGCGATGGTTCTTTTGACCTGATTGCCGATCTCTGGGGTGTTGCCAAGAAGCATAACCAGACTGAGCTGATCAATTCAATTAACCAAAAGTACGCTGTCAACAAGACATTGGCTGAAGTCAAGCAGCGTGGTCTACAAAATGCCAATGTCAAATTGGTGTTACAGAAGTAAGTCCTCTGCGCGTTCCTGAGCTCGCGGGTTAACCAAGTCAATCGGGGTTAACCCCTTTTTTTTTGCCCGTAAGGGAGTAGGGGAGAAGGGAGTAGAGAGAATGGGGTGAGCAGGAAGACTGCCTTCCCTACTCCCTAAATCAACGAATCTTGTGCTAAAGTATCGACTGAGAAGTACGTTTGCCGGTAGTGTTCGTCTCAGGCGCCTCTCCGGATCGGCATCTCTACACCATCAGATTCTGGAGAGATTTCATGTCAATCTATGTAGGCAACTTGTCCTTTCAAGTCACTCAAGAGGACCTCAGTAGTGTCTTTGCTGAATACGGAACTGTCAAGCGGGTTCAGCTCCCAACTGACCGTGAAACCGGACGCCCACGCGGCTTTGGTTTTGTAGAAATGGAAACAGAAGCGGCAGAAACAGCTGCTATAGAGGCGTTAGACGGTGCTGAGTGGATGGGGCGAGCGCTAAAAGTCAATAAAGCGAAGCCACGTGAGGAAAGACGCCCTGGTGGAGGCGGTAACTGGGGCAATAATGAACGGGGATACTCTCGACGCTACTAAATGACGCGATCGAGAAAGCGAGGAGTAGGCTTTTACAAGTTTGCTCCACAACTGCTTGTAAAAATACCTTCGTTATAGAGTGTGGGAGGGGGAAAGTCTTCCCGCAGAAGCGAGGGTTCTTGTGGATATGACGCAATAGGAGGATACAGGATGACCCAAGTGGTTATAGGCGAAAATGAAGGGATTGAGTCAGCGCTACGCCGATTTAAGCGGCAAGTTTCCAAGGCTGGGATCTTTCCAGACATCAAACGTAAGCGTCACTTCGAGACACCAATTGAGAAGCGCAAGCGTAAAGCCATTGCGAGAAGGCGAAAAAGGTATTCCCGCAACGCATAGTTAGGAGTTGGGCTTAGTTAGCTTTTAAACTGAGCTGGTAATTTTGCCAAATCTGGCAGCATGACCAACTCTGATGCTTCTTCCTTGATTGTTACTGGTAATTTCAAGGGTTTAGGCTGCTCTTCTAGCAAGCAACTAGCAACGGGCAGGCTATGCTCTAGGTCATCTAACGGTCGGGGAATAACTGCTATGGCATGTAACTCACCAATCCGTACCGCTTCCTGCACACCTACCTCTAGCGCTACAACAACATCTGCTACAGCTCCCCGGATAATCGCAGTACATAAACCCGCTCCAATCTTTTCATAAGAAGCAAGCTGGACTTCCGCAGCTTTCAGCATCGCATCAGCCGCTCCCACCATGGCAGGAAACCCCCTTGTTTCCAATAGACCAATAGCTTCATTGCTGATCCGGCGTTGACGGTTGGCTCTAGCTAGTTCATAAATGCGGCTGCCAATTGGCAGCACAGCTTCCAGATTAGGTAGTGGTCGTGCAATCACTAGGGTTGAAACTGGTTGCTCAGACTCTTCAGAGGCAGCTTGTGCCCCTACCTCCACAGCTAAACGGATATCAGCAATTCGACCTCGGACAACGGCAGTACAGTGACCGCTGCCAATCTTTTCAAACCCGATTAGCGTCACTTCTGCCGCCTTTAACATCGCGTCAGCAGTGCGAATAATTGCCGGGAAACCAACAGTAGAAACTAAGCCTAAGGCACTTTCACTAATCTTGTCTTTTTTATCTGAGTACGAAATCGCTGCCTCCATCTTAGACCTCCACTAAAATGCATTGGTTGCTTACGCTTAAGTCTGGTCAGAGGGAGACTGACCATCTTGGAGTGGACGGTTTAAGATTTGACGGTGGGGAAACATGGTTGACAGCATCCGATCCAGGTGAGCTTGCCCGTAAACTCTAGTATTAGTATTAGTAGGTCCAGATGTTTTAGGGGCCGCCTCTAGGCTTTGTTCAGTGAGGAGCGAATTTGTGGTAGCTGACTGAGAAGAAGCACCACTAGCAGATGGGTTAGGGGCAGACTGACTGACTACACCATTCATCTCCCCAGGTGTCTCTTCAATCCGACGGCTTTTGTCCCCAATCAGAGAACCTGCTGCCACCACTTGCCCCGGCTCGATCGACGGATCTAGCATCGTTGTTGTGGGACCAATACAGGAATTTGCCCCAATCTTACCCTTGCCAATCACCAAAACGCCAGCTCCTAGCGTGACTCCTGACTCCACCTCTAGCGTACCTTCATGGGCATGTAAAATAGTACCCATACCGATACATACTCCGGCACCGATCACAATCCGGCTATTTGGATTGGCTTGAATTAGCACCCCTGGTGCGATCACCGCGCTGGGGTCAATCGCCACATCGCCGCTAACGTAAGAGTTAAAGTTGTTGATGGGCTGCAGTGGCGGTACATACATTGATGGCACCTCTGAACCCGAAGAAAATGTGATTAGGCGGTTTGGGGTCATTACCCATAAGTTTAACGAAATCGGAGAATGTTTAGCAGATTTATGACTGCTAATTGGGTCGCTGGATAATAGTCTCCAACACCCGGCGCTTGGCTTTAGGATCGATACCAATCAGACGGACATATTCCCCTGGGTATTCTCTTAGGTAGGATTCTAGAGTCGCGATCGCTTCGCTTTCTCGATTTGTCTGGATCTGACCACAACTAGTCCAGGAACCAGTGCGAAAGCGACGCTCATCCACATGCTCTGCACTAATGCGGTATCCTTGAGCCAAAAGTTGGCGCAGCTGTTCCACCACTTCTGGTTTTAAGCTTGTACTTTGAGCTGATTGCTGCCTGGGACTTGAAGCAGTCGGGATCGGAGATGGCTGGTGAACGCTACCATCTGGTCGTTGTAGCATTGTCTCCAACACTCGGCGCTTTGCCTTAGGGTCAATGCCGATCAGACGTACGTACTCACCCTGATGGTTAGCTAAACACTCTTCTAGTGCCCTGATCGCTTCTGATTCATTACTGGTGGTAATTGGGCTACAGCTAGCCCAGGAACCAGTGCGGAAGCGGCGCTCATCTACATGTTCCGTGCCAATCTTGTAACCTTGAGCCAAAAGCTGTCTCACTTGCTCTACTGTCTCAGCACCAATTTTAGAACTGCTTGCTCGACTCGTCGTGCCAGCTGACATAGCTCCTTGGGTCTTTTGACCAGCTAGAGAAACCGTACCATCTGGGCGCTGAATAATAGCCTCAAAGACTCGCCGCTTACCTTTGGGGTCAATGCCAATTAAGCGGACATATTCTCCTGCATGTTCTGCCAAACAGGCCTCTAGCTCTCTGAGGACTTCTGACTGCCGGGTGGTGGTAATCGGACTACAGCTAGCCCAAGAACCAGTGCGGAAGCGGCGTTCATCTACATGTTCCGTACCAATCTTGTAACCTTGAGCCAAAAGCTGTCCAACTTGATCTATCACATCTGAACCTAAACTTGCACTTCTCATATCACTATAGTTAGCGCTCCTTGAGCCATTAGATCCGTTCGCACCATAAGATTTAGTGAGTTCATCTCGGATTGGTGTAATACATGCCTCATTTTCACTACACAAGTAACCAGCTCGCAAGGCTTGATTGACACCCACTACATGGTGAGCAAAATCCTTGTCTTGCGATTGCACATCAGGCAAACGGTCGGCTTGCTGCTGGTTGGTAATCACTGCTCCAGAAGGCACATACTTACCAGCGGGAATTTCTACATCCTGGATTAGTGCGTGCATCATGACAATGCAGTCTCGACCTACTCTAGCGTTAAACACTGTGGAGCGAAAGCCGATAAAGCAATTGTCTCCAATGTATGCTGGACCATGGATGAGAACCATATGGGTAATTGAAGCATTTTTCCCAATCCACACCGAGTATTGCTTTTGGTCATCCCCAACAACCCGACCCTGCTCTAGCCCGTGGATGACTACACCATCTTGAATATTAGTATCTTCGCCGATATGAAAAGGTTTACCTTCATCAGCACGGATTGAAGTCCCTGGTGCCACCATGACATTTGGTCCCACCTCGACTTCTCCTATAATGGTAGAGAAGGGATGGACATAGGCAGTGTCATGAATCTTGGGTTCAGCTAGATTGCTTGACCAGGGGGTGGGGGGGGCAGCAAAGCTGCGGACTACCATCGGGAAATTCCTCCTAACTTTGACTTTTGGCTGTCAGATTTTACTAAAGATGAAGAATGAAGGCTAGCGACACAACGCGCAAACACTTCATACTTCACTTTGTTGTTAACTAACTGCCAACTAACGATACTGGTCTCTCTTGCTGTAAATAACACGATTTTCAACACTTACAGTGTCAATAATCGCTACCACCGCTGCGTCAAGTGGTCGGTGTTCATTGCCAGGAATCTGACGAGCCGCACTCCCACAACTAACTAGAACCCACTCATCCACTCCTGCACCCACGTTATCGGCTGCAACCTCATATTCTGGCATGAGGTGTCCCTCCTCATCCACAAATTGCAGCAGCAGCAGTTTTGTCCCTCTCAGGCTCGGCTCCTTTTGAGTACTTACAACGGTGCCGCGAACTTTGGCAATTTGCATTGTCCATTTCTACGGTCGGTTACCATAAGGGCGAATGGCATTGACATCTTCGCGGAACTGCTGCACATCCTCGGTATACCGAATTGGTAAGACATATTCGAGGTTTTCGTGGGGACGAGCAATGATGTGGGTAGACAAGACCTGGCCTCCGTTCACCCGCTTCACAGATTCAATCCCTGCTCCCACCGAGGCCTGTACCTCGGAAACATCTCCACGCACAATCACTGTGACGCGTCCGCTACCAATTTTTTCGTAACCCACAAGGGTGACGCGGGCGGCTTTGACCATTGCGTCTGCTGCTTCCACTACTGCTGGAAAGCCAAGTGTTTCTACCATACCGACGGCAATTGACATCGGTTTTCCTCCTTAGTTGTTTGGCAATAAATACGAGAATCCAGTTCTGCTAAAGTTAAACGCGAAACTGTTCAACAGATTCGGTATAACGAATTGGCAGAACATATTCGAGGTTTTCATGCGGACGAGCAATGATATGAGTCGATAAGACTTCACCACCATTGACCCGATTTGCCGCATCAATTCCAGCCGCAACCGAGGCTTGCACCTCAGAAACGTCCCCTCGCACAATGACCGTCACGCGAGCGCTACCGATTTTTTCATAGCCTACAAGGGTGACGCGGGCGGCTTTAACCATTGCATCAGCTGCTTCTACCACCGCCGGAAAGCCCTTGGTTTCAATCATTCCAACTGCAATTGGCATTTAACAACTCCTCTAAAATGAGTGCAATTCCCCAGTCAGAACAGTCCTTTGAGGAAAATTTTGACGGGGATGCTCATTCTTAAGCTCAAAGGCATCCAAATTAATCATAGGAAAGCTTTGCTCCCCTGACAATATAAATTAGTATGATACTTTATAATATGATACTTTTAGAAAACTTAACAAAAGCCAATTGTGCCGACAGCTTAGCCAAAGTTCATCAGTTTCTAGAGCAGTTGCGTCTGTTTTATAATTTCTTTATTACTTCTACATCAAGCCGAATCGGAGGGTCGGTAATTCCAAGACAGGAAAGGATGACAGAGGGTAACACCGTTCTCTAGAGTGGATATACAGCCGTTTAGGTATTGATTTCAAGGAGACGACTTACAAAGTGTTATAATTTTTTTTAAATGGCAAGAGATAAACTCCTGCTCTACAAGTTGTACTTTCAAGTTTATAAGTAGAGATTGGAGTAGTTATCAAGTAAGTTTATAGCGGCAGTTTCTGATTTTTAATGTCTTGAAAAAGATCATTCTAGGTTATTTACGGTCATACTCAAGATGAATCTATTTCTATTCCTTAATAGCTGGTGGGTACCTTTCTACGGTCTAATAGGCGCGATTGTGACTCTGCCTTGGGCAATGGGAACGATCCGACGCACAGGTCCTAGACCAGCAGCCTACTTCAATTTGTTGATGACAGTTCTGGCTTTTGTCCACAGCTTAGTGGTCTTGAAGGACATCTGGAACCAGGAACCACAAAGCTTCCTCGTGACATGGTTAAAAACTGCAGACTTGGACTTATCTTTCGCCTTGGACGTTTCGCCAGTCACTGTTGGGGCAGCCGTTCTGATTACGGGTTTAAGTCTTCTGGCACAAATTTATACCCTAGGCTATATGGAGAAGGACTGGGCTCTAGCTCGTTTCTTCGCCTTGATGGGTTTTTTCGAGGCAGCGCTCTCTGGTCTAGCCCTGAGTGATTCCTTATTTCTGAGCTATGCTCTTTTGGAAATGCTTACTCTTTCCACCTACTTATTGGTGGGATTTTGGTATGCGCAGCCGTTGGTGGTCACGGCAGCCCGCGATGCGTTTTTAACCAAGCGAGTTGGCGATCTATTGCTACTAATGGGAGTGGTGGCACTTGCCACGATGGCAGGGAGTTTGAACTTTTCTGACTTGAATGAATGGGCACAAACAGCTAACTTGTCGCCTGTGAACGCGACCTTACTAGGCTTGGCATTGATTGCTGGACCAGCTGGTAAATGTGCACAATTTCCTTTGCATTTGTGGCTAGATGAGGCAATGGAAGGACCTAACCCTGCTTCTGTCATGAGAAACTCAATGGTGGTAGCAGGTGGTGCTTTTGTGCTGTTTAAGTTACAGCCAATCCTGTCGTTGTCACCAGTCGCGTTAAATGCTCTGGTGGTGATAGGCACGGTGACAGCAGTGGGTGCATCTTTGGTATCGATTGCCCAAATTGATATCAAGCGAGCGCTGTCACATTCTACGAGTGCTTATATGGGGTTGGTGTTTATAGCGGTGGGATTGCAGCAGGGCGGTGTAGCTCTGGTGCTGCTATTCACCCATGCGATCGCCAAAGCCCTGTTATTTATGAGTGCTGGCTCGGTCATTGCAACAACCAATACGCAAGACTTAACAGAAATGGGCGGGCTCTGGTCGCGGATGCCAGCAACTACGACTGCCTATATAGTAGGTGCAACGGGAATGGTGACATTGCTCCCCTTGGGCAGTTTTTGGGCCAAACTGCAATGGGTGGAAAACTTTATAACTGCACCTCCCTGGCTTGTGGGAGTCCTATTACTCGTCAATGGCTTGACCAGTTTGAATCTGACCCGTGTATTCCGGCTAGTTTTTTGGGGTCATTCGCAGCCTAAAACTCGCCGTGCCCCAGAAGTTGGATGGCAGATGGCTTTACCAATGGTATCTCTGACAGTGGTGACTCTTCTGGTGCCACTGCTGCTACAACAATGGCAACTGCTGCCGAGTTGGGAAGCCATTAATCGGTTGGCAGTCGTGCTGCTAGTTGCATCAAGCGCGACTGGTTTGGCAATTGGCTCGATGATCCACTTACAGAGAGCCTGGTCTAGACCAATTAAGCTGTCCTGGAGAGTCGTACAGGATCTGCTAAGCTACGATTTTTACATTGATAGGCTTTACGGGGTGACGATAGTCAGTGCCGTTGCCCTCATGTCTCGGTTAAATGCTTGGATTGACCGCTATGTTGTCGATGGATTGGTGAACCTGGTGGGACTAGCAACAATTTTTGGTGGGGAAAGCTTGAAATACAGTAGTTCCGGCCAGTCTCAGACCTATGTACTGACAATTCTTTTAGGAGTATGTTTATTAGGGCTATTGGTGAGCTGGCCCTTAGGATTCCTGATTGGTTGGCAATTTTAGAAAGTTTTTGGTTGTGTTATGAAGGAGTTTGTTCCACAATGCTTAGTGCCTTGATTTGGATGCCAATGCTCGGTGCCGCCTTAATAGGCTTTTGGCCTAAAGGCATGAATCCAAATCGCTCTCGTCTCATCGCTTTAGTTGCTGCTGGTGCCGCTTGCTTGTGGACGCTCGTCATAGTGAGCCAGTTTAACCCCAGCCATGTAGGTCAACAGTTCTCGGAGTTCATTCCCTGGATTGAGACTTTAGGTTTGAACTATCACCTTGGAGTTGATGGTCTATCTTTACCTTTACTAGTTCTCAATGGTCTACTCACTTGTATTGCCATTTACAGCAGCGATGTAGCTATCCAAAGGTTCCGCCTCTACTATGCTTTAGTACTGGTTTTAAGTGCTGGGGTGGCAGGTGCTTTCTTAGCGCAGGATTTGCTGCTATTTTTCCTGTTTTATGAGCTGGAACTGATTCCGCTGTATTTGTTGATCGCAATTTGGGGCGGGCATCGGCGTGGCTATGCAGCAACAAAATTTTTAATCTACACCGCAATCTCTGGAATCTTGATTCTGGCAAGTTTCCTCGGCATAGTTTGGCTAAGTGGTAATACCAGCTTTGCCTACGA
>Ga0213881_10001546_pt1 | contig 10806 bp, 7 predicted proteins | sample BarmaccoBMER_R08_FD_160104 | JGI IMG/M metagenome (GOLD analysis project Ga0213881, IMG submission 160104) | Barbacenia macrantha exposed rock microbial communities from rupestrian grasslands, the National Park of Serra do Cipo, Brazil - ER_R08 ... | reverse complement strand
ATTTTCTGTTAAGTTTGTTTAACGGTTTTACCTGGATTCCTAAGCAATAATGCATTAGCAAAGTATCAAATCCGTAACATTAGCTTATTGCAACCTTGTGAATAGATTCTAGTTTACAACAGTTAATAAAAACCTTTAAGAAAATTGTAATTTCTCTACTTCTTGAATACAAATTTGTTATCCTGAATTGAATAACTTGAGTCGGTATGACTACCTTGAGTAAAGTTTCATCTAGTTTAATCTTAGGGAAATGGACCCAGCGACTACTGGAAGCAATTTTATTGGGTGGACAACTAGTCCCTCACTTACTCAAGGGTAAAATTCACCTACGCAATACCATTGACCAGATGGTAGTTGCTGGTCCAGAATCCTTACTAATTACTCTAGTAACAGCACTCTTTGTGGGCATGGTCTTTACCATTCAAGTAGCGCGAGAGTTGATTAACTTTGGTGCTGGTAGTGCTGTTGGTGGAGTCCTGGCAGTTGCCCTGATCCGAGAGCTAGCACCAGTGCTGTCAGGGGTAGTGCTGGCGGGAAGAGTCGGCTCTGCGTTTGCTGCTGAAATTGGGACAATGCGAGTGACGGAACAGATTGATGCTCTCTACATGCTTAGAACTGACCCTGTTGATTACCTGGTTATTCCACGTGTCATTGCTTGTTGCTTGATGTTGCCAATATTGACCATAATTTTTCTCTTGACAGGTCTGGCAGGAGGAGTACTGATTGGCACTTATCTGTATCACCTGTCCTCAGATACATTTCTAGATTCAGTCAGAAATTTCATCCAAGTGTGGGATATCAATAAGGCTATGTTTAAAGCATTATGTTTTGGAGCTTTAATTGCTATAATTGGCTGTAATTGGGGCTTGACGACAACTGGAGGAGCTAAAGGTGTGGGGCAATCTACGACATCCTCTGTAGTGACGGCTTTACTGCTTATCTTTATTACTAACTTTTTCTTGTCCTGGGTATTGTTTCAAGGAACTGAGAATACGTTTTTTCAAGGAGTATAAGTCAGAGGTGTACTGCAATGATTGATACTGGACTCGCTCATATCGCACTCCCCGCCTCAGATATTGACCGGAGTAGTGAATTCTACTCTAAGTATGTTTGAATTTGTCAAAGTACTTCAGAGGTAGTAGTTGAGGTATGACAAGGCGTCTAGAGAGATTACAGTTTGTGACAAAGATTACGCTTATTAAACAATATCATTTGGCACAGGGCAAAATATAGGTAGAGATCGCATTTAGGTTTTTGTAGTCTCTGCCTGAAAAAAAAAGGAGGATTGAGATATGAGTGCAAAAGCTTATTTCTTAGTCTCAGCATTAATTTTTGCTTTAGTCGCAATATTACATCTCCTTAGACTAGTAAATCACTGGTCATTGCAGATTGGGACGATTGTCTTTCCGTTCTGGGGTTCATGGTTGGGACTTGCCATAGGACTTGCGTTAAGTATCTGGGCATTTCGTCTGATAGCTGTGTGGAAGATTAGCCATTAGCCAGAGGTATCTACAACGTGGTTATGGCTTAGGAATGTATCATGTATCAACTGCTCCAAGCTATTGTAAACAATGATGAGAAAACATCTTTACGAGAATTACTTAATAGATTAAGCACATCAGGTCAGAAAATTTTCCTGAGGAATGATATTCTGCGAGCTTTTGCACGCTACTGTCAGCAATCCCAAAAGCCAGCATACTTCTACCACTCTTCCTCCTTGGGGAAACTTATTCACCACACTCATGAAATTCTTTGGGACGAAAACATCTGGTTTGTTGTCCGACCTTGGATTGCCAGTCAACAAGTTTGGCGACTGTCAGCAGACCTAACTAATTTTGAGCCTGTGGCCCCACAGGCATTGCTAGACGTGCGCGATCGCCTCGTCAACCGTTACCAACCCCAAATCCTAGAGATAGACTTTCATCCCTTTTACAAAGATGCTCCTACGATCGACGACCCCAGAAATATTGGTCAAGGTGTCAGATTTCTCAACCGTTATTTATGCAATCAACTATTTACTGACTCTCAGTACTGGTTAGAAGCATTATTCCAGGTCTTACACTGGCATCAATACAATGGCATCTCCCTGCTCATCAACGACCACATTCACTCAGGCACACAACTTTTCCAGCAAGTCAAGCAAGCTCTTAGGTTCGTCAGTCAGCAACCACCTGACAAACCATACGAAGAATTTCACAATGAACTGCAAAAATTAGGTTTTGAACCTGGTTGGGGTAATACCGCATCTCGAGTTTGCGAAACCTTAGAACTCTTCAAACGACTGATAGACACACCAGAACCTGCCATCCTAGAAGCCTTTGTTGCCCACATCCCTGCTATTTTTCGCATCGTCCTCATTTCTGTACATGGCTGGGTAGGTCAAGAAGGTGTTTTGGGACGAACTGAGACAGCGGGTCAAGTCGTCTACGTCCTCAATCAAGCCCGCTACCTAGAAAACAAACTGTGGGAAGATATCAAACTTGCTGGTCTCGACTTCCTTGGTATCCAACCCCAAGTTATCATCCTCACCCGCCTGATTCCTAATTGCCAAGGGACGTTGTGTAACCAACGCATCGAGAAGGTCGAGGATACAGAAAATGCCTGGATATTGCGGGTTCCTTTCCAAGAATTTAATCCTAAAGTTACCCATAACTGGATTTCTAAATTTGAAATTTGGCCTTATCTAGAAACATTTGCGACGGATGCAGAAAGCCAGCTCCTGGCACTCCTTGGAGGACACCCTAACTTAATTATTGGTAACCACAGTGACGGTAACTTGGTTGCCTTTTTCCTGGCGCGTCGGCTCAAAGTTCCCCATTGCAACATTGCTCATTCCTTAGAAAAGCCTAAATACCTATTCAGCGACCTCTACTGGCAAGAGCTAGAGGAGCCATACCACTTCTCGGTGCAATTCATCGCCGATCTCATTTGCATGAATGCAGCAGACTTCATTGTCACGTCTTCTTACCAGGAAATTGTGGGAACACCCGACATGGTAGGACAGTACGAGTCTTACAAATGTTTTACCATGCCTCATCTTTATCATGTGGTTGATGGAATTGATTTGTGTAGTCCTAAGTTCAACTTGGTGCCACCAGGGGTTGAGGAAAATATCTTCTTTCCCTATACCCAAATAGAAAGCCGCGATCCCCAAGCCCACGCACAAGTTCAGAACCTGCTCTTTACTGACGATAAACCTTACATTCTTGGACACTTAGATGATCCGAGCAAACGACCACTCTTTGCCGTTGCTCCCATCAACTCGATCAAAAACCTAACTGGTTTGGCTGAGTGCTTTGGTAAAAGTCTGGCATTGCAAGAGTGTTGCAACTTAATCCTGATCGTCAATAAGCTACATCCAGATGATGCCACTAATGAAGAAGAAGCCAGGGAAATCGAAAAATTCCACGACGTCTTTAATAAGTATGATTTTCACGGTCACATCCGCTGGCTGGGGATGTGCCCCAACCGTCTCGAACTTGGCGAAGCCTACAGAGTCATTGCAGATTGCAGGGGAATTTTTGTCCACTTTGCCCGCTTTGAACCCTTCGGACTGACTATTCTGGAAGCTATGATCTCCGGCTTACCAACTTTCACGACTCAATTTGGTGGTTCCTCAGAAATTATCCAAGATGGAGTCAATGGGTTTCATATAAATCCTACAGATCTGGAGGGGACAGCTAGAAAAATTTTGCACTTTATTAATCAATGCGATGCTCATCCCCAATTCTGGCAAGATATTTCCCAGCAGGCAGTCACGCGAGTTCGCCATCAGTACAACTGGGAGTTACATGCTAAGCAACTACTATCACTTGCAAAAACCTACGGCTTCTGGAACTATGTTTCTCGGAATAATCGCGAAGCCCTGCTATGCTACATAGACAACTTATTCGACTCACTCTATCAACCCAGAGTGCAGCAAATCTTGGAACAACACATGCGTTACTAACAGTCTGATCGTTTTTCATTCTTTTCTCAAGTGAAGCAGTACAGATGGATACAACAGGTTGTTCTCACCATTTGAGCTATGCAGACTGGAGCTTGAGCGAAACCCAGTTTGACCCTAACCAGTTGCACTCCAGAGAAACCGTCTTCACAATCGGCAATGGATATTTAGGCACACGGGGTAGCTTTGAAGAAGGCTATCCTCATGCATTGCCAGCTACCTTCATCCGGGGTGTTTATGACGAGGTGCCAATTGTTTACACTGAACTTGCCAACTGTCCTGACTGGTTGTCATTTACAATCACTGCAGATGGCGAACGCTTCCGCCTCGATCGGGGTGAAATTTTAAGCTATGAACGGCAGCTTGACCTGCACTGGGGCATTCTCAACCGCCGAGTGCGTTGGCGTAGCCCTAACGGGAAGACTCTAGATCTTGACTTTCAACGCTTTGCTAGTTTAGCAGACGAACATGTGTTGGGCATACGCTGCCAGCTGACGCCAGTGGATTGTGATAGTTTGATCGAAATTCAGGCTAGCATCAACGGCTATCCGGAAAATCAGGGTTTCGACCATTGGGAATGGTTAGATCAGGGCAAGACCGATCGAGGGATCTGGTTGCAAGTTCATACCCGCACATCCCGGATTGAACTGGGCATGGCTTCTGGGATGACAGTATCGGGAGCTGAGGCACTATTGCAGGTTACTAGTGTCCCAGGCTACCCGACGCTAACGACAACATTTTTGGCTGCTGTAGAAAAGACTGTGACGCTGGAGAAGGTTGTCACCGTTTTCACTTCCCGCGAGGTAGAGGCTCCAGTCCAAGCAGCTCAAGTCAAACTTGCTCAATTGCCTGCCTACTCTGTGCTATTAACTGCTCACGAGCAGGCATGGGATGAGATTTGGCAGAAAAGTGATGTCGTGGTTGAAGGAGATACCAAAGCCCAACTTGCTATCCGCTACAATCTCTTTCAGTTGCTCATCAGTGCATCGCGGCATGACAAGCGGGTTAGTATTCCGGCTAAAACCCTCTCAGGTTTTGGTTATCGGGGTCATATATTTTGGGATACAGAAATCTTTATTCTCCCCTTCTTCACGTTCACCCAACCAGAGATCGCTCGCAACTTGCTGACTTACCGTTGTCATACGCTGAACGGGGCACGGCGTAAGGCAGCTTTTTACGGATATAAAGGGGCAATGTTTGCCTGGGAAAGTGCTGACACTGGTGATGAAGTGACGCCCCGTTGGGCACTGCCCAATCAGCCTTACGGTGAAGAAGTGCGGATTTGGTGCCGCGATCGCGAAATCCACATTAGCTCTGATATCGCCTATGCTGTCTGGTATTACTGGCAAGCGACTGGCGATGATGAGTGGATGCGGGATTGCGGGGCTGAAATTATTCTGGATACAGCCATATTCTGGATGAGCCGCGTTGAGTGGAACACTCAGCAAGAACGCTATGAAATCCGCGAGGTCATTGGAGCAGATGAATACCACGAACAGGTGAATAACAATGCGCTCACCAACAGGATGGTGCAATGGCATCTGGAAAAAGCTATTTATGTATTTGACTGGCTAAGCAATAGGTTTGCTGATCGAGCTGCTGAGCTGAAACAGAAACTGCACTTGACCTCAGAGCGGTGCAGGCGCTGTCAAGATATTGTCACGAATCTGTGGATTCCATACGATCCTACAACAAGACTGATCGAGCAGTTCGAGGGATTTTTTAACTTAGAAGATATCAATCTGGATGACTACGAGCCGCGTACCCGCTCAATGCAAGCCCTTTTGAGCATCGACGGAGCTAACAAGCGGCAGGTCCTCAAGCAACCAGATGTGTTGATGCTCCTCTATCTAATGCGGGGAGTGGGAGAGTTTCCATACAGTCAGGAAGTGTTGCTGAAAAACTGGGGCTACTACGCACCCCGCACCGATATTACCTATGGTTCGTCTCTGGGACCAGCAATTCACTCGATCTTAGCCTCAGATTTGGGTGCTTCAGCGGAGGCTTACGAACGGTTTATGCAGGCGGCATTGGTGGATCTGGAAGATGTCCGAGGTAATGCAGCAGACGGAATTCATGGGGCTTCGGCTGGAGGCGTTTGGCAAGCTGTGGTTTTGGGGTTCGGTGGTATCCATTTGGCGGGTGATGAACCCGTAGCCAACCCCCACTTGCCCTCAGGCTGGATGCGTCTACATTTCAAGCTTCATTGGCACGGCAAATGGCACGAGTTTGATTTGCGCCCTATCTCCTGAAATCTTTTAAGTTAACTTTTGTTACTTGTAATTAAGGTTCTGAGCGATTAACATTGTGAGCATTAGGCACGCTGTCGCCGATGCGAAAATAGTTGTGATTTACCATGCAGCTTCCAGTCGCAGCTCCCCATAAATCCCAAATGAGTTCGCGATCACGAAAGGCTTATTTTATTCCTTTTTTACTCAGTTTTTCTATTTTAGATCTTTTTATGCCGATCTACTTAAGTGAGTGCCCTCTGTAAAGTTTGCAATAAATCTGCTGCAGTGAAGGGCTTTGACAAAAATCCCTGAATCCCAGTATTCTCAGCCTGTGCCATTATTGCACTAGATACCAGTCCGCTCATCGCTACGATCCGGACCTGTGGGTTGATTCTTTTTAAAGCGAGGATTGTCACCATACCATCCATCTCCGGCATCATTATGTCGATTAGCACTAGATAGATGTCATGCTGATATTGGGCATATAAGGCTAGTGCCTCAATGCCATTCTTAGCAGTTAAGGCCTGATATTTGTAGCTCTCCAGCGTAGTTTTGGTAATCTCGCAAATTGGGGCTTCGTCATCTACTACCAGAATTAATTCACCATGTCCTTTCAGGAGTTCTGGGTCTGCTACTGCTGGTTGGGTTGCTGTTTCCTCGCTGCTCGGCAAGTAAACATTAAATCTGCTACCTTTTCCAACCTCACTGTATACTTTGATAAAACCGCAGTGGCTTTTGACAATGCCAAGTACAGTAGATAAACCTAGCCCTGTACCTTTGCCAGCTTCTTTGGTTGTAAAAAAGGGGTCAAAAATGCGCTCGATGATTTCTGGGGAAATACCCGTTCCTGTATCGGCAACTGTAATGACAACATAGGGTCCAACTTTTGCCTCAATATTCATCCGAGCATAGCTTTCATCAATTAGCAGGTTAATAGCACCAAGGCTTAAAGCTCCGCCATTGGGCATGGCATCAAGAGCATTGACGCACAAGTTCATGAGTACCTGGTGCAGTTGTGTCACGTCGGCTGAGACTGTCCATAAGTCAGGTGCGATATCTGTAGAAAATTCAATGGATTTGGGAAATGTCTGTTTGACAAACTGAGTGATTTCCCTCAGCAGGTGACTAATTTGGACAATTATCCGCTTGCCTTCGAGTCCGCGCGCAAATGACAGCACTTGCTTAACCAAAGCCGCTCCGCGTTTGACATTGTTTTCCAATATTTCTAGCAGCTGCACCTCTTGCTTTTCAGAGTATTTTAGCTGCAAAAGTTGAATTGACATCAGCATCGGTGCCAGTACATTGTTGAGATCGTGGGCCATGCCGCTAGCAAGTGTGCCGATGCTTTCCAGGCGCTGGACGCGCAAGAATTGGGCTTCGATTTTTTTCTGGTCTGTAATGTCTGTATCAACTGTGAGAATTGATTTTGGTTGACCCTCTCGCTCGCGTACTAGTGTCCAGCGGCTAGCAACAATGATTTCCTTGCCAAATCTGTTGACCTTGCATAATTCACCCTGCCAAGAACCACTCTCAAAAACCGTTTTTCGAGCTGCTTGCAGTTGAGGTGTAATTTCTGGGTAAAGTAGCTCACTGGCATTTTTCCCCAGAGCCTCCTCAAATGACCAACCATAGAGACTTGCAGCGCTGTTGTTCCAGAATAAGATTTGGTTATCTAAACCGTAAACACAAATTGCATCTGTCGCGACATCCAGCAACATGGCTTGTTCAGAAATTTTTTGTTCTGAGAGCTTGCGCTCAGTAATGTCTTCTGCAATGCCAGCAAAGTGGTTAATTTCTCCTCGTGCATTCCGAATCGGAAAACCCCGATCCCAGATCCAGCGGATAGTACCATCAGGTTGCAAGATGCGATATTCTATATTCATAGATTCAGCCTGCAACTGTCGTTGCTTCAGATAATTCCTTACTAGAGGACGGTCTTCTATGTGAACGGCATCTAGTCAGGAAAGAGGCTTTTCGCGCAAACTTTGACAAGAGCGACCCCATATTCGCTTGTAAGCAGGGCTAATGTAGATGTTTTGGCTGGCATCTGGGCTAGTTATCCAGACTGCCGATCGCATATTCTCTGCCAACTGGCGAAACTTCTCCTCACTCTGCCGCAGAGTTTCTTCTGCTTGCTTGCGATCGCTGATGTCTCGAAAGATTAATAAATGAAGATCAGGCAGAAAGTTACCAGTTGCAGTGTATTCGACCTCTCGCACAACTCCGTCACGTCGCTGAAGACGTAACTCGCCCTGAGCCAACCGTTTTCGCTCCCGAAAACCCTGCCTAATTTCAGTGAAATCAAAACCTGGCTCAGCAAAATCTGCAATAGTGGAAGCAAGCAAATCAGCTTTGGACACGCCATATAGTTCACAGGCAGAAGGGTTGGCATTTATGTATCTGCCATCGTCATCTACAATGGCAATTGCGTCTATGGCGCTGTTAAAAACCGCCTCAAACTTTCCCTCACTCTTTCGCAGTAATGCAGCTTCTGCCTGTTTTTGCAGCGTGATGTCGCGAATTAAACAGCGCCAGCCGATGTGCTCGCCTTGTAAGCTATATGCAGCAGCTAGCTTGATCCTGGCAGGAAAGGGCATGCCGCCTTGTGGCTGTAAGGAAAGTTCCCCGTCTTGAATTGGCTGCAAATTTGTGAGTTGTTTACGAAAGGTTTTACGGTATTGCTTGGCAATAAAGATAGCCAATGGTTTGCCTACTAACCACTTTTGGGCTGTAGAGAGCAGGGCTGCTGCTGCCTGGTTTGCTTGTTGAATGGTTCCAGCAGTATCAGTTACTAGATATCCATCTGGAGCAAATTCAAACAAATCCTGGTATCGCTGGCACTCCAATTCAGCTCGCTGACGGGCGATCATCAATTCTTCGTTTGCAGAGCGTACTTCCTCTTCGCTAATTCGCAGTTCTTCCAGTGTTGCCTGCAACTCCTTATTGGTTTGCATCACTTCTTGAGTGCATGCTATCTCAGCTCTTTCTAGCTGAGTTTGAGCTTGACACAAATCTTGCTCTATCTCCTGCCGTTGAGCGATTTCCTGCTGCCATTGTGCCGTCCGTGCTTCTAATTGTTTCTGTATCGCTTCAATGACATTACCTATTGCTGTTGGCTCGAACACTTGCATTAAGCTAGACCGAGTGATGAGTCCTACTAATTGACCGCGCTCGTCCACAATTGGCAGATGGCAAATCTGATGTTGACTCATCAGCGAAAACGCCGTATAGGCATCCTGAGAATTTGATTGTGTGAGAGTGACAACTTGTTGCCTCACCACAGAGGCTACATTAAGCTGAGACAAGTTCATCTTAGAGGCGATCAGCCTGACTACATCTCGCTCTGTCAACACGCCTACTAACTGCAAATCCTCTACTACCAAAACACAGCATGCTTGTGCTTGACTAAGCAAGGAGATTGCATCAACTACCAAAGTATCAGGGTGAATCGTCAAGGGAGATCGATCAATAATTCGATCTAGGGTAGGAAAATCAATAAGCTGCTTATTGAGCTGCATGGTCAGTTGGTTAACTCCCACCATCTTCTTGACCTTTTCAGAAAATAACTAAGACTACTGGCTCAATCGGTGTTCTAGGGAGATAAAATCAGGGAGATAGACTAAAACTTGAGCGGGTGTGCAAAGTCAGCTAAAAGGTACACGCAAGATGCCTACAGGAAATTCTATCAGATAGGATTGCCGTAGCTGTCATGCCTGTATGAATTTCTAGCTGAGCCTGCGGCAACGCTTCAAACAGAAGACGTTGACCCGGAAAAACAACACGCTCAAAGTACCAATTCGCAATATTCGTAATCCGAGCGATTTGAACCTTGCTAGTGGAATTAACATAGATACATAAGAGTTGTTTAGGAGATTCAGTTTTCCCTTCTCTTGCAAGGTCTTGATGCAATTGAGCTTGCGCTTCTAAGTTGCCTGAGCTATCTCTAGCGAACCGTTGAGTGGAGAGCGCTGGTATGGATGGTTGTGCCTGCTTGTTTCTTATAGGGGTGCTTTTATTAAGCACTGCCACTTGAATGTCTGCCATGCTTCTATCCTTGAGTAAACAGAACTTTACTCTAATGTGCTGGAAGTTAAGCTGCTTAACATTTGTTAAAAACAATGACGAGCATTAACTTTCAAGGGTAGATAATCCATCAGAGAAATACAAGTAGGAGATTTCCCCAATAGCTAGGAATAATCCTTGTGTTTTTATTAAGTTTGTTCACGATATTTCTACACCCTGCGTGATTCCGTCAGGTCATCGTATGGTGAAAACAGAGCAGCCTGCATGATGCAGAACATAATTGCTCACACTGCCTAAAATTAGCTCATTCAATCCAGAAAGACCTCGACGCCCGATTACAATTACTACTTAAGTTAGGTAATAGATATGAAGAACTTGTGAGACTGGCAAGTTGCTGTTCGCAAAATTTGAGAATAACCTGAGTCAGCTCAACTGACTACGAAATTTGCTGACGCTAATACTCATTAGGACTATGGCAAATGCCGCTAGTGCCAGTGCATGTGACGATAGCACTTCTAAGCCAACCCCTTTAAGCAAAATCCCCCGGACAATTGTAATGTCTACTTTTGTCTACATTGCTCATAGCAGATTGGTAAACTAGAAGAA
>Ga0213881_10001545_pt1 | contig 10815 bp, 3 predicted proteins | sample BarmaccoBMER_R08_FD_160104 | JGI IMG/M metagenome (GOLD analysis project Ga0213881, IMG submission 160104) | Barbacenia macrantha exposed rock microbial communities from rupestrian grasslands, the National Park of Serra do Cipo, Brazil - ER_R08 ... | reverse complement strand
GCCGTGGCCGGTGAGGGTGTGGCGGGTAGCACCAGTGGCTGGATCCCAGATCCGTACTTCCCGATCGTCGCTAGCGGAGGCTAGCCAGGATCCATCTGGAGCCACCACCAATGCCTGCACCCCGCGGGTGTGGCCGGTGAGGGTGTGGCGGGTAGCACCGGTGGCTAGATCCCAAATCCGCACCTTTTGATCGTCTGCGGCAGAGGCTAGCCAGGTTTCATCCGGAGCCACCACCAGCGCGCGCACTCCACCGCGGTGGCCAGTAAGAACCCGGGATAGCGCAGGATGTGGCAGGTCGGGCAATGGGGTGATAGCTCGTAGGTATGGCGGGGTCAGCCCAGCAAGCAACTGGTCGGCGATGGCTGTGGTTGAGCTGTCACCAGATAGCCGAGTGGCGAGGGTCGCGGCCAGTGACCCTCGGGGCTGTAGTGGCGCGAGCACATGAGCGTTTTGGCGCACCGCGCTCCCCAGCGCGCTGGACAGTGGGTCATCGGAGAGGGCCAGGTCAGCTTCCAGGCTAGCCGGACCGATCTGCTCAAGCTTCCCGACCAGCCACTCTGGGTGGTGAACACAGCTGTGCAGTTCAGGGTTCAGCCCGGCTCTACGCAGATGGGTCGGCAGCCATGCCCACAAATACGCCTGCGCCGGCGGTAGTTGCCACCACGCACTTATCCCGTCCTTGTTCGAGACAAGACCGCGGTGGGCGTCGACCAGCGCTCTGTGCAACTCGATACACCGATCCTGGGTTCGCTCGCGCAAATGAGCGCGGATCACGTCGTGCAACTGAAGCCGGTCGTTGTCGCTGCGATACTCGCTGATCAGGGCCAATTCGGCCAGTCGGAGACAGAATCGATGGGTTTGAAAACGTGACCACTTTCCGGTGTGCTGCCAGTAACGGGCTAACACCTGGCCCGGGATGGCGATGTCCTCACCAAATACTGCCAACTCTAGATACCGCTCCCGCTGCTCACGTGTGAGCCGGGCCAAACCAACGTCTATTGTTCGAGCCACCGCGCTGTGCCGCTCGTGCGCGTCCTCGATATCGAGAACTGACGGGCCAATTATTCGCAGCTCATGGACGATCTCTCGCAACGACTTTTCGACATCGCCCTCGGCAGCCACGTCCGTACGGATGGCACCGTTTACCAACGCGAGCAACACAGGCCAGCAGCCCGTCACCCGCAACGCAGGCTCCACTACCGCCGAGGGAACATCCGCCAAACCGGTGGTCAGTAGTTGCCGAGCCTCATCACGGGCCATCTGGTCGACCCGCACGGTGTGCGTCGATCCAGGCAAAACTCCCCGGACCCGAGTGGTAACAAGCCGAACTGCCCTATCTCCGCCGATCAAGAACGGCTCAATTTGCGATTCGGTCCACACGTCATCGACCACGACCAACACGCGTCGATCGCCCAAAGCCCGCCCTAGCTCAGCTCCCGCAGCCATCGGGTCAGTCGATTGTGGACGAATCCCACTTAGCAGCGACACCACATTAGCAATCTTTTCCGCCAACTCCGCGCCAGCCACGTTCTCCCCAACCGTGACCCACACCGTCCCGTCTGGGAATCGCTCTCGCACCTCCGCGTAGTGCGCCACCATCCGAGCCAGCGTCGTTTTTCCAAAACCACCGGCACCCCACAGACCCGTCGTCACCCCTACCGTGCCAGCCCCGGGTCGCAGCACTGCCCGAACCAACTCCTCCATCAACTCCGGGCGGGCGATCTCGTCACCCCGAAGCGGCGGAACCGCCCACACTGAACCCCGCACCGCATCAGATCCGGCCTCCGCAGAGACCAACGCCTGATACAACGCCATCTCCAGCGCATCCGGACTAGCCACTCTTACAATCGTCAGCCCGCAACCGGCCAGCCGCGCTCGAAATTCTTGCTGGCGCGCGCCGTAGACATCATCAGCGAGCAACTCCCGCGAGCCCAGCGTCTGTTCGTCCAATAAACACACCAACCGCGGCATCCCCCCTTCAGTTGCCGCTTGAAACTCCAACTCCGTATAAGACAATTTCGGTTCATCCCATACCGGCGACCCGTACCGAAACCCCGCAATCAGTACGAAGACGTCCGCCGCGCGCACCGCATCACGGCACACTTTTGCGGGCTGCTGATCCCGAGCACGGAAATACTCCATGTCCACGACCACGCACCCGGCACGGATGACCGCCCGCTCCGCTGCAGCCACAAACGACCGCGGACTAGGCAACCGCCGCAGCTCCGATGTGTGGCTCAAAAACACCAACCTTCCCGTCGCCACGACACACAGCATTCCAGGCCACCACCCACAAGAGGAGACCTCACCGCCGTGGCGCGACGAATCGAGCACGCCAGGGAGTCATCACCAGGGCAGGGTCAACGATCGCCAGCTCACGATTAACCCCCAGACGCTTCCGGCTGGCTGAATCCCCGGATCTGGGAATGGCCGTGGGCTGAATCCAAAGACGGTGAATCATCAGCTGCGCAGGTATCTTGCCAGCTCAGGCCCGCTCTAAAACAAGCTCGCCGACGCGACGGGATACCTGCTCTCCCCCTCACCATCCTGTGGCGAGGCTGACACGCTCCACTCCTGGGTGATCTTGGCTCTGCTATATCAGTTACTACATCGCAACTGCACCACTGATCGCCAGTGACGAAGCCATGCGGCATGCATCACGGTCGGGGAGAACAGGACACCTCGGTCACTGGGCGCCCCCGGTTTCGGCTCATACCCGTGTCATGGGCGCGAAGCTCGCCGCCGAGTCCGCGGGTGTTCCCGGCCCGGGGCGGGCTGGCCAAATTGCCAGGGGCACGGGCCTGCGGGGGTGGCTCGGCCGGCTGTGGTGCTCGTGTCGTCGTCCCTTTTTCCGTCTCATTCGTGTTCGTTCGCCGACGTTCGCCGATCACCGTGGGGCTTTTTTGGCGCAGGTTATGGACGATGGCGAATAAGTACGAACGGATTACCGTAGTCCTGAAAATCGGAAGGTCGGCGGTTCGACCCCGCCCCCTGGCCACCGTATTTGACGTGCAGAAACAGTGGTTCTCTTGGTCCTTTTCTTCGTGCTTCGTCTCAGTTTTCGGCCAGAGACATTCTTTGCGACACTGTCGAGAATGGTGCCACCGTTGAAATTCTAGTCCGTATCAATGTGCGGTCTAGGAACGGCTAGATCGTCATAGGATGCGCCTCTCGGGCAACCATCCGGTGATGGTTTTTAATGGGGTTCTATACAGCGCCACTACAACAGTGCTGCATGTTGCCGAATTGACCCTTTATAGGTTTTCAAGACGCTGCCTAAGGCGCGTCGGAGTTCATCAGGCCGTCCATCAGGCCGTCCCTCGGAACCACGACACTGCGCGCGGCCCTGGCGGGCCGTGCTCGGTCGTGGCCCGGCCCGACGGCTACTAGCCGGCGGACACCGCCCACACATCACGATCAGCCGAGAACCACCTTGGTGACCAGCTACGCATTGGCGGCCACGGAATTGTTCATCGTTCAAAGGGCCGGGATTGCTCACGCCGACGGCATTACTGGGCTTGACAGCGTCACTGTGCGGTGGCGCGCCACCGTTGCCCTGGCGGAATCAGATCAGTCCCCATGTCTCCGGTGGGGTCGTCGCGCCCGGCGTGAAAATGCACCAGCAGCACCATCAGCCCCAGGGGGCACCTATTTTCCGGTCAGGCTTCTGGGCGTGTCGGAGACCGCGCAAGCAGGTGGTCACCACTGAGTGAGCGTGGAGGCCCTGTGCTTCCAGGCTCAAACCGAGTTCACTCTTGCAGTAAGCGGGCCTGGCCATGGTGCTCCAGCGTCATCAGGACATCAGTAAGGTTGCGGGCCGAGCGCTGGGTGTCGGGGTGGTCGTCGCCCAGGACCCGGCGCGAGCGGGTGAGGGTATCTTCGGCGAGTCGGCGAGCCTGTTGCTCCTCCCCCAGCTCCCGCAGGGCCTCAACGAGGATGCGGGCCGACGTAAGGGTAAGGAAATGGTCGTTGCCCAGGACCCGGCGCGAGCGGGTGAGGGTGTCCTCGGCAAGCTGGCTTGCCTGCTCCTCCTGCCCTTGCTTTTGCAAGGTTATGGCGAGGGTGTTGGCCGAGATGAGGGTGTTGGGATGGTCGTTGCCCAGAACCCGGCGCGAGCGGGTGAGGGTGTCCTCGGCGAGTCGGCGAGCCTGCTCATAGTGTTTCAGCGCCCACAGCGTACCGGCAAGGTTGGAGGCTGCCCGGAGAGTGATGGGGTGGTCGTTGCCCAGGACGCGACGAGAGCGGGTCAGTGCGTCCTGACCGAGCTGGCGAGCCCGCTCATACTGCCCTAATTCGCGCAGAAGGCGGGCGAGGCTGGAGGCCGCACGCACAGTGAGAGGCTGGTCGTCGCCTAGGACCTGGCGGGAACGGGTGAGGGTGTCCTCAGCGAGTCCGTGGGCCTGCTCATACTGCCCCAGCGTGAACAAGATGCCGACGAGACTGGTGGCGGAACTCAGGGTTTCGGGGTGGTCGTCGCCCAGAATCCGGCGAGCGCGGGTGAGGGTGTCCTTGGCGAGCTGGTGAGCTGGCTCTAGGTGTCCCAATTCCCACAGGTCGTGGGTGAGGTTGATGGCCGAGTGCAGGGTATCGGGATGGTCGTCGCCCAGCTGGCAGCGGCGCAGATGTAGGGCGCGTTCGAACGGCGACCGTGCGATGACGAGTTCTCCTCGGGCCAGCAGATACGTAGCGGCGTGGTGCAGCAGCCAGGCCACGTCGTTCTCAGCTCCTGTGAGGGTGCGATGGGAGTCGGCGGCGACTAGGACGTGCGGTAGCAGCTGACGCCAGGCCGGCCAGACCGGCGGGTTGTCCAAGGGGTCGTCCGCAACCGCGGCACGCAGCAGCCGAACCACGAGAAGGGGCAAGTCGGGTTGCTGGTGGGGTTGGGCGCGGAGGATCGCGCCGAGCAGCCGATGCAGCGTCAGGGTGGCGGGCTCGACGACCGCTAGCCCGGATTGGCGCAGCAGCTGGGTCAGCTTGGTGAATGCCAGCGGATCCCCGGCTATGGCCGCGAGAGGCTTAGGTAACTGATGATGGTGAGTGCTGAATAGGGTCAACGGGATCGGTTCTGGCGCCAGGTAGGCCGCCAGGGATAACAGCACCAGCGCTGCCGGGGACTGGGTAGCTAACCGATCTAGGGCGATTTGGACGCTGGCCGCCAGCGGCACCGGGTAGGTGGCGGGGGCGTTGTGGGCCAGCAGTTCGCTCGTGCGCTCGGCTAGCAGTGTGAGGTAGTCCTGCACGGAAGTGGGGGTGTCGGACAGGTGCGCGGCTGCCTGGGTCAACGCTAGCGGGAGATCACCTAGTGCCTCCGCTACGTGAGCAGCTTCAGTTTTGGTCAGCTGGGGGGCGCGGCGGCGCAGCAGTGTGGTCGACTCGCTGCGGTTGAACACATCTACATCCACCGCGTTGGCCAGCTCCTGCCAGCCGGGGTTGCGAGAGGTGATCAGCACGTGGCCGCCGCCCCCCGGTAGATAAGGAGCGAGCGCCGCAGGATCCTCGGCGTTGTCAAAGATCAAAAGCCACCGGTCTCGCTCCCGCAACGACCCCAGCAGCCGCGCTACTGCCGCGTTGACAGGATCGGTGACAGTCGCCAAACCCAGTGCATGGGCCAGCTCGGCCAACCGGTGCGCTGTCAGCGCGGGTTGTTCGGCCGTAACCCACCAGACCATGTCGTAATCGGTCCCATAGCGATGGGCGTACTCGATGGCTAGTGCGGTCTTGCCGATTCCGCCCATTCCGTGCAGCGCCTGCACCACCGTCGCCGCACGCTCATCGTGCAACGCGTCATGCAGCGCGATGAGCAGTGCCTCCCGCCCGATGAACGCTCGGTTGCGCGCGGGCACGTTCCAGATTCGTCCCGCCGACGTATCCTTCGGCTGGGCGTGCGGCAGATCCCGTAGTCCCTGAAATAGCGCCTCGCTGAGCTGCTCGGGTGTCGCCACCGTCGCCGTGGTCACCCCACTGTCGGTCAGCCGAGCCCGAAACGCCTCCTGACGGGCGGCGTAACGCAGATCCACAAACAGATCCTTCGGGCCCTCAGTGTCCTCACTAAGCAACACCACCAACCGCGGTAACCTCGCCTCGCTAGCCGTCTCAAACTCCAACTCGGTGTACGACAGGTCCGGACGATCGGCCACCGGCGAGCCGTAGCGAAAGCCCACCACCGCGACATACACGTCGGCGGTCCGCACCGCGTCGGAGCACACCTGCGCTGGCTGCTGCTCCCGCGGCCCGAAATATGCCATCTCGACAATGGCGTCCCCGGCCCGCGCCACCGCCCGTTCCGCTGCGGCTACAAACGACCGCCCCACCGGTAACCGTGCCAACTCCGACGTATGGCTCACAAATACCCGTCGTGGCCGTGCCACAACGCTGAGCATTCCACTTCCACGACCGCAAGCAAGACGAATTCGCTACGAACTAGCCATAGACAGCGAACGGACTAGAGACAAAGTCAGCTGGACACCTCCAGGGGCGAACGGTCCATCGGCCCGGTGCCGCAAAAGTCAGCTCAGACAGCTGGCAATCTGGACCGGCCCTCGCCGGTCAGGCACGAAACCTTTTATGTGCATGTCAAGGGCTCGGGGTGGCGTCCTCGTCCGCGCCGATGGTCATGGACTACAGCGGACGCATCAACCTCGTTGCGCGGTGTTCAGGGTTGACCCACCCTCTGCAATCCATGAGGTGCCAATGTCGACGAGGACGGGGGAGGCTGACCAGAACCTAGTGGAGCTGACGTAGCGTTGGAGACAGCGGATGATCTCCCGGCGGTTGAGTCCCTCAGTGGTGTGCCGGGCGACGTAGTGGCGGGTGAGTTCGTCGAAGCGCAACTGGGTCGGCACGACCGCGGCAGAGCCCGGATGTAGCCTCAGGGCACCGTATGATCGGCACTGCCGACAGGATGCCACCCAGCCCCAGCCTGCGCGATCCCCATCGCTGCGGAGAGGCTGGTCGAGAAACAGCTGACTCAGAATCAGATGTTTGGCAGCAGGCAGACAGCCGCCAGACCCCGCGATCGAAGAGCTCCCTGATCTACATCAGTTGGTACATCAACGGCTACGAGCCACCATGGACATCCTTGGACGTGAACCTGAAGATGCATCGGGGGCGAGAAGGTGGACTCCTCGGTCACTGGGTGCCGCCGGTTTCGGCTTCATGCCGATGGTCATCGGTGTGGGGCTCGCCGCCGATTCTGCGGGTGTCCCCCGGCCACGGGGCGGGCTGGCCAAGTTGTAGAGGCAACGGTCTGCGGGGTGGGCTTGGCCAGTTGCGGTGCTCGTGTCGTCTCTTTTTCCGTCTCATTCGCGTGCGTTCGCCGACGTTCGCCTATCACCACGTGGCTTTTTCGGTGCAGGTCATGAACGGTGGCGAATAAGTGTGAACGGATTACCGTAGTCCTGAAAATCGGAAGGTCGGCGGTTCGACCCCGCCCCTGGCCACCATATTTGACCTGCGCAAAAGGTGACTTTCTTGATCTTTTTCTTTGCGCTCCGTCTCAGTTTTCGGCCAGGGATATTCCTTGCCGAGCCCGTCGAGAATAGGTTACCGTGGCAATTCTGGCCCCCGTCAAATGTGGTCTAGGGACGGCTAGTTGAGCACGAGTGATCAACGCGGATACACCTTTGGGACAATCTCAATAATGATTTGGAGCGGTGCTATACAGCGTGACTACAACGCCGCTGCATGTTGCCGAATCGACCTTTTATAGGTTTTCAAGGCGCCGCCCCTGGCGGCGCGGGTGTGGCCGGTTAGGGCAGTGACTCATCTGCTCGCCAGGCCGGTCCCACTTGCTGCGCGCGGCCTGACGGCCGTGCTCGCGCGGGCCGGCCCTCGCGAGCTTATGCGAGTTGTCACGGGATGCGACCTGCAAGTTGTCCTCTGTGTGGCTTCCGCCGCGGCGCCGGTTAGGCAAGGCCTGGATCTTTGCTTGATGCGATCATGAGGACCGGCCTTTCAAGTGGTCAACTTGTTGCAGCATCTCACCGTAAGCGAGTGTGATCGAGTTAGTGGGACCGTAGGAAGTTTCGACGATGTCTCGGGCGTGTTCCAGTAGGGGCCGGGCGCTTGCCGGGTCGCCCAGCGTGATGAATACACAGCCGAGCTTGTTCAGCGTTTGGGCGGTCCAGGGATGATTGGGCCCGTAGACAGTTTCGCGGATGTGCAGAGCCCGCTCCAGTAGAGGTAGGGCAGCAGCTGGCTCACCCATCTTTGCCAGCGTGACTCCTAGGGGATCGAGGACAAGGGCAACACTGAGGCTGTCGGATCCGTAGGTGGACTCACGGATATGCAGGGCGTGCTCCAGTAGCGGCCGTGCTGCGGCTGGTTGGTCCAACTCGACCAACGCCCTGGCCAAGTGGATCATGCAGGTAATAGCCCAAAGACTGCTAGGTCCATAGATCGCTTCGCGGATATGCAAAGCGCGGACGATAAGGGTTTGGGCGAGGGCTGGCATGTCGAGGTACAGAAGAATCATTCCGAGAATGAGCAGAGCAGTGGCGACTTGAGGGTGGTCAGGACCGTAAGTCGCTTCGTAGATGCTTACAGCACGCTCCACCATCGGCCGGGCGACCACTGCTTCGCCAAGGTCCTGCAGCGCACCAGCAAGCCCGGTCAGGGTGTCAGCCACATCTGGATGATCGGCCCCGTAGCAGGCCTCACGGATGTTGAGTGCGCGTTCGAGAAGTGGTCTGGCGGCAGTAGAGTGACCGACCTCGGATAACTCCATACCGAGGTTGTGCAAGGTGGTGGCAACCTGGGGATCATTCGGCCCATAAAGAGATTCGCGGATGCGCAAAGCGCGTTTCAGTAGGGGCTGAATAGCTGCACTCTCCGGACCGGTGCCGGCGGACGAGAAATAGAGGCCTGCACGGTCGAGCAGCCATGCCACGTCGTCTGCGGCCACGGGTTGGGTGTCGTCGTGGTGGTTGGTCACGGCCAGGACGTGAGGCAACAGTTGTCGCCATCGGGGCCACGTGTCCGGTGCGCCGAGGATGTCTTCACTGAGGTTGGCGCGCAGGAGGGCGAGGGCGACGGCGAGTGGATGTCGCTGCTGTTTATCGGTCTGGTTCTGGCGGGTGACGGCCTGCAGGAGGCGATGCAGCACTAGGCCGTTGGTTGTGCGGCGAACGAGCGAATAGTCAACCAAGACGCCGACCATGTCGGCCATGGTGAGCGGGTCAATCACCGCGGACGCGAGGAGTTCGGGAAGTTCGTCGGGCTGGCTGGTGAATAGATCAAGAGGGATCGGTTCGGGAGCGAGCCAGGCGCACAGTTGCAACAGGTAGACGGCTTCGGGGTGGGCATCTTTCAGTTGCTGGAAGGCCAGCGACCACAGGGTGGCGATGGTGTCCTGGTGGTCTGTGACCTGGCCGCGGTCGTACAGGTCGCATGCCCGGACACGAAGCAGGTGCAAGTACTCGGTAGCTGATAGGCCGGTCTGGTCTAGGTAGGCGGCAGCTTGTTCGAGGGCCAGCGGCAGGTCGCCGAGCTGTTCGGCCAGCGCGTTCGCGCCCTCCTCGGTTAGGTGCGGGACGCGGCGCGTTAGCAGGCTCACGGCATCAGCACGGTCGAAGATGTCGAGGTCGAGCACCGGACCGAGAACACGGAAGCCGCCGCGACGGGTAGTGACTAGCACGTGTCCGGTTCCGCCCGGAAGCACTGGTCGAAGGTCTTCGATCCGCTCAGCGTTGTCAAAGATCAGCAACCAGTTCTGCTGCTTCCGCAATACATCACACACCGCCCGGACCGCCGCGGTGGTATCGGGAGCGGCTGGCAGGCTGAGCGCAATGCCGAGAGCAGCGACCTGTTCGGTAATCAGGGCGGCCTGCTCGGCATTGATCCACCAGATCAGCTGATAGTCGGCGATGTACCGGTGGGCATATTCGATGGCGGTTTGGGTCTTGCCGATCCCTCCCATTCCTCGTAACGCCTGCACTGTCATGACTTGGCCGTCGGTAAGGTTGGCTCGGATCTGGCCGAGCTCGTCGACTCGACCTAAAAAGTTTAGATTACGTGGTGGGAGGTTGTGTACCTGCCTTCCTATAGCAGGCTCCTGATCAGCAAGAGGTAAATCTCGCAGCGCCTGAAACAGGGCCTCGCTAAGCCCCTCCGGAGTGGTCACCGTGGTGAGAGTCAGGCCGCTGGTGGCCAATCGGGCGCGAAACGCTGCTTGTCGCTGGCCGAGCTCAAGGTCCACGAACAGCGCCGCTGGCCCCTCGGTTCCTTCTCCCAGAACGAACACCAGCCGGGGCAGGCCCGCCTCACCAGCAACCTCAAACTCCCACTCGGTGTAGGACAACTCCGGCTGGTCTCGCACAGGCGAGCCATACCGAAACCCCACCACCGCCACATATACATCAGCACCGAGCACAGCCCTCCGGCACACCTGAGCCGGCTGCTCATCTCGCGCGCTGAAATACGCCATATCGCAGACCGCATCCCCGGCCCTGGCAACGGCCCGCTCTACCGCCGCCACAAACGACCGCCCGACCGGAAACCGTCGCAACTCCGACGTGTGACTGACAAAGACCCGCCGCGGCCTTGACATAAAGACAGCATCTCACCCGTAATGGATCCTTCACCCACAGAACGAAGAGCTCCGGCTTCCAGCAGGGAGTTTCCGCTTCAGAATTTCTCAGCGACCGGGTCACCGCCTTCTCTTGATCAAAAGAGTCCACGCCGTAGCGTCGAGTACAAGGGTGGTTCGGGTAGTCGCTAGCTACTTTGACCTGAAAAATCTGGGCTTGCCGTAGAGCGACTGGTTCGATGCACGCCAGGTCGTTGCCGGCTTAGACGTTGATGTTTGGTGGTGCTGAG
>Ga0213881_10001544_pt1 | contig 10820 bp, 9 predicted proteins | sample BarmaccoBMER_R08_FD_160104 | JGI IMG/M metagenome (GOLD analysis project Ga0213881, IMG submission 160104) | Barbacenia macrantha exposed rock microbial communities from rupestrian grasslands, the National Park of Serra do Cipo, Brazil - ER_R08 ... | reverse complement strand
TCGTAAGGCACTGATCGCCAACGCGACGGCGCTCAATGTCTGGAACGACATCACGCCCTTGGCCCGCAACGAGTTCATCTGCTGGGTCGAGGATGCCAAGCAGGCGACTACCCGAGAGCGCCGCATTCGGCGGACTCAGGAGGAGCTGGAGGAAGGCCAGCGCCGGCCTTGCTGCTGGCCGGGGTGCCAACACCGCGCCCGCGCCAGCAGGTAGCGGTCTGCAGGGGATCATTTGTCGCCTGGACCCTGCTGGTGGTGTGGCTCGTCGCCAAGAGGCGTCACCAAGGGCCTCGTGCGATGAGACGCTATTGGTGGCCGCCGGGTTAGGGCGTCTGATCTCGCCTGGCCGCGTGCACGGCTTCGGCGAGCTCGCGAACCCCCGCGCGGATGGTGGGCTCAGGCATCTGCGCGTAGCCGAGCACGAGCGCCGGCGGCGAGCCTGCTGCCGCGGGGCGGAAGTCGCCCATCGTTTCGATCTCCACGCGCCGGGAGCGGGCCTGTGCGCGGATCGCCCGCTCGTCGTCGCCATCCCTCAGCTCGACGGTGACCTGAAGGCCGGCGGCGGCGCCGCACACTCTGGCCTCGGGGAGCGCGTCCGCGAGCGCTTCGACCAGCGCGTCGCGCCGTCTGCGATATCGGGCGCGCATGCGGCGCAGGTGCCGGTCGAGCTCGCCTCGGTTGAGGAAGTCAGCGAATGCGTACTGCTCAATTCGCGCCGTACCCCGGTCGGCGAGCAGCTTCTCGTGCGTGACCGCCTGCAGGAGCGAGGGCGGGACCACGAGCCAACCAAGCCGGAGCGCCGGAGCCAGCGTCTTGCTCGCCGAGCCGGCGTATGCCACATGATCGGGATCGAGGCCCTGGAGCGCGCCGATCGCCGCTCGGTCGTAGCGGTATTCGGCGTCGTAGTCGTCCTCGATGGCGACCGCGTTGCGCCCGCGCAACCACGCAAGCAGCGCCTCGCGCCGCTCCCCGGTGAGCACGACGCCGGTCGGCTGCTGGTGGGCGGGTGTCAGAACAAGTGCATCTGGATCGGTCCGCATCACGTCGTCCAGGCGAGTGCCGCCGGCGTCGACCCCGACCCGCACCGGCTCGAGACCGGCGCGCGCAGCGACGATTGCGTCATCGGGGTTGCTGGGGTCCTCGAGCGCGATCCGGCGCGCCCCGGCGGCCGCGAGCGCGCGGCAGACCAGCCCAAGCCCCTGCGTGTAGCCGCTGGTTACGACCACGCGCTCGGGATCCGCGACGACGCCACGCACGCGGCCGAGATACTCCGCGAGCGCCGAGCGCAGCGCGATCACCCCGCGCGGGTCGCCGTAGCCGAGGTCGGCGTCGGTGACCCTGGAGACCGCCTCGCGCAGCGATCGCAGCCACGCCGCCCTCGGGAACGTCGACACATCCGGGGTGCTGGGGCGAAAGTCGAACCGCGCGCGGCATGCGGGCACTTCCGGAACCACCGGTGCCTGGAGTGCACTCGCCGGGGTGGGCGAGACCCGCGGTCGCGCGCCCTGGCGCAGGCTGAGATAGCCCTCAGCCGCGAGCTGAGCATAGGCGTCGACCACCACGCGGCGCGAAATGCCGAGCTGGCGCGCGAGATCGCGTGTCGATGGGAGCCGGGAGCCCGGGCGTAGGGTGCCCTCTCGGATCGCTCGACGGAGACGGTCCTCGATCTGGCTTCCAAGTGTTCGGTTGCCACGGCGCACGGCCAGCAACAGCTCGATCGGCTGACTGGTCTCGTTTATACCCACGGAACTGGAACTTTCCTCTGCACCAGTAGCAACGTAGCATCGCCGCCATGAGTTTGCTCGCTTCCTCTCGCGCGGCGCGCCATCTGCTCGCCACCTCGGTCCTCGCGCAGCTACCACTGGGCATGCTCGGGATCGGTCTGATGGTCCACGCCCAGAGGCTGACGGGCTCATTCGCCGCCGCCGGCCTCGTCACGGGCGTGTACACCATCGCGGTCGGGATCGGCAGTCCGCTGCTCGGGCGGCTCGTCGACCGGGGGGGACAGATCGCGGTGTTGCTCGGCAGCGCCGGCGCCGCCGTCGCGTTGCTGGGCACAACCGCGATCCTGCCCGCGCACCCGCCGGCCGCAACGCTGCTTCTGTTCGCGACCGGGATCGGCCTCGCGACCCCACCGGTCGGCGCCTTCCTGCGCGCGCTGCTCCCCGCGCTACTGTCGGATCCCGCACGTCTGAGCGACGCCTATGCGTTCGAGACGTCGGTCGTCGAGCTGTGTTGGGTCTGCGGACCGCCGCTGGTGCTGGCCCTCGGCGCCCTGTGGTCAACCGGAGGCGCGCTGGCGGTGAGCGGGCTCATCCTGTTGGTGGCGACGGCCGCGTTCGTGGCGCACCCCGCCGCGCGTGCATCGCGGCCCGAATCCTCACTCCAGCGGCGGCGTGGAGGTGCGCTCCGGACGCCGGGCATGCGCGCGCTGACAGTCCTACTGTTTGGCGTGGGCCTGCTGCTCGGCGCCGATGAGATCGCCGTCACCGCCACCGCCAGGGCGATCGACGGCACGACGGCCGCCGCCGCCCCGCTGCTCACCGTATGGGGGGCCGGCTCATTCGGGGGCGGCCTTCTCTTCGCCCGCTTCGGCCACGGGGGTCGAAATGCCGGCGGGCTGGCACTGCTGCTGCTCGCGCTGACGGTCGGGCACCTAGCCCTGATCCCCGCTGCCGGCGCCATGGCGGTGCTTGGCGGAGTCCTGTTCATCGCGGGCGGCGCGATCGCGCCATCAGAGGCGACGGTCTACGCGATGGTCGGAGACGTCGCGCCGCCAGGCACGATCACTGAGGCGTTCGCATGGCTCGCGGGCGCGATGGCCGTCGGCAGCGCCGGCGGTGCGGCGGTCGCCGGCGTGGCCGTTGACACCGCCGGGGCCACCGCGGCGTTTGCGCTCGGCGGCGCAGCCGGCGCCCTCGCAACCCTGATTGCGATCACGCGCTGGCGTGGTCTTGCGCGCAAGCAGGACGCCCCGCAGGGCTTGTTGCTCACCTACGGCGATCGACGCAACGAGGACGTACTACGCTTCGGCGAGGGGGTCTGAGGTGCCCGGCTGGTACCTGCAGCTGGTCGCGATCATCGCGGTGGACACTGGGCTCGTTCTGTGGCCGCCCCGTCGGCCGCGAGGGCTTGCAGCGGCCGCGTTCTTCGTTAGCCATCTAGTAAACGAGCTGTCAGGGGTCGCCCTGGGGACTCTGCTCGGAGCGACCGTGCTGGCGCTGATCGCTGATCCTCTGGCGTCGGCGGGCGGCGCGGCGATCCTCGCGCTGATGACATTCACGGCACTCGGGCTCCTTAAGATCGTGCGACGCGGCCTGCTGGCAGGCCCGGTGGTCGAGACGGCGCTTGATGAGGCGCTTGGCCGTGGCTGGCGCTCGATCGCCGGCGGCAGCGCCCGATCACGCCGGCGTCGCCTGGCGCGCAGCCTCGTCGCGCCTCTGCCGGTGCTCCCTCTGAACGTGCAGCGGGTCAAGAACGTCACCTACGGCCCCGGGGGCCGACGGAACCGGCTCGACGTGTACCGTCGACGTGGACCGGCAGTAGCCGGTGCTCCCGTGCTGATCCACTTCCACGGCGGCCACTTCGAGATCGGCCGCAAGAGCCGCGAGTGCCGGCCATTGCTGCACCGGCTGGCCCGCCAGGGTTGGGTCTGCGTCAGCGCCACCTACCGGCTCGGTGCAGCCGGGCGCTTCCCGAACTCCCTGATCGACGCCAACCGAGTGATCTGCTGGGCCCGCTCGCACGCCGCCGAATATGGCGCCGATCCCTCGGTGGTGATCGTGGCCGGGAGCTCGGCCGGAGCCCACCTGGCGGCGATGGCCGCGCTCACCCCCAACGATCCGGCGTTCCAGCCGGGCTTTGAGCATGCGGACACCGCAGTGAGCGCTGCGATCTGCCTTTACGGCTACTACGGCGAGCGTGACAGCGTGGGACCGCTCCCGTCTTCGCCAGGCGTCTGCGCCGACTGCAACGTGCCGCCGTTTCTGGTCGCCCACGGCGACAACGACGTGCTCATCCCCAAAGCCCAGGCCGACCAGTTCGTGCACCGTCTGCGCACCTGCGGCAAAAGCCCGGTCGTTTACGTCCCCTTACCCGGCGCGGGTCACTCCTTCGACCTGTTTCACTCGCCCCGGTTTGAACAGGTGATCTACGGCGTCGAGGCTTTCACTGCCTGGGTCAGGCTCAGGCGAGACGAGACACCAGACGATGAGCATCCTGTCCCGCACGCACTCTGCTCCTAACCGGAGCGGAACTCGGGGGCGAGTCCGGCGAGCTCTCGTAGCTGAGCAAGCCCGGCACGACACCTGCACGTGACGTCGGCGGTGCATTTCGCACGTACTTGAGCGCAACGAGGGTCGGTCGGATCGCGGCCTGACCCGGTCGACGTCAATGCTGCGGCTAGCCCCGGGGTGCGCGGCCCCGGGGCTAGCCAGCCATAGATCCGCCGTAGATCAGGCGGTGCGCGGGGTGTGGGCGACGACCAACCAGCGCTTGGGGCCCTGTATGACGAGCACGCGCTGTCCTACCTTCAGATCGGACATTGCTGCGCGTTGCCCGTTGTCGCGGATGCGGGCGTCGACCGGGATCGACAGCGTGACGCTGCTGTACGCGCGCTTCTTGGTTCCGTCGTTGATGCTCAGCTGCCGCCCGTTGACCGATGCGATCGTGCCGCGGTCGAACGTGATGGTGGTGAAGCCGTTCTTGGTGGGTATGACGAGCTGGCCGTGGACGGCGCGCTTGAGCGCACGTAGCCCGACGAGCCGGCCATGGGCTCTGGTGGTCGCGTTGGTGCGGGTGCTCGGTGTTGCCGCGCCGGCGCTCGTGATCGCGCTGATGCCGGCTCCGATCACTACACATGAGGCGGCTACGGTGAGTAACTTGAAGTGTTTGCGAATGAACGGCATGTGGAGCCCTCGTTTCGTGTGTGTGCGTGCTTGCTCAGGGGAGGATCGTCTGGGACTGCAAGCAGGTCGTTAGCCGTAGGTCAGCTGCGTGTAAAGGCGTCCTGTGGTCAGCCCCCAGCGCGCCTACGATGTCGGTGTGGCCGCGATGATCATGGTCGTTGAGGACGAGCCGAACATCGGTGCGCTGGTGCGGACGTATCTGCAGCGCGCCGGCTACGACGTCCTGTGGGTGCGTTCCGGCGAGGACGCGCTGATTGAGCTTCGCCGCCACCCGATCAAGCTCGTCGTGCTCGACATTGGACTGCCCGGAATCGACGGGTTCGAGGTCTGCCGCCGGTTGGGGGGTGAGGTGCCCGTGATCATGCTGACGGCACGGGACGAGGAGCCCGACCGCGTGGCCGGCCTCGAAGTCGGGGCCGATGACTACGTCTCCAAGCCGTTCTCCCCGCGTGAGCTGACCGCACGCGTGAAGGCGGTGCTGCGCCGGAGCGGCCGGGCCGTTGGGGGCGACGAGGTCACCGAGCTCGGTCCGTTGACACTGGCGCGCGGCGCTCGCGAGGTGTACGTCGACGGGCGCGAGGTCGAGCTGACCCAGCGCGAGTTCGACCTGCTCGAGTATCTGCTGCGCAACGCGGGGAAGGTCGTCACCCGCGATCAACTCCTCGAGTCGGTGTGGGGATTCCTCACTCCCGGTGAAACGCGGACGGTCGAGGTGCACGTCGCCCAGTTGCGTAAGAAGTTGGGGCGCCCGGATCTGATCAAGACGGTCCGCGGCCTGGGTTACAAGGCGAGCGGATGACGCTGCGCCGGCGGGTGCTCGGCTACCTCGCGCTTGCGGCGATCGCCTCGTGTGCGCTCACCGTCGGCGTGGCGGTGGTGCTGGTCAGGCACCGGATCTCCTCTCAGCGAATGGCGAACCTCGAGCAGCAGGCCAACGTTGTCGCCGCGGCCGCGCTTTCACCGGGGGACCGCGTCTATCGCGTGGGAGGAGTTCGTCCGCGGCCGGTTCGTCCGCCGCGCAGCGACGCCGTTCTGGCGGCGATCCCAGCGACGGGCGACGTCCAGGGGACCGTGGCCGTAAACGGCAGGGATCTCCTATACGCGGCGCGCGGGACGGCCGTGGGCGGACGGGTCGTGCTGGTCCGCCCGGCGAACCTTGCGTTCGCCGAGTGGCGGCCATTCCTTGTAAGCCTGGTGCTGGCGGGTGTCGGCGGCGCGCTATTGGCGGCGGTGCTCGCATATCTGCTCGCGCGCCGCCTCACCCGCCCGATCGGCAATCTCGCCGCCGCGACCCGTCGCGTGGCGCGGGGCGAGGCCGGCGTCGCGGTCCCCGTCGAGGGCGAGGACGAGCTTTCGGATCTCGGCCGGTCGTTCAACGATATGTCGAGCGAGCTGACGCGCGCGCGGGAGTCACAGCGGAGCTTCCTGGAGTCGGTCAGCCACGAGCTGAAGACGCCCCTCACTTCGATTCGCGGCTACGCCGAAGCGATCGAGGAGCACGCAGTGACACCCGCGGAGGGAAGTCGCGTGATCGCGTCTGAGGCCGACCGCTTGCAGCGGTTGGTGGCCGACCTGCTCGACCTGGCGCGCCTCGGCCGCGCCGGATTCTCCGTCGCCCACGAACCCATCGACCTCTCCTCGATCGCCGCACAAGCGGTCCAGCGCCACCTACCGAAAGCTCGCGAGCTGTCAGTGGAACTCTCGAGCAACTCCCCCAACGGCCCCACCTGGGCGATGGGCGACGAGGGCCGCGTGCTGCAAGCGACCTCGAACCTGATCGAGAACGCGCTCAGGCTAACCCCGGCCGGAGGCTCAGTAGTCGTCGAGGCGGCGGCGGGACAGATCGCCGTTCGCGACAGCGGCCCCGGTCTCACCCCGGAGGACGTCAAGCACGCGTTCGAGCGCTTCTATCTCCACGACCGCTACCGCAGCGAGCGTCCAGTCGGCTCGGGGCTAGGACTCGCGATCGTCAAGGAACTCGTGGTCGCAATGGGCGGCAGCGTGGAGGCCACGAGTGCCGACGGCGGCGGAGCCGAGTTCTTAGTCCGGCTGCCGCGAGGCGCGCTGGCAGCCGGCACAACTGACTAGATGACGCCGACCACGTCAGCCCCGATGCGTCGATTGGCCTGCCAGACGCAGAACGGTATACCGATGGGTCGGCAAGCACCCCCAGGCGCCCGTCCAGACCGGCGTCCATTGGTCCGGCCAGCAGCCTGCCTCCAACCTGCTGAGCGCCGGTAAGCGTGCGCCCGAGGTCTTCCGTCCCAACCGGGACTCGCGATCGGAGCGACCGCAACCAGAGCTTCGGCGGCGTCAGTTAGGAGGTTGACTGCATAGAGAGCATTAGATAAGTATACTTATCGGTTAAGGATGCTTATCATGCGTGCGATTAGGTGTAGCGTTAGTCGCCCTGCTGCCGGTGCGGCCGCGAGGCCGCGGAGCAGCGGACGGCCGGAGCAGGCGGAGTAGCGGGCGTGGCTGATGCTCTCGCGCTCGCCCTGGCGCTGGTGGTGTTGGCAGCAACGCTCGGGGTCGCGGTGGCGCGGCCGCCGTATCTGTCTGAGGCGCTAGCCGCCTGCGGCGGGGCCATCTTGCTAGTCATCGTGGGCGCGGTCGGGCTTTCGGCGGCGGGCGCCGCGGTTCGTGATTTGGGGCCAACCGTTGGCTTTCTGGCAGCGATGCTGCTGATCGCCGAAGGCTGCCGGCGCGAGGGTCTGTTTGACGCGGTGGGCGCGGTGATGGCCCGCGGCGCGGGGGCCAGTCCGCGGCGGCTTTTGGCGTTCGCGTTCGTGATCGCCGCGGCGGTCACAGCGGTGCTGAGCCTCGATGCGACGATCGTCCTGCTCACGCCGGTGGTCTTCGCGACCGCGGCGCGGATGCGTACCCACGCCAAGCCGCACGTGTACGCGTGCGCGCATCTGGCCAATTCCGCATCGCTGCTCCTGCCCGTCTCCAATCTCACCAACCTGTTGGCCTTCCACGCCATCAAGCTGTCGTTCACCCGGTTCGCCGCGTTGATGGTGCTTCCGACGATCGCCGCGGTAGGTGTCGAGTGGGTGGCGTTCAGGCACTTCTTCGCGGTCGACCTCCAACGCCCCCGCAAGGCGGGTACGCGTCCGGCGCGCCCGGAGCTGCCGCGCTTCGCGGTCGCGGTGCTCGCGCTTACGCTGGCGGGCTTCGCACTGAGCTCGGTGGTGGGCATACAGCCGGTGTGGTTTGCCGCCGCGGGCGCAGGGGCGATAACCGTCCCCGCGCTCATCCGCAGAGCGGCGACGCCGTTGGAGCTCGTGCGCGGCACCGAGCCCGGATTTCTCACGTTCGTCCTCGGGCTCGGCGTGATCGTGCAGGCGGCGAGCGGCAACGGCCTGGACACGGCGGTGCGCGCGGTGCTCCCCACGAGCGGTTCGCTGCCCGACCTGCTCGCGATCGCGGCGCTGAGCGCGATCCTTGCGAACCTCGTCAACAACCTGCCGGCCACCCTAATGCTCGTCCCAGTGACGGCCGCCGCCGGCACCGGACCCGTGCTGGCGACGCTCATCGGCGTCAACGTAGGCCCCAACCTCACCTACGTGGGATCGCTCGCCACCTTGCTCTGGCGGCGCGTTCTGCACACGGAAGACACCGACGTCGAGCTCGGCGAGTTCCTCCGGCTGGGCGCACTCACAGTCCCCGCCGGGCTCGTCGCCGCGACCGTGCTCCTATGGTTAGCTCTACAGGCTTAAACAGACATGCGCGCTCTCGTCTGGATCATCGAGGACACCTGGGAGGCCACCGTCACCGAGGCCGCGGTATTCCTCCCCCGAGACGCCGACATCACGCTGTTGCACGTCGCGAGCACCGAGGCCGAGACCCTGGCAACCGCGGCGCGCCACGGCCTGCTGGGCCGACAACCACCGGCACACGCGGCGGCCGAGCCGCTGCGAGCGATCTCCGACCAGGCCGCCCAACAGTTGCTCGCCGAGGCGCACACGAGGCTCGGCCGCCCCGCCACACTCCAGGCGCGCCGCGGGCGCGTCGAACACGAGGTCGTGGCCGCCGCCGCCTCGATGGACATCCTCGTGCTCGCTCGCGACGGCGACCGCGCCCGGCTTGGACCGCGCAGCCTCGGGCCGACCGCGCGCTTCGTCGTCGATCACGCCCCCTGCCGGATACTTCTCATCTGGCCCGACGTCGCGCCCGCGCTCACGACGATCCCGCCACCACGTGTCCCTCCGCCTCGCCCGCCCACCCGCTGAGAACATCTCGCCTCGATCCACCATCACCACGCGGCCGCAACCGGGCGTGCCACAGGCGGGCATGGTCGCGGCGATTCGGAAGCGCGACCGCCTCGTCGGCGAGGGCAGGCTCGATAACCAGCTAGTCGTCGCGTTGCTCGCGCGTTGCGCGATCGCAAATGGTGGACTCAGCTGCTCCTTTCGTCGTGGCCGGGTGCTTCGGTCGGCCGCGCGGCATCTCTGCCACAACGAGGAGAGACCGCAAACCGCGCGGGTTCCGGGGCGACCGCGTGAGTCGGCGAGGATCACGTATCGCGCGGGTTCCGGGGCCACCGCGTGGGTTGGCGAGGATCACGTAAAGCCCGATCGATGAGTTCTGAGACCTCGGCCAGTCCAAGAGTCCGGTGGCCTGGATCGCGGTTGGTCGAGGCTGCGATTGGAATGCGGCGAGAGGAGGACCATGGGCATTGCGTTTCTAGGCGAGTCGCGGGAGTACCGCGCGGCGCGTGATCGGCTGCTGGGTCAGGAGATCGAGCTGCGCCGTGCGATGGAGGCGGTGGCCGCTGCCAGGCGCGCGTTGCCGCCGGGCGGACGGGTGCCCCGTGACTATCTGTTTGAGGGCGCTGCGGCTGACGGGGCGCGGATCGAGGTACGGCTGTCTGAGCTGTTCGCGCACGGCATGGACTCCCTGGTGATCTACAGCTTCATGTTTCCGCGCGATCCCGCCGATCTGACGCCAGGCCCCACGACCGGACAAACGGCGCTGCTCCCGCTGGCCGAAGGGCCGTGCCCATCGTGCGTGGCGATGATCGACCAGCTCGAGGGCGCCGCCGAGCACCTGGGTCAGCACGTCAACCTCGCCGTCGTGGCCAAGACCTCGCTGCCGCGGCTGCTGGCGTTCGTAAAGGAGCGCGGATGGCGGGGCTTGAGGTTCCTGTCCTCGGCGACCAACGACTTCAACATCGACTACCACGCCGAGACGCCTGATGGCACGCAGCGGCCGATGTTGACCGTGTTTCACCGCCAGGGGGACGTGATCAGGCACTTCTGGAGCTCGGAGCTCTTCTACGCACCCACGGACCCAGGTCAGGATCCCCGCCACGTTGGCACGCTCGAACCGCTCTGGAACATCCTCGACCTAACGCCCGATGGACGGCCACAAGACTGGACGGAGCAACTCAGCTACGGCTGACCGCCGGCACGATCGCGCGCTCGCAAGGTCCGGCAACCCCATGACCGTCCGCTGGCTGGTGTGAGAGGCCCTCCTTGATGAGCTCAACCTGCTCGTCGGCCTCGAGCTACCGATCGGGAAGTTGTGCACAGCCGCGCTGGAGGCGATTCGGGTTGGATATGGATCGTGCCGCCGTCGTGGAGAGTCCACCAACACGCGAGTTGCACCCTCCGCCCGAGTCCGGGTCAGAACCGCGGCTCGCCCGGAGCGGTCCTCCCATCCAGCCGCGGAGACCATCCGTACGCTCGTGCGATCCGTGTGCGCGGCTTAGCGCTCTGAGCATTGTTCGGCGCTCTTCGCGAGGTCGGTGAGGCGGCTCTCGAGGAACTGCTGCTCGGGTCCTGGCTGGGTTAGCTCGAGGGCGCGTGCGTAGGCGGCGCGCGCTTCATTGTGGCGGCCGAGGCGTCGCAGGAGGTCGGCGCGCGTGGAGTGGTAGTAGCGGTAGTCGTCGAGCTTGATGCCGTCCAG
>Ga0213881_10001543_pt1 | contig 10820 bp, 11 predicted proteins | sample BarmaccoBMER_R08_FD_160104 | JGI IMG/M metagenome (GOLD analysis project Ga0213881, IMG submission 160104) | Barbacenia macrantha exposed rock microbial communities from rupestrian grasslands, the National Park of Serra do Cipo, Brazil - ER_R08 ... | reverse complement strand
CTGAGTACTAATTCGATCGAAATAGTGCTTAGGGCCGGCGCGCGGGAATGTCGGAAGCACGCGCGGGATGGCCGGCCGGACCCCCTCGCGTCCTACACCCCGCGGGAGCGATTGACCCGACGAAGCCGGGGGGTCCGGGCGGCGGCCCCCGCGCGTGCCAACCGCCGAAATCAATCCCGCATCGCCGGAAACAGCACAACCTCGCGGATTGAGTGTCGTCCGGTAATCACCATCACAAGGCGGTCGATGCCGATGCCGATCCCGCCGGTCGGCGGCATTCCCTGTTCCAACGCCTCCAGAAAGGCCTCGTCGAAGGGCTGGGCCTCCATGTCCCCGGCGCCGGCGAGCGCCCGCTGCTCTTCGAACCGCCGCCGCTGCTCATCGGGATCGTTGAGCTCGGTGAACGCGTTGGCGATCTCCATCCCGCCGACGTAGGCCTCGAACCGTTCGACCAGATCCGGGTTCGACCGGTGGCGCTTGGCGAACGGCGACAGCGCCACCGGATAGTCCATCAGGAACGTCGGCTCGCTCAGGGTCGGCTCGACGTGCTTGGAGAGCAGCTCGTCGACCAGCTGCGGCCAAGTGTCCTTCGGGGGAACGTTCAGCCCCCGGGCGGCCATGGCGCCGGCCAGAGCGTCACGATCGGCGTGCTCGCCGATGTCGATCCCGGTCCGGTCCAGGATCGCCTGGGGCAGCGTTTCGCGCTCCCAGGGCGGCGTCAGATCGATCTCGCCCGAGTAGCCCGCCTCAGCGGCCACATACGCCACCAGCCGCTCGCAGCGCGCCGCGATGTCCTCGTAGTCGGCGTATGCCTCGTAGAACTCGAGCATCGTGAACTCCGGGTTGTGCGTGGAGTCCACGCCCTCGTTGCGGAAGTCCTTCCCGAGCTCGTACACCCGCTCGAGGCCGCCGACGATCAGCCGTTTGAGGTAGAGCTCGGTGGCGATCCGCAGGTAGAACTCGCGATTCAGCGCGTTGTGGTGCGTCGTGAACGGCCGGGCCGCGGCGCCCCCATACAGCGGCTGGAGCACCGGCGTCTCGACCTCGATGAACCCCTCGGCGTCCAGGAAGCGGCGTGCCGCGGAGATGACCCGTGCGCGCACGATGAACAGCTCGCGGGCCTCCTCGTTGGCCATCAGGTCGAGCTCGCGCCGGCGAAACCGGGTCTCGACGTCGGTCAGCCCGTGGTGCTTTTCCGGTGGCGGGCGCAGCGACTTGGCCAGCAACGTGAACGACTCCACGCGCAGCGTCAGCTCGCCCCGCTTGGAACGGAAGGCCGCGCCGTCAACCCCGATCAGGTCACCGAGGTCGAGGCCGAGCAGTTGCTCCATCCCCTCGGGCCCCAGTTCGTCGACCCGGGCCTGGAGCTGGATCCGCCCGGATCGGTCGACCAGATCGAGGAACGCCATCTTGCCCTGCCCGCGGCGGGCGGCCAGCCGGCCGGCGAGGCGATGGCGCACGTCGGTCTCCTCGCCGTCGCGCAGCGATTCATGCGCCGCGCGCACGGCCGCGATCGGCTCGACCCCATCGAACTCGTGGGGAAACGGCTCGACCCCGGCCTCGCGCAGCGACCGAAGCTTGCGGCGCCGCGTCGCCAGCAGCTCCGCCGAGCCGTCGGCCTCCTCGCTCATGTTGGCCTTTTACTTGGACTCGACGTCGATCTTGGTGATCTTCAGCCGCCGCTCGCCCTTGGGCGTGGTGATCGCGACCTCGTCGCCGCGCTTGCGTCCGAGCAGCGCCTTGCCGACCGGCGACTCGTTGGAGAGCTTGGCCTCCGCCGGACTGGCTTCGGCCGAGCCTACGATCGTGTACCTGGTCGACTTGCCGCCGTCGTCCTTGACATGGACCACCGATCCGACGCGCACCTCGTCGGTGCCGAGATCGGACTGGTCGATCACCGTGGCCGAGCGAAGCTTCTCCTCCAGCGTCGCGATCCTGGCCTCGAGCATCGCCTGCTCGTTCTTTGCGTCGTCGTACTCGGCGTTCTCCGAGATGTCGCCGAACTCGCGCGCCTCCTTGATCCGGGCGGCGACCTCGCGCCGGCGTGTGGTTGTCAGGTGATCGAGCTCGGTCTTGAGATTGGCGAGCCCTTCCGGTGTGATGATGACGTCCTTAGGCATGGTGCAGACCTGTATTCGGTGGGCGCCGCCGGGGCTTCCGGCGGTCCGGACGAAGAAAAAACCCGCCTGCTCAGCGGGGGATTCCCAGGCAGCTAGGGCTGCCGGGCGGATGAGTATAGAGCCCCGGGCGACCCGCCGAACTCAGCCGCGAGGCGCTCAAAGACGCTTGAGGAAGTGCGCTGAGGTGCGGCCGTAGTCAAGCCGCTGATACAACCTGTGCGCGCCGGTTCGGTGAAGTGCGCTGGTGGCTTCGATCCGCGAGCACCCAGCCTCGCGGGCCGCGGTTTCCGCGGCTTCGAGGAGCATCCGCCCGATGCCACGGCCACGATGCGCCTCGTCTACGACGAGGGTGGTGACCCGGCACCAGGGATGGCTCTCGTGTGCCACCGGCACGAAGTAGCACGTCGCCTCTCCGACGAGGGCACCGTCGCGCTCGGCGACGAGCACGGCGGCGCGAGGATCGTCGAGCGTGTTCTCGAGCGCGCCGCCGAGCGTATCTGCGGGCTGCGGATATCCCAGCTGGTCGAATAGGCGGGCGAGCTGCTCGGCGTCCTCGGGGCGAGCCGAGCGAACGCCACGCGGACTCAAATCAGTTCGCTTGCCCGAGCGCATCGCCGTGGAGCAATCGCCGCGCCGCCTCGAGCGTCGGCGCGGTCTGGAGCGATGCCTGAAGGCCACGGCCGCCGCCGAGCTGCTCCACGTACCACGGATAGAACTTGCGCAGGTACCGGGTGGCGCGGTCCTCACCCAGGTGCTCCACCGCCCGATCGAGAACCCAGTCGAGCTCGTCGAGGATCTCCGCCCGATCCGGCTCTGAGACGCGCCGCCCCAGGACCTGCTCGAACAGCCATGGGTTGCCGAGCGACCCGCGGGCGAGCAGCACGCCGGCCGCCTCCGTGCGCTCGAACGCCCGGCGCACCTGCTCGGGCGTGTGCAGCCCGCCGGAGATGAGCACGGGCACCGGCAGCTCCTCGACCAGGCCGCGGGCAAGCTCATAGTCCGGCGCGCCCTTGTGGCGCTGGGAGGCATGCCGGGGGTGAATCGAGATGCCGACCACGCCGGCGTCGAACACCAGCCGGCGTGCCACCTCGAGTCCGCTCGCGTCCCCCGGCCGCTGACCGGAGCGCAGCTTGACGGTGACCGGCAGCCCGCTCCCGCGTGCCGCGGCCCGCGCCACCGCCACCGCTCGCCCAGGCTGCTCGAGCAAAGCCGCCCCGGCGCCGGTCTTGCACACCTTGGGCACCGGACAGCCCATGTTGATGTCGATCAGGTCAGCGCCGGCGGCGGCCACACGCTCGGCAGCCGAGGCCATCACTTCGGGATCGTGCCCGAACAGCTGGACCGAGACCGGGTGCTCCTGGGGATGGATGCGCAGCAGCTCGCGGCATGTACGCTCGTTGCGGTAGTGCACCGCGAAGCTCGAGACCATCTCAGACACCACCAGCCCGGCGCCGTGGCGCTTGGCCTGCAGGCGCACGAACCAGTTGCCGATGCCGGCCAGCGGCGCCAGCACGACCCGGTTGGGGATCGATACTCCGCCGAGGCGCCAGGGTTCAGCGAGCGACCGGGCCATAGGGGTTTCATGGTACGAATCCGGCGATGAACCTGTTCGACACGCTCCGCCCATGGACCCAGGTGGTGTTCGACCAGGTTCCGGACCTCCAGCTGTTCGACGCGCACACGCACCTCGGCCAGAACGACCCCGACGGGATGAAGCAGACCGGCGAGGAGCTCGTCGCCTCGCTGGAGCGCGCGAGCGCGCGCGGCGCGTTCGTGTTCCCGTTCCACGAGCCCGACGGCTATCGCGTCGCCAACGACGACGTGCTCGCCGCCGCGCGCGCCGCGAACGGGCGGCTCGTGCCGTTCTGCCGCGTCAACCCGCACGACAGCCCGGTGCCCGAGGCCGAGCGCAGTCTGGACGCCGGGGCCAAGGGAATCAAGCTGCATCCACGCGCCGAGGCGTTTACGCTCGACCATCCGGAGGTTCGCTCGATCGTGGCGCTCGCCGACGAGCGCTCGCTGCCGGTCCTCATCCATGCCGGGCGCGGGATTCCGGCGCTCGGCCTGCACGCCGTCCAGCTGGCCGAGGAGTTTCCGAACGCCCGGCTGATCCTCGCCCACGCAGGCACTAGCGACCTGTCGTGGATCTGGCGCGCGGCCGCCGACCTCCCGAACCTCCTGTTCGACACGGCCTGGTGGATCCCGGCCGACCTTGAGGCGCTCTTCTCGCTCGTTCCGCCGGGACAGATCCTGTTCGCCAGCGACGCTCCGTACGGCAACACGCTCATCTCGGCGGCCTTCCAGCTGCGCTGGGGCCTGGAGCTCGGTCTTTCGCACGAGCAAATCCGCTCGATCGCCGCTGAGCAGTCGCTCCGGATCGCCGCGCGCGAACCCCTCCAGCCGTGTGGCCCGGCGATCGGCGAGCGCGAACGCGCCCCGCACCTGCTGCTCGACCGGGTCGCCTTCTTCCTGCTCTTCAGCGCGCTGGGCGCGATGCGGGGCGTCGACCCGACCGAGATGCTCGCGCTCGCGCGCCTCGCATGCGACGTCCCCGACGAGATCGACGATGCGCCGGTGTTCGCCGCCATTCGCGGCCTGCTCGACGACTATGAGGAGTACGCCGCCGAGAACCCCGACTCGCGCCGGCGAATCACCTTCCTGATCCTGGCCGCGACGGTGGCCAAGACGCCGGACGTGCCGATCCCGGCACAGGCTGTGGAGCGGCATTCCGTTCCCAGATCAGCCGCAGCCCGGTCAGCGTGAGCAGGTCGTCGACCTCGTCGATCGTCTCGCGGATGAACGGGACGAGCACCCCGGCCAGGCCGCCGGTGGCGATCACGCACGTGGTCGGCCCGAGCTCGACGCGCAGCCGCCGGACGATTCCTTCCACCTGACCGGCGAAGCCGTACACGATCCCGCTGCGGATCGCGTCGACGGTCGACTTGCCGATCAGCGAGCGCGGCCGGCCCAGCTCGACCTTGGGCAGCTTGGCCGCCCGGTCATACAGCGCGTCGATTGAGATCTCCGCGCCGGGCGTGATGATGCCGCCGAGGTACTCGCCGGCCGACGACACGACGTCGTAGGTGATCGCGGTGCCGAAGTCGACGATCACGCAGGTGGCGCGCACCTTGTCGTAGGCGGCGACCGCGTTGGCCAGGCGATCGGCGCCGACCTCGTGCGGGTTGTCGTAGCGGATCGGCATCCCGGTGCGGATCGAGGGTCCCACCACCAGCATCTCGTGTCCCAGGTAGCGCCTGGCCATCAGCGTCCACTGCTCGGAGAGCTGGGGCACGGTCGAGGACACGATCGAGCGGCCTACGTCTCCGAAGGCCATCCCCCGCAGCCCGAGCAGGTTGGACAGCGCCGCCCCGAGCTCGTCCCCGGTCGAGTCGCGTACGGTGGCGAACCGCCAATGCTCCGCCACCGTCGTCGACCCATCGGCGAACAGGCCGAAGTGCGTCTGGGTGTTGCCGACGTCGACGACCAGCAGCATGCGCGAACCCTAGTGGACCCGTCCGCCAGTCCCGCGTTCTTCGCCCCTACATGAGCGGGTCGCCCACCCGCCGGACCTCCTGGCCCGCGCCACCGAGCGCGGCCAGCGCGTCCGCCAGCCGCACTCCGTCCGGCAGCGTCAACTCCGGATCGAGCTCCAGCAGCGGCACAAGCACGAACCGCCGCGAGACCACTTCGGGGTGCGGGAGCGTCAATCGCTCCGACGAGTACACGAGCGAGGCCAGCAGCAGCACGTCGACGTCGATCGGCCGCGGGCCGTGCCGCACGCCCCCCGCCTGGCGTCCGAGCGCCCGTTCGACCTCCTTGCAGGCCCTGAGCAGCTCATCCGGACCGAGCCCGGTCTCGACGCGTACGCACGCGTTGTAGAAGTCGCGCTGGTCGAGCACCAGCCCGACCGGTTCGGTTTCGTACACCGACGATGAGGCCACGACCCGCACGCCGTGCGCCGGCAGTTCGCGCACCGCCGCCTTCAGATGACCGCGCCGGTCGCCGACGTTCGACCCCAGGCCGAGAAAGCCCGGCGTCATTCCGCTTCGCGCCACACCTCGACCGACACCTCGCTCACGGGCAGCGCCATCGGCGGCTCCGGCTTGGCCGCCTTGACCCACACCGCGCCCACTTCGTAGCGCTCGAGCAGGCGGTCGGCGATCGCGGCGCACAGCCGCTCGAGCGTCTTGTAGGAGCGCTGCTGCGCGACCAGGTTGGCCATCTCGCACACCTGCGCGTAATCGACCGTGTCCTCGATCCGGTCGGTGACCGTCGCGTCGCAGTCGCCGACGTCGAGCCGGAGGTCCAGCAGCAGCCGCTGGCCGACCTCGCGTTCGGCCTCGGTGACCCCCAAGTGCGTGAACAACGAGAGCCCGCTGACCTCGATCGTCACCTCGGGCTCGGGGTGCCCCTCCTCCTCGTCGTTCTCCTCTACCTCGTCGTACTCGTCCGGTTCTTCCATGGCGCGGGCACCGTAGCAGCCGCGACCGTCAGCGCGTCGCGAACGGGCGCCACGTCGTGGACGCGGAACACGCTCGCCCCGCGCTCGTAAGCCAACACGCTGGTGGCGATCGTCGCGGCCACCCGGTCGTCCACCTCGCGGCCGGTGAGACGGCCCAGGAACGACTTGCGCGAGGTCCCGATCACCACCGGCCGCCCCAGCTCGACCAGCTCGTCGAGCCGGCGCAGCAGCTCCAGGTTGTGCTCGAGCGTCTTGCCGAAACCGATCCCGGGATCCACAAGGATCCGCTCGAGCGCCACGCCCTCGGCCAACGCGAACGCCATTCGCTCCTCCAGAAAGGACTTGATGTCCCCCACCACATCGCCATAGCGAGGATCGCGCTGCATCGTGCGCGGGTCGCCGAGCATGTGCATGAGGCAGCAGTCCGCCCCGGCATCCGCCACCACCTGGGCCATGCTCGCGTCCCCGCGCAATGCCGTCACGTCGTTGACCAGGGTCGCGCCGGCCTCGAGTGCCCGCAGCGCCACGCCGGCCTTGGACGTATCGATCGAGATCTGCGCGCTGACCCCTCGTTCGAGCAAGCCCTCGATCACCGAGATCACCCGCCTCAGCTCCTCGGACTCGGGGACGGGGGCCGCGCCCGGACGGGTCGACTCTCCCCCGACGTCGAGGATCGTCGCGCCCTCGGCCTCGAGCTCGAGGCCATGCTCGATCGCGGCCTGGGCGGCCAGATAGCGGCCACCGTCCGAGAACGAGTCGGGGGTGACGTTGATCACGCCCATGATCCGGAAATCGCCCGAGGCGCCTGGCGAGGCGTCACTCATCCGGCCATCGTCCGTGCTCGTCGAAGTACTCGCGCGCCTCCTCCTCCCGGTCGCGCTCGCGATTGCTCTGCACGCTCATCCGATACATCCAGTTGATCATCCACACGATCAGGGCGGCGATCACCAGCGCCACGCCCGCGCCCGCCGCCGCCGTTTTCCCATGGCCGATGACGATGCCGATCACGCCGGCCACCGCGATGGCCACCGGCACCCAGACCCGCGTGACGGCCAGCATAAACCGGCCGAAGCCACCCGGCTGCCTAGCGTCGCGGCTCATCGTCAGCGGATAGTGTCCCGCCCCGATGCACACCCTGTCGCCCGAGCCAGGCAGCGTCACCCGGCGGACGCTGCTGCGCGCGGCGGCCGGCGGCGCGGCGCTCATCACCACGCGCGGCCTGCCCGCGTGGGCTCGTCCCGTGGCACGTCCGGCCGGCCTGCGCGGTCCGGGCAGCGTCCCTTTCCCGGGGCGCCCCGAGGGGACGCCGAGCATGCCCCAGATCGAGCACATCGTCGTGCTGATGATGGAGAACCACTCGTTCGACAACCTGCTGGGGATGGTCCCCCACCAGGTCCCCGGCCGAGCCAACGTCGACGGGTTCCGACTGAAGCACGGGCGCCCGGTCAACGCGAATCCGGACTCGGTCGGCCACCTCGTCCGCGCTCAGCACGCCGCCTCGCCGTGTCAGCTCACCGGCGAGCCCAGCCAGTCGTGGAACGCCAGCCACCAGGCCTACGACAACGGCCGCAACGACGGGTTCGTCAAAGCGAGCGCGCCGGTTGCCATGCGCTACTGGGACAAGCGCGATGTCCCCTTCATCTACTCGCTGACCGAATACTTCCCGCTCGGCGACCGGCACTTCTCCTCGGTGCTCGGGCAGACCTTCCCCAATCGCTCGTACTTCTTCGCCGCCACCTCACAGGGCACGATCAACGACACCATCTCGCCGACACCGCCTCCGGGCGGCTCGATCTTCGACCCGCTCGATGCTCACAACATCGACTGGGCTGTCTACTACCAGGACTATCCGAGCATCCTGGTCGTAACCGGGATCACGACGCCGGCCCGCGCCCTTCGCATCCGCACGTTCGACCGCTTCAGCGCCGACGTCGCCGCCGGCCGCCTCCCCCAGTTCACCTTCATCGACCCCAACTACTCGACCACCTCCGAGGAGAACCCCCAGGACATCCAGCTCGGCGAGCGTTTCATCGCCCAGGTCGTGCGCACGCTCATCCAGGCGCGGACGTGGAAGCACACCGTCCTGTTCCTCACCTACGACGAGCACGGCGGCTACTACGACCACGTCCCGCCGCCGCCCGCCATCGCGCCCGACTCGATCCCGCCGGCCCTGAGCACCGAGGACGTCCCGGCGGCCTTCGATCGTTACGGCTTCCGCGTGCCCATGATCGTGATCTCCCCCTGGGCCAAGCCCCGTTACATCTCACGCGTGGTCCACGACCACACCTCGATCACGGCCTTCGTTGAGCGCAAGTGGAACCTGCCGGCGATGACCTTCCGCGACGCCAACGCCCACCCGATGCTCGACTACTTCGACTTCCGCAAGCCGGCCTTCCTCACGCCGCCCAAGCTAGCCAAAGCGCCCGCGCTCGGCCCTGGCCTCGCCGAGTGCCACGCCGCCGGTCTCAACCCGCCGCTGCCCGACTGACGCCGGTCATCCCGCGCTCCGCTCCGCTCCGCTTCTGTGCTTTAACCAGCCGCCGGCCTTGCCGCGCCGGGCCTGGCCGGCGCCAGGCCGCCGAACGCCGCGAAGCCGGCGCCCCCGTCTGGAGTGACTCGCGCGCCGCGCGGTCACGTTCCGCCAACCGCGACATTCCCGAGCGGCGCGCCACTCCAGACTGGGGCGCCGCGAAAGCGGCCGTTATTCAGCCGTACCGCCGGCCAGCCCCGGACGCGGCAACGGACGCGGCCCCTCGCGCCGTTCGCCCGCCGGGAGACCCGGAATCGGCACCTCGGGCGGCGGAGGCGCCTCGGCGCCGAACACGTCGGCCTCGGTCTGGCCATCGAGCAGCGCCTCGAACTGTTCCTTCTCGATCGTCTCGCGCTTGATCAAGATGTCCGAGAGCTTCCCGAGCGAGTCGCGATGCGAGTTCAGGATGTCCTTGGCCTGGACGTGCGCCGACTCGACGATCCGCCGGATCTCGTCGTCGATCTCCCGGGCGATCTCGTCGGAGTAGTCCGGCTCGGCGGAGAACTCGCGGCCCAGGAACGGCATGCCATGGTCGTGGCCGAACACACGCGGGCCGAGCTTCTCGGACATCCCGAAGCGCATGACCATCTGCTTCGCGGTGGCGGTGACCTTCTCGAGGTCGTTGGACGCGCCCGTGGTGACCTCGCCGAACACGATCTCCTCGGCCGCGCGGCCGCCCAGCGTCATCGCCATCGTGTCCTGCAGCTCGGCGCGGGTGGTCAGGAACTTGTCCTCCGTGGGCAGCGAGATCGTGTACCCGAGCGCCTGGCCGCGCGAGATGACCGAGATCTTGTGCACGGGGTCGGCGTTCGGCAGGAAGTGGCCGACCATCGCGTGGCCCATCTCGTGGTAGGCCGTGATCCGCCGCTCCTTGTCGGACATCACGCGGGTCTTCTTCTCCGGGCCCGCGATCACCCGCATGATCCCTTCCTCGAGCTCGATCTGGGTGATCTCGCGCTTGCCGTTGCGGGCGGCCAGCAGCGCGGCCTCGTTCACCAGGTTGGATAGATCCGCCCCCGTGAAGCCGGGGGTCTGACCGGCCAACGCGTCCACGTCGATCTCCCGCGCGAGCGGCTTGCCGCGCGTGTGCACGTCGAGGATCTTCTTCCGGCCGTTGCGGTCCGGGCGGTCGACCACGATCTGGCGGTCGAATCGGCCGGGACGCAGCAGGGCCGGATCGAGAATGTCCGGACGGTTGGTGGCCGCGATCAAGATGATGTTGTCCTTCATCTCGAACCCGTCCATCTCGACCAAGAGCTGGTTCAAGGTCTGCTCGCGCTCGTCGTGGCCGCCGCCGAGCCCGGCGCCACGATGCCGCCCCACCGCGTCGATCTCGTCCATGAAGATGATGCAGGGCGAGTTCTGCTTGGCCTGCTCGAACAGGTCGCGTACGCGCGAGGCCCCCACGCCGACGAACATCTCGACGAAGTCCGAACCGCTGATGGAGAAGAACGGCACGCCGGCCTCCCCGGCTACCGCGCGCGCCAGGAGCGTCTTGCCGGTGCCCGGGGGTCCGTACAGCAACACGCCCTTGGGGATGCGCGCGCCCAGCGCCTGGAACTTCTTTGGGTTCTCGAGGAACTCCTTGATTTCGTGTAGCTCCTCGACCGCCTCGTCCACGCCGGCCACGTCGCGGAAGGTGATCTTGGGCGAGTCGACCGACATGCGCTTGGCGCGCGACTTGCCGAACGACATCACCTTCGACCCG
>Ga0213881_10001542_pt1 | contig 10821 bp, 9 predicted proteins | sample BarmaccoBMER_R08_FD_160104 | JGI IMG/M metagenome (GOLD analysis project Ga0213881, IMG submission 160104) | Barbacenia macrantha exposed rock microbial communities from rupestrian grasslands, the National Park of Serra do Cipo, Brazil - ER_R08 ... | reverse complement strand
TGCGCAGGATCGGTTCGGTGCCGCCGGCCGACTTCAGACCCGGCAGGAACGAGATCAGGTAGCTCCAGTCGCTGTCCGCATCGAGCGCTTCCGGCCCGATGACATCGGCAGCCAGGTCCGTCGCGACGACGGCGGCGTTGACCATCGTGACCTTGGCCAGGCCGGCCTCGGTCCCCGGGATCTGTCCTCGAGCGAGCATGGTGAGCGCCCGGTAGCCGTTGAAGCGCACCGCGAGGAGCTCGGTGATCACGTGGCCGAGACGGCGGCGCACCTCTGCGTCCTGCCGCGCCGCCCGATCGGACGCGATCAACTCCGACAGCCGCGCCGGCGAGCCGAAATTCTCAGAGCCGAACCCGATGGTCAGACGCTCGAACATGAGCACGGTGAGCGCGGTGGCCCAGCCGTTGCCCACCCCGCCGACGACCGCGTCCTCATCGAGCGGGACGTTGTCGAGGAACACCTCGTTGAACTCAGCCTCGCCGGAGATCTGGCGTAGTCCGCGCACCGACACGCCGTCGGCGTCCATGGGGACGATGAACATCGTCAGGCCCTTGTGCTTGGGAACGTCTGGATCCGTGCGCGCGAGGAGCAGCCCGAACGAGGCAAACTGTGCGTTGGTCGTCCACACCTTCTGGCCGCTCAGCATCCAGCCTCGGTCACCGTTGCGCAGGGCGCGAGTCTGGACTGCCGCCAGGTCCGATCCGGCGCCGGGCTCGGAGAACAGCTGGCACCAGACCTCGTCGCCGTGCAGCATTGGCCCCAGATAGCGGCTCTTCTGCTCCTCGGTCCCGTGGGCGATGAGGCACGGACCGAGCATCCCGATCCCGATCACATCGAGGATTCCGGGAACATCCGCGCGCGAGATCTCCTGGTTGACCGTCACCTGCTCGATCGGCCCGAGCCCCTGTCCACCGTACTCAGGCGGCCACGTCACGCCGGCGAGCCCAGCCTCGGCCAGCCGCCGCTGCCAGGCGCGGCGCGAGGCAATGTAGGCGCCGTCCTCGGAAGATCCCGATCGTGGCGGTGCCTGGAGCTTGTTGGCTTCAAGCCACGCGCGCACCTTCTCGCGGTACGCCGCCTGCTCGGGCGTGTCGTTCAGGTCCAATTTCGTCTCCCGTCGGTCCGTGAATCCAGATTCACGGCATGTTACCCGCTCGCCGAACAGGGCTGTTCATCTGAGGTGATGTCATCGGGGTAGTCAGCCAAGTCGTCGTGGACGTCCGCGCCGCCGGTCGAGCCGTGGCCTCAGCCGGCGCGAGCCCCGCCCCTCGCCGGGCGGGCCCGGGACACGTTCGCTGGGTGGCTTGCGGGCGTGTTCGCGCTCCTCGCGCTCGCGCGCTGCCTGGGCCTCCCGGGCGCGCTCGCGGTCCTCGCTGAGTCCGACCTCCAGGAACACGAGCGCGGTGGCGAGCACGCACCCGAGGCTGATCAGCACCAGCGCCAGGATCTGCCCGGTTCCGCCGCCGAACGCCACCGCGCCGGCTACACCGGCGAGGACGAGCAGGCCGGCGCAACCGAACGACAGGATGCGCGCGCGCTTCGTCATGGTGGCAATGAGCTCCAATGGTGCGGTGAGCAGGGCCTCCGGAACGTTAGATACAGGCGGCTAAAAGCTCCAAATGACAACCCAGCCAACGTAGACGTGGCCGGTGTCGCCGTCGTCCGACCCCGACGGCTCGACCTGAAGCTGCCAGCGCTCCGGCAGGGACGTAACCTGATTCGTGCTCACCCCGAGTAGGTTTCCGTCGATGTAATAGCGGCGGAAGCCGGGACCCCACTCCTGAGTGTAGACATGCCACTGAGTCGTGTTGATCGTCTGCGTGTCGAAGACGTCCTGCGCACCTGACCCTCCCCAGTGGGCATACGCGCTGAAGCTCGAAGCGTTGAGGGGTCCCTCGGGAAAGTCAGACTCCGCCGACGGCGAGTCGCTGTCGTTCTGCGGCCAGAGCAGCATCGCCTGGTAGAAGTCATCGAGCATATGTGAGTCGGCGGGGACGAGCTTTTCGCAAAGGGAGTACCGGCCGTAGGTCTGAGTCTGGTGACCGCCTGGAAGCGGCGACGGGTTGGCGGCCACAGGGGTGCCTTTGTAGTTGTGCAGATACCAGTCGAGGACCCCGTCGTGAACCGATTGAACCGCGCTCGGCATATAGCCCGGGGCGCCTCCGCTGTATGTCGACGTCCACCCATCGCCGTACTCATCCCAACTCATTCCGTGGTCACCCGTGTATACGGGGGTGTTTCCGTCTGAGGCAAACGAGCCGATTGCCGCGTTCTTCGTGAAGTCGTCCTGCCCCTCGAGTGTCCAGGTGTGACCCCCCGCGACGACATTTCCGTTTGGCATCGGCGGGCAGCCGTCGAGACTGTTGGTTGGCCGAGGACCCGCTGAACCGCTCGGGCCGGAACGAGTGGTCGCGTTACCACGCGACGGCCCCGTCGGCGACGCCGCGTTCGGCGCTCTCCTCCGCCGGCGCTTCCTGGTTGCGCGGACCATCAGTGTTTCTCGCGTATGCAGCCTGTAGAGGGGCGAGCACACCCGAGCGCGATGTCCGTAGATCGAACACAGCGGGCGCCCGCCCGTGGTTGCGACCGAAAGTCGCGAGCCGGCCGCCAGGCGCTCATGGCTGTGGGCTGACCTCACGACCACCAACACCGGCGCGCGTGCTCGGAGCCGAAGGGCGTGCCCGGGGCGCAACAAATAGAAGCGCAAGCATGGCCGAGCGCGATGCCGGTCAATTGAGCACAGTGGACGCCTTGCCGGGATTCTCATCGTCGCCTGTGAGCCGGCGGCGAGTAGCGCTCGGCCACCGCTTGCCGCGGCGAGTACGGCAAGCGCCGTTGCGACGAGGACGCGTCTCATCTGGCCGCCGCAAGTTACCCACGCCAGCGGTCGGCAAAGCGCCTTCTTTCTGGAACACGATCAGCAGCCTCTTCAGGAAGCCGGCCTATGCCGGCCGTCTGCGCGCAACCAGTGCGCCCAGGAGGGGATTCTGCGTTCGCCGGTAACCTGCCGCCGCCTGAACGCTCGAATGACGCCATTTGGCGCCTCCCCGAACCGTTGGCACGCCCTCCTCATTCAGCCGGTCGGCGATGGCCTGCAGCGTCATCCCTTCCGCGCGCATCCTTGTGATCCGCTCGCTCAGGTCGGGGTCGTCGCTCACCGAACGGCGTCCGGTCGACTTGCCTCGCATGCGGGCGGCCTCCAGGCCGTTGCGCGTCCGTTCGCTGAGTCTGACTCGTTCCCATCGGGAAACTTCGATCAGCATGTGGGCGGCAAGTCGCCCGTCATCGCTCTCGGTGTCGAACGCATGATCGGCGGCGACGAACCGGGCGTTCAGCGTCGTCAGCCACTCCATGATTGTGCCGAGCTCCGCCGCCGAGTAGGTGACTCGGGAAAGCTCCGCCACCACGAGCCCTTGGGCTTCGCCATTGGCGATCCGCTCGAGCGCGTACGTGAGACCGGGGCGCGAGAGGGCCTTGCCGGTCGCAGGTTCCCGCTCTCCCACCACCTCGTTGAGAATCAGTCCGCGACGCTTACACTCGCGCTGGATTATGGTCGCCTGCTGCTTGACTTCGTGGGTGCCGGCGCTCCCGGTGCACAGACAGCTGGCGTACCCAATCACTGGCGTACCCGGGTCGGCGAGCCCACGCTCGATTTCAATGTTCTCTCGCATCTTCGTGCCCTCCTGACGTGAACCGAACTCGCCCGCGACGAAGGGCGAGAACGGCCCTCGCGTCGCGACCGTGACCGCTGCCACCTCGGCAGCGATCGAGCTTTGCCAGCGAACGACGGAAGTCGTCCGCGACTCGGCTATCCGGGTCGCTCGAGGCGCCGAGCCTCCACACACATGAAGTGGGCGGTCGGCGGGGGGACGAATTTCAGACAGCGCTCGGCGACGAGCGCAAATGCCTTCATCAGCGCCATGGGGCCCGCGGTGCCACCCGCACCGGCCGCAGGTGGCGCGCCGCCCTCGGGGCCGCGGGAATCGTGCGGCAGCGTGTCGGTCACGGATGCCTGCGGCGGAGCGATGGGGGCCTCGGCGTCCGGGTGCCGCGTGCCCGCCACCCGTGCTCGACGAGCGCTGACGAACTGAATCACCGACGGGAGCGCGGGCGATTGCACGGCCACCAGTCCACTTAGCGCGGGCGCCGGAGTGGGGAGACCATACGCTGCGACGAAGTTGCCCGTGATCAGGTCTAGGTGCGCGGTGGCCTCGTGCGCCGTCATCAAAACGGGAGCCGCCGGGCTCGTCGACGGGCTGCTCGATGTGCTCGGCGTGGAAGGGTTCGGGCTGGTGCCGTCCGCGCTCGCGGGCTGGGGACCGACGACGAGCGTGGCGGCGGCGCCGAACGCGTTCCCTGAATTCGGCGGACTGGTGCCGGACCCGCCGACAGGCGTCGGCGGCGGCGGCGCTTGTGAGGTCGTGGGCGCGCTGCCGGCGGCCGTGGGATTAGGCGCCACGACGGGAGCAGTTTGCGTTGGGGCCGGGGTGGGTTGTTGAGCGCTGGGCTTGGACGGGTCCGCCACGATCCCGCTCGACGCGGCCGCCTGCGGATCGACAGGCGTTACGGCGACAGTCGAGTCGCTCGACGACGGGCTCTTGCTCGGCGTCGCGGTGCCGGTCGAGGGTGTGGTCGGTGTCGCGGTGCTGCCGGTCGACGGCGTGGGTGTCGATGTGCTGGGGGCGGTTGGGGGTGTGCTCGAGGGGTTCGCCGTGCCCGTGGGTGGGGCGGCGGGTGGCGTCGTGGTGCCCGGTGGCGTGGAAGACGACGGCGTTGTGGTTTTGGTTGACGGCATCGTGCTCGGAGCCGTTGGCGTGGGCGCGCCTGTCGACGGGCCCGCCGTCGTCGCCGGAGTCGTCGGCGTCGACGTGCCCATGGACGGGGTCGGCGTCGGCGTGTTGGACGGCGGGGTCGTCGCCGTCTGCGGCGGGTCGGTTGCCGGCGTTGCCGCCGGAACCGACCCACTCGCTGGTGCGTCGGCCGGGGACGTGGCCGACGCGTTCGGAACGAGCATCGCAATGAGGACCAAGAGAACGCACGCGGCGGCAGCACAATCGATCCGCCAATGACGGAGACGACAGGACATGCGCGCCCCGATGCTCATCCGGGTGGCCCCCAACTGATAACTCGCATAGCCGACTTTGCCGAAGCTGGCACAAACGGATGCGTCCAACTATCCGACAGCTAGCGCAAAAGCGATCACTTCATGAACGCCGGATAGCCCCACGGCCCATTGACGCCCGGTCCTCGCGGTGTGTTAATCGACACCGAAAGGTTTTCTAGGAGGGGGGCGCCCGGGATGTGCGGCATCATCGGCTATGTCGGCAGTCGGCCCTGTCAGCGGCTGCTGCTCGAGGGGCTACGCAGACTGGAGTACCGCGGATACGACTCGGCGGGGATCGCCTGGCGCGAGGGTGAGGTGACACGGTGCATCCGGGCGGTGGGGAATCTCGACTCGCTCGAGGCAGCGCTGGTGCGCACCGCGGACGGCACCTACGCGAGCGCCACCGCCACCCAGCCCCTGTCGGCCGGTATTGGTCACACCCGTTGGGCCACCCACGGCGGCGTCACCGAACGAAACGCCCATCCCCATGCAGATCTCAGCGGTCGTTTCAGGATCGTGCTCAACGGAATCATTGAGAATCACCTCGAGCTCCGCGACCGGCTGGCCGCCGATCTGGTCACGCTGCGCTCCGATACCGATGCCGAGGTCGTGGCGCACCTGATCGCGCTGTACTACTCGGGAAGCCTGGCCGACGCGGTGCGACGGTCACTGGAAGATCTCGAAGGACATTACGCCCTGGTGGCTATGTGCGAGGACGAGCCCGATACGCTCGTCGGAGTAAGGCGCGAATGCCCGCTGGTGGTGGGCCTGGGAAGCGGCGAGCAGTTCGTCGCGTCCTCGATCTCCGCCTTCCTCACCCACACCCGGGAAGTGGCGGTGCTCAAGGACGAAGAGATAGCGGTGATGCGACCGGACGTCGTTGAGGTATTCGACGTCTCCGGGCTTCCTCATCGACCTGTCTCCACCGAGGTCGAGTGGGACGACGATCGCTGCGAGAAGGATGGATTTGAGACGTTCATGCTCAAGGAAATCCACGAGCAGGGCGCCGCGGTGAGAGAGACGCTCTCCCAGTGGCGCGGGAGCGTGGACCGGGAAGGGAGCGGGGTCCTCGCTCCGGACCGCCTCCGCGACATTAAGCGGATCATCGTCGTCGCGTGCGGCACCTCCTATCACGCCGGCTTGGCCGGGAGAAACGCGCTCGAGCAGTGGGCTCGTATACCGGTGGATGTGGAGGTTGCTTCCGAGTTCCGCTATCGCGAGCCGATCATCGAAAACGGCACCCTGGTGCTCGGGATCTCACAGTCCGGGGAGACTGCCGACACGCTCGCGGCGATGCGCTTGGCCAAAACTCAGGGAGCGGCGGTTGTGGCGGTGACCAACGCGCCGGCGAGCCAGGCCACGCGTGAGTCGGACGCGGTGCTGTTCACCCGCGCGGGGCTTGAGATCGGAGTCGCGGCGACGAAGACCTTCGTCGCTCAGGTGGTACTGCTGTACGAGCTCGCGCTTCGAATCGCCGGCGCCAACGGAGCCCGGTCCGAAGCGACGCTGAGCGACCTGCGCTCAGCGCTCGAGGATCTGCCGGCAATGATCGATCGCGTGGTCGCGTCGGTTGATGAGCCCGTTCGTGGGCTTGCGGAGCGCTTGGCGCTCAGCCCCTTCTTCCTTTACCTCGGACGCCTGTCGGGTCTGCCCGTCGCGCTGGAAGGTGCCTTGAAGCTCAAGGAGATCTCGTACGTTCCCACCGACGCATACGCCGCCGGCGAGATGAAGCATGGCCCGATTGCGCTGCTGGGACGGGAAACGCCCGTCGTGTGCGTGGCCACCGATCGCCGGGTGCTGCCGAAGTTGCTCTCGAACGTGTCAGAGGTCCGGGCCCGCGGTGCTCAGGTGCTCGCGATCGCCAGCGATGGATGTAAGGAGATCGCCGAGCACGCCGAGCACGTTATCTACATCCCCAGCACCGATCCGCTGTTACAGGTGGTGCTGGCGGTCGTTCCCCTGCAGCTGTTCGCCTATCACCTGGCTCGCGCTCGCGGGCTCAATGTGGACCAGCCGCGAAACCTTGCCAAGACAGTCACAGTTGAATAGCGCGGTCGTCGTTCTCGGCGGAGGTCGAGGACTGGCATCCGTGCTGCAAGCATTACGAGACGAGTTCAGCCGGCTGACGGCAATCGTAAGCATTGCCTACCAGGAACAGCGCAGCGGCGAACCGGAGCAGCGCGTGAGCGGCGCCGCCGTCGAAGACCTGCGTCGCTCGCTGGAGACCCTCGCCGGCGAGGAGCCGGCGCTTGCGCGGGCGATCAGGAGGCCGGTGTCGATCGAGCGCCTGGGCCGGTACACCCTTGGGAACCTCGTGATCCCCTCGGTCGCGGGCGCCCTGGGCGATTATGCTCGAGCGAGCACCTGGCTCGGCGAGCAACTCGGCATCAGCGGAGCGGTGATAACGGCCACGGTCCAGCCCGTTCGGCTGGAGGTCGAAGGTACCGCGGGTGCTCCGAGAGCCCGGTCGTCGGGCCGGTCTCCGCGCGGGCCGAGCCGGCTGCGATTCCTCGGCGAACACGTGAAGGCTCCTGAGGCGGCGATCGACGCGATACGGCACGCGGGGTCGGTGCTTCTGGCTCCCGGATCGCTATACCGAAGCGTGCTGGCCACAGCAGCGGTGCCGGACCTCGCTTGCGCCTTGAGGAGCACCCGCGCCCGGGTCCTGTGGATTTCGAATCTTGATCCCGGCTCGCGTGAGACGGCGCGCATGAGTCCAATCGATCATCTGCGCGTACTCCGACTCCACCGGATCCGCGTCGATGCGGTGATTTACGACCCCTCCGCGAGCCTCGCCTTTGAGCCCGCTCAGCTGAACCGGTATGGGGTGGAGCCGGTACCGCGGGAGCTATGCAGCAGCGATGACCCGGCTCGGCACGATCCCGAGCGCCTGCGCCTGGCGCTGGCCGAGCTGATCGACTCCCAGGCTACGAGCCCTGCCGTCAGCTGACGGCAGGGCTCGCGCCCAACGGCGGCGGGGACAGAATCGCGATCAGCCGCCGCCGCTGACCGTTCCACTGCCGGACGAGCCAGAGCCGCCGCCGGAGCCGCTGCCCGAGTTTCCATTTCGACTAGGAGCCGTCGGTCGCGGCGCGGGCGGAGGCGGGGACGCGACAGCAGGCGCGGAGGGGGGCGGGGACGCGACCGGCGCCGGCGACTGGACCGCCGGGGCGGGGGCTACCGCCGGTGCGGGCGAGACGGCGGGCGCCGGCGAACTGGCGACACCGCTGCTGGCATTGGCGTAGCTCGTGCTCTGGACGCTGGCCACCGCGGGAGAGGGCGAGGGGCCGCTGACGGACGCACTCGTGGGGGCGGTGTAAGTAGCCACGGTCGCTGCGCGAGGTGTTTGAAGCGGTCTCGGTTTCGGTCTCTTTCTCGTTTTCGGCCTCCCCGCGAGGGCCTCATGCGCGGTCCTTCGGTGCGTCGGAGACGGCAGTAGGGGCTCGAGCGTGAGTTCCCGGGCCACCGGTTGATGCGCCGTGGTGGTGACCGCGTGAGCCACGAGCGGCCGCCTCGGGGTGCCGGTGGGCAGCAATGTCGCGACAACCGCCGCCCCAATTCCCATCGCGGGCACGCTGAGCGCGATCGCCGCTCTGCGCCCGGACAGCGGGTGCCGCCGGCGGCGAATCGGACTCCCACGAACCCGTCTGGCGGCGAACAGCGTGGGGAGATTGAACGCGGCATCGGGATCGCCGCGTTCCTGGGCACGACGGAACGCCGCCTCGGCCGCAGCCGTATCGCCCCGTTGGGCAATCAGTAGACCCAGGGCGCACGCCGCCTCGGCGTGGCCCCGCGCGTCCGCGAGCGCATACGCCTGCTCCGCGCCCGCGAGGTCGCCTCGCCCCTCGAGCAGTGCTCCGAGGTTGTATGCGCCGTTGGACTCCCCGCGCTCGTGGGCGCGGCGGTAGCACCGCTCCGCGTCGTCCAACTCGCCGCGCCTCTCCAATAGGACGCCGAGGTTGAGCGCCGCACCGCCATGGCCCCGTGAGTCGGCTTGCTGATAAGCACGCTCGGCGCTGGTGAGATCCCCACGCTCCTCGAGCAGCAGACCGAGCCTGAACCTCTCGATGGCATCGCTCAGCCCGTCGGAGACAGTCACGGGAACGCCGCCGTGATCCAGTGCTCCGCGGGATCGCTCGCTCACGGTCGCCATTCCTCGCATCCGGCGAAACCCCGTTCAGCGCCGCTTGAGCAGCACGATCCTCGTGACCGTGCGGTGGTGTTCGGCCGCGTCAACCGCTGAGAAGCGCAGCACGAGCGTGACGCTTCCGGCGCCTTGCAGGCGGCGTGCCGGCAAGCGCAGGAGGATCTGGCTGTAAGGCCTGGTGATCTCCGACTCGGTCTCTCGGAATCTCGCGATGCGCGTCAGATGACCATCTCGACGCAGCCACGCGTCGACGGTGACATCGCAGGCACGCGAGCAGTGAATCGCCACGGGCAGACCTCGGCGCGCCACCGCCGGACGTGACGAAGCCAGCGGACGGGCGTCGAAAAGCAGCTGCGGCTCGCTGTGCCGCAGCGTATGGAGCGCACCCATGTCGCGGGCGACGAGAGCGTTCGCAGATCCGCTTCCTGGACCGTGGCAGGTCGTTGTGCCGCTGTCGACCACGCGCCCGTTTGTGTTTTTGAACGCCCAGTCATAGCTGCTGGCGTGAAGCGTGAGCACGAGCACACCAAAATCGCTCGCGTCCGAGAACTGCAGATTGGCTTCGGCGTTGGTGATCGGGGATAGGTTCTCGCCCCCGGTTCCCACCACGAACTCGCGAATCCCATTGCTCGTCGCCCCTCCCGAGGGGTCTTGCTGCGCATAACGCTCGTACAGATGGTCATGCCCGCCTAACACGACGTCGGCGTGCGCGCTGTAAAGCGCACTCCAAAGCGGCCCGACGCCCGGGCTGTTGCCCACGAAGCCCGACGCGAAACGAGGGTGGTGCCAATACGCGAGCGTGCACGCGCTCCGGTCCGTCGAGAGGTCGGCCTGCAACCACGACGTTTGCGCTGACGTGGTGAAGCCCGGAATCTGATCGGCGCAGCCGGAGTTGGAGCAATTGGAGTTGAGGGCGATGATGTGCCACGTGCCGACGTTGAACGAGTAATCGCTGGGCGGGTTGCCGAAGTACTGGTTGTAGCCCGCCGCGCTGGAACTCATCGTGTAGTCGTGGTTGCCTGGAACCGGATGGACGATCGCGTTGAACACCCCCCAAGTGGCCGCGTAGGCACCCGCGCTCGTGTACTCGCTGTAGAGTCCCGAGTTGTATTGGGCGTCGCCCAGCATCAGAACGTCGGCAGGCTTCTGATTCGCTGCGAGCGTCGCCGTCTGCTGCTGCTGGCATGAGTTGGTCGTATCGCCGACGGGGCAGGCGACATCTCCGACGGCGACGACGGTTGGGTCGACCGCCAACCCGACCGGTGCGGTGGCTGCGGAAGTCGCCGAGGACGAGCCTGCGGTATTGGTTGCAGTCACGGATACGCGTAGCGTCGAGTCAACGTCCTGGGCGCCAAGTGCGTAGGTGGAACTCGTCGCGCCGGCCACGTTCCCGCAGGATCCTCCGCCGGCGTCGCAGCGCTGCCACTGGTAGGCGAACGACGGGGTCGGATTGCCGGCCCACACGCCGGGCGCAGCGGACAATGCCTGGCCCACGCGAGTGCTGCCCGACACCTGGGGCGGCGACGTGTTGGTGGGCGCCACCGGAGGCGGCGGCGGGGGTGGCGGCGGA
>Ga0213881_10001541_pt1 | contig 10824 bp, 14 predicted proteins | sample BarmaccoBMER_R08_FD_160104 | JGI IMG/M metagenome (GOLD analysis project Ga0213881, IMG submission 160104) | Barbacenia macrantha exposed rock microbial communities from rupestrian grasslands, the National Park of Serra do Cipo, Brazil - ER_R08 ... | reverse complement strand
CGCTTACTATTATTAGATGAATCCACTGCTAGTCTCGATACTGCATCAGTTTTACGCGTGATTGAGATTGTCCAAAGTATAAAAGAAACTGGTACTTGTATCTTGGCTGTTTTTCACAGCCAAGAGCTTGTAAATAAGCTAGCAGATGTTGTAATTACTTTCTTTCCTACTGCTTAGATCTAAATATTGATTAACACGCTCTTGCGGCGCTTTTCTAATTTTGACAATCGAGATTTTATTCCCCAATGTCTTCATTCCATAATCGCGGATTTTTCTGAATAAACTCACTCATCAACTGTTTGCACTCATCCAGGTTCAAATCAATCACCTTAACTCCGTGCGATTCCATAAACTCTCTTGCCCCAGGGAATGTCTCTGATTCACCGACAATGACTTGCTTGATCCCAAATTGCACGACTGCACCTGCACACAAGTAACAGGGCATTAAGGTTGAATAGAGGATTGTCTCACTATATTTGCCAATTCTCCCAGCGTTGCGGAGACAGTCAATCTCTGCATGGGTAACAGGATCGCTATTTTGTACTCGCCGATTGTGTCCTCTACCGATAATTTTGCCATCCTTAACTAGAACCGAACCGATAGGAATACCGCCTTCTTGTAACCCCTGTTGTGCTTCGGCGATCGCCGCCCGGATAAAATCATCCATAAACCAGTCCTCCTCTTAAACTGATGCAATCCAAACAACTCGTACTTATGGATCATGATGGCGGCGTCGATGATTATTTGGCAACCATGCTGCTCATGACAATGGAACATGTCCAGCCGCTAGGCGTCGTCGTCACTCCCGCTGATTGCTATGCTGAACCAGCTGTTAGCGCGACGCGCAAGATTCTGGATTTAATGGGTTGCTCTGATGTTCCAGTTGCTGCAAGCACTGTACGAGGGCTTAATCCCTTCCCACGCCTCTACCGCCGCGATTCATTCATCGTCGATCATCTCCCAATTCTGAACCAGAGCGAAATAATTCGTACACCTCTGCTGCAAACAACAGGTCAAGACTTTATGGTGCGTGTGTTGCAGGAGGCACCTGAACCAGTAACACTGATGGTGACTGGTCCCTTAACCACGGTAGCGGTTGCTTTGGACGCAGCACCAGAGATCGCAGCAAAGATCGAACAAATTGTCTGGATGGGGGGTGCGCTAAATGTCCCTGGCAATGTAGAAAAAAGTCTTGAGGCGGGGCAGGATGGTTCAGCAGAATGGAATGCTTATTGGGACCCGGTTTCAGCGCAGCGGGTATGGCAAACGCAGATTCCAATTGTACTTTGTCCACTAGATCTAACTAACAACGTGCCCGTGACCTCTGAGTTGGTTTATAAGTTGGGGCGGCAACGACACCATCCCTTATCTGATTTAGCAGGACAATGTTACGCGTTGGTTATTCCACAAGACTATTATTTTTGGGATGTACTCGCGACAGCTTATCTTGCCCACCCAGAGTTCTATCAGTTACGTGAGTGGGAAACTGTGATTGTGACAACAGGGCTCAGCCAAGGACGGACAAAGGTTGATCCTGGCAGTCGGAAAATTGTAGCTATGGATCGGGTTGACACCTCAAGCTTTTACGACTACATATTGCAGCAATGGACACGCTAGCTGATATTGGGTCTATTTCTGAAGAAGTCTAAGCCCAAAAAAATAGTAGCTACACTTCCAGACACACAAATCTCTCCAGTTGCGATTTTCTCCATAACTGCTTCTAGAGGAACCAATACCACATCAATCTCCTCTGTAATATCCAGCTGTTGCGGTCCCACTTTTATAGCATTCTCCGCTACAAACAAATGAACTTTGTGCGTGGTCTTGCTAGGGTTATCATGTAAAACTGCCAGAGGAGTTATTGTTTCGGCAAAATATCCCGTCTCTTCTCTCAATTCTCTAATTGCTGCTGTCTGGGGACTCTCTTCATCTGGGTAAAAGGCACCAGCAGGTAGTTCTAGCATGATTTCATTAGCACCATGCCTATATTGTCGCACTAAAACAATCTCTTGGTCATTAGTTACTGCCAGGATCTGAACCACATCTGGTCCAACAGTAATAAAATAATCATCAATAATTTCTCCACTAGGCAATTCGATTTCGTCTTGCCGGACTTTACACCACTGGTGATTAACAACCATGGTAGATTTCAATACCTTCCACTTTTTTAAGTTTTTCATAGGCAAACTATGCTGGCTCAAAGTAGTCTCCAGATGCGTCTTTGGCAGAACCTGGAGATCTGTACTCAAATATAAATACCATGCATGTAGAAGTTGAGATATTCAAGGTACAAAAGCGGTTTCCTTTGACCATCAGCCGTGGAACAACAGCCCAAACGATGAATGTGTGGCTGCGGGTTGAGCAAGATGGGATTGAGGGATGGGGGGAAGCTTCACCTTTTTCCCTAGGGGACTATCGGCAATCTACTGAGATGCTCAAGGAGGCATTACAACAGATCGCGCCTGTTTTGAAGACATTCAGTCCAATGGAGCGGCAGCAGATTTCACAGATTTTACAGAAATTGCAAATTCCCTCCTCAGCTCAAGCGGCAGTGGATGTGGCACTTTATGACTGGTTGGGAAAGCGAGTGGGATTACCACTGTGGCAATTGTGGGGGCTAGACCGCAGCCGCATTGTGCCGACTTCGGTCACAATTGGAATTAATTCACCAGAGATGGCAAAGGCTAGAGTGCGAGACTGGCTCCAATTAACCGATGTGCGTATATTAAAGGTGAAGCTCGGCAACCCAGCAGGAGTTGAGGCAGATCAAGAAATGCTGATGGCAGTGCAACAGGAGGCTCCAGCACTAGAGCTTTTTGTTGATGCTAATGGGGGTTGGAGCCTAGATGATGCAGTTTTTATGTGTAGTTGGTTAGCAAAGCAAGGTGTGAAGTATGTAGAGCAACCACTTCCAAGAGGGGAAGAAGCTCTACTCGCCCAGCTAAAAGAGCGATCGCCTCTGCCCATCTTTGTTGATGAAAGTTGTCTCACCAGTCGCGATATTCCTCACTTAGCAGACTGCGTCCATGGGATTAATATCAAACTTATGAAAGCTGGGGGTTTAACTGAGGTCATACAAATGATACACACGGCGCGAGCCTGCGGGTTGCAAGTGATGTTTGGTTGCTATTCTGATAGTTTGCTGGCTAATACGGCAATGGCACATTTATCACCGCTTGCCGACTATCTAGATTTAGACAGCCATCTCAACTTAATCGATGACCCATTTGTCGGTACAGTGATACAAACAGGACGGCTGCTACCAAATGATGGACCAGGGTTGGGGGTACAGCGGCAGTGCAACTAACATCTAACCAGCGCTTAGCAATCTTGCTACATGGCGGAATTCGCGGAACTTATGGCAAGACGGGACTATCACTTTTACGCTACAGTGAATCCCCGATTGTGGCGGTGATTGACTGGGAATCTGCTGGTGAATCGTTGTCGCACTTAACTGGTATTGCTCATGATGTGCCAGTGGTAGCAACAGTAGAGGCAGCACTACCTTATGCACCTGATGTGTTGGTGATTGGCATTGCACCATCGGGAGGGGCATTGCCTGAGCAGTGTTGGCAAGAAGTCAAACAAGCAGTAGCAGCCGGACTGTCAATCGTCAACGGCTTACATACACCGATATCAATGTTGCCAGAGCTACAGAATAGCTTACGTAAGGGACAATGGATTTGGGATGTGCGTCAAGAACCACCTAACCTACCAATTGCCAGTGCTAGAGCTCAAATGCTTTCTTGCCAGAGAGTCTTGACGGTTGGCACTGACATGGGAGTTGGCAAGATGTCAACAAGTCTAGAACTAAACTGGGCAGCACAGCGGCGGGGCTTGCGTTCCAAGTTTCTGGCTACAGGTCAAGCAGGTTTGATGTTGGCAGGCGATGGAGTGGCACTAGATGCAGTGCGAGTGGACTTTGCTGCTGGTGCTGTAGAGCAGATGGTAATGGACTTTGGTAATGACTATGACATGCTGCACATTGAAGGGCAAGGATCGCTACTGCATCCAGGTTCTACGGCAACCTTGCCCCTATTGCGAGGTTCACAGCCGACTCAGTTAGTCTTAGTTCATCGCGCACATCAAATGACAATCCGCAATCATCCTCACGTACCAATTCCACCTCTTCGTGAAGTGATTCACCTTTATGAAACCGTTGCTGGTGCGGCTGGGGCTCTAGCACCTGTGAGTGTAGTAGCGATCGCGCTCAATACTGCCCATCTAGATGCGACAGCCGCAGAACTTGCAATTGAGCAGACACAGGCAGAAACTGGTCTACCTTGTACCGATCCAGTTCGCTATGGGGCTGAAGTGTTGTTAGACGCGGTGATAAAGAGTTGAAATCAGAGCGTAGTTAATACTACAACGACCATTCAGCCAGACACCTCATCTGGATTAAAACCAAGTGCTTTCAGTTGTTCTGCAAGTTGCTCTGACCGCAACCGCTCCTGCTCTAATAAAGATTCTGCTCGTTCTGCCCTTTGACGCTCCTGTTCTGCCCTTCGACGCTCCTGTTCTGCCCGTTCCTCACCTGTCAAGAGTAAATTGCCTGTGCTATCCCACCAGCGCAACCAGGGAAGCTCTGCATTTTGGTAAAAACCTTGCCAAATACCAAGCTCAACTCCTAAGGGAGGAATTGAGTAGTGTCCCCGCTCGTTGGCTGCGAGTTCTCTGTAGCGTCCGTCTACCAAGTGATAAACCTCAACTTTGGCATTGGCAACTTCATAGATACCGTAAAAAGGAACGCGAATTGCCTGCTCGTAAACCCAATATTTACCTACATAAGGAGTTTGGTCTCGTTCCTGCTTTCCATCGCCAGAGACAAATTCCAACACGATCAGCGGAGCAACAATTTCCTGCCACATGACATAAGATCGCCTGATTTGACCATCAAGTGTGGGCGGTACATGAGGCACGTAAAACCAGTCTGGAGCTTCTGCTCCTTTTTCTGGTGGCTCAGTCATGCGCCAGTAGATGCCACTATCCTGACCAATGCAGTACTGATTGTCAGGGTGGAGCTGCTGTAGTATTGGTTTGATTGAGTCGGTAAGAAGAATACTTTGAGGATGTTCCTGAAAGTTTTTCACAAAGGTACCATCCGACTCTGGGAGTTGGGTATGGTCAGGTAAAGTTGCAGGTAATTCAGTAATGGTGGTTGAAAATTCGATTGTTGTCATACGGCTTTGTCCCTGCTACCGAGCAGCCCTCAAGGCTTCGCCGGAGGTAGCTCCGGCACAGCTGATAAAGGCGAAGCCGCCACAGCGGGGGGCGACGTCGCACCGCGGGGTCGATCGCATCGACCCCAACCGCCTCGACTCAAGAGCGCAAGCTCAAACTGATGCTTCTTATCGTAGCTTAGCCTCAGTACCCACTCAGCAGCCCTCGTCGTTTCGCCTCGCGCTCAGCAAAACGGAAAATCAGCAGCCCTAAAATAAAATATCCTATCCCGTTTAGCAAGGCAAAGCTCAACTGAGACAGATCCAAAGCTTCGCCCCAAGCCATCAAGTCGCGCAGTAACCCTGCACCTCCTGTCATTGGCAACAACCATCTGAGCAGTTGCCGCCAACCTGCCCACATTTCAGTAGGAGTCGCCATCAGAAATAACAAAGAAAACTGAAAAATCACGATCAACTGCTGGATACGCTTGAGCAACAGTGTTAAAGCTCCTATCATAAACGCCATGCCGTATGTTCCTAGTAACACCGCAAGCAGAGGGAAAAGCAGTGTTGGAGGAAATTGCAGATGGCTACCAGTCAAAGTCATAATAATTAGCAAAATGCCGAGAATCAGAACTAATTGCCGCGTCAGGCTAGCTAAAGTCCGCATTACGAAGACGAGTGGTGCCCCGAAAGGTGAGAGAAACACTTGCTCTAAAGTCCCCGTCTGAGCCTCAAACTGTAGCCCTAGTGCGATCTCATTGATGATGAACAGTACCAAACTCCAAAGGGTATACCCAACAACGATCGAGTCAAGTCGATTGCCAAACTGCAACGATGGTCCAGCTATGTAGCGAGCACTTAAGAATAGCCCATAAAAAATAGTGGTAGTAAATACAATTACTGAAACCGCCTCAAATGGGTAGCGAATAAACTGAATCCAGCCACGCCGCAACTCAGCGAAGAACAGTTCAATCATGGCTACCGTCTCGAACTAATTTCAAAAAGATTTCTGTTAAATCAGCTGAGTCCTTTTTCACTTGTAGTATGGGTAAGGGTTTGAGTGCAGCCAAAACCTGATACAGCCCTACTGGACTCCCAAGATAAACAACTCGTCCTGCTTGAAGTTCTGCCCCAACTGCTTGCAGTGCCTTAATTCGTACCCAATCAAGTTCGCCTTCCACTTCAATGGTGTAAGCTATACCAGAAAACTGTTGGATCAAATCACGAGTTGATGAGGAAGCAATAATCTCACCTTTGTGGATGATTGCCACTCGATCTGAAAGTTTCTCAGCAATATCTAGCTGATGGGTGGTAAGTAGGATAGCGCAACCTGCTTTAGCAATCGCACGTACTAGAGCCTTAACATGCTGAGTTGCTTCCACATCCAGTCCCAAGGTAGGCTCATCTAAGAGGAGCAACTTTGGTTGGTGGACTAAGGCAACAGCAAGTGCTAGCTTTTGCTGCATTCCTCTTGAAAGAGACTGCACAATCGTGCGCCGTTTCGATAGCAGGTCAAATTGCTCTAAAAGCGCTCTACCGCGCAGACGTGCCTCTTGGTAACTTAGTCCCTTCAATACGCCAAAGTATTCCAAGTTCTCCTCTGGTGTCAGCCGCCAGTAGAGATTGCGATTACCCTCTAACACAGCACCAAGTTGTCGTAGAGCTTGAGGGTTTTGATGCGGGTCAAGTCCAGCAATACGAACTCGACCAGCATCTGGTCTAATCAACCCAGCTATCATCTTAATGGTGGTTGTCTTACCTGCTCCATTCGGTCCAAGAAAAGCTAGCACTTCGCCATCTGCTATGGTGAGAGAAACTGAACGCACTGCTTCTAGAAGCTTGCCACCGGAGCGATAGGTTTTTCTAAGGCTTTCTACTTCTAGTGCTTTCATAACAGCATTACGACATGGCAGTCATCTGCTTGTACAGATATGCATAACCGACTGTGAATCCACGGGAGGATTGCCTCACAAACAAACCTCCTTGCTCACGACATAGATAACAGCATTACAAAGCAGTTGTTCGCTAGCCAATCACTGTTAGCAACTAAGAAATTGCTGTTTCAACCTCTTGTTAGACGGATGTGTTCTAGAATTTGCTGCTTGCGCTGCTCAGAGGTTAGTGGCGAGCTAGGCAAGCCAGCTGTACTAGGAAAGCTTGTAGCACTTCCCGATTGTCTCTCTATATTTCTGCGCTCTCCAGTGGATAAGCGAACATGGTCTAGAACCTGTTGCTGACGCTGCTCGGAGACTAGCAGTGGCTTAGGGAAACCTGCTGTACTCCGTGACAAATGCTCCATAATTCGCTTCTGACGGTCAGATTGGGTTGCCATAATTAACTAGTCGATTGAGGAAGGTTTATCGAGCGAAATGCTTAACTAGCCCTGGCCTATAGCCTTGCTACGAGTTAAAAATCTCTTGTTATTGTTACCTAATCCAGGAAATTAAAAAGAGCTGGGCTCGGAACTAATGCCCAAGACTTCTTTGAAATCCTTGCCAATGTTCCAGGCATCCCTAAGCAGTTCTCGGAAAGTATTTTCCCGAATCATGGCATTCCTATACAGCTCAAGCAGCAAAGCCTTGGTTTCTTCTTGAGATAGTTCCTGTAGCTGCTGTGCTAGGGCTGTGAGTGTAAATTCTTGCTCTAGGGATAGTTGATCTTGTGAGTTCATACTCCATCCTCTACTATTCTGACACCAGAACCGGATGCTCAACCAAAACATTCAGCCCGCTTCTGTCTACTATTGTAAACAAATTTTAAGAAAGATGTACTAGCGACTTTAATAGCCTCCACCAGTAACAGAAAAAAGGGCTTCTCCAGATATTGTGGTGGTGGGAGAGAACTGATGAGCCGCCTGTTTGGCAGTGTGAGCTTCTAAATTAGTCACTCGGCTGTGAAGGGTAGTGAGTTCTGTCGCAAATTCTGCTTGCAGTCGCTGCAAGGTAGCTAAGTCTTCTTTGCTCACGAGATCAGAGGTGCCCGATGCAATCAGTTTGTTCACCTGCTGCAAACAAGCATTCAGTTTAGTAGCAAATTGATCGCGGGTGATGGCTTGATTACCGCGATAGGTATCGGAATAACCAGCGATACAGCCGTAGCGCTTAGCTATGGACTGCAGAGCTAGACTTGCCCAATCTGTCGGCTGCACATCTGACAATTCGGAAACCGATGTCACCTGAACACCTGGTGTCGTTAGTATCTGGCTGTACTGGTCGATTTGTTGCAGCTTGGTATGGGTGGAGCTATTTGAGGGCGATTGGTTAATCTGTGCCACTGTAGTGAATGTCTCCCCCACGGTGCGGTTTGCCATCAGCAAGATAGCAAGCTGGAACAAGAGAGTCAGTTTCAAAGCATTCCAGATTGGCATAATTTTTCTCGCTTACACCCTAAAGTATTAGAATCAACCGGATGTGATCGCCCTTAGTCTTGCCATCGCTGCTTTCGCTTCGGCTTTGATTTGTTCTGAGGTGGCGTTCTGTGAGGACCGAAATATTTCTCACTGCGGTAGCGTAGCCAAACTCTTAGCACTTGAGGAACTTGCTCTTTCTGCTCATGCGTCAAAGTGTTGTATAGTTGCAGGGCACGTTCGCGCTCACCACGGCAGGCGGCATTCTTATGTGCATCCCAGTAACTCCTTGCCACGCGAATTCTGCAGCAAACTTCTTTCACCAGTGCTTCTTCAGACAGAGGAGTGTCATTCTTAATCATTGAGCCAAAAGAATGCAATCAAGATTTTGTGATTATCAGATCTTATCTAAAAATCATAAGAGCACGATCTAATTGATAGTATGTTGCCTTTTCTCAACTTTGAATCCAGATAAATTCCGATAATGGAGGGGGAGTCAGAGTTCAGTTAGACTCGAAATAGTACGTCGTTCTGTATCTTATAGCTGAAGATGGTTAACCTCAGTCGCGTTCAACCTGGTCCTGGTCAGGAATCAGTGTGGGACTACCCAAGACCTCCTCGCCTTGAGGACACAACCAAACATATCCAAATTATCTTTAATCAAGTAGTGCTTGCTGACACTCATCATGCTAAACGGGTATTAGAAACCAGCCATCCACCTGTCTATTACATCCCCCCTAGCGATATTAAAATGGAACATCTGGTTCTGGTACCTGATAGTAGTTGGTGCGAGTGGAAAGGTCGAGCTGCATACTACAAGGTTGTTGTTGGAGATAAGCAAGTACAGAAAGCTGCTTGGTTTTATCCCAACCCTACACCTGCCTTTACAACGATCAAAGACTATGTAGCTTTTTATCCACATCTAATGGATGCTTGCTACGTTAATGGCGAACAGGTGCAGCCACAGCCAGGAGATTTCTATGGTGGCTGGATTACCAGTGATATTGTAGGACCATTCAAGGGTGCTCCAGGCACTTGGGGGTGGTAAGGTGAATCAAGCTCCTATCCCAGTTGTTGTTAACGGTGCTACTGGCAAAATGGGTCGTGAGGTCGTTAAAGCTGTGGCACAAGCGGCAGATATGAACCTTATGGGCGCAATTAGCCGCAGTCCTGAAAATGTTGGTAAGGATGTTGGGGAGCTAGTGGGTGTTGGACAGTTGGAAGTTCCAATTACTGACCAACTAGAGTCAATGCTGGCGTTTGTTGCTCAGGAAAGGCAGCCCGGAGTTATGGTGGACTTTACTCATCCCAGTAAAGTGTATGACAACATTCGCTCAGCGATCGCCTATGGGATTCGACCTGTTGTTGGCACAACTGGATTGAGTTCAGCTCAAATTCAAAATCTGAGCGAGTTTGCAGACAAAGCTAGCACTGGCTGTCTCATTATCCCCAACTTCTCAATTGGCATTGTTTTGCTCCAGCAAGCAGCAATTCAGGCGTCCGAGTACTTTGATCACGTTGAAATCATCGAACTGCATCACAACCAAAAAGCTGATGCCCCCAGCGGTACCGCAATTCAAACTGCCGAGATGCTGGCAGAGATGGGCAAAACTTACAATAGCCCCGTAGTTGAGGAAACGGAAAAACTACCAGGAGCCAGAGGGAGTCAGGCTTTTGAGGGTATTCGTATCCATAGCGTCCGTTTACCAGGACTCATTGCTCACCAAGAAGTGATCTTTGGGGCACCTGGTCAAATCTATACCCTGAGACATGATACAAGCGATCGCACTTGTTATATGACAGGAGTACTACTGGCAATTCGCAAAGTTCTCCAGCTCAAATCTCTGGTCTACGGGTTAGACAAGATATTATGAATCAAAAACACAAAACTGATGTTAGTCCCACTCACAAGACAGAAATTTGAAGAACTGATTCCTCGCATTGCCACTGCTGCTCAGTACCAATATTATTGGGGAAAGTTACCAGACTTTTTGAAGCGGCTATCAATTTCTGTTGTTGCCGTAGTGGTTGATTGGGTCATATCACTGATTCTGGGCGATGAGTTAAACGGTTTGCTCTTTTGCATAGGACTATTTGGGTTCTTTTACTGGTTGTGGGGACCTGTTTTGTGGGCAAGCCTGCGCAATCGGGAATACCGCCTTTACCAGTTCAGTGGTTTCTTTCGCGGTGAGATACTAGATGTTTTCATTACAGAAGAATTGGTTGGCAAAGAGGAGACTGTTAACAAAAGAGGCGAACTGGTGATTTTGGAGAACCGCGAGCGACGGCTCAACTTAGAAATTGGAGATGAAACGG
>Ga0213881_10001540_pt1 | contig 10826 bp, 8 predicted proteins | sample BarmaccoBMER_R08_FD_160104 | JGI IMG/M metagenome (GOLD analysis project Ga0213881, IMG submission 160104) | Barbacenia macrantha exposed rock microbial communities from rupestrian grasslands, the National Park of Serra do Cipo, Brazil - ER_R08 ... | reverse complement strand
CCTCTTTGAGCTGTAAGTTTGACTTGGAGATCGCGACTTCCTGCTTTTTTGCCTGGTAGATGGCGCTGCGTAGCTCTACCCGCAGTTCAGCTTTTACCATTTTGAGCAAGTTCAAACTTGCCTTACCGGGGGCAGGTTCAAGATAGGAGCTGATCTGTCCCCGAAGTTGCAAAATCTCCAGGTTGCTATCAATGATTACACCTACTGGGGCATACTGATTCAAGACAGTTCGCTCTGCCAATGACTGCAGCTCCAGGTCGCTCCGGATATCTTCTGGCACTTCTGACCCCAACTCAGCTGCTATGGAAGAGTTTTTGGTAATCAGCTCCATGCTCATCTGTGTTGGTGCTGTTTTTCGAGAGTAAATTTTGTGCTTGTTGTCTACTGAGGCAAACAAGTTACTCAATTCAAATGTAGTTTCTGAAGTGCCTAGCATCAAAAAGCCTGTTGGTTTGAGACCGTAGTGGAAGCTTTGCAGCAGCTTTTTCTGTAATGAACTTTCCCAAAAACTCAGCACATTCCGACAACTAATCAAGTCGAGTCGAGAAAATGGTGGATCGCTAATTAAATTTTGTCTAGCAAAGATACACTTGTCGCGCACAGCTTTGCTAATTCGGTAGCCGCCTTCTACCGGGACAAAGAATTGGTCTAAACGTTCTGGGGAGACATTGGCTACCTGGCTGAAGCTGTAGATACCCCTCCGGGCTGTTTGAATTTCTGTCTCACTGACATCTGTGGCATAGATCTGTACTGGTAGCTTGACGAAGTCGAGCTGCGATCCGCCGTCGCACGGCGGTTCGAGTTCGTTGACTGCCTGCTCTGCTAGGAACTCTAATAAGCAGATGGCTATTGAATAAGCTTCCTCACCAGTTGCACACCCCGCTACCCAAATCCGAATCGGCGATCCTAACGATTTGTCTTTAGCAATAATTGTGGGAAAGACTTTACGCTTTATAGCCTCAAAGGCTCCTGAGTCTCGAAAGAAACTGGTGGTGTGAATGAGCAGATCGTTATGCAAGGCAATTGCTTCTGTCGGGTACTCCTGTAGATATCGGCTGTACTGCTCCAGCCGTTTCAGCTTGTGCAACGTCATCCGCCGCTCCAGCCGCCGCTGTAGAATTGTTCGCTCATATTGGGTAAAGTTAACCCCCGTTGCTCCTTGTATTGAACTGAAGATTATTTGGAGAGCGTCCTCAGTGTTAGACGGTTCTCCAAGTAACTGAGTGAATGCCTCTAATCCACCTGCAGGTGCCCCAATTCCCACAATCGGAAATATATTATCCAGATTGTTCTTGGGTTTCTCATTAGGCACTTGATTAGAGGGTTTGTTCAAGTCGCTTCACTCCTCTTTAATTACGAATTGTCAATGCTCCTCTTTGATTGCGAATTGTTCACCACTAGCGGTAATTAGTAAATTGAAGCGCGAAAGGCCAGTCTTCTTGCTTGAGGCGTTGGATGACAGTTTGAAGGTCATCTTTAGTTTTACTGGAAACTCGTACAGCATCTCCCTGAATGGAGGCTTGTACCTTCTTGAATTCGTCTCGAATCAACTTGGTAATCTGTTTAGCGTTTTCTTGACTAATTCCTCTCCTCAGCTTAATTTCTTGCCGAACGCGGTTGCCACTAGCAGAATCAACTTTGCCATAGTCAAAGATTTTTAATGAGAGGTTGCGCTTAGCGGCTTTTTCTCGCAGTACAGTATGAACAGCCTCTAAAGTGAACTCGCTGTCTGTGTTGATGGTAATACCTTGGTCGCCCAGCTCCACCGTAGTCTGAGTATCTTTGAGGTCATAGCGGCTTTTAATTTCCCGCAGTGTCTGGTCAACAGCATTTACCAATTCTTGCTGGTCAAAGTCGCTAACAATATCGAAGGAATAGGTGGAAGCCATTTTGGATTCTCGAATAAATCAAAAATCAATTGAGCATTTGAGCTAGCTAAGGCAATGTTGAGGCAGTCACTTGCAAGATGCTTAAAATCATTAAGGTAATGGAACAGACCCCACTAATGGCAAACATCAGCGATCGCGCCAGAGGCACGTTGAGAATGTAGAAAATTGAATAGAACAACCGGGCAATAATAAATGTGATCGCACTACCTACTGCTATATTAGAGTTTTGCTCTGTCACATAAGCCATCAAAGCTGCAGCCGCAAAAATCATGAATGCCTCAAACGAGTTCTGATGCGCCCAGGTCGCTCGCTGAGCATAAGGCGGCAACTTATCAAACATGGCACGAGGGGCAGCTAGGTCAAGCCCAACTTTCATCCGCGCATAGCTCACGGCTAAAAACGGAAGATAAATCAAGATAGCTGCAGCCAATATACAGTATAGCAAAATCGTCGAAGCTGGTAATTGTGGTAGATGCATGTCCAGATTTCCAGCTTGTCAATCAAAGTAAAACAGCGTCACGACTTTCCTTTGATCTTCTGCCTCCTGGCAAGTTTGGAGCAGAGTAGCGCTGTCGTGAAACGCAAAGCAAATGAGCTGTTGACAGCGAGAGACAATTTCCTGATTACAAAGGGCACTAGCTTCTGCTAGAGACATCCGGTCATTAGAAGCATTTTCCACTAGATGCATCACCTGCTCTAGTTGCTGGCGTGATTCCTGGGGTTGGCGCTCTAGACTTTGAGGCAAAATCACCGTCAGGAGATTGGGGTTGGCACGCATCGCGCCTCGAATAGCAGCTGAGTTGGTGCCGATTGCCCCCGACGTAATCAGCCGATTGCCTGACAGAACTAGAGCATAGCTCATCATTTCAATCAAATGCTGATGTGTGAGGGGAACGTGACGCGATCCAAGTAGAGCAATTCGTCTGGCACCAGTTTGTTGGATCGTTGCCAGTTCTTGCGCTAGGGTGTCGACTTTGCTTAGCTCTTCTATTGAAGACTGACTCTGATTGATCAAAGACGGAATCGGACTAGACAACCTTGTTATTTTAGCAGACAGAGTCTGTTCCGCGGCAAAACAGATAGCTACGGCAACGCCACTGCTGGGCTTATCTCCAATTCAGACAGTAGGCGGTTAACATCAAAATGCGCTTGCATCAGCTCACGAATGCAATGTACTTTAATTGGCTCATGTAGACGGACTTGACCAAAGGTGCGGTTAACAATTTCTACTGTTGTCAAGGTATCGAGATCGACCGACAGAATTGGAACTTCTAGCTCTTCAGCACGGCTCTTAATAAAAGGGGGAGGGGGAAGCTGCCCGGTTAAGATCAAGCAGTGGGTGGACGTTTCCAAAGCTGCCAGCTGGATCTCGACGCGATCTCCTCCCGTAACGACTGCCATGTTCTGCCGCTTGCGGAAATATTTCAATGCAGCATTGACATTCATTGCACCAATCGCCAGACTTTCCACTAGCAAATCCAGCCGATCTGAGCGACAGAGAACTTCTGCTTGCAGTTGATGTGCTAGTTCTTCAACGCTAACACTCCGCAGCAGGTTATTTTTTGGCAGCATTCCCAAGACAGGAATACCTTGCTGCTCTAAAAAGGGGCACATATTGGTTTTGACCACTTCTAACTGCTCAGTCGGGATATCGTTGATTAAAACCCCAATCAAGCGATCACCCAAGCGCTGCTTGGCAGATAACAGTGCCTCTACCAAGAAAGCAGATTTGTAGCGAGCAACTAAAAGAGCGACTGCATCTACAGCTTCAGCCACTTGCAGTAAGGACAAGTCAAATAGGCTACCTTCCTCCAAGTTACTAGGACCTTCCAGTAAAACAAGATCTCCTGCTGGCTGTTGGAGATATTGCCTCATTTTTTGCCGATAATCAGTCCGATCCTCACCGCTCAGCCGTCTTTGAACTGCAGCTTCGTCTAGAACCAGGAGGGTTGGCAGTAGCTGGTTCTCAGGCAGATTTAGACTCTTGGTGATAAATTGGACATCTGCCTCCCCAGCTGTTGTGGGGGATTCATCCGACCGGGTTCCTAGAGGTTTTCCATAGGCGACATCCAATCCCTTCTGCTGTAGTTGATGAGTTAAACCGAGAATTGTCGCCGACTTCCCACTGTATGCCTCAGTTGACCCAATCAGCAAATATTTGGCAGATTTTGGCACTCCTGACTCCTAATTTCAACAAACTTAAGCCGAAACTGGCCTTTCTATATATTTTACGTATAACCTCCTACTACGTCAGTCAAAGTGAAGAATGCTTCTACTCATCCAGGTGTAGCAGTTTCCGGTAGAACGCTGTAGGAAAATCAGTCGTGTGATCACGATTAAAATTTAAAACGACATCAATTAAGTAATCAACTAGCTCAGAACTTGCCATTATGGTTTCGTAACTCAGCTCTGGGTTGCTATCGAACTGTAGCCGACAACGTGTTAAGTCCACAGGCAGAGTTGAGACATTCCAGGTTGCTACGAAAGGAACGTCCTCACTGCCTTCGATCTTGCGCTGTCCCTCTAGCACGCCTCTTTGATACAGACTAAGGGCTATAGGTAGGGTCATGCGCCTATTACCCTGAAAGTAGGGTAAATAAAAACTCACAAATTGCTGCTCAGCTGGCTTGAGCCTATCTATAGACATATTCCATTCTTCCTCAGTTTCGGTTCCTCGCCCTGCAAATCGAGTCTAGTTTAGCCTCGAAGCTGGATATTAGGCTAATTTTGAGTGGTAAACTTCCTGTCAAGAAGTGTAAAGATGTCAGATACAATTGAAGCAGCACCAGCTTTTATTGTTGAACACAGTAACCTATGCCAGCGAATTCCTGGCCCGAAAACGATTCTTATAGTGAGCTTGATGCAATTGGCTCCTTGCTATCTGAGCCTCAAGAGGCGGCGGTAGAGAAATGGCATTCAAAGTCAAACGGGTCTTGCTACGAGGGTCGCAGGCGCAAAGCAGCATTTGTTCTTACCATTGTCTGGAGTGGTACAATTGCCCTACATTTGGTTTCCTGGGGATCTTGGTTTGCATTGGGTCTGACTACTGTATTCGGGATTCATGTCCTGCGTGTAGTTTTTGCTCGACCCCACAGTGAACCTGAACCATTCTCAGATGAAGATTTAGCGGATTGTCCTCATATCTCCTTATTAGTAGCTGCGAAAAATGAAGAAGCAGTTATCGGCAACTTAGTTAGAGAACTGTGTAGTTTAGACTACCCAGATACCCGGTATGAAGTCTGGGTCATTGACGACAACAGCACTGACAAAACGCCTATGCTGTTGGAACAGCTGAGGCGGGAATACGAACACTTGAAAGTTCTGCGGCGAGCTGCGGGGGCTGGGGGTGGCAAGTCTGGAGCACTCAATCAAGTGTTGCCGCTGACACAAGGAGAGATTCTAGCAGTATTTGATGCTGATGCTCAGGTGTCGCCAGATTTGCTACGGCGAGTTCTGCCGTTATTTAAACGAGAAGAGGTGGGGGCGGTACAAGTGCGCAAAGCGATCGCCAACGCTAATGTAAATTTCTGGACTCAAGGTCAACTGGCAGAAGTCACAGCTCTAGATACGTATGTTCAGCAGCAGCGAGTTGCCATTGGTGGCATTGGCGAATTGCGAGGTAACGGTCAGTTCATCCGAAGAACAGCCTTGGAGTGTTGCAGTGGCTGGAACGAGCAGACAATTACAGATGACTTAGACCTCACTTTGCGCTTACATCTGGATCGCTGGGATATTGAGGTATTAGGTAGCGCAGCAGTCGAGGAAGAAGGCGTAACAAGCGCCATTTCTTTATGGCACCAGCGCAACCGTTGGGCAGAAGGAGGGTATCAGCGCTATTTGGATTACTGGCGACCAATCGTCCGCAATCGGATGGGTACGCGCAAAACCTTCGATCTATTCATTTTTATGCTGAGTCAGTACATTCTACCAACAGCTGGGGTACCTGACTTTATGATGGCAATCGTGCGGAATCGTCCTCCAGTTTTGATGCCAGCTACTAGTCTCTGGATGGCGTTCTCTTTGGTCGGAATGTTCCTCGGTTTGAGGCGCGTCCGAAAATCAGAAAAGCTTGGTGTCTCTTCCTTTTTTGTGACTCTGCTTCAGACATTCCGGGGCACTACATACATGCTTCACTGGTTAGTCGTTATAGCTAGTACTACTGCTCGGATGTCAGTAAGAACAAAGCGGCTGAAATGGGTTAAAACTGTGCATCGGGGAGGCAAAAAGCAGTGAGGATTTTCCTCCTGCTTTATTGCCGTGAGGCAAAGAGCGTGAGGTAAGGAGTGCTAAAATTCAATCTCTTCATCTTCACCTTCTGCCCAACTCGTTACAGGAGTAGCTGTTGGTGATGGGATGCTTGTTGCAGTATTGGGGAAGGTGAAGTCTAGGTTGAGTCCAATCACCTCTCCACTAAAAGCTTTGGCAAGTTGTTGAGCAGAACTCATAACATCTTCTTCTGATTCTGTAGTAGTTGTAGGGATGTGATTTACATCCGTGGCTGGCGATTCTGAAATCTCAAGTTCTGGTGGTTGCAGTGGTTGGGTAGATGCTAACATTCCCATCTGAAATCGAGGATCTTGTGCCTGTGCTTGACTGACTGAAGGCGGCAGTTGGCTCTTTACCTGAGCAGCTTGAGCTTGCTCAAGGAAGTCGCCGGAGCTGCCTCCGGCGAACCCTTGAGGGGCAGGTGCTGAATCAGTACCTGTCGGTGCAACTGGTGGTTGAGGCGATCGCTCACTTAACTCTTTACTGGGAGCAGTCTTAGTCTGAGGAGGCATTCCTAATTCCAGACTCACTCTCACTTTTCGTTGTAAGAGTTTTTGAAAAGCAGCTTCAATATTGGGCAATTTGCCTTGCGCTAGTTTGAGCAATGACTGTGAGTTGATACCAATCCGAGCAACAGCACCATTAAAGGCTAACAAATGACCTTGCTGCCGTAATAAGGCTTGAGTCGCAGGCGGTTGTAGATGATCGAGTACCTGTTGCCAAATGACCTCCTTACTAGTGTCATCAGTAGTAGTTGGCTCAGGTGCAGTATGGGTAAAACTGTTGACGGTTGGTTGCTCTTGAGGGGTAGGTGAAGCAGAAGTTTCAGAACTTGAGGCTTGTGCGGATGCCATGTCTGCCGATTTTAACTGTGTTTCCTCGCTTTCTAAGATTTTGTTAGCGACGGGAATCACTGGCATGATTGGTTCGGAGGGTAACATCACGCTAGAGGAGCGATCGGGTTCAGAACGCTGCAAGGGTTGGCTGGGAGCGGTTGTAAGAGGGACTGCTACTGATTGACTGTTCGCCACTGGTAACAATCCCAGTAGTGTTACCTCTAACCAAAGGCGCGGTTGAGTCGTTTGTTTAACCTGGACTTCGCTGTCCTTGAGGTGCTTTTGCCCTAATAGAATAGTAGGAACATCCCAAAGGCATGCTAACTCACATAGCGCTTTCCAAGTGGGAGGTGTAACAGCAACCAAATCTTGACGGTTGGGAGATGTTTTGGCAATCAGTAAATCCCGATAGAAACCAGCAAGGTTCTGGAGAATAGTTAAAGGCTCCCGCCCTCGATCCATAACTCTCCGGGCACTATCGAGAACGGCTTCAGGATGATTTTGAGCGATCGCCTGCAACAACTCCACTAAGTCTGTTTCAGAACAGGAACCAACTAAATCCCAAACTCGCTCTACTGTCACTTGACCAGACAACAGGCTTAACTGGTCAAGAAGACTCTCTGCATCCCGCAATCCTCCTTGAGCCACCTGCGCTACCAAGCGTACTGCTTCAGGAGTAATGTTGATATTTTCTTTGGTTGCGATTAAGCTCAAATGCGCCACCATTGCCTCTAAGGGAATCCGGCGAAAGTCGAACCGTTGGCAGCGGGAGATAATTGTTGGCAAAACCCGTTGGGGATCGGTTGTTGCCAGCACAAACACCACGCGAGCAGGCGGTTCTTCTAGGGTTTTCAGTAGGGAATTGAACGCCGCTGTACTGAGCATGTGACAGTTGTGGACTAAAAGACCATTAGCCACAAAATTATGATTGTCTTCGATTTCTAGGTCATAAACTCTCTCGATCCCAGCGACTTTTACAGATTCGACCTTCTCCAAACTTGTATTCCATACTAGGGATGGAATACTGTTTAAGATCTGCCAACCACTTCCTGCTGGTATCTGCGCCCATTCTGGTGTAGTAGATCTTGCCTGTAGTCCCTCTTTTGTAAAACTTTGTTGTTGAAGGATATCCCTTTGCCGTAAGCCAATTGGCAATGATTTGGTTTTCTTCAAAGGAATATCCTTCCGTATGAATTTGAATAGACGGACTTCCTTCTGGGCTAAGCATGAGTGAGCCATCATCCATATACCACCAAGCAAGTCCTTCAGGAGTAACTCGATTAAGCCAGTCCAAGGAGACAAGCTTTGCCTTCCCATTCGGTTTAACAACATCAAAAACTTCTCGGAGTTGAGGATGACAGACTGTGCTACAGCAAACTGACAATTCACCGTATCCTTTGTTAGATGCGACTTTAATTGTTGGCTGTACTCCCCATAATCGATTAGCTTTGTACTCCGTCCATTCCCGCTGTTTCTCCCCATGCGTCCATACCAATCTAGGGAATCTACTATATTTATTTGGGTAACCGATGGAACAATCTCCAAGCAGAGTTCCGTAGATAAGCCCAAGTGTGTCTGACTCCAGAACTTCGGCATTAGCGATGAACTTTTCTGTACGAAGCTCCCAGATTCCGTGTCCCTTTCTGTATGGATGCTTTTTCCAGCGCGACTGAATTCCCTTAATTCCGTGACCTTTCTGCTGCATACAGCTTGGAACATCAAGTTTTTCACCACACCCACAAGCGCAGAGAGGTCGAAGGAGTTCAACCTGCTTAAGGATGGAAGCCAGGTCGTATGGCTTCTTGCCGTATGTGTTGCCCTTGAACTGATGCCCTCTAACAAATCTCCGAGCGCGTCCATCGGTCCCAATTCTGTAGATAGGGGTTCGACAGCCACATTCACAGGGGATAGTATCTTTGCTCCTTCTCGTAGGTCTTTTGCTGCTGTCCATCCACTTTCAGTCTTAATTAAATGATTCGCTGTACATCTGATTTCGCGATTAGTTGTCTTGATGACTAATATTTGGCGCTTTCCTTGGTCTAACCACCTGACAACTTTTTTGAATTCCCAGGCTCTTGAGAAGTCGTTGTAGCTTAGAACCTGCTTCCCTATAATCTGGGGATTGTCAATCCGAACTAGACCATCGCTAGTTTGCACTAGTGAGTCTCCAGTAAGGCACTCATCAACCACGTAAACCTTATAACGGCACTGTACTGGCGCAAACTGAGCCCGTTCAATAATTTCCCGAATGTTGTCTACCCCAGTGTTGCTGGCAGCGTCAATTTCAATCACGTCTAGGGCAGAACCTTTAGCAATTCCCTGGCAAGCTTCACACGAACCGCATGGCTGCTCTGTGGGCTTGTTATTAGACAAGCAGTTCAGAGACTTGGCGAGAATTCGGGCGCTAGAGGTTTTGCCAGTGCCCCTAGGACCAGTAAACAAGTAAGCAGGGGCAATTTTCTCAGTCCGAATCGCATTGGTGAGGGTAGTGGCGATCGCGTCTTGCCCCACTAGTTCAGCAAAAGTCTTTGGGCGATACTTGTGGTGCAACGGTTCGTAGGACATAAACTGAAAATTGCGATCCTGAATAAATTTTCTTGTTAACACCAATCTTTTCTAGCATAAATATAACAGCAGGAAAGCTGGTTTCATGGCTCAACAAGCAAGGAGCAGAATTTGAAGTAGGTAACTGTCGGAACCTTTAATACACTATGATCTACTTAACTAGCAATTTCATGCGGTTTCTACAAGGAAAAATGGGAGCTACGATAATGTCAAGCCTTTACGAAACTGATTTTTATGCTTGGACACAAGAGACAGCCAAAGCATTACTCAATCGCAGTCCTGAAAACTTGGATTGGGAAAATATATCAGAGGAGATAGAGAGCTTGGGCAGGAGTCAAAAATTAGCATTAACAAGTCAAATAGTAAGGCTTGTGAAGCACTTACTGAAATGGAAGTATCAAAGCATCCGTAGATCCAGGAGTTGGGAAGTGACTATAGCTAATGCCAGATTTGAAATAGAGAAACTTATTAAAGATTCCCCAAGTTTCAAGCCCATCTTGCAAGATTGTGTAGATGAAAACTATTATCAAGCAGTAAAAGAAGCAGCTATTGAGATGTGTATAGGAAAAACGGATCTACCGTCGAAATGCCCATTTACCTTGCAGCAAATATTAGACGAGGACTATCTGCCATGACAACTATTGACTCAGTGCTTCAAGTACATCTCCTGCTGATTTTTTTCGCACCTATTCCTTGTTTACTAGGGAATTATGACACCTGAAGAAATTGGCAGTGTCCTGGCAGCGTCATTTGACTCAGCCACTATTCAGATGCTCGCACCTGGCTCATGGCAGGTAGAAACTCAGGATTTCCGCTTGTTGGTGCTTCTATCAGAAGATCAGTCTTGGCTACGGGTTCTGTTACCAATGATATCAGCTGAGGCAGTTCAACCGATATTTGGGCAATTGCTGGAAGCGAATTTCGATGACACTCAGGAGGTTCGCTATGCCTTGCATCAAGGGGTCGTATGGGGAGTGTTCCAGCATAGTCGTGAGGGTTTGGGGCAGAGTGATTTTTCCGCAGCGATCGCCCGACTAATTTTCTTACATCATCAGGGTTTATCGGGTTTATTTAATCAGCTCATTGAAAGCCGTATTCGTCAAGTTATTTATGCAGCAAAACAGCAAGGACAATCGCTTGAAGCAACGCTGCAAAACCTAGACCGTTTGTACGAGGAGGGAGTTATGGGTGAAATGGAGAGTGGAGCAGAATCTCGCGAACAGGTTCTGGCAGCTTGGCGGTATCAACTGGAACGTCTTTGGTCAGAAGT
>Ga0213881_10001539_pt1 | contig 10826 bp, 9 predicted proteins | sample BarmaccoBMER_R08_FD_160104 | JGI IMG/M metagenome (GOLD analysis project Ga0213881, IMG submission 160104) | Barbacenia macrantha exposed rock microbial communities from rupestrian grasslands, the National Park of Serra do Cipo, Brazil - ER_R08 ... | reverse complement strand
AGGAGCCCGAGTCGCGGCCTGAGAACGCCAAGCCGTACCGGGTGGCCGGCCGGCCGCTGCCGTCACTCAACGGGTATCTCCCAACCTCCGCGCAGCTGGCGCGGTTCCGCTCCTCCCACGTCAGCGACGGTCACCGCGTCCTGGAGTTCAACCCTTATTTCCGCTACGTCGACGGCCGCGACGGGCTCCCGAACCCGTCCACGGACGATCTGATCCAGTGGGCTGCACACAAGTGGGGCATTCCGGAGGACTGGTTGCGAGCGGAGTACGTGGTGGAGTCTTACTGGGATGGCTTCCAACTCGGCGACGACACCACGGTCAGCTCCGGGTGGTATGCACGCTATCCGATTCAGGCTCGGATTCCGGGCACTCACAACGTGTATGAGTCGATGGGGATCACACAGGTGAAGTGGATCGCTGACAACTCGGTGGGGGCGGGCGCCGAACCCCTGCGCTGGCAATCAACGGCGTTCAATATCGATTACCAGGCGGCCATGGTGCGCTTCTACTACGACAACCCGCAGGGAGCGCGGTCATCATGGAGCGACACCTCGTACGTGCCGTGCCAGCCGTGGCACAGCATCGGCGGGTGGTTCGAGCCCTATCCCTGGGGAAACGCCGGTCAGACTCAGTACGTAGCCAGGGTGCAGCACGCGCTCGACGAGCGTGAGTGGGTGACCCAGGGCTTCGTCGACTGGTCACCGTCGTCGCTCCCGCGGGGTATCCGGCTCCACTAGACGGGCGTCAGCGACTGGTCTCGGACTACTCGAAGGGGTAGGACCTGCCCGCAATCCTGCCACTTAGATCGTGGCGGAAATCACATATCGGAGTAGTTTCGGGATGTGATGATCCACGATCTACCGGTCGATTTCCTGAACCAGCCTCTGGCTTGTGTCGATCCGGAGATCGCGGAGGTACTGGAACTGGAGCTCGAGCGCCAACAGCGGACGCTCGAGATGATCGCCTCCGAGAACTTCGTCCCGATGGCAGTTCTTGAGTGCCAGGGATCGGTCCTGACCAACAAGTACGCGGTCGGCTATCCCGGGCGGCGCGACTATGGCGGCTGTGAGCGGATCGACGTCGCCGAGCAGCTCGCGATCGATCGCGCGTGTGAGCTGTTTGGCGCCGAGCACGCCAACATGCAGCCACATTCCGGAACGCAGGCCAACACCGCCGCCTATCATGCGCTGCTCGACCCGGGCGAAACCATCCTCGCGCTCGAGGTCACGCACGGAGGCCACTTCACCCACGGCTCACCCCTGAACGTCTCCGGTCACCTGTACGACCTGGCCACATATCACGTGGACCGCGTCAGCGGCTTGGTCGACATGGGCGAAGTCGAACGGGTCGCGCACGAGCGCCGGCCGCGGCTGATCCTGGCCGGCTGGTCGGCTTACCCCCGGGCTCTCGACTTCGCCCGCTTCCGGGCCATCGCCGACGACGTCGGCGCCTACCTGCTCGTCGACATGGCGCACTTCGCCGGGCTTGTCGCAGCGGGTGTATATCCGAACCCGGTGCCGCACGCCGACGTGGTGACCAGCACCATCCACAAGACGCTTGGCGGCCCCCGGGGCGGAATGATCCTGTCGACCGAGCGCCTGGGAGGACGGATCGACGCGGCCGTATATCCCGGCCAGCAGAGCGGGCCGCTCCAACACGTCATCGCCGGCAAGGCGGTGGCCCTGCGCATCGCGGCCTCGGACGCGTTCCGCGAGCGCCAGGCGCGAACCGTGGCCGGCGCTCGGGCGGTGGCCAGCCAGCTGGTGGCCGCCGGTCAAGACGTCCTGACCGGCGGCACGGACACTCACCTCGTGATGTGCGACCTGCGCAAGCTCGGGCTGGACGCTCGGGAGGGGGAGAACAGGCTCGCCTCCATTGGAATCACCGTCAGCCATTCTCCAGTCCCGTTCGATCCCCGGCCGGTCGACGTGTCCGGTGGACTGCGGATCGGGACGTCGGCGCTGGCTACGCGCGGCCTCCAGGTGGCGGACTTCCTCGAGGTGGGGGGAATTATCGCGGAGGCGCTCGAGCCCCGCGGTTTCGCCTCGCGCCGAGCGGAACTCGCCACCCGGGCCACGGAGCTTGCCGAGCGTTACCCGCTCTACCCCCGGCTGGGAGCCGCGACCGGCGCGGTCGTGCTCGATTTCCCGTCGGTAGCGCGCGAAATCAATCATCCCCCGTCCGCTGCCGAGCTGCGCCGGCGGCCCGCCTAGGCCAGCCGGCGCGGCAAGCAGCGTCCGGACAGCGCCCCACGCGCCAACAAGCGTCCGGAGAGCGCCCCAAATAGAATCGGGATCGTGCCGTCGCACGACATCCTGATCATCGGTGCGGGCCTCGCCGGTCAGCGGGCTGCTCTGTCGGCGGCCGAAGCGGGAGCCTCGGTGGCGATCGTCTCGAAGGTCCATCCGGTCCGCTCTCACTCGGTGGCGGCCGCCGGGGGCATCAACGCGGCACTGAACCCTGAGGACAGCTGGGAGTCGCACGCCTTCGACACGGTCAAGGGCTCCGACTATCTCGGCGACCAGGACGCCATCGAGATCATGGCCCGTGAGGCGCCTGACGAGATCCTCTACCTCGAGCACCTGGGCGTCACCTTCCACCGCAACGAGAGCGGCCACCTCGGCACCCGGGCCTTCGGCGGCGCCTCGGCGGCTCGGACCTACTACGTGGCGGACATCACCGGGCACGCCATTCTCCACGTCCTCTATGAGCAGCTGATGAAGCGCTCCGAGCAGATCGATCGCTACGAGGAGTGGTTCACAACCGACCTGCTTCAGGACGATGAGGGCCGCTGCGTCGGCGCGATCTGCCGCGATCTGCGCGACGGCCGCCTCGAGGTGTTCAACGCCAAGGCGACCATCCAGGCCTCGGGGGGCTGCGGGCAGGTCTACAAGCCGACCACCAATGGCCTGATCGTCACCGGTGACGGGATCGCCCAGGCGTTCCGGATCGGCGCCAAGCTGATGGACATGGAGATGGTCCAGTACCACCCCACCACGCTCGCCGGCAACGGCCTGCTGATCACCGAGGGGGCGCGTGGCGAGGGCGCCTGGCTGCTCAACGCCGACGGCGATCGGTTCATGGAGAAGTACGCGCCGAACAAGCTCGAGTTGGCCTCGCGCGACGTGGTCTCGCGCGCGGAGCAGACCGAGATCAACGAAGGCCGCGGCTTCGACGACGGAACCGTCGCGCTCGACATCACCAAGGTGCCGCGCCGGCGCACGCTCGAGGCGCTGCGCGAGATCGTCAACATCGGCCGCGACTTCGCGGGCGTCGACATCACACGCGAGCCGATCCACATCCGGCCCGGGATGCACTACATCATGGGCGGGGTCAAGACGGACTCCGACGGCCAGACCACAGTGCCGGGCCTGTACGCGGCCGGCGAAGTGGCCTGCGTGTCCGTCCACGGCGGCAACCGGTTGGGCGCCAACTCCCTGCTCGACACGCTGGTCTTCGGCCGGCGCTCCGGCCACCACGCCGCCACCCGCGCCGTCCACATGACGATGCCCAGCGCTCCCCCATCTCGCGTCGCCGACACCCAGCGCAACATCGCCGCGATCATGGATCGCGAGCAGGGCGGCCGGCGGATCGGCGCGATCAAGAACGAGCTCGGCGAAACCATGAACGAGTTCGTCGCGGTGTTCCGCGATGAGGAGGGATTGAGGAAGGCCCACGAGATCGTCCGCCGGCTCAAGGAGGAGGCCGCGGTGGCGGCGATCGATGACCGCGGCTCGATCTTCAACCAGGACGTGATCGCCGCGATCGAGCTCGGGTACATGGTCGATGTGGCTGAGACGATCGTCGTCGGTGCGCTCGAACGCAAAGAAAGCCGGGGCGCCCAGTGGCGGCTCGATCATCCCGGGCGCAACGACAACGACTGGCTCAAGCACATCGACATCTCGATGAACGGCGCCGACGTCCCCCAGGTGAGCTACTCGCCGGTGACGATCACGCGCTGGCAGCCGGAGGAGAGGACCTATTAGTCAACAACTCGCGCGTGGAGGAAGCACTGATGCCCGAGTACACGCTTAGGATCCGGCGCTACGACCCGCAGGCCGGCGAAGCTCCCCACTGGGACACCCACACCGTCGATCTCGGGGAGACCCAGTCGGTGCTCGACGCGATCCTCAAGATCAAGGACGACGAGGACGGCTCGATCGGGATCCGCTGTTCCTGCCAGCAGGCGATCTGCGGCTCGTGTGGGGTGCGAATGAATGGAAAGCCCGGTCTCGCCTGCAATACCCACCTGGAGGAGGCCGCGCGTCGCGGCCAGGGAACCGGCTGGAACCCGCCCGACGAGGGACAGGAGTCCCCGGTGATCACGGTCGAGCCGATGGGCAACATGCCGGTGATCCGAGACCTGATCGTGGACATGGACTCGGTCCATTGGAAGAAGGTCCGCCGCGTTACTCCGTGGCTGATCAACAAGGAACCCATTCCCGAGCGCGAGTACATCGTTCCCCACGACAACATGGTCGACGTCACCCAGCCGATGGCCTGCATCCAATGTGGAGCCTGCGTGTCGGATTGCCTGGCGATGGAGGTCGATCCGCTATTCGTCGGCCCCGCCGCCCTGGCCAAGGCATACCGGTTCGTGGGCGATCCGCGCGATGCACAGCACGCCGAGCGCCTGCGCGACCTTTCCGAAGACTCGCACGGGATCTATGACTGCACCCACTGCTTCAACTGCATCGACGCCTGCCCCAAGGGCGTCGACCCGATGAACCAGATCATGCGCCTGCGCCGGATGGCCGGCTCGGACCATGAGATCAAGGACCGCAACAACGGCTACCGCCACGAGCACGCGTTCGTCAAGAACATCCGCCGGAACGGCATCCTGCACGAGTCCGACCTGCTCGCGGACTCCTACGGCGGCAAGTTCAATCCGTCCGCCGGCCGGGAGCTCGTGAGTGGCCTGCCCACCGCCATCAGGGGGCTCACGAAGGGCAAGATGACCCCCCAGAAGCTTCTGCTTCATACCCACAAGGCGCCGGCGGAAGTCAAACGGCTGTTCGACCAGATCGACGGAAAGCCCGAGCGCAACGAGCTCAACCTTTACGTGACCGGTTACGAGGACGAGCCCGAGCCCCACGCCGAAGGGGCTGCGGGGCGCGAGCCGGCCGAGGAGCAGTCGGCGCCGGATATGGAGCGAAAGGCATGAAGGTCGCCTACTGGCCGGGCTGCGTGAGCCGCGGCTTTACTCCAGAGCTCCACGGCTCGATGGCGAAGGTCGCGCCGCTGCTCGACATCGAGCTGATCGAACTCGACCGCGCCTCCTGCTGCGGCGCCGGCGTCATCGCGGAGCACAACCAGGAACTGGCCGACACGCTCAACGCACGCACATTCGCCCTCGCCCAGCGGACCGACGGCGAGCTGATGATGAACATCTGTTCAACCTGTCAAGGCGCCCAGTCGGAGTGCCAGGAGCGTCTCGACGCGAACACCGAATACCGCGGGCAGGTCAACGCCAATCTCTCGGACGAAGGCCTACGCTACGAGAAGGGTCTGACCAACAAGAACCTTCTCTGGCTGCTGGTCGAGAACATCGGCCTGGACGCCCTGAAGGCAAAGGTCTCACGGCCGCTCAGCGATCTCAAGGTCGGACCGTTCTATGGCTGTTACATCGTGCGTCCGGTGGATCGCCTCGCGATCGACGATGAGCACCCGCGCGATCGCTACCTGCACTGGGTGATCGAGGCGCTCGGCGGCACGGTGATCGACTACGCCGGCGTCTACAAGTGCTGCGGCTTCCCGATCATCACGATGAACAAGGAGGCCTCGCTCAAGCAGGCGGGGCGCCATCTCGGCGATGCGCTCGACGCCGAGGCCGACTGCCTCGTGGTGCCATGCCCGCTCTGCCACCTCAACCTCGACCTCCAGCAGCCCGTGGCGGCGAAGGTGGTCGGCCGTGATCTCGGGATGCCGGTCCTGCATCTGCCCCAGCTGGTCGGTCTCGCCCTCGGGCTCTCCCCCAAGGAGCTGGGAATGAACAAGCACATCGTCAAGCCAATGTCGGTGATCGACTGGTCTACCTCGGTGGTGGCGAGCGCAGCGGCCTGAGGCGCGGCGCCCAGCCGAGCGAGACCCGTTAACGACGAAGAGCGAGGTCCACGCGCCTCGCTCTCGTCATACCCCTGTATCCGCCCAACCGGAAGTCTGCGGAGCCTGGGCTCCAAGTCTGAGCACCAGATACCCGGTTGGCGCATGCTCAACCTCAAGTTACGTTGGTTCCCGGCGGACCCGCCCGCGCTAGGCCGCCACCGAGTCCCGCCGCCTGAGCAGTCCGCGCTCGACGAGAACCTCGGCAATCTGGACCGCGTTGGTGGCAGCGCCCTTGCGCAGGTTGTCGCTCACGATCCACAGGCTGAGCGCGCGGGGATGCGACTCGTCGCGGCGAATCCGGCCCACGAACACCTCGTCCCGGCCGGCGGCGCGCAGCGGCGTCGGCACGTCCTCCAGGACCACGCCGGGCATCTCGGCGAGCAACTCGCGCACCTCGTCGGGCGAGATCGCTTCGCGGGTCTGCACGTTGACCGCCTCGGAGTGGCAGACCCGGACGGGCACCCGCACACAGGTGACGGCGACACCGATCGATTCGTCCTCCAGGATCTTGCGCGTCTCGAACATCAGCTTGCGCTCTTCGTCGGTGTGGTCATCTCCGTCGGGGAACGAGCCGGCGGCGCCGATCACGTTGAACGCGATCGGCTCCGGGTACACCTGTGGTGCCGGCAGCTCGTCGCCGACCAGCGAGGCGTGTGCCTGCGCATCGAGCTCGTCGATCGCCTTCTTGCCGGTGCCCGACACGGACTGGTAGGTGGCCACGACGAGCCGCTCGATCCCCGCGCGGCGATGGATCGGAGCCAGCGCGACGACCATCTGCATGGTGGAACAGTTGGGATTGGCGATCAGCCCGCGGTGGCGCTCCAGGGCGTGCGGATTGACGTCCGCGACGACCAGCGGGATCTCGGGATCGCGGCGCCAGGCCGACGAGTTGTCGATCACGGTGGCACCAGCGCCCACGAACCGAGGCGCCCACTCACGCGAGGTGCCCGCGCCGGCGGAGAACAGCGCGAGGTCGAACCCGTCGAGATCGGCGTCCCCGTTCAGGGCGTGGACGACCAGGCCGCCGTCGAGCCGCCGACCGGCGGAGCGCTCGGTGGCGAACGGGACGATCGCCGCGGCCGGAAAGCGGCGCGCGCGCAGCAGGTCGAGCATCGTGGTCCCGACCACGCCGGTTGCCCCCACCAGGGCGACGCGGTAGCCCTCGCTCATCGGGCCTCCTGTCCGATCGGACGCTCGCGCTGGACCTCGGCGAGGCTCAGCTGGAACGACTCGTGTAGCGCCTGCACCGCCTCCGGCACCTCGTCGGAACGGATCACGCAGGAGATCTTGATCGGCGAGGTCGAGATCATCTCGATGTTGATGCCGCGCGCCGCCAGGGTTTCGAACACCTGCGCGGCGACCCCGGGATGTGAGCGCATGCCCGCACCGATGATCGAGACCTTGCCGATCTCGGAATCGGTGTCGATCTCGGCGATTCCGAGTCCGGTCCGGATGGGCTCGAGCGCGCGCTCCGCCGCGCGCAGGTCCTCCGCGGCGATCGTGAACGATACTTCGGCATCGCGCCCCTCCTCGCGGGGTTCGTTCTGGATGATCGTGTCGACGTTGCAGTTGGCATCGGCCAGCGCCCGGAAAATGGCCGCTGCCACACCCGGACGGTCCGGGACACCAGTCAGCGTGATCCGGGCCTCGTCGGTCGAGTGGGTGACCGCGGTGATGAGGGGGTGCTCCATCGTCTCGTCCTCTCCGAGGACAAAGGTACCGGGACTCTCCTCGAAGCTCGAGCGGCAATGAATCCGCACGCCGTGGGTGCGCGCGTACTCAACCGAGCGCAGCTGCAGCACCTTCGCCCCCGAGGCGGCCATCTCGAGCATCTCCTCGAAGCTGACCACCGGCAGCTTGCGCGCGTCGGGCACAACCCGCGGGTCGGCGGTGAAGACCCCGGCCACGTCGCTATAGATCTCGCACACCTCCGCGCCGATCGCCGCGGCGAGCGCCACCGCCGTGGTGTCCGAGCCGCCGCGACCGAGGGTCGTGACGTCGCGGCTGGTCGAGACGCCTTGAAACCCGGCCACGAGCACGATCAGGTCGTCTTCGAGAGCCTGCCGGATTCGGTCGGCGCGGACGTCGATGATCCGGGCCTTGGTGTGCGAGGCGTCGGTCACGATCCCTGCCTGGGAGCCGGTCAGCGAGATCGCTCGGTGCCCGAGGTCGTTGATCGCCATCGCGCACAGCGCGCACGAGATGCGTTCGCCGGTCGAGAGCAGCATGTCCATCTCTCGCGGGTCAGGGGTGGGCGAGACCTCCTCGGCCATCTGAATCAACTCGTCGGTGGTCTGGCCCCGGGCCGACAGCACGGCGACAACCCGCTTGCCCGCATCGCGCTTGCCCACGATCCGGCGGGCGGCCCGCTTGATCCGCTCAGCGTCGGCCACGGAAGTACCGCCGAACTTCATCACGATCGTGGCCGTCACGAGAGCGAAGGGTACGGACTGCGGCCCGACCAGAGCCGCCCGATGCCCAGGCCGGTCCCGAGGGCCCGCGTTGTCAGAATACCGACCACGACTTTCAATTCGGGGACCAGGACCAACCTTCGCGTGCCCGTGGCGTTCTTAAAGACAAAGAGGAGTCGAGAAGACACTGAGCCGCCGGACCGCGTAACTCAAGGGGGCGACGCGAGTAGGTCCAGCGGCAACGGCGCCCCGGGGGATGGGCCCCGGGGCGCCGTGCGGGGGGCCCCAACGGACCGGTAAGACCCAGAAGGGGGCGCGTCTGGGTCAACCGGTCCAGGTGGCATGAGTCTAGTCGACCGAGCCCCGGCCGCAACACCACGCCTAAACGTTTGGACGACTGGACGCTGCCGCTTATGTAGCTCATACTCCGGGTACAGGTATTGGTATGGGGGCGAGTATGGAAATCATGGACCGGGCGGGGGGGCCGGTTCGTGCGTACCCCGACGACCTGACGGATGACGAGCTGGTCGCCCTGGTCCGCTTCGGCGACGATGCTGCCTTCGAGGCGATCTACGATCGGCACGCCCCCGGCGTGTTGGCCTTCTGTGTTCACATGCTCGGCAGCCGAGACGACGGGGAGGACGCCCTGCAGCTGGTCTTTGTGTCCGCCTATGGGGCGCTGCGGAGCGGGGAGAACGCCATCTCGCTGCGGCCATGGCTTTACACCATCGCTCGGAACCGCTGCCTGTCAGAGCTCCGGAATCGCCGCGACTCCGTCCCCGCAGACGACCGGTTGGTCGAGCGGGTATTCCTCGACGGGCCGGCGGACCAGGTCGAACGGCGCGAGGAGCTCCGCGAGATGGTGCAGGAGATCCAGCGCTTGCCTGCCGACCAGCGTGCGGCGCTCGTGCTGTTTGAGCTTGGTGACCATTCACACAGCGAGATCGCCGAGGTACTGGGCGTACCTCGCGAGAAGATAAAGGCTCTCGTATTTCAGGCGCGCGAGGCGCTCCTGCGCGGTCGACGGGCTCGGGAAAGCCCGTGCGCGGAGATCCGCGAACGCGTCGCGGCGCTGCGCGGCATAATCATGCCGCGCAGCCTCATGCGCGCCCATATCGACCGCTGTCCAGGTTGTGCGGCCTACGAGTTCGAGGTGCGCCGGCAGCGGGTTACGCTCGCCCTGGTCCTTCCAGTGGCGCTGACCAGCACGCTGAAGGCTTCGGTGCTCGGCTCGGCGCTCGGTGGAGGTGGAGTCGCCGGTGTAGGGGCGAGCGGAGGCGGCGGCGGGATCGGCGTCGCCGGCGCGGGCGCGAGCGGAACCGGCGGCGGGATCGGGGCCGGCGCAGGCGCGAGCGGAAGCGGCGGCGTGTTCGCGGGCAGCACCGCTGCTGCCGGGGGTGGAACGGTGGCCGGCGCAGGAGGATCTACGGGCATGGCCGCCGCCGCTACCGCGGGCACCGGAACGATCGCGGCTGGCGGCGCTTCCGGGTCAGTCGCGGCAGCCGCCGCCGGCGGCGGAGCGGTGGCCGGCGCCGGAGGCGCTGCCGGCGCGAGCGCGGGCGTTGGTGTGGTGGGTGGATTCGCCGCTGCCGGTGCGAGCGCCTCCGGGATCGGGGCGATTTCTGCAGCTCCAGCTGCGGTCGTGGCCAGTGGTCTGACGGCGGGCGGGGCCGAGCTTGCCGTGATCGGCGCCAGTGCGAGCTCCACCGCCCTCGTGACGAAGATCGCCGCGGCGGTCACACTCGCCACGGTGCTGGGCGCTAGCCACATGATTGAGCCGGCGGCGCCGGCACCTCATGTCGGACCGGCGAGCGCCGCGCCGGCTGCCGCACCAGTGCTGCCCAGCCCGTCCAGCACCCAGGCCGCTGTACCCGCTTCCGGTGCGACCGGGGGCGCGACGACCGGCGGCGCGACGACCGGCGGCGCGACGGATTCTGCGACGGCGAACGGGCACCCGACGTCGACCACTGCCACCTCGTCCGGCGATTCATCCGCCCACGTGAGCACCGCCACAGCCCCCACTGCCACGCCAAGCGGAGGGAGTTCGCCGAGCTGCTCTTCGGCCGGGGCCTCGAGCACTTCCAGTACCGCGGCCTGCACGTCCGGTACGGCGGTTTCGGCTGGACCGGCCGTGACGCTCGCCGAAGCGGCCCCCGCACCGGCGCCGTCCAGCCCCGCGCCCGCGTCGCACCCCGCCAACCCAGACAGCCCCGCCGCCCCGACCACGCCGCCCGCGTCCAGCAGCCCGCCCAGTTCGACCCCGTCCACCACCTCGACCACCTCGACCACCCCGGCCGTTCCCAGCGTCTC
>Ga0213881_10001538_pt1 | contig 10832 bp, 10 predicted proteins | sample BarmaccoBMER_R08_FD_160104 | JGI IMG/M metagenome (GOLD analysis project Ga0213881, IMG submission 160104) | Barbacenia macrantha exposed rock microbial communities from rupestrian grasslands, the National Park of Serra do Cipo, Brazil - ER_R08 ... | reverse complement strand
AAGTTTCGCCTCGAACGTAAAGGCAATTCGCCCAGCGTGACGGTGAGTGACGGTCAACTGCTCTGGATTTATTATCCGAAATTCCAGTCGGCCGAGCGGTACTCACTGGGTAAACGTTCACCGCTCGATGCTGCGATCACCACCATCACCACTGCCCTCAATCTTCAGGATGTGGAAAATATGTTTCACATCACCGGAAGCAAAACCGATTCGGGCTACGACCTCGAACTACTGCCGCGAAATCCTTCCATGAAGCGCATCTTCCAGAAACTCGAGCTGCATTTGACCAACGACCTGTTCGCTGAACGCACCGCGATGCTCCAGCCCAACGGCGACCGGATCATTACCACTTACAGCAACCCGGCGCACGCGGCATTACCGGCGAGCACCTTTGAGTTTACTCCGCCAGCGGGAACTGACATCAGTACTCCGCTCGGCAAATAGTTTGGTCCGGCCAATTAAGTACGGCTCGCTCACCTCGATTTATCGTGCTCCCTCCGGACGCCCCCCTCGGCAAGATCTCCGGTGATGCCCGCTTCTGCGGCTTCACTTGTGATTTGATCGATGATCTGCCCAACTCGTTGGCGGAATCGTTCCACCGAGAAGTAATCGACACTGGCGCGCCGGGCACCCGCGGCGTTACCGCGAACGCCCGCTTTGTGAATACCCACGCTGTCGTTTTGATCGGCTACGAAGGGGTGTTTCTCTTTCGTCGCGGTGAAATCGTCACTGCGATCGCCTGTGCATTGGCGAGTGTACTTATCGGATTTAGCGCCGTTTGGCTCGCGCTGCGACTTACTCTTCTCCTGCCGGGCAAACACTAGATTCACGTTGAAGAATCACGACCGCGACGGCGTACTCGCCGGTGTGACTTAGACTGACAAACACCGATTCCACACTCCTTTCCCGCGCCAGTAGCTCCCCTGCCCCACTGAGTACAATGTACGGTTCGCCGCTTTCCTTGCGGTGGACATCGATGTCCCGCCAGCCGATCGCCTTGCCAATGCCTGTGCCAAATGCTTTGGACGCTGCTTCCTTGGCCGCAAACCGCGCTGCCAAATGCCGCGCCGGATATTTCATGGAGTGGCAGTACTCGATCTCGCCTTCGGTAAATACGCGTTGCAGAAAACGTCGGCTGAAACGTTCGACCGAATGTTCGATGCGGCGTACTTCCACCATGTCAATGCCGATGCCGGCGATGCTCATCAAGAATTTCTAAGGAAGCAGGAACGCAGGAAGGATCGGCTGTTTTTTATTCGCTACTGACCAACACGCGAGACGCTCCCAATACTTAGCAGGTAGTTTGTCACAGTACCTGCTTTCCTGTGTTCCTTAGAGATTTCATCCGCGGTAGTCCTGCATCAGCTCCAGCATCTCGCGCACGGCGTTCTCGAACCCGACGAAGATGGCGCGTGAGACAATCGCGTGACCGATGTTGAGGTCAGTCAGGTGCGGAATTTCGTGGATGAGTACGATGTTTTGATAATTAATGCCGTGGCCGGCGTTTACTTGCAGCTTCAGCTCGGCCGCGACCTGGGCGCACGCACGGAGACGCGATAGCTCCTGGCGTTCGATCTCTTCGGTGAACGCATTTGCCAATCTGCCGGTGTGCAATTCGACCATGTCAGCGCCGAGCTCAGCGGCGGCATCGACCTGCTCGGTTTCGGGATCGATAAACAGACTGACGCGAATGCCCACGGCGTGCAGCCGCTGAATTGTGGGACTGAGCTCGCGCCGATGCGCCACCACATCGAGGCCGCCTTCGGTCGTGATCTCCTGCCGTTTTTCGGGTACGAGACAAACTTCGTCCGGCTGACTCTTGATGGCGATGTGCAGAATCTCCGGCGTGTTCCCCATCTCAAAGTTGAGCTTGGTCATGATGCCGGCGCGCAGTCGCTCGATGTCGCGCTGCTGAATGTGCCTTCGGTCGCTGCGAAGGTGCGCGGTAATGCCATGAGCGCCCGCTCGCTCAGCCATGGCGGCGGCAAGTACAGGGTCGGGCTCGGCGTTCTTTGATTCCGGCGTGGCGGCGTAACGCGCCTGCCGCAACGTCGCTACATGATCAATGTTCACCCCGAGTCGCAGCTTCCCCATGCGGGCAAATCAGAGCAGAAGTTGAACGATTGTCATCCCGCGCGCACGCAATGGGCCTTGCGGTTTGCCCGAGCTCGTCGACGTAATTTGACTCACGCCGCAAAAATTTTAACGAAAATTTCGCGCGGAAATGATTTCGCGGCAGTCTAGGTTTATGGGACTCGGGGAAAATGAAAGCTGCCGATTACGAACTGTACTTTGCCGCCATCCATGGCGACCAGGAGGCATTCGAAATGGTGATCCGCAAATTGAGCCGGCCGCTGTTTGCCATCGCCTTCGGCGCACTGCAAAACCGCGAGGAAGCCGAAGACACGGTGCAGGACGCGTTTGTCAAAGCGTGGAAAGGGCGCTGGCGAGTACGCGATGCGCACAAGTTCCCGGCGTGGATTGGCGCCATCGTGCGTCATCGTGCGCATGATATTTTGATGCGCAGGAAAACGATCCCGCTGGATGAGCAATTCAATGAAATCTCCAGCGGCCAGGCGCAGTTCTGGCTGGCCGATGCCGAGAGGCACCAGCAGGTGCACGCCGCGCTTGCGACCTTGCCCGAACTGCACCGGAGCGCGCTGGTGTTGCGCTATCTCGAGGGAACTGATTACGCGACGATCGAGCGGCTGCTTGGGGTGAGTAACGGGGCGCTGCGCGGCATACTCGGCCGAGCGCTTGCCACCATGCGCAAGCGTCTAAAACCAAAGCTGGAGGGATTGCATGTTAACCATTCATGATCGAATCGAGGAATTTCTCGCCGCGGATTTGCACAATGAGCTAAGCGAATCCGAGCGGGAAGAACTGCACACGCATCTGATGGAATGCGCGGGCTGCCGCGATCTGCACAAGCAGGAACAAGTCATCAACAAAGCACTGCAAGGCACCTTGGAACATTCAAAGCCGCTCTTTGGTTTCGAGCAGCGCATTCTCGGCGCCTTTCGCAACCGTGTGCCGTACCGGAAGCGAAACGTGGGGAGTTTTTTTCTGAATGCGACGCGATCACGCGCGGCGCAGCTCGCCGGGGCGGCAATTGTACTCCTGACCTTATTCGAGATCGGTCAGCACGTGACCGGTGAAACAAACGAGAATCCGTGGAGGACTCTGTTCGTTTCGCGAAAGCCGCCTGCCGCTCGTGCAACCGCTGCCGCTGCCGCCGCTCAGAGCAGCTGGACAGCGCATGCGCAGGTCTTCGCCGCAAACGAGAGTACGAACCCCACAGCTCCTTCACCGACCGCAGCACCGATCTTGGCGGCAGACCCGGTCGCGTCTCCAAAAGCGACCGTCGCAAACACGCCAGTCGCTGTTGAATCATCGCCCGGCGAATCAACGCGTGAGGACAACACCGCGCGGGCAAATGCGCCCGAGGACGCCACCGCGAATGCCGCCACCGCTCAAGCGACTCCCGCTCCGCTGATCGGTGGAAATGACGAGCGCAAATTGATTCGCAATGCAAGTCTCGACCTCGAAGTACGCAGCTTCGATGATGCACTTCAAAGCATTACCGATCTAGCCAAAGCGGCCGGCGGTTATATCGCCACCAATAGCTCTGAAAAGCAGGAGAACGGGAAATTGCGCGGAGAAATCGTGGTGAAGGTGCTTCCCGACAATCTGGATGATTTCCTCGGGAAACTGCGCGGCCTGGGCGAACTGAAAAATCAAACGCTGGCGACTCAGGATGTGAGCAAGCAGTACCTCGATACCGATGCACGGCTGCGGAACGCGCGCGTGGTCGAGCAACGCCTGGTGGACATGCTGGAGAAGAACAGCGGGCGCGTTTCCGATTTGCTTCAGGTCGAGAAGGAGCTCGGGCGCGTGCGCGAGCAGATCGAGCAGATGGAAGGCGAGCTAAAGTTCATGGAGAGCCAGGTGCAATTCGCCACCGTCACCATTCGCCTGGCCGAAAAAGACATGGGCGCGCCGGCAGGATTTCTCATCAAGGAACGAGTGCAGCTCGCGCTTTTTGTTCCCGAAGTGGAAAAGGTTTACGCCACCATCCGCGGCTTCGCGTCTGACGTCGTTCAAATCTCGAACGCTGCTCTCGATCACGACGCGTCGGGTCGTGTGTCCGCCCGCATTTCCATGCTCGTGGCGCCGGAAGAGAGCGATAACGTCATTGCCAAAATTCGAGCGATGGGGCGCGTGACGAATTTTCAAGTACAAAGCCAGCGCGTCGCCCGCGGCGGCCAGGGCATGGCGGCTGACGCGAAAACCGAGTGGGACAAGGTCGAGCTGAACATCACGATCTCGCGCGAAGATGACGAGCCGGCGCGACAGCAAACGAGCCTGAGTGTTCGCGCAGCCGATGTAAATGGCGCGACCAAACAACTTGGCGCCATCGCGCAAACCGGACAGGGCAAAATCCGCAGCTCGACCTTCTCGCGCCACCCGAACGGCGCTGAATTTTCCAGCGTGTCATTGCGGATTCCGCTGAAGAATTACAACGCGGTGATGCAATCGCTGGCTTCGCTGGGCAAACTGGAAAACATCACCGTGCACCGGGAAGATCGGCCCGGCGACGTGAGTGATGAGCAAAGCGCGCCCGCGGACGTGACGGTGACCGTGTATTCGCAGGGCAATATCGTTGCGCCGGAAACCGGGCTGAGCGCCACGTTGCGGCGCACGCTGACGCAAAGCGCCGCCGCGTTGATGTGGAGCTTGCGAATGGTTGGCGTCGCACTCGCATCTGTTGCGCCGTGGGCGCTCCTGGTTGCGATTGCATTCGCGGTGATTATCGCTGTGCGCCGCTTCCTGCGGGCGCGTGCGGGTTAATCCCCAAGCTGCCCACGATCACCGCTGAACGCCACTGCTCAGGCAAGCTGCGTCGGCAGCGCACATTCCCCGGCAACGAGGAATCGTTGCCCTACAGGGGATGTCTGTAGGCCAACCATTCCTGGTTGGAAGGTTTCGTGAATGCCCAAGCGGCGCCATGCTCGCGCGCACGACGATTTTGTTGTAAAATAATTTCGGGTCGCGATCACGGCGCAGATGAGAACACGAGGAGCAATGTTATGAACGAGAAACCAGGGATTCCCATGAACAACGCGGCGGTGCGCTCACTGCCTAAACATCTTCTCCAGTTCGCCGTCGATCAGCGTTACGACGAGTACACATCCGTCGATCACGCGGTGTGGCGTTTCATCATGCGGCAGAACATTTTTTTTCTGCGCGAGTATGCGCACAAAGTTTACTTCCAGGGATTACTCGAGACGGGCATTTCCTTCGAACGCATTCCGCGAATCGAGGAGATGAATGACATCCTCGGGCGTATCGGCTGGGGCGCGGTCGCCGTGGACGGCTTTATTCCGCCCGCCGCGTTCATGGAATTCCAAGCTTACAAGGTGCTCGTCATCGCGTGCGACATGCGCCAGATCCATCACATTGAGTACACACCGGCGCCAGACATTGTGCACGAAGCGGCCGGGCACGCGCCGATCATCGTCGATCGTGAGTACTCGAACTATTTGCAGCGGTTCGGCGAGATCGGCGCCAAAGCAATGCAGACCCGGCGGGACTTCGAGCTCTACGAAGCGATCCGGCATCTCTCGATCCTGAAGGAGCTTCCGAACTCGGATCCGGAGGAACTCGCGCAAGCGACAAAGCTGGTGGAACACCGCCAGCAAAATCTCGGCGAACCATCCGAGATGGCGCTGCTCTCCCGCCTGCATTGGTGGACGGTGGAATACGGGCTGATCGGCACGCTGGAGAACCCGAAAATTTATGGCGCCGGACTGCTTTCGTCGATCGGCGAATCAGTCTCCCGCCTTGAAGCGCACGTCCGCAAAATCCCGTACTCACTCGACGCGCAAAACCAGCCGTTCGACATCACGACGCGGCAACCGCAGCTCTTTGTCTGCCGCGATTTTCGACACCTCATGGCCGTGCTGGAAGAATTCGCGGACACGATGGCGTTTCGCACCGGCGGCCTCGAAGGGATCAACAAGGCGATCGAGTGCAACCGCGTCGCGACCTGCGAGTACTCAAGCGGGTTGCAGGTGACCGGGGTTTTTGATGAAGTGATCGTGGACGAACGGAACCGGGCCCTTTACCTGCATGCGACTGGCCCGTGCGCACTTGCATACAAAGGCAAACAACTGGAAGGGCACGGGCGTGAGTACCACAAGGAGGGATTTGGTTCGCCGATCGGCCAGTTTCGGCCTAACGAGATCCAGGTGGGTAAGACAACGAAGCTCGAGTTCGACAGTGCCATCACCGTGGAAGGCAAGGTCGAGAACATGGTTGAACGCGACGGCAAGCTATTACTCGTTAGCTTTTCGAATTGCACGGCCAGGTACGGCGATCGCATTTTGTTCGACCCGAGCTGGGGCACATTCGACATGGCGGTTGGTGACCGCATCAGCTCAGTCTTCAACGGCGCCGCGGACAAGGAGGCTTACCTGGAGGTCGCGCTCGTCCCGAAGGAGCGCACGATCAAGGTTCCTTCTGATGCCAGGCGGAGACGCCTCGAGAACCTCTACCAGCAGGTGCGCGATATTCGCGAGACGAAGAAAGGCTACGAACGGCTCGGGGAAATCTGGGAAACTCAGCAGGCGCAACATCCTGACGACTGGCTGCTCTCGATGGAGATTTTCGAGCTACTCGATGAGGTAAAGGAACAGCCGGAGCTAAAGGAACGCGTGGCGGAGTTTCTCCATCAAATTGCGCGAACGAACAAAGATAAAGAGACCCTGGTCAGTTGGGGTTTCCGGCTGGTCAAGTACCATAAGCTTCCTGAGTACCGCGCCATTCGCGAACGCGCCGCGGCTCATTAGTCCGTAGTCTAGTTTCACCGCTCTTCTCACCGTGTGACGAGCGGCTGCGAACAGGAAAGTCCCGGCCACAACACAACGCGAGGATGGAAGAAGCCGAAGTACCACTGGAGCATTTGCACGAGGAGATCCATCACCAGGCTGAGCATGGGAAAGAACGCTGGATGGCGTGGGTCGCCCTGAGTACAGCCCTTCTCGCTGTACTCGCGGCAATCGCCGGTCTGCTTTCCGGGAGCCACGTCAACGAAGCGATGATGAACCAGATCGATTCAGCGGACCAATGGGCATTTTACCAGGCGAAAGGGATCAAGGCCGCCGTACTCGAGACCAGAATGTCGGTGAGTGGCGCACCGTCGAGTACCGATCAGGCGAAATTAACAAAGTACGCCCAGGAGCAATCCGATATCCAGCGAGAAGCGCAGCAGAAAAAAGCAGAAGCAGAGCGCGACTTCAGGCAGCACGAGATTTTCTCTCGCGCCGTCACGCTATTTCAGGTTGCGATCGCGATCGCGGCGATCTCCGCGCTAACGAGGCGTAAACGTTACTGGACTGTAAGCCTGATACTCGGCGCGCTTGGCTGCCTTTTCCTGCTGCAAGGTTTCCTGGCTCGCTAGGGGCCAACTTTCTTTCCGTCGGAGCAATCATCGTCGAGGGCGCTGTTTTGGAAGCTGATGCAGCGGTGGACGAATGATCTATAACCAACGAGTAACTCAGCTCAATCACCTGCGCCGATACCTTCACAGCGCGACCTATCTTCACAAACTGCCGCTGGCGTTCGTTAAGGTAATGTTCTCGAGGGCGACAGCGGCGGGCTGGCTTACCGCATAAGCGACAGCTTCGGCCACATCGTCCGCAGACATCATCCGTTCGCGAGGCCACTCACCCGATACGCTACTCCAGATGCTCGTATCTGTGGCGGCTGGATAGATATTGAGCGTGCGTACACCGTGGGGGCGCAACTCTTCGCGGATCGCAGCGGAAAGTCCATCCAGCGCGAACTTGCTTGCGCAGTAGATACTCCAGTCTGCATACGCATTCTTCGCGGCGATAGAAAGGATGTTTACGATGCTTGCCCCGGGACGCATGCGCGGCGCGAAGTGCTGAATTAAGAAAAATGGCGCGGTCACGTTGACGCCCATGGTTTGGATCCATTCTTCGCGGGTGATCTCGGCGAATGGTTTGACGACGGCAATACCAGCATTGTTGATGAGAAGATCGAGCGGCTCGTGGCCGGCCTGCGCGATCATATTGTCCACCCCGCGCATAGTAGCGAGATCGTGCACAAGCCGGATCGGCTTTAACTCACACCCAGCGAGAAGTTGGCAGGTCTGTGCCAGCGCAACGGTATCTCGTCCGTGCAGAAGCAGCTGCACTTCCGGCGCGGCAAGTCGCAGGGCAATAGCACGGCCGATTCCACGGCTTGCGCCGGTAATAAGGCAGCGCTTTACATCCGCCATAGGCTTAGCTTCGGCGCAGCGTGAAGCGGTTGTTATCCGTCTCCCACAAACGCAGACGGACGAGCTGTTGTTGCAAGGCCGCATCCAGCTTCGGCCACAGGGCGCGCACGATGTTCTCGCCGGTAGATGGACGTGATCCAAACTCCGGCGTTTCCAGATCCAGATGCTTATCGCGCCAGGGGTTTAGCGCGTCATCGATGGCCTTGCGCATCTGATCGAAGCTAAATAGCGCGCCGGTGGCACGGTCGTACTCACCGGTGATTGTCGCTTCCGTCAGGTAACGATGTCCATGACCGCGAGGGTTATTGCACTTGCCGAATAGCTCCACGTTCTGCTCCGACGAGAAAGAGGCAACCTGAAGACGGTGCGCCGCACTGAACGACTCGCGCATTCCCAGCAACATCCTGCCGTCACCCCATGCTTCAGCGAAGAAATCATCCCGTTCGTGCAAGCGAACCCGCGCAAGTGTACTTAATTCCGCCCGACAACATTCCAGAAGAAAGCGCGCGAGTGATTCAGTCGTAGTCGGCCGGTCGCGCAGAGCTTCTACGTCGCGACTTAGATTCTTATGGTCAAGTTGCTTCCGAACCGAGTCGAGTACGGATATGATCCGCATGTTTGCGGCGAGCGGCTCAGGTGAAGCATGCTCGTTCTTTAGCGTCAGACGCGCGCGATAGTTATGTCCGTGCTCGTGAACGGAAACTCCGAAGAGATTCTGGTTCTCCGCGTCACTCAGGCGTGGTGAGCGCGTTCGTCGCGCCGCCGAAAACTCGAACCAGTAATTGGCTTCGGTTGTCCCGGAGGCATAGGCGGTCGCGCTCCGCTCGGGAGTTTCACGAAGGTGAACAGCTGTGAGTTGCGCCGCATTATCGCGGAACAAGGGAGCCACATCGGCAAGGAGCTGCCGGGCGATGTTCTCAGAAGTCGGTGCGACGCTGGAGAATGCTGGATTATCTTCGTTCAGGAACCGATGATCGTATCCGCGGTCAATGACCGAGCCGGCGCGCTCCTTTATTTCACTGATGTTGATCAGCATGCCGGTTGTCGCGTCCGGCTGACCCGAGAAGACAAACCAGGCGACATAGTTCCTCCCCGTCCCGTGACGCGCGGTACTTTCCTGCCCGAAAAGGGAACGGTTCTCTTGGAGCGACAACCTCGGCGAGAACAAGCGGCGCGACGCGGAGAAATCGACACGTTTGCTGACGGTCAGCAACATGCGCTAGCTATTTAAGAGGGAGAGAAACTCGGAGCGGGTGCGAGCGTCTTCTTTGAATGAACCGAGCAGGCACGAAGTCTTCATCACCGAGTTCTGCTTCTCTACTCCGCGCATCATCATGCAAAGATGCTTCGCTTCGATAACGACGGCGACGCCGCCCGGCTGCAACGTCTTCATTAAAGCGTCCGCGATCTGCATCGTCAGGTTCTCCTGGATTTGCAGTCGGCGCGCAAAAACATCCACGATGCGAGCTACCTTGGATAAGCCGATTACTTTTCCATTAGGTATATAAGCGACATGAGCACGGCCGATGAATGGCAGCAAATGGTGTTCGCACATCGAATATAGCTCGATGTCTTTAACGAGAACTATCTCGCTCGCTTCAGAGTCAAAGATCGCGCCGTTAACTACTTGGTCGAGACTCTGGCGATAGCCATTCGTCAGGAACTCAAAGGCACGTGCCGCGCGATGCGGCGTTCTGACCAGTCCCTCGCGTTCCGGATCTTCACCTACAGCTAGAAGAAGCTCGCGAAAGGACTCTTCCATACCGGCGATCTTCACCGCGCCGCACCGTGGTATGTCCCTGATGCGGCGCTCGGCCGCTTCCAGCTCGCCTTCTCTGGCAGAGTGACCGTCGCGCATGGCGACTAGTCGAGCCAGCTCAACGGATACTGCTCATCATCGAGAGCTAGCGCATCCTCGGTAAGCTCAAGGGTGTGTTCCGTATCGAACATTACCGCCAGCTCTTCCGTGCGCTGCGCGTCCTTGCTGGCCATGATTGTGCCGGGGTGCGGCCCGTGCGGAATGCCCCGGGGATGGAGCGTGATAGAAGCGGGTTCAATTCCACGGCGCGATCCGAAGTTACCTCGCACGTAGAATAGAACTTCGTCAGCCTCGACGTTGTCATGCACCCACGGGATTTTCACCGCCTCGGGATGGTAATCGAGAAGGCGCGGAGCGAAAGTACAGACGACATACCCGCGGATCTCGAATGTTTGATGGATCGGCGGCGGCTGATGAACGGTGCCGGTGATCGGCTCAAAGTCCTGCGCATTGAACGTGTAGGGATAAAGATAACCATCCCAACCGACGACATCGAAGGGGTGGTGCGCCATCGTCACCCGTGTCCAGCGCGGACCATCTTTGACGAGGATGCTGACGTCGCCTTCTTTATCTACGGTGACAAGCTCAGTTGGACCATGGAAATCGCGCTCGCTATAAGGTGACCCCATGCGAATCTGTCCCTCGTGATTAAGGTAGCGACGCGGTATCTTCACCGGGCCGAATGATTCCAGAATAAGGTAATCTTCT
>Ga0213881_10001536_pt1 | contig 10838 bp, 7 predicted proteins | sample BarmaccoBMER_R08_FD_160104 | JGI IMG/M metagenome (GOLD analysis project Ga0213881, IMG submission 160104) | Barbacenia macrantha exposed rock microbial communities from rupestrian grasslands, the National Park of Serra do Cipo, Brazil - ER_R08 ... | reverse complement strand
GTCAAGAACGGTCAGCTCGCGCGCCAGTGGCACCCAGCGGCTATCGCCATGCACGAGGCGATCAAACGCGTCTTCGACCCGAAGGGCCTGCTCAATCCAGGCAAGAAAGTCGCCCGAACTTAGACTTGCGCCCGCCCGCCGGCCCGCGCCCGCACCCGGCGCTAGAGATGCAGGCGGTGCGCCGCCCGCCGGCCCGCGCCCGCACCCGGCGTTAGAGATGCAGGCGGTGCGCCACCGCCGCGGCCTGCGTACGACTGCGCACCCCGAGCTTGCTCAGTATCCGCGAAACGTGCACGCTGGCCGTCTTCTCGGCCATGAACAGCGCGGCGCCGATCTGGCGGTTGGTGGCGCCCTCGGCCACCAGCGCGAGCACCTGGCGCTCCCGGTCGGTGAGCCCGAACGGATCCTCGCCGCCGCCGTTCGCGCCGGCGCCAACAGCTTCGCCGGTCTGCGCGGCCGTGGCACCGTCGCCGCTCACCTCGCCGGCCGGCCCGAGATCAAGCCGGGCACGCTGCGCCAGCGTGGTCAGCTCCTCGGCCAGCCAGCGGGCGCCGACCCGCCGCGCCACCTCGAGCGCGGTCTGTCCGGTCTCCGCCGCGGCCGCCCGGTCGCCGGCGTCGACGTTTGCCTCGGTGGCCCGCCACAGCGCCAGCGCACGCTGGAAGGGACGGCTGATCGCGTCCCACTCGCGTGCCGCGGCAACCCACAGCTTTGCGTCGCTCCGGCCCCGGGCTCGGGCGAGCTCGGCCGCTCCCAGCGCCTTCCAGGCGCTCTCCACGGGGCCGCCTTCGGTTGCCGCCGCGCGTAAACGCTGCATGTGGATGCGCGCCCTGGCGAGCGCATCGCGTTCGTCCGCCCGCTCGCGCAGGTCCCGCGCGCGCTGGGCGATGTCGGCCTCGACGCGCATCCCGGCTGCCGTCACGCGCGCGATCCGGCTGACGTCGTCGGTGCAGATCTCAATCCGGTCGAGCGCGCCGGCCACGGCGGCGCGGGCGCCGGCCAGATCGCGGCGGCGGCGCAGACACTCGGCCTTCAGCGTGCCGAACGCCCCTATCCACTGCGGCTCGGCCGAGCGAGCGATGAGCGGCTCGAGCTCCTCGAGGCGGCCGGCGGCGATCTCGTCGTCGCCGACGCCGAGCGCCAGCTCGATCTCGCGCAGCAGCCGGAAGATGAGATGCGTTCCGACCGGATGCGTGCCCGCCTGGTCCAGGTAGTGCCGCGCGGTCTTCCAGTCGCCGTCCTCGAAGCACAGATCGGAGGCGGTCAGCAGCATCCAGTCGGACACCCGGGCGCCGCGTCTGCGGATGGCGGCGATCGCCTCCTCGATGGTGGCGAGCCCGTCCGGCGTGCGCCCGGCGAGGCCGAGCGCCTCGGCGAGGTTCGAGTATGCCCCCTCCATGCGCTTGAAGTCGTCGTCTTCGCGCGCGATCTCAATCGCCCCGCGCAGGCACGAGACGCCCTCGTCGACGTCGCCGAGCATGATCTGCGACATCCCGAGCGTGTTTAGGATCTCGCTTTCCGAGCGCCGGTCGCCCGCGGCCAACGCGGCCTGCAGGGCTACCCGGCCTTCCTTGAGCGATTCGCGGTAGCGCCCGCGCAGATGCCGGATCCGCGCCAGCCAGGCCAGGAGCGACGCCCGCTCAGGAGTGACCTCCTCCGCCGGGAGCAGCGCGAACGCCCGCTGAGCGGTCTCCATCGCCTCGGCCCCGCGGTTGAGCGTCCACTGGGTGCGCGAGAGGTCGTCGAGGAGCCCCGAATAGCGCCGGGGGTCGGCCTCGGGTCCTAACTCGTCCAGCGCGCGCTGGAGCAGGGTCTCGGCCCGCGCCTGGTCGCCGGCCACCCGGTGCGCCGCAGCGGCCAGGCACAGCAATTCGACGTGGTCGAGCGGGATCATCGCAGCGGCATCGGCGACGCGCGGCCACAGGTCGAGCGCGCGCTCGGCCAGCTCGGCGGCGTCCCCATAGGCGTGCACCTCGCGGGCCGCCAGCGCCGCCTGCACCGTGGCTCGCAGCGCAGCCGGCTGGTCCCCCGCGACCGCGTAGTGGTGTGCGACGGTCGAGGTGAGCTCGAGCCCGCGGTCGTCCTCGTACTCGCCCCGCTCCTCCAGCGCGCGGGCCAGCGCGAGGTGCAGCTCGCTGCGCTCGCCCGGAAGCAGGTCGTCGTACATGGCCTCGCGCAGGAGCGCGTGGCGGAAGCCGAGGCGTCCGTCCTCGCCGGCCACCAGGACCTGTTCGGCCACGGCCTCACGCAGCGCCTGATGCAGCGCGTCGGGTTCGATCCCGGTCACCTCCGAGATCGTCACCTCATCCAGCGCGCGGCCGGCGGCGATCGCCCGGGCGGCTGACTGGGCGTCAGGCGAAAGCCGTTCGATCCGGAGCATGAAGGCATCCCGGAGCGATTGCGGCGCGGCGCCGCGGCCGTCCAGGCCGGCGGCGAGAAGCTCCTCGGTGTAGAGCGGGTTGCCCTCGCTGCGCGCGTACAGCCGCTCGACGAGCCTGAGGCTGGGCGCCTCACCGAGGATGTCGGTGAGCGCCTCGGCGAGCTCGAACCGGTCGAACGGCTCGAGCTCGACGCGCTGCACGCGGTCCAGCCGCTCGAGCTCCACGAGCAGCGAGCGCAGCGGGTGGCGGCGATGGAGCTCGTCGGTCCGGTAGCTGAGGAGCAGCATGACCCGCTCGCGACGTAGGCTTCGGGCCAAAAAGTCGATGAACGTTCGCGTCGAGCGATCGGCCCAATGCAGGTCCTCCAGCGTGATGACCAGGACATGATCTTCGCTCAGGACGTCGAACAGCTCGAGCAGCCCCTCGAACAACCGCAGCTGAGCCGAGGCATCGCTGCGATTTGCGAGCGCGGCCTCCTCGTCGATTCCGGGGAGCAGCGCCGCGAGCTGAGCGCGCGTCCCGCGGCCTAGCGCGTCGATGGCCGGATGACGGGCGCGCACCAGCGGGCGAAGCGCTCCGATCAGCGGCGCGTACGGGAGCTCGCCCTCCGCCTCTTCGACGGCCTCGCCGCGGAGCACGAGCACGTCCTCCTCGGCCCCCTCTCCCATCCGGCGCTCAAACTCTCGCACCAGCCGGGTCTTGCCGACGCCGGACTCGCCGCCGAGCAGCACGACGATCGGGCGCTGCTCGGCAGCCTCACGTGAGGCGCGCTCCAGCGCCGCCAGTTCCCCGACGCGACCGACGAAGCGACTTGAGGTGACCCTCGCTCGCATGCCGGAAGTATCGCGAGAACCCGTGTCGTCCTGCCGGCGCGGGGTCGGAGCCGAGCTCGCTCGCCCGGCGGCGGTCGCTGGCGACTCGCCGCGCGTCTTCGATGTGCTCAAGTGCAACTGCCTGGGAGATGCTGGGATGCATTGCTCGTTCCTCTCGCTCGAGTCCTGTTCTGCCACTGCGATCAGGATGAACTGAGAGGCCCCCGCCGACATCGGGAGAACGCAGCCGGTTTGGGCCGCGCACCCCTTACTTCGCGTAGCTGACCCCTTATCCGTGGCGCTAGGGCTGCGGGGCTTCCTCGCCCGAGCTCAGCGGGCTGGCCGGCGATCGCACCGCGCTCGCGATCTCCGCCGCGCTCACCTGCTGCGGATGATGGCAGGCGGCCAGGTGGCCACCCGGATACTCGGTGAGTTGCGGCTCGACCGCCTGGCAGACCTCGGTGGCGCGCGGGCAACGGGTGTGGAAGCGACACCCGGAGGGCGGTTTGATCGGGTTGGGCGGCTCACCGCCCACGATCGGACGCTCGCGCGCGCGGTTCTCGTTCGGGTCGGGGATCGGGATCGCGCCGAGCAGCGCCGAGGTGTAGGGGTGAATCGGCTTGTCATAGAGCTCCTCGGCCGGCGAGACCTCGACCAGCTTGCCGAGATACATCACGACGATCCGGTCCGAGACGTGGCGCACCACGCTCAGGTCGTGGGCCACGAACACGAACGAGAGCCGCAGCTCGTCCTGGAGCTCGTCGAGCAGGTTGATCACCTGTGCCTGAATCGAGACGTCGAGGGCCGACACCGGCTCGTCGAGCATGAGCAGCTTGGGATCGAGCGCCAGCGCCCGGGCGATCCCGATGCGCTGCCGCTGACCGCCGGAGAACTCGTGCGGGAAGCGGTTCAGGTGCTCGGCGTGGAGCCCCACCTTGTCGAGCAGCCCGCGCGTCTCGGCCTCGATTTGGTCCTTCGGCACGCCCCGGATCTTCAGAGGCGTGGCCAGGATCTGCGTCACGCGCTTGCGCGGGTTCAGCGACGACTGCGGATCCTGGAAGACCATCTGCATCTGGCGCCGGATCGGCTCGAGTTCCTTGCGGCCGGATTTGCTGATGTCGCCCCCCCGGTAGCGGATGGCGCCGCTGGTGGCGTCGATCAGCCGCACCAGGCTGCGGATCAGGGTGGTCTTGCCGCAGCCCGACTCGCCCACGATCCCGAGCGTCTCGCCCTCCCGGAGCTCAAACGAGACGTCGTCGACCGCGTGGACGTGACCGACGGTGCGAGCGACGACGGCCCCCGACTTGACTGGGAAGAGCACCCGCAGGTGCTCGACTTCGAGCAGTGGCGCACCGTCCGGCGCCCGCGGCGTATCGGCCTGCGACTCGGCCTCGACGCTCACGAGGTCACCGCCTCCTCGGGCGCCAGACCAATCTGGTCGCCCACCTGGCGAAGCTTGCGCTTGCGCTCGGGCTCGAGCCAGCAGCGCTCGAGATGCGCCGGCGCCTCGGGCAGCCGTGCCGCCAGATCAGGCACCTCGACACAGCGTTCGAACGCGTGCGGGCAGCGGGGTCGGAAATGGCACCCCTTGGGCGGACGCAGAAGCGAAGGCGGCAGGCCGGGAATGGCCGGGAGGCGTTGAGATCGGTCACGATCGATGCGGGTGATCGAGCCGAGCAGACCCCAGGTGTAGGGGTGCTGGGGGTCGTAGAAGATCTCATCCAGCGTTCCTTGCTCGACCACCCGGCCGGCATACATCACGACGATGCGGTCGGCGATGTCGGCCACCACGCCCAGGTCGTGGGTGACCAGGATGATCGCGGAGCCTGTCGCCGCCCGGAGCTGACGCAGCTGGTCGAGGATCTGCGCCTGGATGGTGACATCGAGCGCCGTGGTGGGCTCGTCGGCGATCAGCAGCTTTGGGGAGTTGGCCAGCGCCATCGCGATCATCACGCGCTGTCGCATCCCGCCCGAGAACTGGTGCGGGTAGGAGCGGGCGCGCTCGCGCGCATGCGGGATCCCGACCCGCTCCATCAGCTCGACGGCCCGATCAAGCGCCTGGACCTTGTTCGTGTCCGGTTCGTGCTGACGGATCTGCTCGGCGATCTGGTTGCCAACCCGGTAGACCGGGTTCAGCGAGGCCATCGGGTCCTGGAAGACCATCGCGACCTGGGCGCCTCGTACCTTCCGCAGCTCTTCCTCGGAGGCCGCGACGAGGTCACGGCCCTCGAACAGCGCTCGGCCCTCGAACCGGGTGTTCGGTCCGCGCGTGAGACCCATCAGAGTCATCGCGGTGACCGACTTGCCCGAGCCGGACTCGCCGACGATCGCCACCACCTCGCCCCGGTCGAGTCCGAACGAAACGCCGTCGACCGCCTGGACGACCCCGTCCTCGGTGCGGAAGGACACCCGCAGATCCTCCACCTCGAGGAGGTGCGCGCTCGTTGTCGGGCGCGTGTCGACGTGGATGACGTGGCTCACAGGCGGATCCGCGGGTCGAGCATCGCGTAGACGACGTCGATCACCGCACCGATCAGGACGACCATGAACGCGCCGAACATCGTGATCACCAGGACCGGCGGAATATCGAGCGCCTGGACCGACTGGGCCGCGTATTGCCCGACGCCATGCAGGTTGAATACGGTCTCGGTCAGGATCGCGCCGCCGCCGATGACAGCGGCGAAGTCGAGCCCGAACAGTGTGATGATCGGGATCATGCTGTTGCGGAGCACGTGGCGGGTCATCACCTGGCGCTCGCTGAGACCCTTGGCCTTGGCCGTCCTCACGTAGTCGTCGTTGACCGTGTCGAGGATCGTGGAGCGCAGGACGCGCGAATACACGCCGATGAACAGCACGGATAAGGCGAACCAGGGCATGATCATGTGCTTAAGCCACTCCCACGGCGAGGTGGTGAACTTCACGTAGTCGCTCGCAGGCAGCCAGCCCAGCTTGAAGCCGACGTAGTACGACAGCACGGCCCCGAGGAAGAACACCGGCATCGACACGCCGATCATCGACAGCACGGTCAGCCCTCGGTCCAGCCAGCGACCGGCGCGCCAGGCGCTCAGCAGGCCGAACAGGATGCCCACCGACAGCCAGATGATGCCGGCGCCGATGGCCAGCGACAAGGTGACGGGCAGGTACACCCAGATCTGGTGAACCACGTTCACCTGCTGGGTGTACGAAATGATCTGACCGGTGAAGATCAGCTTCATGATCAGCAGGTAGCGGATGTACACGGGCCGGTCGAAGCCCCACTGATGGCGGATGTGGGCCAGCGTTGCCTCGGTCGGGAACCGCCCTGCCAGCTGAAGCTCCGGATGCGGGATCGCGGTGAAGATCAGGAAGGTGAGGACCGAGATCGCGAACAGCACCCCGATCAAAGACAACGTCCGGCGGAATACGAAGCGGCCCATCGCTGATTAGTGCTCGATGCGGATCTTGGCTCGTGGATCGAGGGCGTCGCGCAGGCCGTCGCCGAACACGTTGATCCCCAGCACGCAGAGGACCAGCATGATCCCCGGCACGAGCATGGTGTGCACGGCGGCTGGGAGCAGCCCGATCCCCTCGCCGATCATCGTGCCCCACGAGGGGTTGGGCGGGCGTACACCGGCGCCCAGGAACGACAGCCCCGCTTCGGTCAGGATCGCGTTGGCCATGATCAACGGGATGAAAACGACGATCGTCGAGGCCACGTTGGGGAGGATCTCGCCGAACATGATCCGGAAGTGCCCCAGCCCCTGCTGGCGCGCGGCGTCGATGAACTCGCGCTCGCGCAGCCCGAGCACCTGTCCGCGGATGGCCTTGCCCACGTACGGGATGTAAATGATCCCGATGATGATCGCCGGGATCTGCAGTGAGTTGCCGCTGATGTGAACGAAGCCGAGGTCGAGGCCGCTGATGGCCAGGACCACACCGAGTGCGATCCCTAGCAGATACACCGGGTAGGCCCAGATCAGCTCGAAGGCCCGCGAGATGAGCCCGTCGGCCGGGCCGCGGAAGTATCCAGCGAAGATGCCGAGCAGGGTGGCCAGGACGATCGTGATGATCGTGGCCTCGGCTCCGATCTGAAGCGAGTTACGCCCACCGTAGAGCAGGCGGACCGCTACGTCACGCCCGGTGTTGTCGGCGCCGAGGAAGAACTTGGCGTGCCAGGTCGGCCCGATCGGCAGCCCGAACTGATTCAGCGCGGTGTCGACGTGCTGGTCGTTGGGCCCGCTGTGCGCGATGTGGTTCGCATACACGGGCGCCAGCAGGCAGACGATCACGACAGCCAGGAACAGGCCGCCGAAGGCCAGCGCCACCTTGTTGCGCCGCAGGCGGCGCCAGGCAAGCTGGTACGGCCCGAGGCCGGGCGGTAGCTCACCGCCGGCGTCCCACGCCGACGACTCAATCGGGACCTCGGTGCCGGTGACGGTGCTCATAGCGCGAGCAAAGCCTAACGCGGGGACGACGGCCCGGGACCGGTCGGGTCCCGGGCCGTCTGGCCGCCGTCTACTTCAACTGCAGCGAGCTGAAGTCGTTGCCTTCCAGCGGGCTGAACACCACCTTGCCGAAGTCGATCCGGTTGGACAGGAACTCAGGCGAGGACTCGTAGCCGTAGGGGACCACGTAGGCCTTCGAGGTCACGTAGCTATCCAGAGCCTGCCACCGCGACGCCGCGGTGTTGATCTGGTTGCCCTGCACCGGGTAGAGCGCCGCCAACTCGGACTGGATGTGCGGGTCTTTGACTTCCTCGTAGTTGGAGTTCCCCACCGGGGCGATCGCGTTCGCGTCGACCAGGTTCTGGTAGAAGTCGGTGGGGTTCGGGAAGTCCTGCTGCCAGTCCGCGAAGCCGGTCTGCGGATGGTTCTTCAGCGTCTCGATCGTCGAGAAGTAATCCGCGTCGGCGATCGTCTTGAGCGTAGCCTTGAACCCGATCGCGTTCAGCGTGGCGGCGTAGTTCTCCGCCCACTGAAGGCGCGGCTGGCGGTTCTCCGCCCAGACCGTCACCGGCGTGCCGGCCATCCCGGACTGCTGGACCATCTGCTTGGCCTTGGCCACGTCCGGCGACGCGTTCACATTGCCGTACGGGCAGCTCCCCGTCGGGTGCCCCGCCATCTGCGGCGGGAGCAGGAAGCAGCCCGGCACCAGCGCGCCGCTGCCGATTCGAGCCAGAGCCGGTCGGTCGACGGCATACGCCACCGCCTGACGGGCGAGCGTGCTGGTGAACGGCTTCTGGGTCGTGTTCAGGAACCAGTAGAACGTCTTGTTGGTCTCGTATGCCTTGTAGCGGTCCTTCTGCTGGCTGACCTGCTGGATCAGCGCCGGCGGGATCGTGTCGCCCCAGTCGAACACGTCCGCCGAGTTGTTGAGAACGTCCGAGGCCTCGGTCGTGGTGTTCGACTCGACCTTCACGTTGACGTTCATCTTCCCGGCGGGAATCCCCGGGATCGCCTGCGAGGCGTAGTTCGGGTTGATGGCGAGATCGAAGCCAACGTTCGACTGGACGTTCTTGATCACGTACGGCCCGAAGCCCACCGGCGGGCTGTTCGGCTCCGGCTTCATCGGCGTCGACGCCGGCAGGTAGCTCACGCCCGGAACTGCCAGCACGTCGAGGAACGCGCCATAGGGCATCACGAGATGGATCGTGGTCTTGCCGCTGGCGTCGTTGGTGGTGATCCCGGAGATCGTCTTGGCCTTGCCCTTGGCGTAGTCAGACGCGCCGGCGATCGTCGAGGTCAGGAAGCTCGCCGCGCTCCAGCCGAGCTTCAGGTCCCGCTCGATCGCGAAGGTCAAGTCCGAAGCCTTCACTGGTGTTCCGTCGGAGTACTTCAGGCCGGGCCGGAGCGTGAACGTGTACGTCTTGCCGCCGTCCGCGACGGTCGGCAGCGCTTGCGCCATCGACGGGATGATCTGCGTCCCCGCCGTTCCCGTGGCGTGCGCGAACGAGTACGGGCCCAGATGGGTGAGCCAGTGCACCTCACCACCCTGGGTGGTGAAGTCGATCGACGGGTCGAGTGACTGCGGGAATGTCCCCTCGACGACCGTGGCCGTGCCGCCGGACTTCCCCGACGACGAGCTTCCGCCCGCGGTCGATGACGACGTCGACGATGCCGACGATGCCGACGATTTCGAGCTCGAGCTTCCGCACGCGGCCACGGCAAGCACCATGGCAACGACGACGGCCGTCCCGAGCGGCGTCTTGTACTTCCTCATGCGTCCTCCTCCTAGAGGTTTTCAGCGAGAAATCTAATTCAACGGAGGGACGCTGTGGGATTGGAGCCCGGTCCCTAATCAATCCAAAACACGCCAGGCCCCTCCCAACGGCCGGGTTGACGTCTCGGCTGGCCGGACAGATTTCCCGGCGCCGGGCTCCTGGGCAGGGGTGATCGCACCCCTCTTCGCCGCCGTCCACGCGGTTCCCGCCGCTAGGCCAGTGTGAGGACGGCCTTGCCGTTCACGCGGCGATCGAGCAACGCCTCAATCGCCTTTTGCGCCTCGTTCCAGGGCAGGGTCAGGTCGATTTGCGGATCGAGCCTGTGCTCCGCAACCAGGTCCGCCAGCCGCCGCAGGTCGGTGCCCGCGCTGCGGGTGTGCTCCAGCTCGGAGAAGAGGAAGAAGCCGTACAGCCGGGCGCCGGGCGCGCGCGCGAACAGCTCGCGGGCCGGATACGAGACCGGCTCGGGAACCGTGGAGGCGAAGCTGACCACGGTGCCGCCGGGGGACACCCGGGTTATAGCCGTCCCCAGAACCGGACCACCCACCGCGTCAATGATCGCCTCATAGACCGGACCGTCCGGATCGATCTCGGGCCTTAGCTCGTCCGCGCCGAGTTCCTTCAACCCTTCGGTTCGCCGCGCCATCGCGGTCACGTGCGCGCCGGCCAGCTTGGCCAGCTGGATCGCGGGTCGAGGTGAAGGCGTGCCTCATCCGGCCGAGGTGCCGGGTCGGGCACTTCGGCGAGCTCGGCGTACGGGGCCGATTGCTTTGAGACGAGGGCGCGCACCGCGCGGACAGGCTACCTCTCCGCCGACGCGGTCGGCTCAGAGCCGATCGCCCGACGGTGCCATGGCATATGTTCTCGGCGTGCTTCGCTTGACGCGCCCGCTCCTGCTCGCCACCGCCCTGCTGGCGCTCGTCCCGACCAGCGCCCGCGCCGGCCTCCTCCGCGTCCACTGGATGCCTGGCTTCGCCGCCCCCGGCACGCCGGCCCGATACGACAAGGTCGGCGTGATCGAGGTCGGACCGCGATCCGCCCGCAACGTGCTCGTGCTCGAGCCCGGCACCTCCGCCGGCGCGGCGTACTTCGTCCCGCTCGCCCAGTGGATCGCGGCGCGCGCCCGCGGCTGGCAGGTGTGGTCGGTCGAGCGCCGGGAGAACCTGCTCGAGGACCAGTCGGTACTCGAGCGGGCCAAGCATGGCCGGGCCACCGCGACCCAGTTGTTCGACTACTACCTGGGCTGGTTGGTGCCGGGCTCCCCGAGTGGGCCGCACATCCGCCTGCTCGCCGACAACAAGGTCCGCTTCACCAAGCGCTGGGGGATGCAGGTCGCCGTGGAGGACCTGCACCGCGTGATCGAGGCCGCCCGCAAGCGTGGTGGAAAGGTCGTGCTGGGCGGCCATTCGCTGGGTGGGGCAATCGCCACCGCCTACGCCACCTGGA
>Ga0213881_10001535_pt1 | contig 10843 bp, 6 predicted proteins | sample BarmaccoBMER_R08_FD_160104 | JGI IMG/M metagenome (GOLD analysis project Ga0213881, IMG submission 160104) | Barbacenia macrantha exposed rock microbial communities from rupestrian grasslands, the National Park of Serra do Cipo, Brazil - ER_R08 ... | reverse complement strand
ATGAGTGATCCGCTCTTGGCGACGTCGTTGCCGCCGCCGATTGGTGGTCCGATTGCGAATACGCGGGTGTTTGTGGTGGATGCGGGTCTTCAGTTGGTGCCTCCGGGGGTGGCCGGTGAGTTGTATATCGGTGGGTTGGGGTTGGCGCGGGGGTATTGGGGTCGTCCGGGGTTGACGGCCGCTCGGTTTGTGGCGTGCCCGTTCGGGCCGGCGGGGGAGCGGATGTATCGGAGTGGGGATCTGGTCCGGTGGAACCCCGATGCTCAGCTGGAGTTTGTGGGCCGGGTGGATGATCAGGTGAAGGTGCGGGGGTTCCGGATCGAGCCGGGGGAAATTGAAACCGTCCTGACCCAACATCCGCAGGTGACCCAGGCGGTCGTGGTTGCCCGCCACGACCAGCCGGGGGACAAGCAGCTCGTCGCCTATGTGGTGGTTGATGGTGCGGGTCGGGTGCGTGATCAGCAGACGGAGCGGGAGCAGGTCGGGGAATGGCAGCAGATTTACGACTCGTTGTATGCGGCACCGGGTTCGGTGTTCGGGGAGGATTTCACTGGGTGGGTGAGTAGTTATGATGACCGACCGATCCCGCTGGAGCAGATGCGGGAGTGGCGGGATCAGACCGTAGCCCGGATTTTGTCGTTGGGTCCACGACGAGTACTAGAAATCGGCGCGGGGACGGGATTGTTACTGTCCCAACTCGCCCGGCAGTGTGAATCCTATTGGGCCACCGATTTCTCCGCCCCGGTGATTGATATTCTGGCCAGTCACGTCGCCCAGGACCCCGAACTGGCTGATCGGGTGGTGTTACGGACCCAACCCGCGCACGACACCGAGGGGTTACCGACCGGGTGGTTCGACACGGTGATCCTCAACTCAGTGGTGCAGTATTTCCCCACCCCCGACTATCTCGAGCACGTCCTCACCCAGGCACTGGGTCTGCTGGCCCCGGGTGGGGCGGTGTTTGTGGGGGATGTCCGCAACCTGCGCCTGCTGCGTCCTCTGGTGACCGCGGTGCAGGTGCACCGGGCCGAGCACCCCACCGACACCTCAGCCCTGCGCCGGGCCATCGAGCAGGCCATCCGGGTGGAAAAAGAACTCCTCATCGATCCGGAATTTTTCCCCGCGCTGCAAACAACCCACAGCGACATCGCCGGAGTGGACATCCAGATCAAACGCGGCCGCTACCACAACGAATTAACCCGCTACCGCTACGACGTCATCCTGCACAAACACCCCCGCACCACGGTGCCCTTGGGTGATGCACCCCGGCTGGAGTGGGGCCAGCAGATCAGCGACCTGACCGCGTTCACCGACTACCTGAGCACACACCATCCACCACTGCTGCGTCTTGCCACCGTCCCCAACGTTCGCCTCAGCCACGACCTCGCCTTGGCCCAGGAATTGCACACCGGCACCCCACTCAGCGAGCTGGTGGACCAGGTGCCCACCCCGCTCAGCGACCCCGCCTGCTCCCACCCCGTGCAGGCACCCGACCCGCTGGACCCGCAGACCCTGCACGCACTCGGTGAGCAGTATGGCTACCAGGTCGCGATGACCTGGTCCCCCACCCACCCCCACGCCCTAGACGTGATACTCACCGACCCCACCCAAACCACCCCAGCAGTCCCCGTGGGCCTATACCGACCCACCCACCCCAGCCAAAGACCCCCCTCAGAGTGGACGAACAACCCCACCACCGCCAGAAACACCAAGACACTGATAGGCGCACTGCGGCAGTGGGTGCGGGAGCGGGTGCCGGAGTATATGGTGCCCGCGGTGGTGATGGTATTAGAGGCGTTGCCGTTGACGCCGAATGGGAAGGTGGATCGGGCGGCGTTACCGGCTCCACAGTTCACGCTGACCGAGGAGGGCCGCCCACCGCGCACTCCGCAAGAACAACTGTTGTGTGAACTCTTCGCGGACGTGCTGGGCCTGCCGGTGGTGGGTGTCGAGGATAACTTTTTCGATCTGGGTGGGCACTCCCTGCTGGCCACCCGGTTGATCGCCCGCATCCGCGCCACCTTAGGGGTGGAACTGGAGCTACGTGCGTTGTTCGAGTCACCCACCGTGGCGGGTCTGGCAGCCCGGCTGGACGGGGCTGGTCAGGAACGGGATGCCTTTGATGTCTTGCTTCCTCTTCGCGCGCACGGAGGGCGATCACCTTTGTTCTGTATTTCTCCGCTGGGAGGTCTGGGCTGGTGTTATTCCGGGTTGTTACCACACGTAGGCGCTGAATACCCGGTCTATGCACTCCAATCACCGGGCATGACTGATCCCCATGAACCCCTGCCGGCCACGTTCGAAGAGCTGGTTGAATTATACCTCAACCACATTCGCACTGTGCAACAAACTGGGTCTTATTGTCTCTTGGGCTGGTCCTTCGGTGGAACCGTCGCTCATGCGATCGCCGTCCGCTTGCAACAGCTAGGGAAACGGGTAGTGCTGCTGGCCATGCTCGATTCCGCTCCGTCCGATTTTATCGTAGCTCAACGGGAGTCTTACACGGCTTCTGCGGAGCACGAGCTGCTGACTTTTTTGCTTAAGATCACGGGTTATCCTATGGACAAGGTAACCCCTACACTGAGCCGGTCGGAGGTCGTGGCCATTCTCCGCGATAAGGTTGAACTGCTGGCCGGTTTCGACGAGCACCATATTGAAGCGTTCATCGCGGTCGTCGCCCATAACGCCATGCTCACGGCCACTGCGTCGGCGGGATGTTTTGACGGCGATGTACTATATTTTCAGGCGACACGTGAGAAACGAGTCGATGATGTCGCTCATGCGTGGCGGTCCTCCATCACGGGAGATGTCGAGATCCACGACATCGATTGTGAACATGTCATGATGACGCAGCCAGAGCCTATCGCTGAGATCGGCCGCATACTAGCCGAGTATCTTGACCATATCGCTAACCCTCAACGGAGTTGACAGTGAATCATCCGTTCGACGGGCCGGAGCCTGAACACGCGCAGGTGGCCGCCCACACCATTAATCTGACTGCGGTAGCCGACCGGATCATGGGTCATGAGTCGGTCCGGGACTGTGTCCTCAGGGTCAGACGCAGCTGCGCGGGGGTTGCGGAACTGGTGGCGTATGTCGTGCCAACCCGACAGGTCAGCGAGGAGCAGATCCTCCGGGTCGCCCGTCCAGCGCTACCCGCCGCCGTTACGCTCACCGCGGTCGTGTTCATCTCGGATCTGCCCAGAACGGCGGGTGGACGGCTCGATGAGGCGGCCCTGGCGCAGTTCCCCGTGCTAGACGGGGACGTGGCGGCGCGGTGGGAGCGGCGGTGGACCGCCTGGGCGGGCAGCGGTCGGGCAGCCGTCGTGATGACCCCAGGCCGAACTCCGGAGGGTCCGCTGGAGCCTGTGCGACTGGCCGAGCCAGCAGGGCTCTCCGGATCGGCTGACGGGACCAGCGCACCGGTGCGGCAGGGCACTACGGGCACGGTACACCAGCAGGCTCCGCCGTCGATGAGCGTGGGCCCGCCGTTGCGCCCCCTGGAGGTCGACACCCTAGACGCTGCCCTGCGCCGTGCGGCCTTGACCGGTGGGCCCGGAGAGGTGGGCTACCTCGGACCTGACGGGACGCTGGAGCGGCAGTCCTACGCCGAGCTGCTTGATGAGGCATCCCGGCTGCTCGGCGGGCTGCGCGGGCTCGGTCTGAGTGCCGGTGAGAAGGTGATCTTCCAGCTCGCCGCGAACCGGGAGTTCGTGGTGGCCTTCTGGGCCTGCGTGCTGGGAGGCTTTGTCGCCGTCCCGCTCGCGGTGGCCTCCGACGCTCCGAGCGCGGCCACGGTGAAGCACGCCTGGGAGTCGCTCGGCCATCCGGTGACGCTCACCGACCAGGCCCACACCGCCCCGCTACACGCCCTGAGCGAAGGCCGGGAGGTGCTCGATTCCCGGATCGTAGTGATCGACGAGCTTAGGGCCGGTCCGGCCGAGCATGACTGGCATGCCACCCGCGCCGAGGACCTGGTGCTGCTGATGTTCACCTCGGGCAGCACCGGGACCCCCAAGGCCGTCCAACTGCGCCATGACAACCTGCTCACCCACGCGGCCGCCGCCCAACAGCACCACGACCTCACTGCGGCTGAGGTCAGCTTCAACTGGATGCCGCTGCACCACGTAGGCGGCCTGATCATGTTCCACGTGCGCGATGTCGTGGTGGGCTGCCGCCAGATCCATGCACCCACCACCTGGGTGCTAGAAGACCCGCTTCGCTGGCCCTCCGCGCTGCACACCCACCGCGCCACCGTGACCTGGGCCCCCAATTTCGCCTACGGACTGGTCACCGAGCAGGCCGAACGGATCACCACGCAACGCTGGGACCTGTCCGCGCTGCGGGTGGTGCTCAACGCCGGCGAGGCCGTGATCGACCGGGTGGCCCGGCGTTTTGTGCAGTTGCTGGCGCCGCAGGGGCTGCGAGCCGACGCGATGCGCCCGTGTTGGGGGATGTCGGAAACATCCTCCGGGCAAACCTGCTCAGTGCTACCCCGCGACAGTGGCGGGGACAGCGACCGGGCGGTCGAGGTCGGCCGGCCTTACCCCGGCTTCGCGATCCGGATCACCGACGACACCGCAACCACCGTGCCGGAAGGCACCATCGGTCACGTCCAGGTCAGCGGACCCGCCGTCACCCCCGGCTATTACGCCAACCCTGAGCAAAACCGTGAGGCCTTGACCGATGATGGCTGGTTTCGCACCGGCGACCTCGGACTGCTACGCGAGGGCGCGCTCACCATCACCGGACGCGCCAAAGACGTCATCATCATTGCTGGTGTCAACCACTCCAGCCATGAACTAGAAGCGACCGTCGAGGAATTAGACGACGTGGCGCGGTCCTTCACCGCAGCCTGCGCCGTGCGCACCGGTGCTCAGGCAACAGATGAACTAGCGCTGTTTTTCGTCCTAGCACCGCATGCGGACCCCGCAGCGGCGATGCAGCGAATCCGGACCAAACTCGTGCGCGAGGCAGGAGTCAACCCCTCCTACCTGATTCCCGTGGACAAACAGCAGATCCCGAAGACAGAGATCGGCAAGATCCAGCGCTCGACGCTGGTGAGGCAGTTCCACGACGGTGCGTTCGAGGCAGACATTGCCCGCGTGGACGTCCTGCTGGGCACTGAGAACACCCTGCCGAACTGGTTTTTCCACCCCGTCTGGCACCCCGCCGAACTCCTACACCATCGCCTGCCCCCCACCGGTGGGCACACCCTGATCCTCGCCGACCCTCACGAGCTCACCGAGCGGCTCGCCGCGGCGCTGCACGCCCAAGGGCAGGGCTACACGCTGGCCTCCTACGGGGCCACGTTCACCCGCCACACCGCTGAGCGCTTCACCCTGCCCTGGGACGACACGACCGCCTACCACCAACTCCTCGACGCCATCCCCACGATCGAGCGGGTCGTTCACCTCCCCTGCTGCGCTGCCTACACCGCTGAGCCCGGCCCCCAGGACATCACGACAACACACCGCGACAGCGTGGAATGCCTCGCCCACCTGATGGCCGCGCTCGCCGACCACACCACTCCTCCCTCGGCCAACGGGACAGCAGAGCACTCCGTGCGGCTATATGTAGTCTCCAGCCACAGCCAACAGCTCCATCCCAACGAGCCCCTGGCCGTGGAGCGGACCCCGGTAATCGGCCTGATCAAAAGCCTGGACCAGGAACTACCCTGGCTACGCGCCCGCCACATCGACATCCCCCCACACGCCGGGCCGCACACGCTGGAACAGCTGCTAACTGAAATCGACACCCCCGCCAGCGAGACCGAGGTGGCCCTGCGCGAGCAACGCCGATGGACCCGGCGACTCGTCCGCCTCCCTAGTGGAACACTGCCTACGACCACGCCCACGTCCCACGAGACCACGCCCGCGTTCCACGACGGCGGGCTCTACCTCATCAGCGGCGGCCTCGGCGAGCTCGCCGTAGAAGTGGCCCGTCACCTGCTCACGACCCATCGCCTCCGACTCCTGCTGCTGGGCCGCACCCAACTCCCCGACCCCTCAACCTGGCCCCGCCACATCGCCCACGGCACCGAACTCGGCCGCAAACTGTCCGCCTACCGCGCGTTAAGCACCCTGGGCGACATCACCTACGCGGCCGTGGACATCACCGACCCCCAAGCCCTAAGCCAAGCGGTGCGCACCACCGAACAGCACTGGTCGACAAATCTAGCCGGAGTGCTACACCTAGCCGGACACTTCGACGAACATCCCATCACCACCCAGACCCCACAACACCGGACCGCGGTCCTGGCCCCCAAGATAGCCGGCGGCTGGGCCCTCCACCAGCTCCTCAAAAACCGGCCCGGGACGCTATTCGTGTCCTTCTCCTCCCTCATCGGCTTCTTCGGCGGACCCTGGGTCAGCGCCTACTCCGCCGCGAACACCTTCCTCGACGCCCTCGCCGCCTACCAACACCACCACTGCGCGATCAACGGACGCAGCCTGGCCTGGAGCATCTGGCACGAACGGGGAATGAGCCGGGGATACGGCATGAATCAACTAACCGCCGCCCGCGGCTACCACACCCTCAGCACCCACCAAGCCCTGCGCTCCCTGGACGCAGCACTGCGCCACCACACCCCCCACATCCTCATCGGACTCGACACCGACGCGCCCTGGGCACGCGCCCACCTCCACACCCCAGCCCGCCCACTACACGAACTAGTCTGTTACACCCAAACCACCGGGAACGAAACCCCCGGTATCCAGCCAGAGGATTCGCTACCCGACCGCTACGGCACACCCACCCCCTGCACACTCCTCACCCTCGACACCCTACCCACAACCACGGAGGGCCACATCGACCGAGAACAACTCACCCAGACGGGACAAACCCACACCACCAACCCAACCAAAGACTCCCAGCCAGCCACCGACCTGCACCGGGCGATCGCCGACATCTGGTGCGAAACCCTCGGACGCGACCGGATCGGCACCCAAGAAGACTTCTTCGAACTCGGCGGAGACTCCATGCTCGCCACCCGGATGCTCGGCCGGCTACGGGCCACACTCGATACCCACCTGACCGTGGCCACGCTCATCGATAACCCCACCATCGAACACCTAGCCACACGAATCAACCAAGCAAGCAACCCCCGGGCGAAAGACACGCTACAGGCGTAGCTGCCACTACGCCCCCACAACCAACACACACCACTAGCTTCCCACCACCCCAACACCGGAAGAAGGCTAACCGTAGTCGCCTCGCTAGCTAGAGACCACCCTCCAGCTCGGGGCCCTCCGGTAATCTCTGTTGGTCGTACAGTCATGGACCCCTGATAACGTTGGTCGACCTAAAACACGGACCACCTTTTACGTTCAGCATCTTGTAGTTCGACGATCCATGGAGAAAAACGGTGGAGGAGGCGACGTTGTCTGGTAACGAGGGTGATATTGCGCCATTGTCGGCGGCTCATAATGACACTACTCCGATCCCCCAGGCCTGCCTGCCCGAGTTGTTCGAAGCCCAGGTCACCGCCCATCCCGACTTCGCCCGCTGGCATCCCGGCTTCGCCCATCACAGCGGACCCGTCGAGCTTGTGGCGTAGGCATCACCACCGGGCGCTCGAACAGTTGATCTCCCACGGTTTTGGTCGGTCTCCGAACCTGCTAGCCAGAACGGCGTCGACACGCCGAGGATCATCGCGATTTGTGCTAGCTCGAACGGGTGGTCTCCAGACCCAGTGCCTCGGATGTCGGGGTGCCGGGGAGCCGTTACTGTTCGGGTGTCGGGGGTGACCGTGGGTGGTACGGGGCGTGCCGCGATCATGCCGAGTCAGCTCCGGTACATGGGAGAGGTTGTGCGATATGTGCCCAACGAGACTCAGATATCGGAGGAGGGGCTCTCGATGACCCCGTCTGATCCGCTCTATCCGGTCACCATGCTTCTGCCGACCGGTTCTCCGGGCGGGGTTCGGGTGCTGGTGCCGGACACGCCTGGCGCGTTGCGGCCCTTCGCCGCCACGTTGGGTGTGCCGAGTAGACCTGATAGCAAGAAGCACGATACGACGGCGACCAAGTCGACTTATCGGACTGACAGCGAGACGATCAATGACGGCACTCGCACAACCGATTCGGTTACCGACACGGATGTCGATGACTGACGGCTCGGGAGAGCCCGAGGTCGTGTTGGTGATCACCGCCCCGGACGACTCGACGGCGGACGCGGTCGAGATCGAGTTGACGAAACGGGCCTGCTCAGTGGTGCGTTTCGACACTGGTGATTTTCCTACCCGCATTCGCATGGTTGTGCGCAACGACTCGACGCGATGGCGGGGGCAGCTTGTCATCGGCTCCGACGCGGTCGATTTTGATGCTGTTAAAGCTGTGTACTATCGCAGGCCGAGCCGGTTCGTCCTACCCGAGGGGTTGTCCGCGGGTGACGCGGCGTTTGCAATCACCGAGGCTAGGCTGGGCTTTGGTGGGCCGTTCTCCTCGTTGCCAGTGTTGTGGGTCAACCATCCGGCCAAGGTTGCTATGGCCGAGTACAAGTCCGCGCAGTTGACCACCGCGGCCGCTGTCGGGCTGTCGGTGCCGCGGACGTCGATCACTAATGACGTGGAGGCACTGCGGGCGTTCGCGGCTGAGGTTGACGGCCGGGTGGTGTGCAAGACGTTCCCGTCGCTGATGCTCAGCAACGGGAAGACGGCAGAGTCGGTCTTCACCACGATCGTGGATCCCCTCGCCGTCGATGCTCGACAGTTCGCCGTAACCGCCCATCTGATCCAGGAGTGGGTACCGAAAGCCTTTGACGCGCGGGTCACGATGGTCGGCCCCGAGCCGTTCGCGGCGGCGATACACGCAGCCTCCGAGAGGGCGCGCGTGGACTGGCGCGCTGACTATCGGGCCCTTCGCTACGAGCGCATCGAGCCGCCGCCCGACGTGGTCGATGGCGCACGACGGTATCTCACGACGTTCGGGCTCAACTACGGGGCCTTCGATTTCGTCATCGAGCCCAACGGGGCATGGCGATTCCTGGAGTGTAATCCGAATGGGCAATGGCTGTGGTTGGAGCACGAGGCGGGCCTGCCAATCGCGGCTGCGCTGGCCGATCTGCTCAGCAGCGGGGTTTCGCCGTGGTGAGCTGGCAGCAACGTGCTCGCGCCCTAGCTGATGACCTTACCGCGCTCGGCGCGCTCGACTTGGCGTGGCGCGAGGCGTTCGAGCAGGTGCCCCGGCACGTCTTCGTGCCACGGTTCTACCAGCCGGATGGCACTCTGATCGAGGGCGCCGACCCAGATGCGCGGGATGAGTGGCTGGATGCGGTCTACCGCGACGACTCACTGACCACACAGCGGTTGGTCGAACCGGGCAGCGGCAGGATAGTCCCGACCAGCTCGTCCACCCGGCCGAGCCTGATGGCCCTGATGCTGCGCATGCTGGACGTGCGCGACGGTCACTCCGTGCTGGAGATCGGCACCGGAACCGGCTACAACGCCGCGCTCCTGGCCTACCGGCTCGGTGACCACCGCGTCACCAGCATCGACATTGACCCCGACCTCGTCGAGGCAGCCAGGATCGCGGCTCACCGAATCGGACTGGCCCCGTATCTCGTCGCAGGCGAGGGAGACAAAGGCGTTCCCGAGCGGGCGCCGTTCGACCGGGTATTAGCCACGTGCGCGGTGCCCACGATCCCCACCCAATGGGTCGCCCAACTGGCCGACCGGGGAATCATCGTGGCCGACCTGCGGGCCGCCACGTCCAGCTCCCTCGTCACACTCCACCGCACAGCGGAAGGCATCGCCACAGGCCGCTTCCACCCCACGCCGGGCTACTTCATGTGGCTGCGCCCACGGGCCGACGATCCGCGACGAGACGAACAGGAGAGCAACTTCATCTACGACCACACCGCAAGCCGGCACTCCACAACCTGGCTCGACCCAGCCCTGCTCGCCGAGCCCGGCCTCGGTTTGATGGTCGCCGCCAGTGTGCCCGATCTCATTCAGTCGGTGACCTTCGCCGACCCGCTCACTTATGGCCTGCGCGCACGGGACGGGTCATGGGCCAAGGTCGACAAAGACAGCAATGACGTCGTCCAGTCCGGGCAACGATCGGTCTGGAACGAAATCGAGGCCGCCGCCCTGCACTGGGAACGGCTCGGCAGACCCGAGCCATCACGGTTTGGACTCACCGTCTCCACCGACAACGGCCAGCAAGTCTGGTTCGATGACCCAGACGGCCACCAAGTTCGGGTCCAGGAGAGCGAAACAAACTGGGGTTGCGACGTGAGGTCGCACGTGGTGAGTGACGACGTCGAGGAGGTCGGCTGATGTCGAGGACGTAGTCCGGGTCAGTGTTCAAGACCTGTCTCCACCCTGGCATGCGTGGCTGGGTCCGGCTCAGTTGGGTGTGAAGCCCAGGGGAGAGCCCAAGGGTCCCCGTTCCGTCCGGGGGCCACAGGCGAGGGGAAGGCTGGACGGGTGAATAACCGTGAACCCTTGCTGATGCTTCGTTAATGTTAAATCCTGGGGCGGGCAGTCGTATCGGGATTTCAGGGACCGTGCCGTTGAGAGGCGGCAGGCGGCGACCGAGCACCCCACTATGGTCGCGTGAACACCGTCGTTCCCGGAGTGCAGAGGGCACCCACCCCAGTCTGGTCTCATGCGTGCGGAACATGGAAACCCTGTCCGGGTCCGCCTAGCCGTGATTTCGTGGGCAGGCGGTAAGCCGACCGTAAGGAGGGCTGAATTCCCGGGCGGGACAGGATGCCCAAGAAGGTGCGACACGAAGTCCCAGACAGTGAGTGGATCTACCAGGTGGAGGTCGAGTGAGTTCGAAGGTGTGATCCCAGGCCAGTGTCCATGGGCCTGTCCCTGTCCCGGCGTGCGTTGCTG
>Ga0213881_10001534_pt1 | contig 10849 bp, 8 predicted proteins | sample BarmaccoBMER_R08_FD_160104 | JGI IMG/M metagenome (GOLD analysis project Ga0213881, IMG submission 160104) | Barbacenia macrantha exposed rock microbial communities from rupestrian grasslands, the National Park of Serra do Cipo, Brazil - ER_R08 ... | reverse complement strand
TAAAGACCAAGCGTCAGGCAGTTATCCAGACCGTCGCACGTCAAGTCACGTCGAGACGCAACAGGACACAACAAGCACAAACCGGTAGGTCAGGGCGGATCAGCCGCTATCCGCTCCAAGGCACGCCGGCCAGGTCAGGACAAGTCGGGCGTCTCGCGATCTTGTCCATGGTCAGCTTTCATGTCCGCAGTGCGAACACGACGGCGAGGGCCGTCTGCCTCCTATTGCTTCGCCCTCATGTCGGACGATCAAGGAGACCATCCTATGATTATCTCCACCGTTTGCTTACCTGAAATACCCGTTAATGTCCGGTACCAGTGCGAACTGTTGAGAAGTGCCTTCGCTGGCCAGACGGACTGTTCGGTTATGACCGGCACTGGTAGTGGTTCCTGATAATCGCTAGTTAGACGATTTAGATACCATTTGTACCGGCGAGTAAATATCCCATTCAAGCCGTGTGGGCGCATAGCACACCTTCGCCGTAATCCGGAAAACGAACGGCTTATTGCCACCATCGAAACCAGGATCAAATTGGTCCGTAGGGCAACATCCTCGTATGAACCCAGCGAACCACGGACATCGATTGGCCAATTTTTCCACTAGGAACATAGACGGGCGATTCGGGCAAAGCGATCCTCGGTGGGCTTGTCCCCGTCACCGGAAGTGGAGGACCCGATCCGTGTCCCGCAAGCATGCTCCCTGGCTCGCCGCCGTGGCTGCAGCAGCCACCACGGCCCTCACCGCCGCACCCGCCTCCGCCGATGTTCTCATCCCGATCGGCCCCAACCAGTACTTCGAGAGCCTGGTCAAGGGGCAGGCCGAGACGGCCACCATCCTCACCGACAACTGCCACTCCACCCCGCTGGGTGTCTTAGCCGCCAATCCCGTGCCCGGCCAGACCGTGAGCGTACAGCTCGCTGACGGGGTCATCGACGCAGATCCCGACGGCTTCACCGGCGCACTTGCCCACGCCATCGACGTGCAGATCCCCTCCCCACCGCCGGTGGTCAACCCTCCTGTAGTCCTGCACTTCTACAACATGCCCGTAGCGATCCCGGCCTCGTTCACCGTGCCCTGCTCCGGCTCCGGAACGGTCACCTTTGAGCCCACCCCCCTCGACGGCGGGCACTCCGACACCGTCGCCGTGACCTTCATGCCAATACCGCCACCTCCCTCGGCATAACCAGGACAGGGCTCCTTGCTCACGATCACCCCCTCCCGAGTAAGGAGCCCTGTCCAGCACTTATCCACAAGCATCGATACAGCTCACTGGCCACTCCACCATGAAACCCCGGATTCTTCATCTGTACGAGTGTGAGTAATCCGGTACGGGTAAGTCTCGGCATCTGAAGATCGCATCTTCGCATCCCACACTCACCGGAACCAGATCGAGCGGATGTTTCCGGAATATGTACGTTACTGTCCGGATCACTGCAACGTAGTCCTTCACCACGGTGGGCCGTGCCACGCGCGTGCCATCGAGCCATGATCCATGCCCGATCTAAGCTGGTCCGTATAGCCACGAAGCGCTGACGCGGCAGGCGCTACCAACTCTGACAGGACGTACGAAGGCCCACCGCTTGAGGCGACACACCCATGATCGCTTGGACACTTGTCGGACACTAAATAACGCCTCAACAACACCAAACGACCACAACCATCGAGCAAGTGCGAGCGAAGAAAACGCAGGTCATCGAATCTATCCGCAAACAGCCGAAACAACCGTCCGAGAATCAGCGGTTCTGGGGCGCTGAAACTCCGCCAGCTAGCCAGTCAAAGTGCGAAGGGTCGATGGGTGGGATGTTCACGGGGTTCACGACGGCAGCGAACGATTTTCTGGTGGTGAACGTGACGGCGGCAGCTCGTCCTGCGGCGTTGAAGTCTCACGGCGCCAGGGGTTCAAGCACGTGACCCTCCTGAGCGACCGGGCTCGCATCTCGCGTGCCTCGTGCTTGCCGCCGGGTCCGCCATGACCGCTGTCGGCTCCCCTGCGCCGGGATTACGCCGATAGCAGCCGCTGGAAAAACTCACGGTAGCGCTGGAAGCTCACCCGCAACTCGTCGGTCGACATCGTCTCGCTCGGGTGCGCACTGCCAACGTTAATGCGGATTTCTTCCAGTACTCGGTCGACCAGCACGCTGGCCTCGTGTACCGCGCGTTGCGGATCGTCGACAAAGGTGCCTTGTACCCGTTGCCACTCCTCGCGCAGCCCGGCGACGTCGTTGAGTAGGCCGACGCGCGCTGCACTGCCTTGGGCAGCAAGCTGATCATCAGACCGGCCACCGGACTCCTCCGCCCGAGTGGGCGGCAGCCTGGGTTCGCGTCCGACATCCGCGGGTGCGGTATTCGCCGGTCGCTCGGCGTAGCCGGATCCGCCGGCATCGGGGTCCACTGGCGCTGCGTTCGTCTCCGGTTCAGGCCCGTGAGCCCGCTGGGCCTCCTGGGCCGGAGGAGAGTCGTCGGCGCGGTCCAGGGCAGCCCCGCGATCCGCCGAATCCGGGTCCCCCTGGTTGGTCCGTGTCCCGACCCCCTGATCCTCCTTGTCAAGGAGGCGGCTCCACTCGGTTTCGACAAAGCGGCGTGCCCGCCCGCCCAGACCTTCTCGCCGTTCGTGCTCCCCACGGTGTTCCTGCGGCGTATTCACTGCGAGCCTCCGTGTGTGATGCCTGGGTGTGTGCTCACTGTTTCTGCGCGAGCTCCTCGAACAGGGCGCGGTAGTGCACAAACGCCTGCCGAAGGTCCTCGGTGTTGGAAGACCCCGAGTTGCCGTGATGGATCTGCCGGACGGCATGCGCGGCGCGGTAGTGCTCCACGACCTGCGGGTGATCGGCAGCCACCAGCTCGGCGCGCTCGCTGAAGTCCTCGACGGGGTAACCACGATCTCGCATCACATCCGTGACCAACCGGTCCGCCTCGTCCAACGCAGCTCCAGGTCGATTGACGAACTCGGTCTGCACGGCCTGCCAGCGTTGGGTGTAGCGGTCGCGGGCCGCGGGTTCCAGGTCGCGAATGTCGAGCCGGTCACGCCGATCCGCGACCTTACCCAGGTGCCGCTCTGCCTCGCGTTCGCTGCCGCGCGCGCGGACCTCGCGTTCGTACTCCGGTCCGAACCGTTGCTGTAGGTGGGCGCGGCGACGCCGCTGGATAACCACTGTCGCCAATAGCACGGCCGCCGCGAGCACGATGATCCCAATAATGATCACGACGACGATGGTGGTATTCACGACGAGCCCTCCCACACCCTTTTCTCTCGTAACCTATTCGTTACATTACTCGCTGTCCGGCCGATTAGACATCACATACCCCATTTGGCCTATTGTTTGGGTGCTTGCGTATTTACGGGTGTGTGGGCAAAGAGCAGGGCCTCGGTGAGGACGGCGCGCCGCTCCCGGCGGTATGGCACCGTGGTGCTCACCAGCGCGGCCGACCGCAGCCGGACGGGGCAGGGGTCCTAGACATCCCACCGCCAGCAGCAACCACGTCGTTGCCTCGTCAGTCTGCGCAGCCTCTAGCTCTAGGCTCGACCCCAGCCGACGTACAATCGGCGCCGCCTGACGGGGCGTTTGCGAGAGCGGGGTCCAGGGCATGCGGCACAGGTGCCGCACAGACCATCTGGAGCGAGGCAGCCAGCCCGAGCCAACGGACACTACTCGCCCAGCGTACTGGGCAAACGTACAAGCAGGCCCTCGTAGCTCAGGGGATAGAGCATCGGTTTCCTAGACCGTGTGTCGCCGAGATCCTGTTGGATAACGCCACCACCATACGCAAGGTCTCCGCGAGGCGACGGGACACTGGTGGTCTAATTTTGGTCTCATTCGCCTACGTTCGTCAACGTTCGTGAGTGTCCGGATTCAATGCAACGATGCAGGTTGCGAACGTGGACGGTATTTGGCGACTATTATCCTAACTCCTGAAAATCGGAAGGTCGGTGGTTCGACCCCCCGCGCTTGAACAGTTCGCAGTGTTGTTCGTTTGGACGTGGGTGTCGCGGCTGATGATTTCGAGCATCTCGATGTGGCCGGTTTTAGGTGAGTGCGCAGGTGGCGTAGTCGGGTCACGTCCAACGTGGTCGGGCTTCGGTCGGGCCCGACGTCTGTCGTCCCTTAGGTTGATGGCCAGGTGTGTACTGGCTGGTTGGAGTGCATGTGCTCGATGTAGTCGCGCAGCATGCCGGCCAATGCAGTGGGGCGGTCAACGCCTCGGTTGGTCAGCGTCTGTATGGCCGCACGCTGCCAGCTGGCGCCGGTGCGTCGCTTCGCGCAGCGTTGCTCGATCACGGTGAGGTAGCGCTCTCGGGCGGCATCGGACATTCCGCAGCTGCGCAGACCTTGGTGTGCCAGTGGTAACAGCGTGCGCAGCACTAGTTCATCGGGTGGGGTCCAGCCGATACCGGGCCAGTACAGCTGCGAGTCCATACCCAGCCGTGCTCCCGCGTACAGGTTGTTCCGTGCAACGTGGAAGGGCAGCTCGCTGCACACCGACCGGTCGAGCTCAGTAAGCCCGCGCATCGCGCCGAAGAAGAACGCGGCGTTGGCCAGCATGTCGATGACTGTTGGCCCGGCGGGCAGCACGCGGTTTTCGATGCGCAGGTGCGCCACGCCCTCGGCGACGTCATAGACCGGCCGGTTCCACCGCCAGATTGTGCTGTTGTGCAGCCGTAGCTCCCAGAGCGAGGGCGCACCGCCCGCTGCGAGCACCGCCAGCGGGTCCTCATCCTGGGTCTGTGACAGCAACGGCGGGAAGTAGCGCAGGTTCTCCTCGAACAGATCAAAGATCGAGGTGATCCAACGCTGGCCGAACCACGTCCGCGGGCGTGCCCCCTGGTCACGGAGCCCTGGCGCGCGGGCGTCGGTGGCCTGCGCGAACAACGGGATGCGGGTCTCGTGCCACAGCGCCCGACCGAGCAGGAACGGGGAGTTCGCGGCCACCGCCACCTGTACCCCAGCCAGCGCCTGCGCGGCATTCCAATGCGCGGCAAAGTCATCCGCAGCGACCTGCAAGTGCAGCTGCACCGACGTGCACCCCGCGGCCGGAAGAAACGAGTCGGCGACACACCACAACCGTTCCGCTGGCCACCCGGACAGCGGCACTCCCTCCACGTCGATCTCGACCGGCGCGCGCCGAGCGGCCAGGATCTGCTCATTAAGCACGGAATAGCGCGACCCGGAGGACATCCACCGCTGGTCGAAGTGCTCTGCTCGCAGCGTCGGCAGCATGCCGATCATCACCAGGCCCACCCCGGTGGCCCCGGCCGCGTCATTAGCGGAATTCAGAACGCTCCGCAGTTCGCGCTCAAGGTCCAGGGCTTCACCACCGGCCAACGGCCGGGGCGCGACGTTGAGCTCGATCATGTGCTGGCCCAGCTCGGTCTGAAACGCTGGATTATCGATGTGCTTGAGCACAGTCTGGTTGGCCATCGCGGGGTCGACGTTCTCGTCGATGAGGTTCAGTTCCAGTTCGAGCCCCATCTGCTCGGGGCCAACGGAAAAGCAGCCCCCGGCGAGCATCCGGGCCAGCGCGTCCAAACCGAGCTGCGTCTTCTCCCAGTAACACCCCAGATCCCGCCCGGTGTGGACCGCATCGCCCGCGCACGTGCCCACCCGACCGCCTCCCCCAGCATCGTGTGCGCGCTCAGTGCCACAACGCCACCGATTCCCCTGCGATACCAGGAACCCCGCCATCGCTGAGCTGCGACGCATCCCGTGGCAGTATGACACGGCGCGCTGAGCTGGGAATACACCCGTTCGCACAGCTCCGCCCCGCCGAACAGCGTTACGCCGTGGCACCGGCCGCAACACTCGTCTGACGCGTCACGGGTGATCATCGTGACCCGCCGCTCGTGTCTCCGGCGAAGACGCCCCTTCCTGCTAACCCGTATTGAATGTGTGGCTGGCCCCCTGCGGCCCGCCCCTTCCTCCCACACCGCATCGATGTCAGGCTTTATCGCACGGCCCTGTCAGGACGAAAGGAGCCGTTCGATGTCAGCCCTGCCGCCCGAACTGGCTGATCCCCTGGAAGAACTCCGAGCGAAACTCGTGGAGATCAACGACTCCGAGCAGACCTGCCTGACCAACGTCGTGGCCAGCACACCGCAAGGCAAGAGTTTCCCAGAGGTCCAGGCGGTCATGGCCAGATGTCGGCAGGCCTCAGCCGCCGCCACCACAACAGCGATCAACGCCTTCCGCCACCAGTGTTCCGAAATCACCACCCACACCAACTCGTTGACCACCGCAGCAATCATTTCTGCCACCGCCAAAAACATCTATAACTTCTGGGCCAAGTCAGAAAGCAGCGCAGCTGCCTTCACCTCCGAGATAGCCGCCCGACTCCCAACCCAAGGACCCGACAAGACCACCCAAGCGATCAACAACATCTGCGGGAACCGGGCATCATCGATCAACCACTACTTCGAGCAACTCACCACCTGACCAAGCCCAACGCCAGTGCCCAAACCTCCCGTCCGCTTCCGTGGCCCGTACCCGGCGTCATCCGGGCCCGATTCTGCCGAAGGCAGCCATACCAAGCGGCTGGCCGACGCCGCGGGCACTCCCACCCACCACACAAGCACCAACCGGTGATCATCATCAGCGAGCCGTCAGCGGAAACGACACAACCAAAACGCACGGACCGCCACACACCAGCACGCCGCCACAGTTCAACGGCACTTAAGGACACTCCCAGACACGCGGACGTACGACCGATCAGCGTTCACACCCAAGAGGTCACTGGTTGGAATCCACGGGCGAAGGCGATCGCGGTGACCACGTCCTGCGTTGAGCGGCATCGACTTACCACTGCCGGATGACGGTCGATGTCGCGTTCCACACTCTACGGGCATCGTCGTAGCCCTCATCCGTCGGGATGAACACCGACTCCATCAGATCGCGCTGCCGGCAGTTGTGGTTTCGGTGGTCAGCTCGCTCAGTCGACCTCGCCTGTCGTGGTGTTCGCGAGGAACACCTCAGCGATTTCGGAGGCTATGCTGAACCTGATTCCTCGGAGGATTGGTTCCCTGTTGCTCCAGGATGTAGTTTAGAAACGATCTGATTACTAGGTTAGAGTTCAGGGATCGATTCTGTGTGGGTGTGTTGCAGTCAGTTCATTGGTCCAGGGGGCACCAGTGTGGCTGTGTTCTGGTTCCGGGTTTGGCGCAGTAGATGTGTTCGGTTGCGTCTGGGTTGCCGTTTTTGACTTGAAGGATAGCGACTGGTTTGTTCAATGGTACGCGTCTGGTGAGGACGCCGCCGAAGTCGATGGTTCCGGTCACGCCGGCGTATGCGCCTTTGGCGTCGCCTGCATCGGTTATTGATGGCAACTCACGCCACAGGGTCCCTCCAGTTGGTGGGATCTTTTCAGCTCCGGTTGACAAGAAGCTGGTAGCTGTGATGGCGGTGTAGGCGGCATCGTAGGTCAGGGCGGAGTAGTCGTCGAGTGAACGGCCTATATTTGTTGTCTCGTAGGGAAACATGTTGTTCAGGAGTGGGTAAAAGTCGACGGTTCGGGGTTCTATGTTAGATAGGCTTGGGTGGACGGCGTACGAGATGTATCTGAATGGCACGGTGTTAGCACGCCTGACCTCTTCGTTGGCTACGTATTTTTCCACGTCGTGATTTGCGATAATGAAGGGAGGGGAGTCTTTGCATCGGTCGCTGACTCCGTCGAGGAAACCTTGGAAATCTGGTAGGGCCCTTCCGGCGTACAAGATAATCCCGCTGAATCCGCAGGCGTCTCGCCCGGCTTCTTTCGTGTCGGCGACACGACGGTCTCCGATTTCCGTCCCAGGAGTGTTTCCACTGGGTGTGAACGTGACAGATTCCACCGAAAACCCACGCTTGCGGAAACTACCATTCAAGTCGGCTGCTAAGTTCTCGCTGTAGGTGTCCGTGGCATCGTCGGGCAGATAAATCCGGGCGCTGGCCTGGGGGTTCCACCCTATCGATGAGGGACCTGACTCACGCAGACTTGCCGCGTACGCGGCAATTACCTCCGCCTGTCGCCGATTCTGTGGCGCTACTTGGAAAAACATTTGGTTCTGATCGGCGAGGATGTCGGCACCGAGCGTCGCGGCGATGACAGGCAAGCCGGCAGCCGCCAGCGTTTTGATTGTCGTTAGTGTGGACGCCCGAGTCTCATTCATCCCGACGACGGCCACGATAGAGTGATCCATAGTCGACATTTTTCCGAGTTGGCGGCCCACTTGGTCTCCGTGTTGGTACCTCCAGCCGGCGTTCGCGATTAAGATCCGGACGAGCGGATCGGATTCCTGGCTCTTGTCGAGCTGCTGGCGCTGCGCGACGGCTACCCCGGCAAGCTGTTCACGCTCCGCGGGCATGGGATCTGGCTCGACAGGTCCAGGGCCCGGGGTCAGCGCATCGAGGAAGACCAGGGTGACCAATGGCCGCAGTGGCTGCTGTGTGTGCTGCTGTTCAGTCAGACGGTTTTGGGCAAGAACCGTCGTACGGACCTGATCGAAGAGGTCACCATGCGGTAACAGATGCGCATTGCTGCCATCGGTGACGCCGATGCACTCGTCGTTGACACGAACGACGTCCGAATCATCGGGTGCGAACCCAAGCCAGGTAAACCCGTCGGCACAGCGGTCACAGCTTGCGCGAAAACCCTGCCAGGAATATGCCCCGATCGTCACGCCGAAGACCAGGACAATCGTAGTGACGGCGGTCATCCTGGTGCGCCACCACGGCGGATGACGATTTTGAAACGGTACCACCGCATCGAGACGCTGTTTGTAGACTCGGGCGGTATCGCCGACCGCACAATGAGGAATCTTGATGCGAATATACCACGCTGCAACGCCTCGGCGGCGGGTACGTGCCGACAAGGTATTTGACCATTTGCGTCGTGCTGCGTCTGCATCGCTGGCGGAAAAGACCGCGCTATCCTCGACTTGCCCATTCGGATCAGAAGCGTATGGGGGAACCTTCCTGCTACAGGAAACCAGCAGCAATGGATCCGGTTTCCCGATTTCATTGCGAACGTCGTTAACGGTTCGCAATAATATATATCCACCGTTTGCTCGTGTCACTCCATTGAGGAGAACAATCGGATAGGTCGTTCGATATTTCTTCCACCATCCCCGACCGTGAAAGGCGATCCGGAGATCTTCCAGAAACGCGTTGACCATAAACCGGAGAACCTGTTCCGGAAGCTCGCTGGACCATTTGTCGGCCACCAGCCTTTCCGCTAACGCAATGAAGTTGTCATCCCGTCCCGGTGCCAGGTAGGGCTGATGAAGAAACCATCGATAGCGGCCACTGATTACCGGTAGGCGGCCACTGAAGCGGGCCCGAAACCACAACGGCGGAATCAGAATGATCAGCAATCGAATCAGATCGACCAGCCAAGCCAGCCGCCGGGGAAACCGGTCATCGGCCACGACGGTGCTTCCAGCTGTGTCGAGATGCCCTGATGCCCTTCGTCGAAGGCGCTTGCGTAACTCTCGATACCGCAGATGCATCGCCGCTTGAGTCATCGGCTCACCCTGCGCGTCGGTCAGATTCTGCGACATCAACCACACGACATCCCGAAACCGATCCAGACGAAACCTCCCACCTCGACCACTCTCCAGCAGAGAGGCCATCGTGAGCAGAATGTCATCGCGGACCCGAACCACATCGTCCTTCGTGATTGGCTGCAACTCAGGTGTCGGTGATGACGTCAACGGTGGGTGTTCGAGATCAACAAGGACATGAGGTATGCGAGCGGGGATGGTAAGAAGATTAGACAAGTATTTCAGAGCTAACGGTTGGTCATCGAGGTCGGGACGCACCAGGGAAACTATGGGAAGGTGCTCAGAACGTCCATTTCGTAGATAAAGAGTACGAAGCAGTTCGATGACCTGCTCGGAACCTTCAAACACCATCGAGTCAACGGGCTCGTCCATACATACGTCCCTTAAGATCGCTAGTCTCCCGTGACGCGGACCCAATCGCAGCAATATATACATGCCTATCGAGCGTGCGGTGACAGGCGTTACTAGCGACCCCGCTCTAGCAGCCACCCCTCGGGTCATTTACCCGTTTATAAGGATTGTTACGAGCATCCGTTAGCTGATGCACGTCTTTTGTTAACATGCCTGATCGACGACTACGCAAGCGACCACCACCCCCAGGGTGCCGACACTCAACATGTTGCTGCCAGCTCACTCCGTATCGGACCTAACTTTGGCCGGCCCAAAACAAACGCATCGACGCGACGGCATATCCGCTCTCCGTCTCCATCGGTCCCGCCACAGCTGCCGTAGTAAAAACGGTAGTAAGGACGTCGTGCGAAGCGTCCGGACAGACCGGACGTGATGGAATGTCATGAAACGGTCGACCCTAGCCAGGCAGGACGCTGCCGAACCCAGTGAGAGGCGTGGGATGGGTGCCATTCGCCTCATAACCCAGAGGTCGCAGGTGTAAGTCCAGCCCGAAACCAGGGAAGCGGTCTTTGGGACACCGTCTCGCCAGTCGGGGGGGCAGGGTCAGTTGACGCCCATACCGGTCTCGCCCAACCTCACGATCATCAGTGATCACGGTGAGTTGTTGATCGTTTGGACACTTTATGGTCACAAAACATGTCCAGATAACCGAAGATGACGGCAGACGATGAGCCCTTGCAGTTGCGAAAACAGCAAGTAATCAGCGCTATCCACGAACAACCACGACCACGGTCCGAGAATCTGTAGGTTCTGGGTTCGAGCCCCAGGCGGCCCACAAACTACCCTGGTAGACGCAACGCAAGGGGAGGTGAGCAAGATCAATGGATACTTTTGGGGTCATGTCTCACCGGACCAAGTAACTTTTCGAGGACCTCGGCGGTCTGCCGGTCGGTGAGCTTGCGCCCGAGG
>Ga0213881_10001533_pt1 | contig 10852 bp, 11 predicted proteins | sample BarmaccoBMER_R08_FD_160104 | JGI IMG/M metagenome (GOLD analysis project Ga0213881, IMG submission 160104) | Barbacenia macrantha exposed rock microbial communities from rupestrian grasslands, the National Park of Serra do Cipo, Brazil - ER_R08 ... | reverse complement strand
ACGGGGCCTCGGGCGCGGCGGCCCGCGGCGCGTCGCTGGTGCGCCCGTCGGCCGACGGCGGGCGCGGCGTGCGTCAGCCGGCGAACCGGTAGCCCACGCCTGGATCGGTGCGGATGTACCGGCGGCCCTCGGGGGGCTCGATCTTGCGCCGCAGGTTGGCGATGTGGGCGCGGAGCACCTGGGTGTCGTCCCCGTACCCCGGGCCCCACACCGACACGAGCAGATCGCGGTGGGTCAGCAGTCGGCCCCGGTTGCGGACGAGCTGGCGCAGGAGGTCGAACTCGGTCGGCGTCAGATGCACCTCCTCGCCCTCGACGCGCACGGTCCGGCGCGCCAGGTCCACCTCGAGCCCGTCCACCCGGACCTGTGCCTCCTCGGGATCGGGCGCGATCCGCCGTAGGTTCGCCTGCAGGCGCGCGACCAACTCACGGGGGCCGAACGGCTTGGTCACGTAGTCGTCGGCACCCGCGGACAGAGCCCGCACCTTGGCGTCCTCGTCGCCGACCGCAGATAGGACGATCAGAGGAATCTCCGTCCATTCGCGCAGGCGCCGGCACAGCTCGACGCCGTCCATGTCGGGCAGGAGGAGATCGATGATCGCGGCATCCGGATGCTGGATGGCCGCCAGGTCGAGCGCCTCCTCGCCGGTGGGGGCCGGCAGTGCCTCGAATCCGGCCTCGCGCAGAATCACGCGGAGAGCCCGGAGGATCTGGTGCTCGTCGTCGACGACCAGGATGCGGGAAGGCGGCAGGTCGCTCACGTCGGTAGCGGCATGGCGGGCTCGGGTTGGTGGCCGGACACGGCGGGCTCCTCGATCGGCAGCGAGACCAGGAAGCTCGAGCCCTGCCCCGGGAGCGAGTCGACCGAAATCGTCCCGCCGTTGGCCTCGACGAAGCCCTTGGCGATGGCCAGGCCGAGGCCCGAGCCGACCCACGGCTCGCTGCTCGTGGCCGGGTGGGTGGGGATCCGATAAAAAGGCTCGAAGATCCGGGCGCGCTCGGCGGCGGCGATGCCCGGGCCCTGATCGACCACGCGCACCAATACGCGGGATCCGCTGCGGCGCACGTTCACCGAAACGGGCGCCCCGCCCGAGTAACGCAGCGCGTTCTCGAGCAGGTTGGCGAACGCCCGCTCGAGGTGTGCGCCGTCGGCGCGCACCGGCGGGACGTCGGGGTCGACGGCGATGCGAACCCGGCCGGCGGATTCGGGCAGCCCGTCGCGCGCTGCGAGCACCACGTCCTCGAGCGAGACCCAGTCGCGGCGGGGGTCCGCCCGGCCGGCCTGGAGCCTCGAGAGGTCGAGCAGTTTGTCGACCAGCGCGGCCAGCTGCTCGCCCTCCTGGACGACCGCCGCGCTCAGCTCGGTGCGCTCGAGGGCGGTAAGCGAACCGGTGCCGAGCGCGTGGCCAGCGGCCACAATCGCCGTCACCGGGGTGCGGAGATCGTGCGAGACGGCGCGCAGGACCGCGGTCTTGACGTCATCGCTGCGCCGCAGAGCGGCCGTCTCGACGGCCTCGGCCTGCAGCGCGTCGCGGCGCAACGCGATCGCCACCAGCGCCCCGACCGCCGGCACGACGTGCGTCAGCAGCCGCTGCTCGGCATCGGGGCTCAGGTCGCGGGGCACGAGCAGGGTGGCGATCGGCGTTCCGTCGGCCCCGCTGAGCGCCAATGCCCGCCGGCGCTCGTCGCCCGCGCTCACCCCCAGCTCGATCGACGCGGAGCTCAGCCCGAGCGCTTCGGCCACTCGGCGCGCCGTCGCGGCCAGCGCGCTCCCCGTCTCGGAGCCGGCGAGCAGCTCGCGCGCCAGCGCGGCAGCCAGATCCGCCTCGGCCCGTCGCCGATCGGCCTCGAGCGCGCGGCTGCGGGCCACGTCAGCGATCGTGCTGACCGCGACGGCGACGACGGTGAAGGCCCCCAGGGCAACCCAGTTGCGGCTGTCGGCGATCGTGAAGCGGCCGACGGGAGGGAGGTGGAAGAAGTTGAACGCAGCGGCGCTGAGCAACGAGGTGGCGAGCCCGAGGGGCAGACCCCAATAGGCGGATACGACCAGCACCGCGGGCAGATAGACGACGCTCAAGGAGACGACCGGCGCGAGGCCTTTCAGTGCGTAGATAGCAGCAGTGGCCGCGGCCACCGACCCCACCGCGACGGCGATGCCGAGTCTCAGTTCCGGCCTGGAGGCGCGCAGCGTCCCCGGCCGTTCGGAGGGGAGCAGGCGCTGCCTCGAGCTCACGCCGTGCCCGTGCTCCCGTACGAAGCGGGCGCCGTGCCACCCGACTGCGCCTGGGCGATCTGCTCGAGCAGCGCCGCGGGACCGGTGCCGCCGAGCACGCGCAGGCGGGGAAGGCGGTAGGGATCCTCTGACGGGTTCGCCCAGCCCGGGAGCACGGTCGTCGAGCCCACGTAACCGGCGGCCTTGACCGCCGCGATCACCGTCGCGTTGTAATGCCCCGAGGGGTAGCAGAACCAGTTGACGGGCACGCCGTAGCGCCGGCGCAAGATCTGGCGCGCCGTATCGACCTGATAGTGGAGCTCACTGGCGTCGAGCACGATCAGGTCGGCGTGGCTGATCCCCTGCGTGTCGAGCTCCCAGCCGGCGGCGAGCAGGCCGCGGACCTGGGCGTCGGTGAGCCCGCCCTGCGACGGCGGCAGGCCGCTCAGCTGGATGTTCTCGTTCCCGACCCACCCGAGCCGCTTGAGGATGGGCATCGCGTTGATGTATTGCGAGGCGTAGCCGTTGTCGAACGTCAGCACGATCGGCTTGCCGGGGCCCAGCGGCACGCCGCGTGTCCAGTTGGCCTCGAGCTGGTCCATGGTCACGGCGTGCCAGCCGGCGGCCTTGAGCGCTTGCACCTGGGCGGCGAACTCGTCGGCCGGGACGTACAGGCCGGGGTACGGCGCCCCGGCGGGCGGCGGGTTGATGACGTGGTACATGAGCACCGGGACCGTCACGGTGCCGGGCTTGCCGGTGGCGACGCCGGTCACGGTGGAGTGGGGAGTCGTCGATCTCGAGGACCCGTGCCCGGCTCGGGCCGCGCCGGTGGCGCCGGTGTGGTGCGCGGAGGTCGTGGCGGCCGCCTGCGCGTGCTGATCGGAGCTCTTGCCGCCGCTCGCGGCGAGCGCGATAGCGGTGGCGGCCAGACCGACCAGCAGCAGTGCCCCCACGGCGATCAGCCGGGCACGGCGGGCGCGGGCGCGGCGCTCGCGCTCCCTCTCCCTGGCGAGCCGCCGAGCGCGGATCTGCTGCTCGTTCATGAGCCAACGAGCGTACCCACCGCGGAGGCGAAATACAGGGCGACGAGCGCCGCCCCGGCGCCCCGGGCCATGCCGCCGGGCCGGGCCAGGGCCGTCAACGTGAAGAGCGTCATCGCGAGCAGCCAGGCGAGCTGGAGCTTGCCCAGCGTGGTGACCGCGACCAGCGTTACGAACAGCGAGGGAAGAACCACGCCGGCCGCCAGATTGATCGTGTTGCTGTTGAACGCTTCTCCGACCAGCGCGGCGCCGCGGCCGGCCAGGCCCAGGCGCACCGCGGTGGCGGCGTTCGGGATGCTGGTCAGGGGACCCAGGATCACCACGCCGAGCACCGCGCCCGAGATGTGCCAGTGCTCGCCGAGGCTGAGCGCGGACTCCACCATCCCGGCGCTACCCGCGATGATCAGGGTCAGGTCGACCACGATCAGCCCGAGCAGGTGATGCGTGGGATCCTCAGACGGGGCGGCCGGTCGCTCGGGTCCGGGATGCTCGTGCAGGGCTCGGGCCAGCCGCGCAGCGGGCGAGCGCGGTTTTTCGGCCAACCGCTCGAGTAGGTGGCCGCCCACGATCACCAGGGTGAGGTACGGGATGAGCACGATGGCCGACAGCCCGGCGGCGGCGCCCGGGGAGAGCCAGCCCAGCAGCAGCGCGCCGGCGAGCAGGGTCACGAGCAGGCCCACCGTGCCCTCGAGCAGCAGGACCTCCCGCGGCAGCCTGACCCGCCCGGCCAGTATCGCGCTCAAGCCAATCATCGCCGCGAGGTTGAAGCCGTTGGAGCCGATCAGCACCCCCACGCCGACGTCGTGAGCTCCCTTGAGCAGCGCGAACAGCGCCGAGGAGATCTCGGGCCCGTCGGCGGCGAGCGCGGTCAGCAGGCCGATCAGCGCCTCGGGCAAGCCGAACCGGACGCCGAGGCGGTCCAGCCGCCGGGCGAACAGCCGCGCCGCCCCGAGCGTGACCACCAGCGAGACGAGAAAGAGCGGGACGGCGAGGGCGGGGGACATCGGGCTCCTGGGTCGGGGACGAGCGCCGACCAGGCTTCCCGGCTCACCGGGAGGGCACGTTAGCGCACGGACCCGCCCCGGGCGGAAGGACTCCGCACAGCAGCGGCGAAAGCCAGGGACCATGCTGCTCAGACGCCGAACCCCGCAGATCGACACCCGCCCGATCCCCGCCGCCCAGGGCTTCGAGCACCTGGCCGGCGAATCGATCGCCGTCCTCAAATGGCTCAAGGCAAACCAGGTCGAGTTCGTCCTCGTCGGACCCGTGGCGGAGGCCATCCGCTCCGGCGCCGGGCAGTCCGGTCCGGTGGCCATCGTCCCGGCGCCTTATCGCCGCAACTTCGAGCGCCTCCGGCGCGCTCTCGTCGCCGCGCACGCACGGCCCCGAGGCGACGGCGACGCCGCTAAGCACAGTCGCGAGGCTCGGCCGGCCAAGATGACCGTCGACCCCGGCGCCGACGGCCAGCGGTGGATCCTCGGCACCGGCCAGCACCACCTGGACGTGGAGGGACGGCCGAGCGGGACGCCGGGCTACCAGGAGCTCCTCTACGAGGCCGGCCGGTTCGAGCTCACCGAGGGGTTGAGCGTCGACGTCGCCTCCCCGGAGTACGTCGAGCACTACGACCACGTTCGCCGCACCGGCTCGGCGCCCGAGATGCGCATCACGCGCGGCGCGCCGCGCGAGCAGCTGGACCCGCACTAGCCGGCGGCGAGACGCCGGCCGGACCGGACTTCATTGCGTGAGGTCGTACTAGGCTGGGCGAATGCCAATGCGCGCCCGAAACGCGATGCTGGGGGCGGGTGGCTGCGTGGCGCTGCTGGCGCTGGTGTGGTTCGCCGCCTTTCACATCGGCTTCTTCAGGCACCTCGACCAGTCGATCTACCTGCAGTCCGTCGACCTGAAGGCTCACGGCCGAATCGCGTCGACCGCGGGCCACTTCGTGCGCCTGTTTGACGTAAACCCCTATGCCTACCTCGTCCTGGCCCCGCTCGTGGTCGCCCTGCTTCGGCGACGGCCGCGCGTCGTGCTCGCCGTGGGGGCGATCGTCCTCGGCGCGAACGTGACCACCGAGGTGCTCAAGCACCTGCTCGCGGCGCCGCGGCCGGGCTCGCTGTTTGCCGGCGGAGTGTCGTGGCTGCCGCCTGCCTCGTGGCCGAGCGGCCACTCGACCGCCGTCATGGCGCTGGTGCTGGCGTCGGTGCTCGCCGCGTCGGCTCGCCTGCGTCCCGTGGTCGCGGCGCTCGGGGCGTCGCTGGCCATCGCCGTCGGCTACTCGCTGCTGGCCACCGGGACGCACTACCCGAGCGACGTGCTCGGCGGGTTCCTGGTGGCGGCGAGCTGGACGCTGTGCGCGGCGGCCGCGCTGCTCGGCGCCGAACGCCGGCGCTCTCCGGAGCGCGAGCGCCACGACCGGGTGTCGATCCGGGCTGCGCTCGGCGCCCCGGGGGTGGTGGTCATGGCCGCCGTCGTACTCAGCGGCGTCCTCGTGGTGGCCCGGACGCACGACGTCGTCTCCTACGTCCAGGCTCACCGGGGGTTCGTGCTCGGTGCGGCGGGGATCGCGGCGCTCAGCCTGACCTTGTCGACCGCCGTACTACTGAGCGTGCGACGCTAGCTGTTCGCTACTCCCGGTAGCGGCCCGGCTCCCACAGCGGGTCCTCGTCGGCGTTGGCGCCCCGGCTCAGGATGAACAGCAGGTCCGAGAGCCGATTCAAGTAACGCACGACCTCCGGGCCGAGCTCCTCCCCGCACGCGACGGCGAGCCGCTCGGCGCGCCGGCACACCGTCCGGCACACGTGGAGCTGGGCGGCCGCCTTCGTTCCCCCCGGGAGGACGAACGACTTCAGCGGCTTGAGTGTGGCGTTGACCTCGTCGCAGCGCTCCTCGAGCCACGCTGTCTGCTCGGGAACCACCCGCAGGCGCTCACGGTCCGCCTCGTGTGGCGCCGAGATGTCGGCCCCGACGTCGAACAGGTCGTTCTGGATCCGTCGCAGCCACTGCGCATACTGCGCCGGCAGGTCATCGACCGTCAACGCAAGCCCGATGTGGGCGTTGAGCTCGTCGACGGTGCCGTAGGCCTCGATCCGGGGGTGCGTCTTCGGCACCCGGCTCATGTCGCCCAGATGGGTCTCGCCCGAGTCGCCCAGGCGGGTGTAGATCCGGGTTAGGTTGATGGTCATTGGCTCGGCCCGAGTCTAGAGCCGGAGGTGGAGCGCGCTGAATTTGGTCGCCATAAGCGACCAAATTCAGCACAGCCCGGGGACGCCGCCGACGTCGTCTGACCGGTACCATCCTCCCGTTCGAGGTCGGTGGTGATGGGAAGCCGGTGTGATTCCGGCGCGGACCCGCCACTGTGATCGGGGACGCCGATCGCACGAAGCCACTGGCTGACGTGGAGTCAGCTGGGAAGGCGCGAGCGGTAGGCCCGAAGCCAGGAGACCAGCCTCCGACCGCAAAGCCGATAGCCCTCGTGGAAAGGGGTGGCCCTCATGCATCGCAAGTCCCTGGTCGCGCTCGCGGGAGCGCTCGTCATCGCCTTGGCGGCCTCCGGCGCAGCGCTTGGCGCCGGCACCGGACCGGCCGTGAGCGTTCAGGTCAAGAGCCTGACCAAGACCCTGCTGCGGCCGAGCACCGTGCACGGAGAGAAGGGCTGGATCACCAAGGGCGCCACCCCGCACGGCAAGTGCTCGGGCAACAGCGCGGCCGGCGCGCTTGACGCGGCCACGCACGGCAAATGGACCGGCAAGTACTACGCCTCAGTGGGAGGCATCTTCGTCACGTCGATCCTCGGGGTAAAGCCGGCCGGCTCCGATTTCTGGAGCGTGTTCGTCAACGGCAAGTCCTCGAGCACGGGGATCTGCGACATCAAGCTGCGCGCCGGGGAGCGGCTGCTGTTCAAGATCGTCAAGTGAGGCTGGGCGGCCCGCGACTGCCATGAGCCGGACGGTTGCGGTCACGGCGAGGGCGATTGCCTCGGCGGTCGCGCTCGCCGGCTGCGGCCTGGGTGCCGGCAAGGGCACCTCGGGCGTCACACTCACGGTCACCCGGGACTTCGGCGCCGCGCCCGTCGCGTCGGTCGCCGAGCGGCAGGTCGCCGGCTCGCAGACCGTGATGCGCATGCTCGAGCGATCCTTCCGCGTCACGACGCACTACGGCGGCGGGTTCGTCCAGTCGATCAACGGTCTGTCCGGCAGCGCGTCCCGGCGCGACTGGTTCTATTACGTCAACGGGGTTGAGGCAGCGCAGGGCGCGGCGGGCACCGCGGTCCATCGCGGCGACCGGATCTGGTGGGACCTGCACGACTGGACCGCCACCGATTCGATCCCGGCCGTGGTCGGCTCGTTTCCGGAGCCGTTCCTGCACGGGAGCGGGGGCCGGCGGTGGCCGACGACTCTCGCCTGTGGGTCGGACACCACCACGGCGTGCACACGGATCGCTTCGGAGCTCAAGGCGATCGGCGTTCCCGCCGCCACCCAGGTGATCGGGAGCGCCTCCGGGACCGACTCGATCGCGGTGGTGGTCGGGACATGGAAGGACGTGCGCGGCCAGCTGGCGGCCACGCTGATCGGGAACGGCCCCGCCTCGAGCGGGATCTACGCGCGGTTAGCCGGTGCGGACGGCGGCACACTAGAGCTCCTCGATCCGCAGGCTCACGTCGTGCGCACGCTGGGCCCGGACGCGGGTCTGATCGCGGCCACCGCGCAGGGCTCGGCCGCACCGACTTGGCTGATCACCGGCACCGACGTGGGCGGGGTGTCCGCGGCGGCGGCGGCCCTTACGCCCGCGAGGCTGCACAACCACTTCGCGCTCGCCGTCCAGGGTGGCACCGACCTACCGCTGCCGCTGGAGGCGGCCCGTTGATCTACCGTCGCCGCCCCAGCCCGCTGCATGCCGCCCGCGCCGGCGTCGGCTGCACCTACTGCCTCGCGCTCGCGCTGGCGGCGCTCGTGCTATCGGGGCCGGTGGCCTTGGGGGCGGTCGTGGTGGGGATCGCCGGTGCTGCCGTCGGCTCTGGGGTGGGGCGCGAGCTGTGCCGGGCCCTGCGCTTCGCGTTGCCGCTCGGCTTGCTCGTCATGGCGGTCAATGCGCTCGTCGTGCGCGATGGGCTCACGGTGATCGCGCGGTTGGGCGACCTGCCCGTGCTCGGCCAGACCGACATCACCCTCGAGGCGACGGTGGCCGGCGCCGTGCTTGGCCTGCGTGCGGTTGCGCTGATTCTCTGCGCCGCCCTGTACACGGCCGCGATCGACCCTGACGATGTCCTGCGGCTGTTCCGGCGCTTCTCGTTCCACTCCGCGCTGAGCGCGACGCTGGCCACGCGGATGGTCCCGCTGCTCGCCCGCGACGCCCGCCGGCTCGGCGATGCCCAGCGATGCCGGCCGGGCCGGCCGCCGTCTCGCGTCCAGCTGATGCGCGCGGCGTCCTCGGGCGTGCTCGACCGAGCGCTCGACGTGGCTGCCGCGCTCGAGGTGCGTGGCTACGGGGCGGCGCGACGCGCCCCGCGAGGCGCCGCCGCAAACACGCCATGGTCGCGCCACGACCTGACCTTTGCTGCCTCGGCGCTGGCCATCGTGGCGCTTGGCGTCGGAGCCCGCGTGGCCGGGCTGGCCCGGTTCGGTTCAGACCCGGCGCTGCACGTCCCGGTGGGGGTTGGCAGCGTGGCCGTCGCGACCGGGTTGGTGGCGTTCGCACTGGCGCCGTTCGCTGACCGGAGGGGGATCGAACGGTGAGCGTCCTTTCGCTGGACGGGGTGACGTACTCGTATCCGGGAGCCGCTGCGCCGGCGCTGCTCGAGGTCGGGCTCGAGCTCGCGCCCGGCGAGCTGGTCGTGCTGGCCGGGGGGTCGGGCTCAGGCAAGTCGACGCTGCTGCGCGTCGCCAACGGGCTCGTGCCGCACTTCCACGGCGGCGTGTTCGCGGGCCGCGCGACCGTCGCCGGGATGGACACGCGCGATCATGGCCCGGGCGAGGTGGCCCGTGCTGTCGGTACGTTATTCCAGGATCCGGAGACGCAGGTCGTGATGGGCACGGTGCGCGCGGAGCTCGCGCTGCCGCTGGAGAACCGAGGTGAGCCGGCGCCCGCCGTCGCGCGGGGGGTCGAGGAGGTGGCCCTGGCGCTCGGGATCGCCGATCTGCTCGACCGGCCCACCGCCGAGCTGTCCGGGGGCGAGCTGCAGCGTGTAGCCCTCGGCGCGGCGCTCGTGGGGCGGCCGCAGTTGATCCTGCTCGACGAGCCCACATCGCAGCTCGACCCGGTGGCCGGCGATGAGCTGATCGCGCTCCTCAGGCGCCTGGGCGAGGACTTCGACGCGGCCATCGTGCTCGCCGAGCACCGGCTCGAGCGCTGTCTAGGCTTCGCCGACCGGGCGATCGCCATGCGCGCCGGCCGCGTGGTATGCGACGCACCTCCGGCCGAGTTTCTGGCCTGGGCCTGCGCCGAGGCGCCGGAGCTGGCCACCCCTGGGGCCCGGCTGTTGTCCGGTCTGGGACTGGCGCCCGCCGCGGGGGTCAAGGCGGCCCGCTCCACGCTGCGCGCGCACGGGCTGTTGGGAACCGCCGACCCCATCGCGGGCGGCGCCTCTGGCCGGTTGAACCCCCGGAAGGTTCGGCGCGCCGGAGACAGCGCTCTGAAGTTCGACCGCGTCTGGCATGAGCTCGATCGCGGCCGGGTCGTCCTCCGTGGGGTGTCGCTGTCGCTCGGCCCCGGCGAGCGCGTGGCGGTGATGGGGCGCAACGGCGCCGGCAAGTCGACGCTGCTACGCCATGCCGCTCGGCTGATGCGTCCCACGCGCGGGAAGGTCACGAGCGCCGGGAGGGTCGCGCTGCTGCTCCAGAACCCGACCGATTACCTGGTTCACGAGCGGGTCGCCCAGGAGGCCTCGCCGACCGCGTTGGCCACCGTGGGGCTCGGCGATCCGGCGCTGCGCGAGCGCCATCCGCGCGACCTCTCGGGCGGCGAGAAACAGCGGCTGGCCCTGGCCATCGTGCTCGACGACCCCGAACAGGCGGCCGTCGTCGTCTGCCTGGACGAGCCCACCCGCGGCATGGACCGGCGGCGCAAGGCCGAGCTGGCCGCGCTCCTGTGCGAGCTCGACGCTGCCGTCCTCGTCGCCACGCACGACCCGGAGTTCGTGGCCGCGTTCGCTCAGCGCGTGATTCTCCTGGGCGATGGCTCGCCGATCGCGGACGGCTCGCCGAGCGAGGTGCTCGCCGGCGGCACCTACTTCGCCACCGAGACCGCGCGCATCCTCGGTGGCGCGGGTGGCGCACTGCGGCCAGAGGAGGGCCTGTCGCTGCTGGCGCCGTTCTTCGAGGTAGGCGCATGAGCTGGCAAGTCGGGGCGTTCCTGATCCTCGCCCTTGCCCTGGCCGGCGGATTCGCCTGGTATGAGCGCGCCCATCCCGACGCCCGGATCGTGGCGCTCGTCGGCACGCTGGCCGCGTTCGCCGCGTTGGGCCGGATCGCCTTTGCCGCGGTCCCGAACGTCAAGCCGACGACCGACATCGTGCTCATCTCGGGCTACGCCCTGGGCGGCGGGCCGGGCTTCGCGGTGGGGGCGCTGGCCGGCCTGGCCTCGAACTTCTTCTTCGGGCAAGGGCC
>Ga0213881_10001532_pt1 | contig 10853 bp, 10 predicted proteins | sample BarmaccoBMER_R08_FD_160104 | JGI IMG/M metagenome (GOLD analysis project Ga0213881, IMG submission 160104) | Barbacenia macrantha exposed rock microbial communities from rupestrian grasslands, the National Park of Serra do Cipo, Brazil - ER_R08 ... | reverse complement strand
CCGCCGAGGTGCAGGCTCAACCGGCCGCCGCTGCGCAGCACCGGCAGCGCCGTGTGTCGGACATTGTGACCGTCGAACCGGTGGGCGACGTCGATCCTCGGGGCGGCCGAGGCGGTGAACCATGTCACCACCTTGGTGCACTCGGTGGCGTCAGTCGGCGCGATCTCCTCACCGACCAGGGCGTTGAGCAGGGTGGACTTACCAGATTTGAGGGTACCGGCCAAAGCCACCCGCAGCGGTTCGTCCAACCGCCGCTGGATCGCCGCGAGCTGTGCCGCAACCGGCGGGGAGTCGGAAAACTCCCCGCCGGCGTCGCGGATCAGCAACCGAGCCCGTCCCAGCTCGCCCGAGTCGATCGCATGTGAGTTCGTCACGGCGTCATCATCGCGCTGCATAGTGCAGGGTCGCGGCGCGGGCCCGCAGTTGGTGCAGCTGGCCGAGGCTGGCCTGCGCCTTGACCGCCTGGGCGTCTCGCGCGCTGCTGTGCGCGTAGCTTGCTTCCTGAGCCGCGCGCAGCGCGTCGTCGGCCGATCGCGCCATCTCACTGGCGATCTCGGTGAAGTGGTCCCGCAGCGTGCGGTGCACCTCGCGCAGCCGGTACTTCGACTCGTCGCCGACCTGGAACAGCACATCGTCCATCAGCCGGGCCACCGCGACCTTGGCTTCGCTCTGGCGACGCGCGGTGCGGGCCTTGCGCTCCTCCCAGAAGGTGTTCGCGCCGAGCAACACGCCGGCGCCGATCGACCAGGGGTTGAGCAGCGCCAGCCCCGCCACACTGGTCAGCACCCCGACCATCAGGATGCCACCGTAGGAGCCACGGATGGTGTTGAGCAGCAGCTGACCGAGCGCGGCCTTGCGGCTTTCCAAGTCCTCCAAGGCCTGGACCTCAGCCAGCGCGGCGCTCGGGTCGTCCAGGTGCAGTTGCGGGATGGCACGGACACTCTGCGCGGCGAACTGGTCGGCTACCCGCTCGGCCAGCTCGTTCGCCCGCGCGTGGGCGAGCACGAAGTTGGCCTGCACACTCTGCGCGATTCGGCCCTGCAGCCAGGTATCGAAGGCATCCCAGCGCGGCGCCGGGTCGGACTTCATGATGTCCGCCTCGGCCTCGCGGACCACCCCGCGCAGCCGGTGCCGCAGGTCGTGCTCGACCTCGGCGATCAACTCCACGATGCCGTCACCGAGGACGAGCTGCCAGCGCGCTGACTGCGCGCGCAACAGGTTCGATGCCGCGACGGCCCGCTGAAGTTCTTCGACCAGCGCCGTTCCCTGAGTTGGGTCACGCAACGCTTCAAGCTCGGCGGTGGCGGTCATCATCAGCTGGTCCGTGATGATCTGAATATCGTTGATCACCGATGCGCGCAGCACGGCGTTGGCGTTGGCGATCACGTGTTGGCGCAGGAAGTCAACCAGCTGCGGCACCCCGGATTCCACCGTGAGGTTCGTGTCCTGGTCGGCTTGGGCGGCCTGAGCGAGCATGGCCGACACCGGCAGCAGCGGGATATCCAGCCCGGCGGTGTCCAGATGCGCTCGGTTGGCGCGCTGAATGTCCGACCACCGCTCGTAGAGATCAATCTTGGTGACCACCCCGACCACGGTTGGGCACAGCTGACGCAGCTGGCCGATGAACTCAACTTCCGGGGCGGTGTATTCCTGGCTGGCATCGGAGACGAACAGCACCGCATCCGCGCTGGCGACCAGTTCCAACACGGTGGCCGCGGCCGCCGTGTCCGCGCCGTAGATGCCGGGGGCGTCGATGAGCGTCACACCTTGCGCGAGCAGCGGGTTGGGAACGCCGACTTCGATCCGAGACGTCTGCGATGTGGACGGGCGGCTGTACGGCGTGGCGCTGTGGCTGACCAGCACCGGCAGACTCCGTTCCGCGCCTTCCGAGGTGACCGGAGCACCGGCTATGGCGTCGACCAGCGAGCTCATGCCTTGGCCGGTCTGACCGGTCACCACAATACGCAGTGTCGGATCGTTCACCCTGGCCCTGGCGTGTACCAGCCGGTCGGCGAGGTCGGGTCGGTCGGCGGCGTAAGTGAGTGCGTACAGCTCGTCGAGCAGGCTGGTCATGACGGCGGCGGAGCCAGTACGAGCGGTTGATTTGATCGAGACAGACATTTCGGAGTCCTCCAGGGGAGCGTTTTTTTGGGGGTGGGCTCTGCTCCGCCGCCTGGCGGCGGAGCAGAGCCGTTAAGAAAGCCGTTAAGAGCTTTTACAGCGACGAAACCAGAGTCGTCGGCAGTGATCAGTGGTGCGGCGTGAGCGTGGTCGCGTGGGCGGTGGTGAGGTGCGCGGTTGCCGTGCTGGTTGCCGGCGCCGCCGTGGTCAAGCCGCTGGAAAGCCCGGTGGGAGCCGAAGCCAACCCGGGGTGGCTCGTGTCCAGGCCCGTCGCGGAGGCTGACTGCACGGCCGGGGCCGCCGGGATAGTGGGCGCCGGAGCCGGGGCGGTGACATGCGAGATGCCGGTCGGTACCGCGGCCGCGGTGGCCGGTACCGCGGTGTGCGCTGTCGGTAAGACGCTTGCTGCCGTCGGTGCCGCGTTGGTCGGCGCACTCACGTTAGTGCTCGTCATTGCTGGTGGTGCGGCGTGGACCGGGTTGGGTTGAGCGGCTGGCGCGGGGACATTGGATTGCACCGGCAGACTCGCCACCGGCGCCACGCCCGGCGACGGGGTATGCGCAGCTTGAGCCGGATTAGGTTGAGCAGCCGACGCGGGGACATTGGACTGCACCGGCAGACTCGCCACCGGCGCCACGCCCGGCGACGGGGTATGCGCAGCTTGAGCCGGATTAGGTTGAGCAGCCGACGCGGGGACATTGGACTGCACCGGCAGACTCGCCACCGGCGCCACGCCCGCGTTGTTGACGGGGTGACCGCTCACACCGCTCATACCGCCGGCTGATGCCCCAGCAGCGTTGGGTTCAAGCGCAGGCGCGGAACCGCCCGCGTTCACGGTGCGACCGGGCATGCCGGTGTGAGCGTCACCTTGGGCCGCTGGGTTGGCCGCCACGCTCGTCGGCACCGAGGCGGCGCCGGCTCCGCTGGTGGGGTGACCAAAGCTGTTCAACGTGGTGCCCTGATTGGCCACCGGGCTGCGACCGAGGTCAGCCTGAGGCGCTGTCGCGGTTGCGGTGTTCGCAGTCGCGGCGTCATGCACGCTCGTGGTCAGCGGCTGGCTGGTGATCGCGTATGCCGGAGCCTTCGGGTTGAACGGCGTCGCGGTCAGCGGTTGCGCCGCCACCGCCCCGGCAGCTACTGCCAGCGGCTGGCTCGGCACCATCGGCGTCGGCGTGGCAAATGCGGGGGCCGCCGCGCTGAATGCGGGAGCTGAAAAGCTCGGAACGGGCGCGAAAGCCGGGGCCGGAAGGCTCGGAGCCGGCGCGAAGCCTGAGACTGAGAAATTCGGGACAGGGGCCTGTCCACCGCTCGGCAACCCGGCACGAATCCCGTTGAACGGCTCTCCGACCGGTGTGGTTGCGCCAGCGGCGTGCTGGCCGATGCCCGCGAGTCCTCGGCCAATCCCCTGAACGGCACCGAGACCCGCTCCGATACCAAGACCGTGCGCGGCACCGGTCAGCTGGTGCTCGCCCAAACCAGACAGACCATGCGGGCCGCCGATACCGAAAGGCGCGGAGCCACCCGGCCGGAAATCCGTGCCATGCTGAGGTCCGCTCGTGATCGGACGTTGTGCCTGTTCGTGGCTGTTTCCACCCCGTGGACCACCATGGCCCTCAGGACCACGACCATCCCCACCTCGAAGACCACCACCATCCCGATCACCACCCCAACCGTGATCACCCCGCCCACCACCATCCCCGCCTCGGGGACGAGCGTCGTGGTCGCCGTCGGGTCGAACATGGGTGTCATCTGTCTGGACTGTTACCTGGACGCTATTCCCGGCGCCCGATTCAGCTATATCAACGTGGACGTCCTGCTGCGAAACCACGCCGCCCATACCAGTGTGACCATCCCAAGGCATATTGTGCCGATCCTCCCGGACATCGATTTTCAGCTCGTCGTGGCTATCGAATTCAGATGACATCCCCTGACTCCTTAGAACAGTTTGGGTGGGCTGTTTGCGTGGATGACACTAGGACCCGTTCCTGGGAGCCCGCTGTGCGTCACATGAGCGTCTTCCTCGAGATCACAGCTGCTCGGGGCGGGTCAGATGTCACAGGTTCGGCACAGCTCACTGACATCGCAGGCCACTGTTCGCCCCCTACGGTGTAACCAGCGCCGCAGAGCCGAGCGGTTTCGCACCGAAGTCCGGTACGAATTCGCGCCGCACCAGCCACGCTGTATAAGCCTCATTTAAATATTGACCAACGCCATACCTAAGCCCACATGAGCTGGTGAGTTCGTGCTTACTCAAGGAGTTCGCAGCGTGATCAGAAGCCGCCGGCGGCACAAGGAGCCGCCGGCCACACCGCAGCCAATAGTCGTTACCCCGCGACCGCGTGCACCACTGGATGAAACACCCCGTCCGGTCCTGGGTGTCCGCCGAGGCCGGGCGCGGAACAAGGCTCACCCTGAGCACCTCAACACCAGTCAGCTCTTCGCTGAGCTCACCGAGGTAGCGGCCTGGACCAGCAGCGAGGGGGCGTGGCAGGAACACGCAACATTTCTGCTGCGGACCGGCGACGGCCGCTGGCATGACATCGGGTTCAGTGACCCGGCCGCCACTGAGCTGGTCGACTGGCTTCTACAGCGGCCCGGATTCGACGTCCGCCTGCTGCGTGACCTGATCAGCGAGCCCAACCGCCGCATCGTCACGCTCTGGCAAACCTCGCCATCGGCGCGTTGAGAGCGCGTCAACCCAGCGCGCCCGCAACGCGCGCAGACCTCACCACAGATAGGGGCATGAAGATGAACGGATCAGTCGGTGTCGTGATCGGCACAGACTCGATCGCCGCCACGGTTGCAACCGAGGACGAGCAGGTCGTCGCCGTACCGGCGGTGCTTGCCGTCAGCTCGGAGGGGAACTTGATGATCGGCTCTGATGCTGAGCGGATCGCTCACCGAGGAACCGGCACGGTTTACCGGAACTTCATCGAGCGAGTCGGCGACCCGGTACCGGTGATCGGGACCGGTGACTACGCGTGTCCCGGCGCTGACCTGGCGGCCACCAGCATTGATGCCTTGCTGAACGGCATCGGCGTCGACAGTTCCGCCGCCCAGGTCTGCGTCGCTCGCCCAGCTCGCTGGGGTGTCTATCAGGTCAGCGCGCTGCGCGCCGCCATGTGCCGCACCGGGGTATGGGGACCAGCGACCTGCATGGTGAGCCGGCCAATCGCCGCCTTGGCTGAGACCGGCATCAACAGCGCTGAGACGGTCATTGTCGTCGACACCGACGCGTGGGCGACCGAGGTCTCGGTTGTCACCGGCTGCCGCACCCGAGGCGGGCAGGTCGTGGAGACGACATTAGCCGAGCAGCTCGGCGTCGAATCACTGGACCGTCTGCTGGCCAGGCACATACTTGCGCAGCTGGGCGAGCCAATGGACCTCGCCGCACGGACCGAATTGCTGACGCACTGTGCCGGTGCCCGGGACGAGCTTGCTCGGCACACGGCGACCACCGTGCCGGTGCGGTTACCCTCTGGTCCGACTCGTGTTCGAGTGGTGCGGGCGGAGTTCGAATCGCTTGTCCGCGAGCCCGTCACGAATGCCGTCGCGACCATCACCCGAGCGCTCGCACGGGCACGTGAACACGGCGTCGGTGTCGACGGCATCCTGCTGGCCGGAGCAGCGGCCCGGCTCCCGCTGCTGATCGAGACGCTCAGCACCCGAACTCGCGCTCAGCTGACAACGCCGGCCGATCCGAACGGCGTCCTTGCTTATGGCGCCCAGCGTCTCGCGGCGCGGCGCGGCGCGGCCCAGCCCGGAGCCGGGGTCGCTCCGGCGCCTCGCCAGCCCTACCGATCAGTCCCCCAACCACTCATGGCCTGACCGGCGCAGCGGGTACTTCGCGGAACCGACACCCCGTCCACATGCATCGCATGAACCTATGTGATATCCCCAGCTTCTGGTGCGTCCAGCTCTGTTTCACCTGCTCTGAATGGGCCTGCCGCAGGCGGCGCTGGACCAACCCCTCGGCCTGGACACACCGGTCAGGGTGGCGGCGGGAGGCGTGGCATGACCGCCGGTGTGGTGAGCGTGGGTGGGCCTGAGCTTCGGAGACGCTGCGCCAGACTAGAAGTGGCAGACCGATGGTGCGGTGGTAATGGCAGGCGACACAAGACCCGATCGCTTTGTCAACCGGTGGAGCGTCCGGGCACGCCGGAAAGCCCATCCGTACCAACATTCCGGTCCGCCCACCGCACCACCGCCGCCTGATAGGTCTCGGTATTCGCGGCCAAGTTGGCATCGTGTCCGCTTCCGTCCAGCAGATCGGCAGTCAAGCACCCCGACTGAAAAAATGGCTGCTCGGACATCCTCAGTGTCGCGGCACTCGCGCAGTTGCGCAACAGCGAGTTACAGGCAAGCTTGTCTTTGGAACCATTGACGATCATCGTGGGCACGCCAATGAGGTTGGTCTCCGGTGGGAGCGCGCCAAATAACCCGTCAGCGAATTCGGTGGCAGTCACAACATCTTTGGTCTCTTCGTCGACCGCAACGACATGCGGATCGAAATCACCCTTCACATAGAAATCATCCTGGCGGGTGCCTGGTCGCGTAGTCAGGTAGCCGGGTTCATAGCCCTTGCCCGCAAACTTGGGATCCGCGTCGGCGGGATAGAACCCCGCGACCACACTGCCCGACCCAACCAGATCAACCTCGTGAGAATATCCGGTTAGCAGCAGGGCATCAATATCATGGTACAGCACGGCCTCATGCACGGCGATGCCTGAACCCAGCGAGTGCCCACCAAGGATAATCTTGCTGAAAGCAGTCGGACCGATGCGGCCAGCGTGAAGACCGCCAATGATTTGGTGCACCGCATCGGCTTGACCGATTGCGGTAACCGACACGCTGGGAGGTCTTGAGCTTCGCCCAGAGCCGATCCGATCTACGGTGAATGTCGCGTAACCCGCATGGTTCATGGCGCGCCGAAAGCTGTAGGTCTCGGGGTGGTATGGGAAGTCCCAGTAGGTCTGGTTGTATGTCGCGCCTGGAACGAAGACCATTACCGTGTGCGGCGCCGACGCCGGTACGCACAAAGTGCCCGCCATCGTCGCCGGTACCACCAAGGCCGAGACGGATACCGATACTGGTGTGCACGAAACCGGGGTGTCCGCGCGCGCCACCGATGACAGCCCGATCATGAGGATCGCAGCCAGGGCTGCGCACCATCCAAGGTGAAACCTCGTGGTCATGCTAGCGGGCCTCACTTTCCCAGGTAGAAACTCGTGTAAACATTTAGCGGTTGTCCTCGCGGTGTAAAGAGAGGTTGCCGAGTTCTCATCGATCCGGAGGTCACCCCCCGTCTGAGTGGGGTGCCGTTAACGTTCTCGACGGGCGGTTGCACGGCCAATCCAAACGTTCATCGTCGCCGAGCCACCAAACATCCCGCGCCACCGTCGTTCGGCCGTCGACCTCACCAAGAGTGCTCGTGCGTAGTCTGCTCCCTGCCTTTACACCCACAAGACAACGAGCGCCCAGCGGTGGGGTAACGCGCGCGGCGGGCAAGGGGGTCGAACCGGGCGGGCCAAGGGCAGAGCCCATTCAGGACCACCAACCATCCATCTCCACTCTCTAACCTGAATCCGCGAATAGGGGCTTGGCGCACGGCTGCTGCACCACGGCGACCTGGTGGAGGTCGTTGCGTTCAACGGTTCGCTGGTGAGCGTGCGGAACGATCGATCCAACGGTCAGCATGGTCTCGCTGGCGCATCTGGTGTCCTAGAGCGGCGGCAGTCCGGCCGATGGTGTTCAGGATGATCTCGGTGGGCCGGGGCTGGTGTTGACCCGCGCAGCAGCGGCGTTTGAGGAACCGTGCCGACTCGGCGTAGACGGCGTGGTAGCTCGTCCAGCTGCCCTTCTGGCCGAGGTGACGTGCCAGATCCTCCAGGACCGCGATCAACTCGGCGTCAAGCAGCTACCGCTCTGGGGATGCGCCTTACGCAATCCCTCGGATCAGCGCGACCGCGTCATCGCCGCGAGCGGCGGCCTCCAACGCAAGGTCGAACGCTTTCACATAGACCGCGACCTCAGACGGTGTGTCCAGACGCTGCTCCCCGGTCAAGGTTTCCACGAACGCCACAGTCGAATCGAGGATGGCGAACCCGGTAAAACCCGGCACCGGATTGGCCACGCCGAACGGGATCACCCCCAGCTCGACTGTGGCCAACCCCGCGACGGTGACCAGCCGGTCTCGCTGCCCGCGCAACGTGTCCCCGCGTGCCGAACCAGATGCGCAGCGCGGCCTCACCGATGACGATCTGGATGCGCTTGCCCGGCGCGTAGAGCAACTGCTGCTGGCGCCGGTCCCGGGCGGCCACCAGACCCTCAATCTCGACCTCGTCCGCGCCCAACAACACCGGTCCCCCTGGCGCCGATAGCAGCTCTCGGGCGTACACGGGTGTCTGCACCAGACCCGGCACGATGGCCGGCTGGAACTCCACAATCCGGGTAGCGGCCAACTCCTCAGCGGTAATCCCGGCCTGTGCCACAGCGATACCGCCTCGGCACTGCCAGGTGTCCTGCCACGTCCGGTAATCCAGCCGTGCCGCAGTCAGCAAGTCACCGAGTTCCGCTCGAACGTGTGTGGACGCCGAGCACGCCGCCACCCAGCGGTCGAGATCCTCGGCGGTGGGCAGCTGGACCCCCGTCTCCAGTTTCGACACCCGACTCTGCTGCCAGCCCAACGCCTCAGCCAGCGCCGAGCCGGACCGGTACCGAGCGGCGCGGATCTCACGCAGCCTCGCTCCCAGCCGTTTCCGTTGGGGACCGGGGGTTGTCGGCACCACGGCGGATTCCTACCCGACGATGATCGGCAGTCGTGCGGCGAGGTGCGGTCGTTGCGTGATGTAGGTCCGCCACGGCATGCCGGCGGCGTGCCACAGCGCGTCGCCGGCATGCCTGAACAATCCTCACAGGATCGGTAACGAGTGTGACACCCAGCCAGGTGCCGTCATCGGCGTAGTGCGCGTCGAACAGTTCACTGTTGTCGAACAGGTGGAAGTCCTCTGTTGGTAGGTCGGCCGGCCACGCGCCGGTGACCGCAATGACGCGGATGTCCTCGCCGGCGGCCACGTTCGGGGCGTACGCCCACGTCAGCTCGAACTCGAGGTATAAGTGCAGCGGCTCGCGCACGATGTGGACGCGTTGCATGATCCGGCCGGCGGCTTTGTTGGCGCGGATCATCGCCTCCCACTCTTCCTGAGCGCGATCAGGTGGCGGTGCTGGATCGCCGCGTTCGAACGCGGCGATCCAGCTGTCTTCTCCCGATCCTCGGTAGACCTGCAGCGCCTCGCAGCGAAACGCGCTGTATCGGAACTGGCGGAACTTGGCCTCGAACCGGCTGTCCCCGGCGAGGATCAGGTTCGTCACCGCCTCAACCGGTAGGCGCCGACGAACTTCTCCAGCACCTCAGGCCGGATGCGCACGGCGGTTCGCCGGCCAGCAGGTTCACCAGGTTGGCCCTGGTGGGCGCGTCGACGGGGCCGGTAGGGGCAGCCATGTGCACGGTCACCGACTCCCGCATGGTCTCGTCCCACCCTCTGATTGACCGTTCCGACACGGACCTCTTACCACAGCGTGCCCTCGAGCAGCCGTTCAAACTGGGCGACCACCGCCTCCAGCTGCTCGTGGGTGCCAACGAACCCGGCATAAAGTCCCATGCCCCACATCACCGCAATCAACATCTCGGTGACCGCGGGCACATCAATGTCGGCCCGGATCTCGCCGCTGTCCACTGCGGCGTGCAGAGCCTGCTCGATAAATCCGCGCACATCGTCGAGCTGGCCGCAGGCACGTTCACGCAGCTCAGGATGACGGGACGCGTCGAGCAACGAAGCCGCGATGAAGCGCGCGTACGAGCGATCCCGGGAATCGACCTGTGTAGCGGCCTCCAGGAACGCCGACAACCGAGCCGAAAGCGAACCCGCGGCGGCGGCATTCTTGATCCCGGAGGAAACCACGCTCTCCTTCGCCGAATCGAACAGCGCCGCATAAAGCGCTTCCTTGGTGCGGAAATGATGGTTGACCGCCGGCCGGGTCAACCCGGCACGCTCGGCAATCTCCGTGAAGCTGGTCTTCTGATAGCCGAACTCGTTAAACAACTCGCGGGCGGACCGCAGGATCCGCTCCCGGGCGCTTGGCCCTTCGGATAGCGGTGGCCTACCCCGCCGCTTAGCCTGGGCGGGCTCCGACTCGCTCACCTGGCGCCGTTGACGACGGTGTCCGTTTGTCCCTAGCATCACGCAGCCAACCATACGTTATTTGATTTGGCCTCGGACGGGATTGTAATAACATCACCAACCCGGCTGTATCCAACGTCCTGGACCAGACCGCGCGTGATCCCTCGGTGACCTGGACGCCGGGTTCGACCCCGAGTAGGTAGTGACGGCGCTGTCGAACGCTCGGCCGGGGATCGCTGCACCCGGCCTGTGCCATTGGCGGCGTTCCCAAGCAGTAGTCGACTACTTGGCTGCTGGGCGCTGACCCGGCGGCGAGACCCCAGCGCGGACACCGCTGAATAGACGAGGACTAAACGGCCTTTACGCTATCCGATATGTCCGCCAAGCACGGGCTGACCAACCATTTGAGCAGCCTGTCCGAGCAGGAGCTGGCCGAGCTGCTACGGCTGCGCCCGGACGTTTGCTATAACCCGGAGCCGCACTCGCTCACCGAACTGGCCAGCCGACTGAACTCGCCCCACTCGGTGCACCGGGCGCTGGACGAGCTCAGCC
>Ga0213881_10001531_pt1 | contig 10855 bp, 6 predicted proteins | sample BarmaccoBMER_R08_FD_160104 | JGI IMG/M metagenome (GOLD analysis project Ga0213881, IMG submission 160104) | Barbacenia macrantha exposed rock microbial communities from rupestrian grasslands, the National Park of Serra do Cipo, Brazil - ER_R08 ... | reverse complement strand
GGGTGGCGTCGTGCTTCGGGCCGGTGCCGACGATCGCGACCACGAAGACCCGCTTGGCCGTGGCCTTTTCCAGGACCTGCTCGAAGTCCATCCAGTCGTCGGCCTCGCCGTCGGTGAGCACGAGGATCTCCATGACGGGCTGCTCGTCGGGGTCGCGGTCGCCGAACTCCTCGTCGTAGTCGGCGAGCGCCGCCTTCCAGGCGGGCATGATGTAGGTCCGGCCGCCCCACTGGATGGAGTTGAGCCTGCGCTCCAGGTTCGAGGTGTTCAGGTCGCCGATCTCGACGTGTGTGTTGCCGAACCCGTGGGCCATGATGCCGCCGCGTTCGTCGCTGCCGCCCGCCTGCTCGGCCGCCGCCTCGGAGTCCTCGTTCTCCAGGGCCCGCACGAGACCGTGCAGCGCGCCGATGACGATGGCCCGGCGGCTGCCCGGGTCGGGCCAGTCGCCGCCGTTCTCGTCGGCTGCGCCCCAGTCCATGCTGGTCGACAGGTCGAGCAGGAGGACGGGCTCCTTCTTGCGGTTGGCCGAGACGGCCGGGCCGATCTCGCTGCGCGGGGTCCGGTTCGGCCCGCCGGTCTCCTGACGCTGAGCAGGCTGTGGGGAACCGCCGAAATCCGGGACTCCGCCGGCATGCGGGATTCCGCTTGACTGCGGGGATCCGCCTGGCGGCGGGAATCCGCTGTACTCGTCTGGCTGCGGGAATCCGCCGCCCCCCGGCGGGAATGATTCAGTCATTGTGCTTCCCTTCAATAAGCCGCCCGGGACCTCATGGTCGCCGAGGCCCCCGTAATGGCCCCAAACCTACCGGCTGTTCTGCCCTGCCGGGAGCAATCTCTCAGCGCAGGTACGAAGCCCCGTTGAGGTCGAGGATAGCCCCGCTGGCCCACTCGGCCTCGGTGGAGGCCAGGTAGATCACGGCGGCCGCGATCTCCCGCGGCGATCCGATCCGGTTGAACGGGCTCTGCGCCCGGATCTGCTCGCCCCGCGGCGAGTTCAGGTCCTGCCGCGCCATGTCGGTTTCGACGTATCCCGGGGCGACGGTCGCGACCGCGATGCCGAGCGGCGCCAGGGCTCGTGCCATCGACTGCCCGAACGAGTTCAGGCCGGCCTTGCTCGCTCCGTAGGCCGGATGCCGCGGCTCACCGCGGTACGCGCCGCGCGAGGTCACGTTGACGATCCGGCCGCCGGCCTCCTTCATGTACTGCACGGCGCACCAGGTCACGTTGGCCGCGCCGGTGAGGTTGACGGCGAGGGTCTCCCGCCAGACGTCCTGCCACTGCTGGTAGGACACGTCGGTGATCGGGTGCGCGACGTAGATCCCGGCGTTGTTGACCAGCACGTCCAGGCCGCCCAGGTCCGCATGAGCCTGGTCGACCATCCGCCGGACGGCCTCGGCGTCGGCCAGGTCGGCCTGCACGACCGTGTGGCCGCCGCCCGGCAGCCCGGCCAGCACCTCGGCCGCCAGCCCGGGCGACCCGCGGTGATGCACCGCCACCCGGTCGCCCAGCTCCGCGAACGCCTGGGCCACCGCCCGCCCGATGCCGCGGGACGCCCCCGTCACCAGGACCGCTCGCGTCAAGGCTTCTCCTCGCACAGGGACAGCAGCTTGGTGGACGTGGCCCAGTTCCTGGCCGTGGCGGCCAGGGCCTGCTTCTGCTTCGCCGGCGGGCTGATGATCCGGAACAGCACCTGGGCCAGCTCGCTGGTTCCGAAGCCGTCCGGCGTGTGCAGGAACAGGGCGCGGCCGGCCGCCTGGACGGTATCCCGGCTGCCCTTGGCCGCGACGGCGCTCTCGGCCGCCGCGATGCGGTCGAGCAGGTCCTCCGGTGGGTCCGCGTTCAGGAACACCACGTGCACCAGCTTGGGGTTCGGCTCGTCCTGGTACGGGTTGGCCGCCAGCACCCCGGCCAGCTCGTCCCGGCTCAGGACCACCACCGAGGCCCAGATCCCGAATCTCTCGCCGATGGCCGTCTCGAGTGCCGCGGCCAGCTTCGCGGTGTCCGTCTCCGGGGTATCGAACAGCACGTTCCCGCTCTGGATGTAGGTGGTTACCCCGGTGTGCCCGAGCGAGGCCGTGACCTGGCGCAGGTCCGCCATCGGGACCTTGTTCCGGCCGCCGACGTTGATACCGCGCAGCAGTGCGACGTGTGATGCCATGGCGTCATTGTGCCCCGGGAAACGGCTTTCTCGCTCAGGTCAGGACTTTCGCGCCATCCGGTCACTTTGGTAGCCGCCAGTTAGCTGACACAATGCCTTTTCGTGCGTGGTGCCCGGCAACGAGGCCCGTTCCACGGTCTGCCTCCTGAAGTGGGGATCCTCACCGCGGTTTCATTCGCTGTCGCACTCGGGTTCGGTTTCGTTGCCCCGGCCATCCCGGCCTTCGCCCGCCAGTTTGGCGTGAGCGTGGCCGCTGCGGCCAGCGTGATCAGTGTGTTCGCGCTGATGCGGATCGCCGGGGCGCTCCCCGCGGGCCGTATGGTGGATCGTCTTGGCGAGCCGGCTGTGATGGCGGCGGGCATCGCGGTGGTCGCGGTGAGCAGCATCCTGGCCGGGTTCTCCAAGTCGTTCGGTGAGCTGATGGTGCTGCGCGGCGGCGGCGGGGTGGGTTCGGCGATGTTCAGCATCAGCGCCCAGGCCCTGCTCCTCGGCTGCGTGCCCGGCAGCCAGCGCGGCCGGGCTAGCGGCCTGTTCAGCGGCGGATTCCTGCTCGGCGGGATCAGCGGTCCCGCGCTGGGCGGCCTGGTAGCGGCGTGGTCGCTGCGGGCCCCGTTCTTCATCTACGGCGGCCTGCTTGTCGTGCCCGCGATCCTGGCCGCGACCGTGCTGAGGCACACGCCGAACCGCCGGCACGGGCCGGCCAGCCGGCCGCCGACCCGGTCCCTGGCCACGCTGGGCCTGGCGGTGCGCAGCCGCACCTACCGGGCCGCGGCCTCGGCCAACCTGGCCGACGGCTTCGCCGCGCTCGGCATGCGCGGCGCCCTCGTACCGCTGTTCGTCCGGGAGGTCCTGCACCGGTCGGCCGTGTGGACCGGGATCGGGTTCCTGCTGTTCGCCGCGCTGAACGGGGTGGCGCTGCTGCCCGGCGGGCGGGTGGCCGACACGCTCGGCCGGCGTCCGGTCGTCGTGGCCGGCTGCGCGATCTCGGCCTCAGGCATGGTCATGCTGGCGCTGTCGTCCGGTACGTGGGCCTACCTGGCCGCGCTGGCCGTGGCCGGCCTCGGCTCCGGCCTGCTCGACGTGGCCCCGGCCGCCATGATCGGCGACATCATCGACCGCGGCGGCGGAACCCTGGTCGCGTCCTACCAGATGGCCGGTGATGTCGGCTGTGTGGCCGGGCCCGTGGCCGGAGGTTTCCTGGTGGACTCGGCCTCCTACGGCGCGGCCTTCGGCCTGGCCGCCGTCGTGCTGAGCGGCGCCGCCGTCCTCGGCTTCATCTCCCCGGAAACCCGGCCGGCCGGTCGCGCCATGCCGACGCCCGGTCAGGCCGTCACCAAGTCCGACCCCAGAGTCGGCTGAGACGCACCGGCTATGGTTGGCCGGTGAGCGTCTCCGCGCCGGCCTGGGTGGTGGCCGGGCCTCCCGGAGCGGGCAAGAGCACGGTGGCGCGCCTGCTGCTCGCCGCGCTCGAGCCGCCCCCGGCCCTGCTTGACAAGGACACGATGTACGGGTCGTTCGTGGCCGCCGCCCTCGCATCGGCAGGCCGCCCGCCGGGCGAGCGCGAGGGGCCGTGGTACGACGAGCACGTCAAGGTCCACGAATACGCCGGCATGACGGCCACCGCCCGCGAAATCCGGAGCTACGGCTGCCCGGTCCTGCTGTCCGGCCCGTTTACCGGGCAGATCCACGACGCGCGGCGATGGTGGTCCTGGGTCGCCGAACTCGGCGGCGGGACCGTGCGCCTGGTCTGGGTCAGGTCGGACGAGGCCACCTTGCGTCACCGGCTGGCCGGCCGCGGGCTGGCGCGTGATTCGGCCAAGCTGGCCGCGTTCGAGCGGTTCTGCGCCAGCATGCGGCTCGGCACCGAGCCGGCCGCCCCGCACCTGACCGTGGATAACCGACTGACGGCCGTCGCGCCGCTCGGCGATCAACTCGCCGACCTGATCCGGCAGGCCTTAACCCATCGGATAGCGGCGGAAGGCTACGGCGTACTCGCATCCGGCGCCCAGGCCGACGTAGCCGGCCATGTTCTTCAGGAACTCGTCGGGATCGAACTCGCGGCCCAGGCCTTCGATGTATGCGCGGTGCTCGCGCAGCGAGGCGACGCCCGCGTCGATGGTGCCGGTGACGTCCACGAAGTGGGTCGGCGCGCCCACCGTGGCCACGTAGGCGTCCCTGATATCGGTGGCTCGCGGGCCCGCTTCGGGGAACACCCACTCGTTGGCGGCGTCCCGGCAAGCGTCCAGTGTGGCCAGCCCGACAGCCCGGTGGTCGGCGTGGTTGATCGGGCCTTCCTCTCCCCAGGTGAGATCGAAGTTCATCGCGATAATCACCTGAGGCTGCAGCCTGCGGAACGCCGCCGCCAGGTCGCGCCGCAGCGCGATACCGTACTCCACCAGCCCGTCCGGATGGTCGAGGAACTCGACCTCGGTCACGCCCACGACCGCGGCGCTGCGGCGCTCTTCCTCTATCCGCAGCGGGCCGACCTGGTCCGGGGCCATGCCGGCGATGCCCGCCTCACCGCGGGTCGCGAGCAGGTAGGAGACCTGCTTCCCCTGGCCGGTCCATCGGGCCACGGCGGAGGCGACGCCGTACTCCAGATCGTCCGGATGAGCCACCACGGCGACGGCCCGGTCCCAGTCCTCCGGCATCGGCTGCATCAGCGGTTTCCCTTTCCCCTTCGCTATTACGGCAACTCTCTCACACCGCGGTCACCTGCGGCGCTGCTAGCGTCATCGGGGCGGGACGGCCTCAGGCCGGGCAGTTCCATTCTTCCGGGCTGCGGATCGGTCCGGACCCGAAGACTCCGTCCGCGTCCGGCGCCGGGAAGTGTTCCTTGAGCGTGAACGCGTACGGCGTCGGCCCGTACACCCGCAGATGGATCACGCGCTCCTCGGCCTCGCTGGTCGTGGGGGTGTGACCCCGCGGTATCCACCACAGCGCGGCGTGGGCCACGGCCATCCGCTCGAACCACTGGCGGCGGCGCCTGAGGACCTCGCGGTGCTCGTCGGAGTAGACGTAGGCGGCGAGCGCCTCGACCGACTCCCAGACCGACATGTTGACCAGGACCCCGGCGCTGCCCGCCCGGTCCCATTCGAACGCGCGCACCGCGGTCGCGTTGCCGTCCTCGGTCTGCAGCCGCCAGACGAATCCCGGGGCCGCGTCCGCCACCGCGTTCACCGGGTCGAGGGCCGCCGCGAAGTCCGCGAGCAGCGGGCTGTCCAGCGGCTCACGCATCCGGGCCACGTTCACTTGCGCCAGTAGGTAGTCCACGTCGCCAATGGTGCCAGCCCGCCGCGACTGGCGGCAACGGTCCGGCGCGGCGGCCAGCCTGGCTAGCTCAACTGAGCCGCGTTACGGAATCAGCCGTCATACATACGTAATGACCCGGACTCGGCCCAGGCGAGGAAATGCGAATAGTGTGACATAGCTAGCAATTGGTATTAATGCGTCACGGAACGTGTTGCGCCACCATTGTCACGCGGGGAAGGGGGATCGTTGGCTCGCGAGCCGCTCAGGGATGATGATCCCGCGCGGGTCGGTCGCTACCGGCTGACGGCCAGGCTGGGTGCGGGCGGCATGGGCGTGGTCTATCTCGGCGTAGCCTGGGACGGCAGCCAGGTGGCCATCAAGGTGCTGCGCCCCGAACTGGCCGATGACCCGGAGTTCCGGGCCAGGTTCGGCCGTGAGGTGGGCTCGCTGCTGCGGGTCAGGGGTGAGTGCACGGTCCGGGTGATCGAGGCCGACACCCGGTCGGCACAGCCGTTCATGGTCACCGAATACGCCCCCGGACCCTCGCTGTCCGAGTACATCGACAGCATCGGCCCGCTCGGCGCCGACATGCTGTACGGCCTGGCGACCGGGCTCGCCGAGGCGCTGGCCGCGATCCACGCCGCCGGGGTGGTGCACCGCGACCTCAAGCCGTCCAACGTGATCCTGGGGGAGAGCGGCCCGAAGGTCATCGATTTCGGAATTGCCCAGGCGATGGACGCGACCTCCGTCACCAAGACGGGGATGATGGTCGGGTCGCCCGGCTTCATGGCTCCGGAGCAGATCATGGGCCAGGCGGGCCCGCCGGCCGACGTTTTCACCTGGGCCGTGACGGTGGCGTACGCGGCCAGCGGGCGGTCGCCGTTCGGCACCGGGGAATCCATGGCGATCATGTACCGGATCCTGCATGACGCCCCCGACGTCGGCTCGGTGCCCGAGACACTGCGCCCGCTGGTGATGTCGGCCCTGGCCAAGGACCCGCAGCGGCGGCCGACCGCGCAGGGCCTGCTGGACTACCTGGCCGACCCCTCCGCCCGCCGGGACGCTGCTCACCATGGGGCCGCCGGTGCCGTGCTCGCCTACACCTGGCCGTCCACCCGGCCCAAGCCCGGCCAGTCCATCCTGAGCGCGCCCGTCGCTGGAGCGCCCCGTACTCCTAGGCCCTCGCCGAGTTCCCTGCTGCTCGACACCGGCCCGAAGGTCCGGACGCGGGCGCCCGGGCGGGGCCGCCTCAGCCGCCGGGGCGCCCTGATCGCAGGCCCCGCCGCCGCAGTGGTCGCGGTCGCCGCCCTGGTCTCCGGGCTGCTGATGGGCCACGTCATCAGCTTCAGCCAGCTCACCGCGAACCAGTTCGCCCCGATGGGAACCACCACCGCCGCTCTGAAGGGCTATCCCGGCCAGCAGCACCGCGGCGTCTTCCAGACGATCAACCGCATCGTCGCCTCGGGCGGCACCATCGTGACCATAGGCTCGCAGGCCACCGACGGCCTGTACCGCCAGCAGTTCTTTGTCTCGACCGACGGCGGCAAGACCTGGCGTCTCGCCCCGCTGCACGCGCCCGGCGGCCAACGGGGCCAGGTCCCGCTCGGGCACGCCGCGTCACTGCTGGCCGGAGGCCCGGGCGGATGGCTGGCCATCGGCCAGCAGGCCATCTGGACCAGCCCGGACGGGACGTCCTGGACGCTGGCCTCCATCCACGGCATCACCCCGCAACTGCCCGGCGACGCGGTCTTGGTGATCACCAAGACCGCGGACGGCTTCCTGGCCGCGGGCCAGGGGAGCGTTCCCGGCGGCGGCATCCAGGCCGTGGTCTGGACGTCGCGCGACGGCCTGACCTGGCATCGGATGACGGCCGCGGACTTGGGTCTGGCGGGCCCCGGCGAGGCCGTGCAGAGCATCTCCTACGCCACCTATCACGGCAACGCCACCGTGATCTCCGGCGGGGTCGCCGCGGGCGGGGCCAGCTACTCGGGCGCGTGGCTCAGCACGGACGGCGGATCGTCGTGGACCCGGGTGAGCGTACCGATCACCAACGGGGCCGGAAGCACGATCAGCGGCCTGGCCTTCGACAGCGCCGGCCTGATCGCGGTCAGGCCGGGCGGAACGTCGCCGGGGACCGCGTTCGGCGTGGCGTATTTTTCTCCGAACGGAGTGGCGTGGCAGTACGCGGCCACGCTTGGAGCCCCGGCGGGTTCGGCGGGATCTCCGGGGTCTTCGGGGCCTTCGGGATGGAGCCCCGGCGTGGTCAAGGGCAGCGATGACGGCTTCGTAGTGTCCGGCCAGACCGCCACCGGGCAGATCGTGGCCTACACGAGCACCGGCGCCGGTACCGCCTGGCGGCCGACGGGATCGCTCGGCCAGGCCGCCAGCGAGTCGGTGACCGGCGTCACCGTGGCGCCGGACGGAACCGTGGTCGCGATCGGCGCCACGCACGGCAGCACGGTCAGCCAGCAGCCGGTGTTCGCCGAGGCGACCACGACGGGCACCGTGCGGCCGGTCGTGGTCCAGGGCAGTGTCGTCCCGGAACTCGCGGTGAACAGCACCGCGGTCTCGCGCTCCGGCATCATGGTCGCGGTGGGCAGCGCCGACGGCTACCCGGCGGTCTGGCAGGGCACCTCGGGTGGCGCCTGGCACCTGGTCTCCTCGCTGCCGCTGGTTTCCGCCTATCCGGGCCTGACCGCGCTGACCAGCGTGACCCACGGGCCGTCCGGCTGGCTCGCCGTCGGCGTGCCCGGCCCGGTCGTGCTCACCTCGGCTGACGGTACGACCTGGCGCCGGGCCGGCGGGGGGATCGAGAAGGACCTGGGCGGGGTGTCGGCCGTGGCCACGGCCGCGGGCCCGGCCGGGTATTCGATCGTCGGACGGCCGGCGGGCCCGGCCAGCGCGAGCGTGGCGGACGTCTGGTGGTCGAAGAACCTGACGTCCTGGGTCCAGGCCCAGGACATGAACGTCACCAGCGGCTCGAGCCAGGTCCTCGCGGTCGCCGCCGATCCGCACGGGTTTGTGTCGGCGGGCTCGCACGGCAACCAGCCCGCCGTGTGGACCACGACCGACGGCCGGCTGTGGACGACGATCCTGCTGGCGCTGCCCGCCGGGGCCTCCTCCGCGGTGCTCCAGCAGGTGGCCATCAACGGGAACCGCGTGGTGGCCCTGGGCCAGGAGATCAAGGCGGGCGAGGCGGTGCCGTTCGCCGAGCAGTCCGCCGACGGCGGCGCGAGCTGGCGGCAGGTGCCATTCAGCCCGCCGGGCCCCGACACGGTCATCACCGCGCTGACCGCCGATGCCGGCGGCTTCATCGCGGCGGGCCAGTACGGCCCGCCAGGCCAGCAGTCCGTCCAGGCGTGGACCTCGGCCACCGGGCTGAGCTGGACCCCGACTCCGGTCACTGGCCTGGGCGGCGGTAGCGGCATGATCGCCGCGCTGGCCTCGTCGGGCCCGGCCGTCATCGGCATCGGCTCGAGCGACACCCTGCAGAGCCGCCGGTTCCTCCTGCTGGACCTGCCGGCATCCTGACGGCGTCGCGGGGCCGGAATATCACTAGGTAATAGCGGCCATGGCTGTACCGAATTGAACCGCTTCATGGGTAATTACGTGAAATGAAATAGAAGAGCGCTGTTGTGCCCGACTGCCTAGAGTCCACGCTTGACTTTTGGGAGGAGGGATTCTTGTGGCTCGCGCGTCCCTGCAGACGGGCGACCCGCCGCGGATCGGCCATTACCGGCTGATAGCCAGGCTGGGCGCGGGCGGCATGGGCGTGGTGTACCTCGGCGTGGACCCGGATTCCTGGGATGGCAGCCAGGTGGCGGTGAAGGTACTGCGCCCGGAACTGGCCGATGACCCGGATTTCCGGCACCGGTTCCGCCGCGAGGTGTCGGCGCTGGTGCGGGTCAAGGGCGAGTGCACGGTGCGGGTGATCGAGGCCGATACCGAGTCGCCGCGGCCGTTCATGGTTACCGAATACGCCGAGGGCCCGTCGCTGGCCGAGTACATCGACATGCACGGATCACTCGACCCGGGCATGCTGTACGGGCTGGCGACGGGGCTGGCAGAGGCCCTGACCGTGATCCACGCGGCCGGCGTCGTGCACCGGGACCTCAAGCCCTCCAACATCATCCTGACCGATGCTGGGCCGAAGGTCATCGATTTCGGCATCGCCCAGGCCCTGGACACCGCGTCCATGACCAAGGTCAGCATGATGGTCGGTTCGGCGGGTTTCATGGCGCCGGAGCAGATCAGCGGGCGCCCTGGCCCGGCGGCCGACGTCTTCGTATGGGGGGTGACGGTGGCGTACGCGGCCACCGGGCAGCCACCGTTCGGGGTGGGGGAGATGCACGCCATCTTGTACCGGGTCATGCACTCCGCCCCCGACACCACCGCGGTCCCGGTCCCGCTGCGGCCGCTGGTCATGGCCGCGCTGGCCAAGGACCCGGCGGGCAGGCCCACCGCGCAGCAGCTTCTTAGCCGGCTGACCGGCGCCTCCATCCGGTCACGAGGCGCCGACGACTCGCCCACCGAGACGATCCTGCCGAAGGCCTGGCCGCAGACCGGGGCGCATCTCAGCCGGGCTCACGCGGGTTCCCTGCTGCTCGACCCGGCCCCTCCGGCCGGCCTGCCGCCGCCGGTGAGGAAAATCCGGGTCGGGAAGGTCCGGGTCAGCCGCCGTGCCAAGGCGGGCGCGTCGGCCCTGGCGATCACGGCCGCCGCCGTCGCCGTGGTGCTGGCCATGCTGCCGCGCCACGCACCCCGGGCCGGCCCGAGCGCGCTGAATGCGCCCGTCACGACCACCACCCTGCCCACCTACGCGGGGCAGGTCACGCGGGACGTCTTCCAGACCATCCAGCGCCTCGCCGCCTGGGGGAACACGATGGTGACGACGGGCTGGGAGACCACCGACGGCATGGTCCGCCAGCAGTTCTTCGCCTCGTTCGACGCCGGGCGCACCTGGCAGCTGGCCTCGGTTCAGCTACCCGGCGGCGGCCAGGCTCCGCTGGGCTATCAGGCCGAGCGGATCGCCGGCGGCCCGCGCGGATGGATGGCGGAGGGGCCGGACGCCATCTGGACCAGCCCGGACGGCCGGTCCTGGACGCTGGCGGCCAGGCACGGTATCACTCCGCAGCAGCCCGGCGACCGGATCGACGTGGTCACCGGCACGCAAGGCGGCTTCCTGGCGGCCGGCTACCAGGTGACCAGCGCCGGACGGCAGGCGGTGATCTGGACCTCGCACGACGGGCTGACCTGGCGGCGGATGACGGCCGGGCAGCTAGGACTCCAGGAACTGGGCACCCCCGCGGCGAGCCTCGACTTCGCCGCGTCGCGGGGCGCCGACACGCTCATCGCCAACCGGGGGTCCGGCGTGTGGCTGAGCACCGACAGCGGGGCGGCCTGGACGCAGGTCGCCGTGCCGACGGACCACGGCGCCCAGGCCGC
>Ga0213881_10001530_pt1 | contig 10856 bp, 10 predicted proteins | sample BarmaccoBMER_R08_FD_160104 | JGI IMG/M metagenome (GOLD analysis project Ga0213881, IMG submission 160104) | Barbacenia macrantha exposed rock microbial communities from rupestrian grasslands, the National Park of Serra do Cipo, Brazil - ER_R08 ... | reverse complement strand
ACAATGCCAATGTGTGATCGCAAACTTGCCAGGGTAAAGTCCCGCACATCCCTGCCGTCGATCCGAACAGCACCCGACGTGACATCATAAAAGCGGGGAATCAAGTTCATAATTGTGCTTTTTCCAGAACCTGTCATTCCTAGAACGGCAATCAGTTCATTCGGATTGGTTTCAAAAGAAATGCCTTTGACTGCTTCAGTCGTCGCTCCTGGATAGCGGAATGAGACATTTTCAAAGGTAACTCTTCCCCTACAAGTATTAAACGGTACAGCACCAGGATAATCGCGAATTTCAATCCTCGCATCCACTACCTCGTAAACCCGTTCGGCAGAGGCAGCGGCTTGGGCGACCGCCGGAGCCGCAAACCCGATCAACAAAATCGGTTGCAGCAGTAATAGCAAATAGGAGTTGAATGCTACCAACTCACCAATGGAGAACCTGCCCCCAATCACCGCTGCTCCTCCATAGCCAACAACGACCACCGTTACTAAATTGCTCAGGAGAAAGATAAATGGGAAGGTATTGCGGATAGCATGAATGGTTTTCATGTTTACCCTAACTAGGGTATCATTCAGCTTCGTATAGCGCCTTGTTTCAGCAGACTCTCGCACGAAGGCTTTCACCACACGCACACCCAAAAGGTTCTCTTGCAATACCGTATTCAGATCACTCAGTTGCTCTTGCACCTGCCGGAACAATTGGCTATTCTGACTGATGAACTTAACCATCAACCAACCGGCCATTGGTACCACCGTCAGGGTAATCAGTGCCAGTTGCCAGTTCATTACTAGCAAAATTACAGCAATACTCACCAGTGTTACGACTGCACTGATTACCTGCATCAAGCTCGTACTGAGGAATGTGCGAATTTGTTCAATATCGCTAGTGACACGGGTCAGCAGTTGCGACGTCTGTGATTGGTCGTGGTAGCTGAAACTGAGGTTTTGTATCTTGCTGAAAATTTTGTTGCGCAGATCATAGACAACACCTTGAGATGCCGTTTCTGCCCAGAAGCTTTGGCCAAAGTTAAATAGACCGCGGACGATTGCGGCAACAACCATCCATCCGGCACTATAAAGTACATTTTGTAGGTTTTGTTGAGAAATGCCCTGATCAATTGCCCAGCGAAACAGTTGCGGAGTGACCGCAGAGGCAGCCGTCAAGAGCAATGAGCTAGCTAACGCCCCTAGCGAAACCCAACGGTAGGCACTTAAACTGCTCAGCACACGTTGTAGCGGTTGCAGCGATGAGGTATTTTGCAAATCTGGTTGCTGAACCAAGGGAATTCATCCTTCTGTGTTTGGAATCAACACATTACAGTTTTGACATGCTCCCGCCGCTAAAGCGGGGGATTCCCAAGAGACTTGGTTCTCAGTTCATCGAGCCAACTTAGAGCAAGAGCGTCTCCGTTCTTGAGCCAGAGGTTAGTTTCTCCCTGAGCTTTTGAGCTATTAGCTCCAGATTCCCAATGCCCTTGGGTACTGTTTAGATGTTCAGCCAGGAGCTTAAATCCCTTTGCCAGAATGTTCTTTGCCCCGTTATGGTCGCGGTCTAAGACTGTTCCGCATTTATTGCATCTATGAGTTCTAGTGCTAAGAGTTTTCTTGACTTTAGCTCCACAACAAGAACAGTCAACTGTCGTATAGTGTGGAGGTACAGCAATAACTATTACACCATGAACCTTGGCAAAGTATTTTAGCCACTGAGTGAACTGATACCAACTCGCATCACTGATAGTTTTAGCTAAGTGGTGATTTTTCACCATATTTCTGATCTTGAGATCTTCGTAGACTATTAGGTCTTTAGATCTAACTAGCGCCAGGGCATCTTTTCTTGCTCTGTCTTCACGCTGTCTACTCACCTTAAGATGCTGCTTAGCCAAAGCCTTGCGTGCTTTATGGTATCTATTGGTCTGTTTCTTACCCTTTATATGTTTCTTAGAGACTCGACGCTGAAGCATTTTTAGCCTACGTTCAGACTTCCTTAAAAAACGAGGGTTTTCTACAGTTACCCCTTCGGAATCAGTATAAAACTCTTTCAGTCCTAAGTCGATTCCTGTCATCTTCCCCTGAAATTCATGCTCTTCCTTCCTGTCCCAATCAACGAGAAATTGAGCATGATAGCCATCAGCACGTCTAATGACTCTCACTCTAGAAATTTGTTTTTCTGAGTACCAGACCAAATCTCTAGAACTCCAGAGAGCAAGAGTTCCTACCTTGAATCCATCCGTGAAAATTATTTGTCTTCTATCAGCAGATAACTTCCATCCGGTGTTTTTATATTCAACAGACCGAGAGAATTTCTTGTACTTGGGATATCCCTTTTTTCCAGGTTTACCCAATCTACAATTCTCATAGAATCGTTGAATAGCAGACCAGGCTCTATCCGCATGAGCTTGTCTAGCTTGAGAGTTGAGCTTATTTGCCCACGGAAACTCTTTGTTCTTAGCTAACACAGCACAAAGCTTTTGGAGGTCATTGCGAGTGACCCCCTTGTTATCTTCCCAATGACGCAGGCAACTATTTCGGATGAATTGTCCAGTGCGGATGGCTTCATCCAACTTGGTGTACTGAGCTTGGGTTCCTTTGAGCTTGGCTTCAAGTATTAGCATAAACACATCATACCATAGTTTACCCGCTACAATTATGGGTAAGGACTCGCTAACGCCTCACGGCTTCGCTTCGCTGACGCTCGGTTTGTTTACTGGTCGCAATTCATGAGGGCAGTGCGAGCCTGTCGCCTTGCTCGGATGTGCAACTGCCCGTCTTCCCGCTAAAGCGCGAGCCTTCTTGCTCCATTAAGGTAAACAGAAGCTAGGATAGCAACAAAAACTGGCTGCTTCTGCACTTGGCTTGTTTCCTATTTGACTGCTGAAACTCGGATCAAGCGTTTAGCTTGGCGTATAATGTGCTTTTCCCGCGGTGAAGAGATGCATGACATCGTGGTTGGACTATTCATCAATACCTATGAATTTGGCATAGCGATTTAATTGGGGCTCAACAAATTGGTAACATGACCATATTTTTATTTTAAAATTGTCAGAACTGACTACTCAGATTACAGTTTTTTATCAATAAAACTTTCCTTTTCCGTTTCTTTCATTAAGTAACTTTAAAGAGCTTTCGCAATTTATCAACTCGTTTAACAGAGGCAACACAACAAATCAAGCTGCTTTTTAGTATGAGCGTGGGGAGGTAAAATTTGTTGAGAATAGTTAACGAAAAATTAGGCGCTTATTCTCTTAGATGTCAAATGCCCCTAAAGATCACCTTTAAAGGCATTTTGTGGTTAATTTATAGTGTTGTGATTAGTCATCCTCCGTATATATACTTAGATTGTCAGAAAACTCAACTTTCAGATGAAGAACATGTGAAAAAAGACTTGAATTCTAAAACCTAGTTGAGCCTGGTAAGCAAGGTCAGATTTTGTGATGAGGTGAGAAGCCTCAAGTTAAAGACATTCCCTTCTTAAATGCGGGACGGGTAGATAAGGCTTGAATATAATTAACTATTGCTGGATAGGCAGACAGATCTAATTTGAGTAACACAGGAATGTAACTCAAAATCGAGCCAACAGCCACATCAGCAACGCTAAATTCATCGCCTAGTATATAAGGATGTTTACTTAAAATCTCGTTTAGCGGAGTCATTAATTTAAGCAGTTCGCGCTCCCGGCTAGCTTCGACAAAGATACCAGGTCCCAAGGTGGCATTAGCAAATAATGTCCATTGGGTGAGAATTGCTTGCTGCTCGATTGACAACTGCTTCCCACCGGATTTGCGTTCGAGATACAACAAAATGGCCCCCGATTCAAATAGCACCAAGTCACCATCAACAATTACAGGCACCTTACCAAACGGATTTAATTGCAGAAAATCTGGTTGTTGATGTTCTCCCGCAGCCATGTCTAACAAAATGAATTCATAGGGGATAGCTAATTCTTCTAAGTACCAGCGAACGATCGCCGCCCGACTCCGCGCACCACCATATAGTTTAATCATTGTTCAAGCACCACCATATAGTTTAATCATTGTTCAAATCGATGATTTGCTGCATATTCATTGTCTCATTAATCATACTGGCAACTAGAGGGTGTTATGAACTCTGAAAAGCATCGGCTCTCTGAGCCAGTTTCAGCGATGCCTCTAAAATATTAACGATGGCTGAATTCCTCTCCTAGACTGAGTTCGACAAAAGTGGATCGCACCCTCTAGACAATGCCGGACTAACTGAGGCGGTAGAGGATGTGCCATTGCTGCTCCGTCAGGTCGGTTTGATAAAGTTTTCGAGCCATCACTTCTGTAATCTAAACGTATAGAAGTTCGATTCTATACTTTCCAAACATCCTCTTAGGGCCAAAAATCTTCATCAATAACGTCTATTGGAAGAAATGGCGACGAGGCTGGAAATTTCGATATAGACAAACCCGTTTCGTCTGCCGCACTTCTCCGGGCGACCGTATAGGCGCGATCGAATATCGGCTCAAAATATAGCTTGAGACTGGGGCTAGTTTCGATTGCTTCAATAATTCGTTCTCGATGTTCGCGAATAGTCGAGCTCCAACTACCAGTTCTTTTTTCTGGTTGATATTTGTATTTGAGCAGATGCAGTAGTAAAACTCTTAGATTACTACTAAGAGCATTCTTTTCCGACCTGCCCAAAGATTCTACCTCTTCTACTAAATTTGTGATGTCTAGTTTGGAAAATTCGCGATCGCGGAGGTGTTGAGCTTGCTGCTCAGTCCATTGGTAAAAGTCGCGATCGTATAAATCTAGGCTCTCGTGCTTATTTTTCAACCTCGTCATCCTGTTCGTTTGCCCAAACTTCGTATTGTTTCAATTCCTAAAAGGGATTAGTGGTAATTGGAAGGGAGCGTAACAAATCGAGCTGTTTTTGTTACATTTGTAGAACTTTTTTGAATTAAAGGCTAATCATTGAGAAAACAAATGTGAAAAAGCCTGATTTTTCGTAGATTATTCTCAATAACTTTTGTCTCTCCACATCTATACTATAAAACATGCCGATTTGTTACGCTCCCAGTGTGGAAAGTCGGTTGAAATCCTGTGTTGTTGCAAGCTATTGCCTTGCTACATATTGCTGATATGCTGATGTCCAATTAGATTGAATTTCCTGTTGCGCCTGTTCCAACGGAATGTTCCCGGCACAGACTTGCTCGTGCAATACATTCTCCAGCTCATCTTTGTCATGTGCATTATTGGGACCTTGGTTAGGCTCAGGCCAAAGGTTACGAATCTCGTTTGACCCCCCTAGCTCTAGAGGAATTAAGTGGTCTATAGTATATTCTCTAGGACGACGATTGCTGATCCCGTATTCTCGGTAAACTTGTTGCTTCTCCTCTGAAGACACAGCTCGGACGCTCTTCGTATAGCCAGGCTGACAAATCTCTTGCTGAGAGACATCGGCAAAAACACTACCAGGAGTCAATTGAGGATCTGGAAGGTAGGGGGAGGTTTGGTCAGCTACAGCTATAGTGCAAACACCTAAAACAAGCACCAAAACGATAGCAAAAAATTTAATCGGCTGCATGGAGGACTTTAGGTTTATGGTGTGCTAACTAGACTAGAATAATATGCCACCGTCTCTTATATCAAATTTTTACCTATCCAAGCGAAGCAAAGTTAAGCAGGGGATACACAAGCTACGCGCTAACAGTTGGTTCACAAAAAGAAACACAAAGGTGTGGCTTGCACCCTTTGAGCATCAAATAGATTCGGTTCAAACAGGAGCAACTGGAGTGTAGACATTAAAACGTCTCTGTAAGAAGGCTTAAGTAGAGGTAACTACATTCTAGATTTTTGCCAATTCATGTTAGTGCACAGGCTACCTTTAGATTTACAATAATGCCTTTGTGATGCAATAAGAGAGCAAAATTTTTGATGCTAAGAGCAGCTGTATTTGTTCGTCGTTGTGGAGCCTCCGGTGCTGGGCATGTTGGTTGGGCTTTTGATTACACCGATGGCACGTCTAATGTCGGTGCAGTCGAAAACACTCAAGGTTATCCCTTAGAAGGACCAAAGGACATGGCTTTCTGGACAGTTCGCACATCAGAAATCGTTGCACCAATGAAGCTCAGGCATTACGACGAGTTCAAGCTCATAGAAGTGCAACACCCCAATCCAACTGACGCTTGGCAAGCCGTGCAGTGGGTAGGTCATCATTGGTATGCATTTGCTTGGTATAACTGCATGGACAGTACCTATGATGTCCTGAGAGCTTTTGGTGTCCCAGATTTACCCCCTCCAGCGTTGCATTGGCTTCCTAACGGTTGGTTCGATAAAATCCTGGGACAGTCGTACTTTGTGAACGAGGTGGAAAATCTTAGGACTAAAGCAGAGGCGATTGAACCACTCACCATCTCGCCACTTGAGACGGCTCCTCCTCCAACATGGCGCATTCCCACAACGCCTCAATGGCAAGATCTGCAAGACTCTCTAGCTGCCCAAAAGTAGTTAGGCTAAATATATCGAATAAAACAAGTGTGTATGGTAACTGCGCTGCTCATGCTTGTTTTATCACAATGAGAAATTAGGAATTAAGACTACTTAGCTTGAATCCTGGCGGTAAAAGTACCTTGTTGATAGCATGGATAACACCATTACTAGCTTGAATGTTTGCTTGTGTCACTCTAGCCTTGTCAACCATTATTCGTTTACCAGCATTATCAACCTTAACAGTGAGTGAATCACCCTCAACTGTTGGTAATTGCCCAGGTTGGATCTGACTGGTATCAAATTTTCCAACAACTAAATGATAAGTTAAGATATTTGCTAAGACTTCTTGATTTTGTGGCAGGAGTAACTTTTTTAATGTTCCCTTTGGGAGGTCATTAAAAGCATTATCAGTTGGTGCAAATAAGGTGTAAGGACCTTTCATGGAAATAGTATCAGCTAGGCCCGATGCTTGTATCAATTGAGATATAATCCCAAAGGAATTATTGCTACTTAAAACCTTAAGTAAATTTTGGCTTGATTGTGCGTCAGGAGGAGATGCCGGAGTTGGCGATTCATTGGCAGGCAATTCAGGGGTTGAAGATTGGGCTAAATGATTTATTTCATTTGCATGTGTCGGGCTAAGCTGACCGGGAACTAACTGACTTAAGACCAAGCTCCCAATCAAGCTACTTCCAACAAGTACACCAAACCAAACCTTTCTGAATTTGCTTTGACTTAATTTCATGCATCCGACTCAGCGCTGTGTTCATGAACATAATGCTGGTTGGCTAGCTTGTCAAGCAGCGAGCTGATTGGAGCATAGCCAACGTTCTCCTGGAGGAAACCTCCAGAAGCTGCGTTGACTGCGTCAATTTCTGCTTCCTGCATAAGTATACTGCTATTAAGGGTAATGTGAACTCCCTTTCAGGAGAGTGTTATGGAGCAATGGTTAAGATTACTACTTCAGTGGGTAGTAGAATTGGCACCTATCATTGCCGTTTCAGTACAAAGGAGCAATGAGTCAGGTCATATACTCAAGACTTTGCCAGAGGAAGCTCTGACAACTCAAGAGCGCAAGCTTAAGAGCCAACAGAGTAGAGAGATTCAAGGATTCATCCAAGGTTTGAATGATCCAATTCGACAAAAAAGTTTCACCTGGGATTTTGAGCAAAAAGGATTGCAGCAAAATTTTGCTGCTTACTGTGGTGGAACACAATTTAAACTAGCAGAAGAAGAGCGAGAAACAGCATTTAGGTTGGCTGAGTTTCATAAGATTTTAGAGAACTGGCCCTTGAAATTGTATCCCTCCCAGATCCTAGAATCTAATAAAGAAGATAGTAGAGTCATTCCGCTGAAGATTTTTCTGGCACCTCCAAATAAAATTCAGCTTAAGCAATTCGACAATGGTACCGAGGAAATTTCAGGGATTGAGCTAAAGTTAACCGAAGGAATACGAGAATTTTTAAATCAAAATTACTCTTTACATAGTCAAGATAGACCAACAGAGTTCTTGGCTGGAGCTTGGGAAAGTAAACGTTTTCATGATGAATCTAGTATTAAAACTATGTTCGGTGTTCTAAGATCTGAACCGAGTTTGATTTTAGGATCAGAAATTAACGGAGAATATCTAAAATTCTATATTGCCTACTGGGGGTTTGGTCAAGAAAATTATTACTACACAACCATTTTTACACTGCCATATCGAGAAACTCTTCATGAAGCGGCAAGAAGTCGAGCTTTAGATTGGAAAAAAATTAGAGACGAACTTATAGCACTAGGAGAAGATCTAGAGGAAATTAACAAGCTTGGCAAAGATAATGTGACAAACTTAGCAACTTTGGAAAAAGAAGAGTTCTGGAAGAGTAAGGGAATTGATACTAGTCAATTATCTCTGCCTTATCAGATTAATTATCAGGATTTGGAAAAGCTTTACCAGTTCTTAATTATTTGTCACTGCCTTGTTGCTGGATGGGTAGCAGATGCATACCATCTTGCTCAGCATGCTGTATCTCCCCTACTGCCAAAGTTGCTACCCGATCTTCTTAGAGAGACTTTTGGAAAAAGTCAGAGTTCCAACCAAATGGAGATGCTTCTGAACGCGATCGCTGACTTAGAGCGAAAACACCAACCAGAATATGTAACTTCACACTCCACACTCACCAGAGATTCTGGCAATGTTTCATCTCTCGCCCTCAGTCCTGATGGGCAAACTTTAGTGAGTAGTTGTTTAGACAAAACAATCAGAGTCTGGAGTCTGAGCACTGGTAAATTACTCCGCACCTTTACTGGACATGCTGATGGAGTTTCATCAGTTGTCATCAGTCCTGATGGACAGTTCCTTGCTAGTGGCAGCTACGATGACCCTAGAAAAAATGTCAAGGTATGGCATCTGAACACTGGCAAACTACTACATACTCTATTGGGGCATAAAAAATCAGTTAACTGTGTTGCGATCTCTCCCGATGGGAAGCTACTTGCTAGTGCTAGTAATAAAATCAAGATTTGGCATTTGCATACAGGTAATCGGCTTTGTACCCTTTGGCATTCATGCTCAGTTAATGCTGTTGCCATTAGCCCTGATGGTATCCTCGCTAGCGGTAGTAGTGACAGCAAAATTAGGCTGTGGCAACTTCGCACAGGCGAATTGCGACAAACCCTTGTTGGGCATTCAGGTGAGGTGAAATCTGTTGCTATCAGTCCTGATGGAACAATCTTAGCCAGTGGCAGTACTGACAATACCATCAAGATCTGGCGTTTAAGCACAGGCAAGCAGCTGCAAACCCTGACTAGGCATTCAGGTGAGGTAAGATCTGTTGCTATTAGTTCTGATGGAACAATCTTAATCAGTGGCAGTGCTGATAATACTATTAAGATTTGGCGTCTAAGCACAGGCGAACTGCTACAAACCCTTACCGGACATTCAAAGACAGTAAATTCTCTTGCATTCAGTCCAGATGGTCAGTTTTTTGTTAGTGGTAGTTCTGATAAAACAATTAAAATTTGGCATGTTTAATTGTTCTTCCTTCGGTGTGATATACAAGATTAAGGTTGTTCTTCGGTTGTATAGTGCAGTTTGATAAAGCTATCAAAAGCATACCAAGCCAAGACGTACCAGGGAATAGACTCAAATTGCAGCCCCTTAGCCAGCAGTTGCCTGAGAGCAAGCGCACTAAATCCTAAAGGTAAAAGGAAACGCAAGTCGATTGCATCACTTGTTGCTCGTTTGACTTGCTGGTTCAAGCCAAAAACTGTCTCCGTTATTTGCTCTGCTGCTGTAGATTTTCCTTGCTTACGCTCACTAAAAACAATCCCTGAATTCCTTATAGTGGCAGCAATTTGAGCAAGATTTACAAGATCGTGATTGTAATTGATAACAATGCTGCCATTTGCGATATTATTCCGTACCTGACTGATCTCAGGCTGTACTTCTAAAATTTCGGTGATTCGTTTTATATTTCCAGATTGACGGTTTGGGTACGGAACCCTAAGTCGTATCCGTCCTGGGGTACAACTGACAACTCGTGCAATTATTGGTGTAGACAGCTTTGCCAAGGTTACTTCTTGCATAAGTCAATAACACGGTAAGTTAGCTATGGCAATCCTAAATAAATTTGAAACTCTCCTCAGTGTTCAAGAGCGTCTGGAGTGGTTGTTAACCAAGATATTCTGCTCACAAATCAAATAGGACTGCTATAGGAATGGGGAGGAGTCTAAATATGGATTTAGGTATCTCATATCTCCTCTACTCCCCTGCTCCTCAAACTATTTACGCTCCTCCATTCTCAGGCAACATCTCCTCACTATGAGCTGACAGCGTAGATTCACCTACTGACTGATGCTGGCTTTCAGAAAGTTCCATTCTTGCCTCAGCGACAAGATCCTCAAAGCTCTCGTTAACCTCTGATAAAGCACCCTTACTCTTCTCATAGAGAACAAGTCCACCCTTAATTGCAGCCTTAGCTAAAGGCTTGCCAATTCCAGCCACAGCCGGAATTAGAACGGGAGCTAATACTACCGCGCCAATCCCCGCTATCACACCAGGTACGCCAGCTTCTTCAAAGAAATCACCAATTTTTATTGCCATGACCAACTACCTCCAGTCATTTGTTTAATTTTGCTTAAACTCTTATATATCTCTTATTTGTAATTGTTATTTCATCCTCCTAAAGGGGGGTTGTTCAGCTTACGACCTTTAAAGACCGTTGTCGTAAGCCATTCAGTCCGGCAGCCACCGTCGAGCCATTATTGACTATTGTTGCCGCTAGGGGGCTGATCCCAAAAACCGCAGCTAGCGCCATGGCAGCTAGGTTTGGGATAGCAACGATGGCTGTGTTCTGGTGAATTAATTGTTTAGCTTTTCGAGCGATCGCAATTGCCTCTACTAGACCTTGAAGGTCATTCTGCA
>Ga0213881_10001529_pt1 | contig 10857 bp, 11 predicted proteins | sample BarmaccoBMER_R08_FD_160104 | JGI IMG/M metagenome (GOLD analysis project Ga0213881, IMG submission 160104) | Barbacenia macrantha exposed rock microbial communities from rupestrian grasslands, the National Park of Serra do Cipo, Brazil - ER_R08 ... | reverse complement strand
TAACGGTCACGAAGGGAATTTCAGGTGGTATTGCCCCGTGTAGGCTGAGGCTATGTTGCGGGTAAAGCCGCCCTGGTCCGCCGCGGTGCGGCTGCTCGATGAGCGGGATCGTGGGGCCGTGCTTGCCATCTGCGATCGCGACCCGGTGACGAACGTCTTCGTCAGCTCCCGCGTCCGCGCCCTCGGCCTCGAGCCGGGCCGGCTCGGCGCGCAGATGTGGGGCCACGCGCCCGGCGGGCGGCTGGAGTCGCTGTGTTACTCGGGCGCCAACCTGGTTCCCGTGGCCGCCACCCCCGACGCCGTGGTGGCGTTCGCGGACCGGGCCCTGCGCCAGGGGCGGCGCTGCTCGTCCGTGGTCGGGCCGGCCACCGAGGTGCAGGCGCTGTGGGCCCTGCTGCGCCCGCACTGGGGACCGGCCCGGGAGATCCGCCCGGTGCAGCCGCTCATGGTCACCCCGGGACCCCCGCCGGTACCGCCCGATCCGCTGGTCCGGCGGGTCCGCCCGGACGAGATCGACATCCTGTGGCCGGCCTGCGTGGCCATGTTCACCGAAGAGGTCGGCATCTCCCCGACCGTCGGCGACGGCGGCGCGTCCTACCGGGCCCGGCTCGAGCAGCTCATCCGCAGCGGCCGGGCGTTCGCCCGGATCGAGCACGGCCAGGTGATCTTCAAGGCGGAGATCGGCGCGGTCACCCCGCAGGTGTGCCAGGTCCAGGGCGTCTGGGTGCGGCCGCAGTCCCGCGGCCAGGGCCTGGCCGCGCCGGGCATGGCCGCCGTCGTGGTCGAGGCGGCCCGCTCGATCGCGCCCCTGGTGTCGCTGTACGTCAACGACTTCAACGCCCCCGCCCGGGCGGCATACCGCCGGGCCGGCTTCACCGAGACCGGCCGGCTCATGTCCGTGCTGTTCTAGCCGGGCTTTGTCCGGGTGCGGCGGGCGGGAGCAGGGCGGCGATCATGGCCTGTGCGACGAAACGGCCGTAGTGTCCCGGTGACCACCCGCGGCGCAGTACGAGCAGTTCATACAGTTCGGGCGAGCTGTAGGTCCACATGATGTCGGCGGCTTGCGCGACGGTGATGCCGGGCCGGAGATGGCCCGCCTCAGACAGGGCGCGGGCGTTGACCGTCATCCGCTCCAGGCGGGCGGCGCCCACCTCGTCCAGAAGGGCGGCAAGCTCGGGGTCCCCGGCGGCGGCGTCCCGCGCCAGCAGCAGGATCGGCGCGGTCCGGGGAGCGATCTCGGTGACGAAGGCGCCCCAGGCCTGCAGGATCCGGCGGGGATCGGGCTCGGTGTCGCGGATCTGGTCCGATCGCTGCTCGGCGGGTACCGGGCCCGCCCCGGCCAGGCCCCGCTCGACGATGGCCCGAACCAGGCCGGGCTTGCCGCCGAAGCCCTTGTAGATGGTCTCGACCGAGACCCGCGCCTGGGTGGCGATGGCGGCCACGGTGGTGGCGGCGTAGCCGCCAGACAGGAACAGGTCCGCGGCGACGCCGATGATCTGGTCGCGGGCCTGACGCGCCCGTTCGCGGCGGCCGCTGGCATCGTAGCGCCGCCCGGTGTTGACAGCGGCAGATTTTCGTTCCATAGTCATGTAACCATTCCATGATAGTGTATCAAATAAGGGGGCGGCCATGGCGACTGACTCGGCCGGGGCGGGCGCGGCACTGCTGGGGCGGCTGGCCGACGCGGTGAACAGCCACGACCTTGACGCACTGGCCGGCTGCTTCGCGCCCGGTTACCGGAACCAGACCCCGGCGCACCCGGCCCAGGGGTTCACCGGCCGCGGCCAGGTCCGGCGCAACTGGGAGCAGATCTTCACCTTCGTCCCTGACATCACCGCGCGGGTGCTGCGATCATGCGCCGACGGCGAGGTGGTGTGGTCGGAGTGGGAGATGACCGGCACCCGCCGCGACGGCAGCGTGCACCAGATGGCCGGGGTGGTCGTGTTCGGCGTCTGCGACGGGCAGTTTTCCTGGGGCCGGTTCTACCTGGAGCCGGTCCAGGCCGCAGGAGCGGACGTCACTGAGGCAGTACGCCGGCACGTCCGGGCCGGAGCCGAACCCGCGGCCGGAGCCGAACCCGCGGCCGGAGCCGAACCCGCGGCCGGATCCCGCCGGTGATCGTCGTCGCCGGCGGCACCGGCACCCTGGGGACCCGGCTGGTCCCGCGCCTGGCCGGGGCGGGCCTGGCGGTCCGGGTGCTGACCCGCGATCCGGCCCGGGCCCGGCACCTTTCCGGTCCCGGCGTGGAAGTGGTCCGCGGTGACGTGCGCGACCCGGCCAGCCTCGCCCGGGTCCTGCACGGGGCGGGCACGGTGGTCTCGGCCGTGCACGGCTTCGCCGGGCCCGGCGGCGTCTCCCCGGCCTCGGTGGACCGGGCCGGGAACGCCCACCTGATCCACGGGGCCGCCCGCGCCGGCGCCGCGCTCGTGCTGGTCTCGGTGGTGGGCGCGTCCCCCGGCCACCCCATCGGCTTGTTCCGGGCCAAGCACGCCGCCGAGGAAACGCTGCGCGCCGCCGGCATCGGATGGACCATCGTGCGCGCCACCGCCTTCATGCAGACCTGGGCCACCATCATCAGCCAGCCGCTGCACGCTTCGGGAAAGATCCTGGTGTTCGGGCGCGGCGATAACCCGGTCAACTTCGTCTCCGCCGCCGACGTCGCCGCCCTGACCGCACGAGCGGTCACCGATCCGGGCCTGCGCGGCCAGGTCCTCGAGCTCGGCGGCCCGGACAACCTGACCTTCAACCAGTTCGCCGCCATCGTGCAGGAAACCGCCGGGCACCGCGGCACCGTCCGGCACATCCCCCGCCCGGCCCTGCGCGCGATGGCCTGGCTGGGCCCCGCCGTCAGGCCCGCGCTAGCCCGCCAGGCCCGCGCCGCGCTGGCCATGGACACCCTCGACATGACCTTCGACCCCACCCCCACCCGGCGGGCATTCCCGGACCTGCCCGAGACCGACATCCGCCTAGCCCTTAAACACCTGCCAGACGATCTCGCGGCACGTGCGGATGGGTTGAGCGGTGAGCGCAATCCGCCACGACGCTAGTCGCGGACGCGGATCTTGTGGAGATACTCGACGATGGGCCCGAAGGCGGCCCTGATCTCCTCAAGCTGGCGGGACGACAGCCGGTCGATGAAATGCTTCCGCACGTTCTCGACGTGGTCCGGCGCCACCCGCTCGATGGCGCTCCAGCCTTCCCGGGTCAGCGCCGCGAACGTGCCCCGCTTGTCGCCCTCGCAGTCGTCCCGCCGGACCAGGCCGCGCTTCTCCATCCGCGAGATCTGGTGGGAAAGGCGGCTCCGCGACTGGCTGGTGGCGTCGGCGAGCTCGGTCATCCGCAGCCGGTGGCCCGGCGCCTCGGACAGCTCGACCAGGATCTCGTAGTCGTGCCCGTTCAGCCCGTGCGCGTTCAGGTCGCGGTCGAGCTGGCGCATGAGCAGCTGGGACAGGTGGACGGTGGCGCGCCAGGCCTGCTGCTCGTCAGCGTTCAGCCAGCGAGGTGGTCCATCGGTCCCGGGCATAACAAGAATCTACCGTTGTCGCGCCGTTGCGGCGATAGTGTTCCGGCTGGCCGGGCGGGACGGCCGGACTCAGTCGCTGGCCGCCGGCCGACCCGCGGGCGGGCGTCTCGCCCCCTCCGCGAGAACAGGCATACCATAGCTGGCGAATGTCGCGCTTAGTTCTCAGCCCAGCGGACAGGCGCCGCCAGACGCCCACCGAACAGGCACCGAGGAGACCGTGCCCCAGCTAACGCCAGGAGAGTCAGCCACGCCGACTGGCACGCAGGCCGCCGCGGCTTACATGCGCGAATTGCTCCTCCGTCCGGGCCGTTACCGGCGCACATGGGAGCAGTACGCCGAGCGCGGCAGGCTCGGGCAGGTGAATCAGCTCGCGGTAGCCGAAGTGCTCGCGCATTACCTGTGGGAGCATCCCAGAGCCCAGGGCGACGTCGACGTGCTGCCCAGGCAGCTGAAGGACACCGCCTCACGCGCGCTGTCGGGCAAACTGCTCAGCAAGGCCACGCTGACCCTATTCATGGACGCGTTCGGGTTCGGCACGTTCGAGCGCGAGCAGTTGCTGAAGTTGTGGGAAGGCTCCGCCCACGTCCGCGTGCTCTCCGGCCCGGGGGCGATCCGCGAGGACAAGGCGGTCGCGCTCGGCAGCCCGCGGGTCAAGACGCTGTCCCTGCACGATCACCACTATCTCGGCCCGGACGGGCTGCCGGCCAGGCATCGCGTCATCCACGTCATCGAGGCCATCGTCGACGGCGTGGACCGGCTGCCTTACCGGGCCGACACCAATGCCCTGACCATCGAGGTGGGACAGGGGTTCCGCGGCCTGGCCGGCGAGGTTTACCAGCCCATGGCCGAACTATTCGTCGTGGATATGCTGCTGGCCAAGCCGCTGGCGATGGGCGAAACCGCGACCCTGGAGTACTCGGCGAGCTTTCATTACACGGCGCCGCCGCCGCCCGAATTCCGCCGCATCGTGCAGTACTTCGTCGAGAACCTGGATATTCGCGTCGAGTTTCACCCGGACAAGCTGCCAGGCAACGTGGTGTGGGCGGTCTGGGACGGAATGGACGGCCCCATCGTTGAGCAGGAAAAAGTGAACCTGGACAGTCAGTTCGCGGTGCACCGCTACCTGCGCCTGGCCGAGCATACCGCCGTCGGATTCCACTGGGACTGGTAAGGCCTGGCATTCTTTTATTTCCGCCCGGATGGCCACCCCGCCGCTGCTTCTCACTTCTCACTTCTCACTAGATAAGACCCGCCTTGTCTTTGATCTTGTAACAGGACAGCCTTGGTTAAGGTTCCCTAACCGCACATACGGGAGGTTTCCATGCGGGGTATCCGCAGGATGATATTCGGGGTGCTGGCCAGCGCGTCTCTCCTGGGTGGCGCCGGGGGCGCGGCCCTGGCCGCGGTCACGGTCGCACCGGCCGGCGCCGTGGTCGCGCTCGCTCCCCATCCGACTGCGGTCGAGTACGGAGCGACGGCGATCGAGTACTGAGCCGCCAGAGACACGCCGCGCGCCGGACCGGCGACCAGGCGTGGCACCATCGGAATGTGCGGAAGGACGAGGGCACGGCGACGACGAGTGCCGAGTTGCGCGCGCACAATCTTGCGCGGCTGCTGCGCGCCGTCCACGACGGCGGTGGCCAGCTCACCAGGGCCGAACTGACCAGGCAGCTCAGCCTGGCCAGGGGAACCGCCACCGTCCTGGTCAGGGACCTGGCCGGACGCCAGCTCATCGAGGAACTGAGCAGCACGGCCGACGCGGCGGCCGGGGTCAAGGTGCCGCGGACCCGGGGACGCCCGACCGGCGTGCCCTCGGCGCACCCGCAGGGCCCCGTTGCGCTCGCGGTCGACCTGCGGGACGACTCGTTCACCATGGCCGCCTTCGAGTTGACCGGACGCTGCACCGTGCTCGACCGCCAGGAGCGGGACGCGGGCTCGGGTACCGGGGTGCTGGCCGACGTCGCGGCCCGGCTGAAGGTCCGCCGCCGCGAGTTCGGCGACCGCGTGGTAGGCATCGGGGTCGCGGTCCCGTCCCCGGTGAGCGCCGGTCAGATGGTGCAGCCGACCCTGCCGGACTGGCAGGACGTCGACGTGGCCGACGTGCTCGGTGACGGGGACGGTGGCCAGGGCAACGGCCAGGTGCTGGCCGGCAACGACGCCACGCTGGCTGGCCTGGCCGAGGCCAGGCGCGGCGTGCTGCGCGGCATCCCGGTCGCCCTGCACCTGCACGTCGCGACCGGCATCGGCGGGGTGCTGCTGTCCGGCGGCCTGCCGGTGACCGGCGCGCGCGGCGCGGCCGGGGAGTTCGGGCATATGCCGCTGACCGGCGGCAGCGAGTCGTGCCGCTGCGGTTCGGTGGGTTGCTGGGAACTCGACGCCGGCGCCCGCGGGCTGCTCCGCGCGGTCGGCCAGTCCGAGGAGGGCGACCGGATGCTCCGCGCCGAGCAGATCATCGCGGCCGCGGGCACCGACCCCGGCTGCGGCCGGGCCCTGGAGCGGGTGGCCCAGGCGCTCGGCCGCGGCATCGGCGCGCTGGTCAACGCGCAGGACCCGCAGGCCGTCGGGCTGTCGGGACTGGCCGCCGAGGTCTACCAGGCGGCCCCGGTCGCGGTCCGCGCGGGCTACCTGGCCACCCTGATGCGTTTCCGCCGGGAGGACCCGCCGGCGCTGCTGCCGTCGACGCTGGGTGACCTGGGCGCGCTGACCGGCGCGTCCGAGCTTGTCTTCGACGCCTTCCTGACTCCGCGCGGCCTCGGCGCCTGGCCCGCGCCCGAGGAGAAAACCGCTCTGGAGCGAGTTCCGGGCTGATAATGTCGGCGATCCGCTGGCAGTCGCCTCGTATGCCCCGCAGGCACCATCCGTTACTGATCGCGATGCCCGCCAATCGGGGCCTGTGGGCCCCCGGCCCCGTATCCGGCCCGCCAATCGGGGCCTGTGGGCTCCAGCCCTCCGTCTCCGGCCGGCCCCGCATCCGGCCGCCCGACGCACCGTGACCATCCGGAGATATCGCCAGAGCCGAAAAACCGCGTGACTTCTCCGCGACTACCTGGTAGGTTCCCGTCCTCGTGGCCGCGTCACAAGCAAAAGAAAATCAAGATACCGAACGGGCGGGCGGCGACCCCGTCCTGACCTCCGAGCGCGATCAACTGCGGCGCTCACGTGAGTTCCTGCGGCTGATGCGAGAGAACGTGCTGTCGCTGCGGGCTATGGGCGGCGATCCGGTCTCGGAGGAATACCTCAAGGCTGACCTGTACCACCGGGCCGAAGCCCTCAAAGACATTCCCGACGCCCCCTTGTTCTTCGGCCGCCTCGACTACGCAGCCCCCGGAAATTCCGAAACTGAAATATCCGGATCTGGGCAATCCGGATCTAGGTCGGCCGAGGCCGACGCCGGGGATGAGCCGAGCATCGCGGGGCACAGCTTCCACATCGGCCGCAGGCACGTGCACGCGCCGGACGGCACCCCCGCGGTGATCGACTGGCGGGCACCGGTGTCCCGCCCGTTCTACCGGGCCAGCGCCGCGGACCCGATGAACCTCGAGCTGCGGCGGCGTTTCGGGTTCTCCGGCGGCGAGCTGACCGCCTACGAGGATGAGCTCTTCGCCCCAGACCGTTCGGCCCAAAGGACGGCCACCGGGCCGAGCCGGATCCTGATCGAGGAGATCGAGCGGCCGCGGTCAGGACCCATGCGGGACATCGTCGCCACCATCCAGCCCGACCAGGACGACATCGTCCGCGCCGCGGCCGCCGAGACCGTCTGCGTGCAGGGCGCGCCGGGCACCGGGAAGACCGCGGTCGGGCTGCACCGGGTCGCCTACCTGCTGTACGCGTACCGGGAGCAGGTCCGGCGGCGCGGGGTGATCATGGTCGGACCGAACCGGGCCTTCCTTTCCTACATCCGCAACGTCCTGCCCGCGCTCGGCGAGATCGACGTGACCCAGACCACCGTCGGCGAGCTGGTCGGAAACCACGGGTCGATCGCCGTCCGCGGGTCCGACGACGAGGCGTCCGCGGTGGTCAAGGGCGACGCGCGGATGGCGGAGGTGCTGCGGCGGGCGCTGTGGGCCTCGGTCCGCACGCCCACAGCGGCGGTGGTGCTGCCGCGCGGCTCGCGGCGCTGGCGGGTGGCCGCCTGGGAGATCGAGGAGCTCGTGCACGAGCTGCGGCACCGGGGCGTGCGCTACGGCGCGGCCCGCGAGCTGCTCGAGCACCGGATCGCGCACGTGATTCTGACCCTGATGGAGGCCGCGGGTGAGGCCTGCGACGACCGCACGCACGAGGCGGTGCGCCGGTCCAGGCCGGTCCGCGCCGCGGTGGACGCCATCTGGCCGAAGGTGGATCCAGTGCGGCTGGTGTTCGGGCTGCTGTCGTCGGCGCCGTCCCTGGCCCAGGCGGCCGAGGGCGTGCTGACCGCGGACGAACAGGCCGCGATCGTGTGGCAGGCGGCGCCACGCGGGCCCGGCTCGGCCCGCTGGTCGGCGGCGGACGTGGTGCTCATCGACGAGGCCCGTGACCTGATCACCCGGACGCCCAGCCTGGCGCACGTGGTGGTAGACGAGGCCCAGGACCTGTCCCCGATGGAAATCCGGGCGCTCGGCCGCCGGTGTTCCACCGGCTCGGCCACCGTGCTCGGTGACCTGGCCCAGGGTACCACGCCCTGGGCGGCGCCGTCCTGGCCGTCCCTGCTGGCCAACCTGGGCAAGCCGGAAACCGGGGTGCGGGAGCTCTCGGTGGGGTACCGCGTGCCCAGGCAGATCCTGGACTACGCCTCCCGGCTGCTCGCGGTGATCGCCCCCGAACTGCGCCCGGCCTCCTCGCTGCGGGCCGATCCCGGCGCCCTGGACCTGGTCCGAGTGCCGGCCGGCGCGCTCGGCCCGGCCCTGGTCACCGCCTGCGGGCAGGCCTGTGCCCGGCCCGGTTCTGTCGCCGTCATCGCCGCCGACCCGCAGGTGCCCGCCCTGGGCCGCGCGCTGGACGAGGCGGCGCTGGAGTACGGCGCGCCGGGCGAGGACGCGCGGCTGACGCTGGTTCCCGTGACGCTGGCCAAGGGACTCGAATACGATCATGTCATCGTGGTCGAGCCGGCGCGCATCGCCAGCGCCGAGGCCAGGGGCCTGCAGCGGCTGTACGTGGCGCTCACCCGGGCGGTGTCGCGGCTGACCGTGCTGCATTCCGAGCCGCTGCCGCCGCCCCTACCCGACTAGCGCGGCCAGATTAGGGACGCTGCCTAGCGACTCCGCCAGCGGTAGCACATTAATGGTCATATAGTGAACCGATACCCGGGCTGACGCGTCTTCCTGGGTGGGGGAGTGTGCAGGGTCTGCCCGCCAGCTTCCTGAGCTGCGAATTTCCCCATGTGCATTGCACCGACGCCGTCACGGCGGCATGCTGGAAGAGACGGCGACATTTAGTCCTCATCTGACTCCTATAAGTTACAACGGTGATAACGGTGGAAGTCGAACGGACCGGCGATCCGGACCAGATGCAGGCGGTTTACCTCGAGAAGCTGGCCGACGAGCTCTCCCATCGGGGGCTTGAGGCCTGGCTGATGGCGCCACCGGGGCGCAGGCCCAGCTTGTACGTGGTCAACCCGGCCGCGCGGGCGCTCGAGGAGAACGTGTACGTCGGTTGCGGTAAGGACGGCTTGTGGTGGTTCTGGTGGTCGTGGGCGGAACGGATCGCCGTCGCCGACGATGTCGACTTGGCCGCCGGCACGATCGTGCGGGTCCTGGCTTCCCTGCTCCGTAACGACTGATTGAATCCGCAGGACCTCGCCGGGACGGGCCTGAGCGCGACCCCGGCCGTGGAACTCGCCCGGCTGATCAGGACCCGGGAGCTTTCCGCCACCGAACTGCTCGCCGCCGTGCTGGCCCGCATCGACAAGGTCAACCCCGGGATCAACGCGATCGTCACGCTCGCCGCCGAGCAGGCCTTCGCCACGGCGGCCGAACTCGACCGGCGGGCGGCCCGCGGCGCGTTCGCCGGGCCGCTGCACGGCCTGCCGATCGCGGTGAAGGACCTGGCCGAGACCGCGGGCATCAGGACGACGTTCGGCTCGCCCGTCTTCGCCTCCTTCGTGCCGTCCTTCGACGCGCCGCACGTGGCGCTGCTCAAGCAGGCGGGCGCGGTGGTGATCGGGAAGACCAACACGCCGGAGTTCGGCGCCGGATCGCAGACGTTCAACCCGGTGTTCGGCGCCACCCGCAACCCGTACAACCTCCGCCTCACCCCCGGCGGCAGCAGCGGCGGGGCCGCCGCGGCCGTCGCGGCCGGCCTGATCCCGTTCGCGGACGGCTCCGACCTGGCCGCCAGCGTGCGGAACCCGGCGGCCTTCTGCGGGCTCGTGGGCCTGCGGACCACGCCGGGCCTGGTGCCCGCCGACGTGCTCGACCCGCTGGCCGTCGTCGGCCCGATCGCCCGCACCGCACCGGACGCGGCGCTGCTGCTGGCGGGGATGTGCGGCACCGATCCCGGCTTGCCGCTGGCCAGGCCCGAACGGCCCGGCGACTTCCTGAACCTGCACCCGGCCTCGCTCACCGGGCTGCGCGTGGCCTGGAGCTTCGATCTGGGTGACCTGCCGGTGCAGCCCGAGGTCCGGTCGGTGCTCGCCTCGTGCCGCGTCTGGCTCGAGGACGCCGGGTGCGCGGTGACCGACGCCGCGCCCGCCCTGTCCGACGCGGACGAGGTCTTCCAGGTGCTGCGGGCCGCCCTGATGGCGGGCCTGGCGCCGCTGCTTCGCGACCATCGCGAGCAGGTCAAGGCCACCTTGGCCTGGAATATCGAGAAGGGGATCGCCCTGGGCGGTGAGCAGATCGCGGCCGCGCGGGCCCGCCACGCCGAGATCTTCGCCCGGGTCAGGTCCTTCCTCGCCGACGGTCCTTACGACGTGCTCGCGCTGCCCACCGTGCAGGTGGTCCCGTTCCCGGTCGAGCAGGAATGGGTGACCGAGATCAACGGCGAGCCGATGGCTACCTACATCGACTGGATGCGCTCCTGCTCCCGGATCACGGTGAGCGCGCACCCAGCCGTCTCGGTGCCGGCCGGCCTGACCGAGGCCGGCCTTCCGGTCGGCCTCCAGCTGGTGGGCCGCTACGGGGCCGACCGGCGGCTGCTCGAGATCGCGGCCGCGATCATGGCCCTGGGGGGCTGACGCCTACAGGTCCAGGCCGGGAAATGCCTCGGTGCTGCCGCGCCAGAACGCCGCCCGCTGCGCCGCCGCCTGCACGGCCAGCGCGCCGAACCGCCGCAGCCCCTGGTCGCTGACCGCGACCAGGCCGAGGTACGCCCGGGTCACGCCGTCCTCGAGGCGGGCCGCGAGAGCCCTCGCGCCAGCC
>Ga0213881_10001528_pt1 | contig 10861 bp, 7 predicted proteins | sample BarmaccoBMER_R08_FD_160104 | JGI IMG/M metagenome (GOLD analysis project Ga0213881, IMG submission 160104) | Barbacenia macrantha exposed rock microbial communities from rupestrian grasslands, the National Park of Serra do Cipo, Brazil - ER_R08 ... | reverse complement strand
GCTACGGGCGTTGACCATATGCAACTCCGGCGCGCTGGCCGCCGTCCACTGGGGCACCGGCCTCGGTGCGATCCGGGCGCTGGCCGAACAGGGCGTGATCGAGGAGGTGCTGTCGTGTGAGACCCGACCGCTGCTCCAGGGTGCCCGATTGACCGTCTGGGAACTGGCCCAGCTGGGCATCCCGCACCGGCTTTGTGTCGACTCGGCCGGACCTGCCGCGATCTCTCGCGGCCTGGTCGACTGTGTGGTGGTCGGCGCGGACCGGATCACTGCCAACGGCGACGTGGCCAACAAGATCGGCACTTATGCGCTGGCCTGCGCCGCGGCTCAGGCGGACATCCCGTTTGTGGTAGTGGCCCCGGACGAGACGATCGACCCGACACTGCCGGACGGCACCAGGATTCCCATCGAGGACCGACCCGCCGAGGAGGTGCGTAGCGTCGGCGGCCTGCTCACCACACTGCCAAAGACCCCGGTGTTTAACCCCGCCTTCGATATCACCCCGATTTCATTGATCACCGCCGTGGTCACCACCGGAACGATCTTCACCGGCCGCGCGGTCACCCGCGATGGCTCACCCACCAAGTCCTTGGCGACGGCCCATCTGGACAACGCTTAGGTTCAGGCAAAATCGGGAACGAGCCGCGGTCCTACCTCATGCTCTGCTCAGTAGCAGGTAGCGCCAACATGAGGGTTTGCCTCAGACGCGGTCGCTGACGGCATAGCGCAGAACCAACTCAATCGTCAAAGACGACCGGGGAACGCCGCTCACCGCGAGAGGTATTCCATGGCCTCAATCGGGTCCGAGAGCAGGATCAACGCGTCGTCGGTGGTGATCAGCCGACCGTAATGGGTGGACATCTCATGCTGGATCGCATACGAGTCCACCTCGAAGCCGAGCTGCTCGCTGACCTCGTCATACAGGATGACCAGCCGGTCTCTCGCCCGGATATCCCAGAAGCTGGTGTTGCCGATCACCTCGACCGCGTCGTTGTCAGCGAAGATGTCCGCGACCGCGTCGCCCTCGGCGCTGCGAGTCATCACGATGCCTACGTAGTCGTACGTGCCGCTATTGGCGCCGCCAAAGCCCTCGGCCGCCTCAGAAGCTGTCATACCGGCACCCCCGCGCGGGTCAGGTCAAGCGCCGTGAACGAGGCGCTCAGGTCGGCCTCGGTGGCCGCAACCGCCGCCGCAAAATCCACGCCAGCTGGAGCGGCCGCGAACACCAGCCGCAGCGCTTCGGCGGCCTCCCGAGCCTTGGGTAACCACCGGGTAAGCCAGTCACCAAGCACCCGCGCGTTGCCCGCGCCATGGCTTGGCGACGACAGCACCATGCGGATCATGGCCTCGGTCCAGTCCTGCGAATACTGGTATTCCAGCTGAGCGGCGTTGAGCAGGGTCGGCAACACGGTGTCCCCCGCCACAGCACATCCCCGGAGATAGAGCTCACGCCGCAGCAACACACCCACCAACGGCTCGAGGCACAGGTTGACCGCGACGACCCGCTCACCCCAGTCCGTGACAGTAGTCAGCTCTTCCAGCGTCCGGCGCAGTGGCTGCCAGGCTCTGTCATCGAGGAAGCTCTGTTTCGCCGTTTCGATGGGAAACTCCCCGTGCACTGGCTCGAGGTCCATCGCGTAAAGCACGACGGCCTGCGCCTGCCGCTGCTTCATCGCCGCTTCGAAACATATACAGTGCGTGATGGTGTCAGACAGCCCGTCCCTGGCCGCCACCGCAAGCAGCAGCCACATACCGTGCTCGGCGTACGCGAGTTGCTGAAAGTGGCCGCGCAGAAATTCGATCCAGCCTTTGTCGAGCCGCGCCAGATGGCCGTCCCGCCGCGCGACGTTCAGCCCATCCTCAATCGAGCGCTCGTATCGGCTGCCGATTTGGTAGTAGGTTCGTTCCCACATTCCGGCAGGGTCGCGGAATTGGTACCAGTCCTCGTGCCGCAGCCGGGTACTGGTCGTCTGCCATGACGTGCGCCCGTCCTCGAATGTCGTGGGGAAGCCGCGCACCTGGTGCCGCAGCGGGGAAGTCTGGGTATCTACGGTGACGTCCTCGTAAATCGTCGCGCGCCGGCCGACCGGGGTGAAGGACAAGAATTGGCGGATATCTTGCTTATTGTCGCGTACGCCGTCGTCGATCTGTTTTGTCGGAGGCCTCGGTGTCGACATCGCAACAACTCCTGTCCGCTTAGGTCATCACCGGGCGACATCCGCCGCGGTGGTGAATTTGTCGTAGTAGATCCGGTCGTCCGGGACACCGTATCGATCGGAGAACAGCTCAATGGCCGCATCCACCATCGGTGGGGGACCGCACAGATACAGATCCGGTTCGGTGATGCCTTCGGCCTCCAACCCAGCGGCGGCTACCTCGTGCACGAGCCCAACCGCGCCGTCCCAACCGTCGCCGCTGTGGTCGGACAGGGCTGGCACGAAGGCACAGTCGTCGATGTCGCCCACGAGATCGACGATCGGTTCCATGTCGAACAGGTCCTGCTTCTCGCGGGCGCCGTAGAACACCCGAACCGGACGAGCCGAGGGTTCCTTGCGCAGTTGGCGCAACAGGCTCAACATCGGCGCCATCCCGGAACCCCCGGCGATCATCACAATCGGCCGGGAGGACTCCCGCAGATGGAAAGCCCCGTACGGACCAAGAAGCTCGACCCGGTCACCAATGCCGAGCCCGCCATCGGCCAGCAGTCCAGAAAAGCGGCCGCCGGGATAGTGCTTGATGATGAACTCCAGCTCACCACCGGGCAGGTTGGCAATCGAGAACGACCGTTTGTCCCCGGTTCCCGGAATAATCAAGTCGACGTATTGGCCAGGGACAAACGACAGCTCCGGCTCGACGCCGTCAAGCGCCAGCCGATAAATGTTCCTGGTTAGCTTGCTCACCAGTGATACCCGGGCCACGGCGGACTGGATCGGGTTGCGCAGCTTGTAGTCGTCCGGGTCGAAATGCAGCAGCTCGACGTCGACGTCGCTGTCCGGCATGGCGCTGCAAAGCAGGGTATAGCCCTGTTCTTCCTCGACATCAGAAAGCGCGAAGCTGGAATAGCGCTTCAGACTGACCTCGCCCTTCAGCAGGAAGGCTTTGCATCCTGAGCACTGACCTTCCCGGCAGCCGTGGACCAGGTTGTACCCCTGCCGGAACGCGGCATCCAGGATCGTCTCATCCTGACCGCACTCAATGACCTCGTCGATCGGGTCAAAATGGATCTCGTACACTGTGCCCGCGCCTGGAGTCGTCCTCAGCGGGCCAGGAGCTGCTGGCTACCCACGACCAAGCCATCGCGCGGGTCATTGACACCAAGCATGGTGCCGGGTTTGGTGGTAAAGCCGCTACGGGCCATCGTCTCCTCGACTAACTCGCCGTTGCTCTGCCGGCGAGCATCAGACGCCCACGGGCTCAGCCCGCTCGGCAAGCCCAGCCTCTCCGCGTTGATCCGGTTCGGGCTGACTACAGTCACGTCGGCCCGGCGCAGATCGTCCAGCGTCCACATCTTCGCCGGGTCCAGGTCGAGATGGGGCTGGCCGAGGATGGTCTTGCCATCGGCCCGCACGAAGCCCATGTCTCGTACCACCTCCGACAGCTCCCAGCCGTCGTAGCGGTCGAACCATTGCCGGTCGCCAATGAATCGGCCCGGGTGCAGCTCGTCGACACGCTGGCACTCAGCCGAGCAGTAGAACCGGGTGTGGTCGCCGTTGACCACCCGGTAGGTGATATGCTCCTCGATCACTGACGGCATCTGGCAAGTCCAACACATTGGCGGGGCGCCTTCCATGAAGCTGGACATCAGCAGCGCCCCCTCGGCTGGGTCGGACAGCGCATTGTGTGCCTCGAAAAGGTCGCCATACTCGGCGTACCAGCCCGGGTACTTGTCCTCGAGCCATTCGAAGTCGCGCTCGTCGTAGTGGTCCCACCGAAAGACATGCAGCGGCCAGGACACCATACCGAACAGGGCGTTACGGTGCCCGAGGCCCTTGATCACCCGCTCGCGAGCCTTGATGAACATGTCCTCTGGAATGTCCACGCCGAGTTTGCCCAGCTTCATAATGTAGGAGCGGTACCAGTCATCTCGGATCCAGCGGTCCCACCGGTCGCGGTAGCACTCCTTGTCGGTACGGTCCTTGGAGAAGTAGTCCATGACGATCCCGGAGAACGGGTCGAGGTAGGTGTGGTTGATCCACCAAGCGGTCTGCAGGTCCTGCACGATCAGGTCGTGGTTGCGGTCGTCCTGCAACACGGTGAGCAGGGTGGCGTAGCCGTTGGAGATGTGCCGCGCCTCGTCGGACTGCACCGACATATAGGTGGTCGGTAGGGTGAAGTCGCCATTGCGCGCACCCACGTCCGGCAGTGCCACGAACGCCATGTTAGTCAACGCGGTCTCCGCGACGATTTGCAGAGTGAACGCGCACTGGATTGGGTCACCCACCATGAACTGGCTCAGCATGTTTAACCCCGGGGTGAGCACCGGATCGCGGGCCAGGCACCACGGACCGTTGTTCCAGCCCTCCGGGTCTGGCACGTTCTTGGCGTACCAGCGCTGCAGCGCGGCCTGCACCCCAGTGTGCCGGACCTCGTCGACGAACTGGATGTGGTAGCCGTTGCGCAGCTCATTGTTCGGCACAGCGTCGATCAGCATCGACATACACCGCCCGGCAGCGACTTCGGCGTGGTTGGCCACCGGGATGAACCCCTTGAGGACCTCCAACCACCGGGTGTGCGTCTTGGCCGGCATATCGGCCCGCACAGCCGCGTCCAGTCCGCCAAAAACCCGGTCGTCCTTCTCCAACTCCATCGGCAGATACTCCCGCATGATGTGCTTCATGGGGTCCTTGGCCTTCTTGGGGAAGTGATATCGCGTTGGGTAGCTGACCACCGGTTCGTGGTAAGTGGGTTCCCAACCGAGCTGCGAGATCCGCTCGTGAGTCTTAGTGATGCTACGGCGGCGCGCCTTTGCTGTGGTCATCGGATGGTCCCTCGTTGTGCATTGCCGACGGTCAGGCCGACGGTCAGGAAGCGACAGCGGCCCGTGGGCACAACATACGCCCAGCGCTCCGACTCCGGCTTGCAGCAGCCTCCCGGATGGTGCGCTCGAGCACATCTCCCCCAAGGGGTAGTTCCCTCTTCACAAGGGAGGAAGTCTGCGATTTCTCCGTCACTCTGAGTAATAGACAGGCATTAGTCGATTGTCCGGCACGTCCGCCACCTGTTGATCAAGCGCCAACGATCTACACTACGTGTCCATGGACCTGGGCAAAATCCTCGGCGGCAGCCTCAACATGGACGAGGTCGGACGGGCGGTCAACTTCGTCATCGCGAACCAGGACGACTTCGGGCGACTCGTAGAGCAATTTAAAAACCTACCTGATGGCGCGGCCGCGCTGCTGCACCAGCTGCCGGACCTGCTGCACACGGTGGGTACCGGCCTGGCGGAGGCCGGCGAGCAGGCTGCGCACGCGGCACGAGCACTGATCGGTGAGGACGGCGGCGGCGGTGCCCGCAGTGCGCTGTCCGGAGGCGCGGACATCATGGTTTCCACCAAGGAGCAGCTCGGTTCGGCCGCTGCCATGTTGTCTGGGGTCGCCGCCCAGCTCGAATCGATAGACATACCGAGCATTGCGCCGAAGTTCACCTCGATCGCCGGCATGAACGTGATCTCCGGGCTGGACTTCGGTAGCAACAAACTGCTTGAAGGCCCGGCCCGAAGCCTGAGCGAGGGAGCCGCGACGGTCACTGGCGTGGCTGGAAACCTCGATCGGCTGTCATCGTCGCTGCGCGAGATTTCCGACATCCTCGGCTCGGTCGGGCAAGCCCTAAACGGTCTAGGCGACAAGCTGGCCAGCTCAGGCAACAGCGTCACCGGCATGCTGAACCGCCCCGCCTAGCCGGCGTCTAACCCAGAACCGCTCACTTCGCCCGTCCCGTCGTCCTGGCTTGGCCCACCACCTCGGATAGACCACAGCAGGCCGTCCAGCTCGTCGGGCTTGACCAATACATCGCGGGCCTTGGACCCCTCGGATGGGCCGACCACGCCCCGGCTCTCTAGTAAGTCCATCAATCGGCCAGCTTTCGCGAATCCGACCCGCAGCTTGCGCTGCAGCATCGAGGTCGAGCCGAACTGCGAGGTGACCACCAGCTCAGCGGCTTGCAACAGCACATCGAGGTCATCACCGATGTCCGGATCAACCTCGCGCTGCTCGCTGGCCTTCTGCGTGGTGACGCCCTCGGCGTACTCCGGCTGCGCCTGGTTCTTGGTGAACCCGACGACCGCGCCGATCTCCTCGTCGGAGACGAACGCGCCCTGCATCCGCACCGGCTTGGACGCCCCCATCGGCAGGTAGAGCCCGTCGCCCATACCGATCAGCTTCTCCGCGCCCGGCTGGTCCAGGATGACCCGGCTGTCGGTCAGCGAAGAGGTAGCGAACGCGAGCCGAGACGGCACATTCGTTTTGATCAGCCCGGTGACCACATCGACGCTAGGTCGCTGGGTGGCTAATACGAGGTGGATACCAGCCGCCCGAGCCTTCTGGGTGATCCGCACCACGGCGTCCTCCACGTCGCGCGGTGCGGTCATCATCAAATCGGCCAGCTCATCGACAATAGCCAGGATGTAGGGGTAGGGCCGATACACCCGCTCGCTGCCCAGCGGTGCGGTTATCTCCCCGGAGCGCACCTTCCGGTTGAAGTCGTCGATATGGCGTACCTTGCTTGCCTGCATGTCCTGGTAACGCTGCTCCATTTCCTCCACCAGCCAGGCCAGCGCGGCCGCGGCTTTCTTCGGCTGGGTGACAATCGGCGTGATCAAATGCGGGATGCCTTCGTAAGGCGTCAACTCGACCATCTTCGGATCGACGAGGATCATCCGGACTTCGTCTGGGGTAGCCCGGGACAGCAACGAAACCAGCATCGAGTTGACGAAGCTTGACTTACCCGAACCAGTGGAGCCGGCCACCAGCAGGTGCGGCATCTTCGCCAGGTTGGCGGTAAGGAAGTGACCCTCGATGTCCTTCCCCAGCCCGATTACCATCGGGTGTTGCTCCCTGGTCGCGTTGCTCGAGCGCAACACGTCACCCAGGCGAACCATCTCCCGGTCGGAGTTGGGCACCTCGATGCCCACCGCGGACTTACCGGGGATGGGAGCGAGCAACCGCACATTATCGGTGGCCACCGCATAGGCAATGTTGCGAGTCAGCTGGGTGATCTTCTCAACCTTGACCGCCGGACCGAGCTCCAGCTCGTACCGGGTCACCGTGGGGCCCCGGGTGAACCCAGTTACCTGAGCATCGACGTTGAACTGCTCAAGCACGCCGGTGATGGCTTCGATCATCGCGTCGTTGGCCGCGCTGCGCCGTTTCGGCGGTGCGCCAGCAGGCAGCAGGTCTGGCGGTGGGAGCTTGTAGCCGCCATCGATGACCCTGGCCACCAGCGGCTTGTCGGGGGTTTCGGGTTTCTCAGTCTTGTCGCTGGCTGAGATCGCGGCGGCCTTTCGGCTACCTGATTGCCCGCCAGCGGCCGCCTTCGGTCGGGTTGGCCGTGCTGGCGCGGCTGGCGGCTCTTCCAACGTCACGTCCGCGGGGTCCGCCGCATCGGCCGCATCCGAGGCCTGCCGCCGCCGGGACGCCCTCCGCAGCCGGATCGCGTCTGGCGAGCGCGGGGCCAGCGCGGGCTGAGCGCCGCCGGCGGCGTCTTGGAGTTCCGTCGCCTGTTCGTCGTTCTCGGCTGGCGCGCCGGACACCGCGCCGATCCGGGACAGCAAAGATCGCACCGGAGTGCCAGCCAGCAGCAGCAACCCGTATAACGCGACCAGGGCCAGCACTGGGCCTGATACCGACTCGGTAAGCCCCGCGGTCAGCGGCGTGCCCGCAGCGTAGCCCAGCGCGCCGCCCGCGCCACGCCAACCGGATAGATCAGCCGGAAGGCCGGCCACTACGTGCGCCAGCCCCAAACCACCGAAGGTGAACAGCAGCGCGCCGAACACCACCCTCGGGCTCGTCTGCGCGGCGGGTGGGGTGCATATGAGGTATCCCCCGAGCCCGAACATCAGCGCCGGCAGCACGAGAGCACCAACGCCGACCACCGATATCAGACCGATTCGCACCGCGTGCCCGACCGGACCACCCGCGTCCAACCAGACACCGGCGGCGGCAATGACCGCGAACCCGATCAGCACCAGCGCGACGCCGTCTCGCCGGTGCGCGGAATCGATCTCCGCCACCCTGCGCAGGCCCTTACCCAACCCGGCAAACAACTTGCAGATCAGGTAGATGACGTCCTTCGGCGGAGCGGCCGGCCGCGAAGGCCGGCGACCCAACGGACGCCGCACCGCGGAGCCGCGCGCGGGTCGCCGGCCCCGGGTAGTCGTAACCCGCCTGCCCGTGGTTGACCGTCCCGCCATGGTCGACACCGTATCCCGCTGGGGCGACAAAATCGCGGAGGCGGCCACGGGTGGCGCGTACGTGCCGACCCACCGCCTAGGTGGCCGCCGCGTCCAGCACCGGGCTGAACGCCAACTCCGCCGCGCCGATCAGCTTTGCGTCGCTACCGAGCACCGAACGCACCACGCGGGTGTCACCGAGCGCCCGACCGATCATGCTGCGCTCGCGCACCTCGACCGACACCGCATCGAGCACCGAGCATGGCAACGCGACCAGCAGGTCACCAAGCACCACCAGCTCGGGAGCGAACATATTGACCACGTTCACCAGCCCGATTGAGAGCCACCGGGTGAATCCAGCCAGCCGGGCCAGCGCGGCCGCTGGATCAGCGGCTAGCTCGCGCAACTCGGCAACCAACTCACCGCGCACGGTTCCCGGCGGCAGGTCGAGAGCACGCAACAGCGCGGCTTCGCAGACCTCGGTCTCCCAACAGCCTCGGTAACCGCAGTGGCACTCCCGGCCATCCGGGCGAACCACCATGTGCCCGAGCTCACCGAGATACCCGTAGGCGCCCCGTAAGGCCACCCCATCGGAAATCACCCCACCGCCCACGCCGACATCACCAACCACGAACACCACGTTTGACGCCCCGCGCGCCACCCCCCGGGTGTGTTCGGCGAGGGCGCCCAGCTCAGCGTCGTTAGCCACCGCGACCGGCATCCGCAGCCCAGCGGTCAACTGCTCACCCAACGGCACGTCAGCCCAGCTCAAATACGGCGCCTGCCGAACGAGCCCATCCGCGTTGCGCACCACGCCGGGCACCGCCACCCCGGCAGCCCTGACCGGGGCGCCCAGCTCGTCGATGAGTAGCCGCGCCGACTCGATCACCTTGGTCAGCACCTCGAGGGGCTGGCGGGAGCGCTCATTCAACCGCCAGCTCAGTCGCTCGAGGATCTCCCCACCGAGCCCGATCAGCGCGGTCGACACCCGGTCTACCCGGATGTCGACCGCCAGCACAACCGCCGCGTGCGGTCGGGGCAGCACCAGCAACGACGGCCGGCCCGCTCCACTGCGCTGGGCTGGCAACCGTTCGCTGACCAGGCCGGACAGGGTGAGTTCCTCCACCACCGACTTGATCGTGCTGCGGTTGAGCCCTAGCTCCGTGACTAGCATCGCGCGAGTACACGGGCCGTCCCTGTGCAGCCGGCGCAGCACAGCCGCCCGGTTGTGTCGGCGGGCGTCATCTGGGCGTGCCCCCCCCATGACCGTGCCACTCACCGACATCGGCCAGCCGCGCGCCCGGGTCTCACCGCACGTACCCACCCAAGTGGGTCCTCCGCCGGGACAGCGCATCCACGCTGGCCGCCAGCAAGAGCACCCCCCCAGTGATCACGAATACCACCGCGGCCGGCTGGTGCAGCAGACCGAGCCCGTTGTTCACCATCGCCAGCACCGCGCCACCGATCACCGCGTTGCTGATCCGACCCTTGCCACCAAACAACGACGTACCCCCGATCACTGCCGCGCCCACCGCGTAGAGCACTGTGCTCGCCCCCGCGCTCGGATCGACCGAGCCAACCTTGGACGAGTAAACGATCGCCCCGATGGCGGCCACCGACGAGCAGATCACGAAGACGCTGGCCCGGATCTTTGGCAGGTCGATCCCCGCGCGACGGGCGGCCTCAGCGTTGCCGCCGACAGCGTAGACGTGCCGGCCATAACTGGTGCGGTCCAACACGTAAGTCCCGACAACCAGCAACACAAGCACAATCGGCACCACGTAGGGCACTCCCATGATCTCGATCAGCGAGCTCCGCGATCGGTTGCGCGTCAACAGATAGGTGCCAACGGCGGCCAATAGTACGGTCGCCGTGACCTTGACCACCACCAGCGGCGTAGGCAGAGTGACCAGCCCCAATCGGAGCTGGCGGAAGTGCCGTGCCAACACCACCACCGCGTAACCACCGGCAGCGACCACAAACAGCACCCAGCTACCCAGCACAGACAGGTTTCCATTGGCCACGGCGAACAGGATCTCGTTGCGCAAGCCGAGCGTGCCGCCCTCTCCGATCAACTGCAGAGTGACGCCTTGCCAGGCCAGGAACAGCGCAAGGGTGACCACGAACGACGGAATCCCGATCCGGGAGACCAGGAAGCCGGTGAGTAGCCCGATCGAGGTGCCCACACACACCGCCAGCAGCATTTCCGCCCAAGGATTCGGCCCGACCCCAGCCAGCGCCAGGACCAACGCGAGTACCGGCGGACCGGTCGCCGCCCACAGCCGCAACTGGGCGGCCGCCGCGACCGCGAATACCAGCATTGCACAAAACAACACAAACACCGGCATGCCCATACCACCGAGCAGGTTTCCGTTGGAAACCAGGTGCAGCGCGAGGATCGCAGCGGTCACACCCGACGCGGTGCCGGCTGAGAGATCGATCTCACCGAGCAGCAGCACGAACACCAAGCCCATG
>Ga0213881_10001527_pt1 | contig 10864 bp, 9 predicted proteins | sample BarmaccoBMER_R08_FD_160104 | JGI IMG/M metagenome (GOLD analysis project Ga0213881, IMG submission 160104) | Barbacenia macrantha exposed rock microbial communities from rupestrian grasslands, the National Park of Serra do Cipo, Brazil - ER_R08 ... | reverse complement strand
TCCCACAGCGACAAGCTGTTCTGCAATTCGCCGTTCTTCTGGATTGGGGGGTTCGCGTTCGGCCTACTGGCCACGCTGGTCGCCGGTGCAACCCTGGTGTGCTCCAACGCCGCTGACGCAGGCGCCGTGCTCGATCTGGTCGAGGCCCAGAAGCCGAACGTCACCAACGGTTTCGCGGCCGGCATCGCGCACTTGGCTCGTCACCCCAGCTTTGCCCGACGTGACCTGTCGTCGCTGCGCCGGGGCAACCTTTACCCCATCATGGCTCCCGACGTCCGGCCCGCCGATCCCGAGTTGCGCCACAACATGCTGGGCATGACCGAGGCCGGCAGCGTGCTCCTGATCAGTGGGGACGAGGGTGACCAGCCGGAGAGCCGGCGCGGCTCGTTCGGCAAGCCGGCGCCTGGCTTCGAAACCCGGATCATCGACCCCGACACCGGTCGACCGGTCGAAACCGGCGAATTGTGCATCCGCGGCCCGTATGTGATGCAGCGGTACTACGGGCACAGCCGCGAGGAGTGCTTCGATGCGGACGGGTGGTTCCACACCGGCGATGTCGTCCGCACCGATTCCGACGGCTATTTTTACTTCATCGGCAGGCGCGGCTCGATGATCAAGACCGCCGGCGCCAATGTCTCTCCGGCGGAGGTGGAGAAGGCGATCGCCAAAGCCACCGGCGGCATCCTCGCCCATGTAATCGGCATTCCCGATGACGAACGCGGACAGGTGGTCGCGGCGGTGATCGTCCTCGATGACGACGCCGATTTCGACGAGGTGGCCCTTCGCCGCGAGCTCGAAGCCGAACTGTCCGCGTACAAGATCCCCCGGCGATTCGCAGTCGTACGGCACGACGAGGTCCCGTTGTTGTCGAGCGGCAAGGTCGACCGGTCCCAGCTCCGACCCATGTTCGATGCCTGACACCAACTCGATGCCTGACGCCACCGGCATGCCCGACACGATCCATCGACTCCTGCAGCACCGAGCAGCGCTGGACCCGCGCAAGCCGATGATGATCGATCCGGTCGACCGGATTAGTTATGCCGAACTCGACAGCACCACCCGGCTGCTGGCCGCCGGGTTCATCGACGCCGGTGTCGGCAAGGGAACGCGGGTGGGCTTGATCATGCCCAACGGGGTCGGCTGGGCCCGGACCGCGTTGGCGCTGATGCGGATCGGCGCCGTCCTGGTCCCGCTGAGCACGCTGTTGCCGGCTCGTGAACTCGTCGCCCACCTGCGTGTCGCGTCCGTTCAGGCCCTCGTGACGGTCGAGGAGTTTCGCGGCCACCGCTATCTCGATGAGTTGTGCGACGAGCTGTCCGCGCCGCAACTGAGCACCGGAACGCTGTGCTATCCCGCGCTTCCCGCGTTGCGGCGACTGTGGACGGCTGAGGAACTCGATCAGGTGCATGCCGACGATCGAGCAGCGGCGGTGGTCGATGCGCTGGCCGGATCGGTGACGCCCAGCGACACCTTGGTCGTCATGTTCACCTCCGGCAGCAGTGGCCCACCCAAGGGCGTCGTCCACTCCCACGGCAGCGCGATAGGTGCGGTGCGGTCGGGCCTGGCCGACCGCTGCGTAGACGCCGACAGCCGGCTTTATCTGCCGATGCCGTTCTTCTGGACGGGGGGGTTCGGCGGCGGACTGATGACGGCCCTCGTAGCCGGCGCGACCCTGGTGACCGAATCCGTTCACCGGCCGGAGGCGACGCTGCGCCTGCTGGAACGCGAACGCGTCACCTTGTTTCGGGGATGGTCCGACCAGGCGGAAGCCCTCGCGCGCGAGGCGACCGGAGCCGATCTGTCGGCGCTGCGGCCGGGTAGCCTGCCAGCCCTCCTGCCGCACAGCGCGAGGCCGAGACCGGGCGCACGGGCCAACCTGTTCGGTATGACGGAAACGTTCGGCCCCTACTGCGGCTACCGCGCCGACACCGACATGCCGCGGTCGGCATGGGGCAGCTGCGGTAAACCGTTCGAAGGCACCGAGGTTCGCATCGTCGATCCTTCAACGGCAGAGCCGGTGGCTGCCGGTGCGGTGGGAGATATTCAGCTGCGTGGACCCCACGCCCTGCGCGGCATATGCCGGCGCAGCCGGGAGCAAATCTTCACCGTCGACGGCTTCTACCCGACCGGCGACCTCGGTCATCTTGACGGCGACGGGTTTTTGTACTACCACGGCCGATCCGACGACATGTTCAAGGTCCGCGGCGCCACCGTCTACCCGAGCGAGGTGCAACAGGCCCTCCAGACGATCGGCGGTGTTACGAAGGCCTTCGTCACGAACATCGCCGATGCCCACGGCGACCACGTCGCCGCCGCGGTGCTGTGCGACACCGCCACCGTCACGGTTGACATGTTGAGAACCGCGGCGCGCAGCGTGCTCAGTTCGTTCAAAGTTCCCACGGTGTGGCTGCTCCTCGACGCCGACGACACCCTGCCGCGGCTGCCGACGGGCAAGGTAGACGCCCGCCGCCTGCGCGAGATGTTGACTCAGGTCAGCGAGTAGCGGATGGGCAGGTGCTTGAGCCCGCCGACGAATGTCGTCGCGACGTATGCTGGCGCCCCGGTGAGTTCGACCGATCTCAATCGTGGCAGTAACGCGCGCAAGAAGCTGTTGACCTCCAGCCGGGCCAGCGCGGCGCCGAGGCAGAAGTGCACGCCGTAGCCGAAGGCGACGTGCCGGTTAGGGTCACGACCCACATCGAAGCGGAACGGCTCGTCGAAGACGTCCTCGTCGCGGTTGCCGGAAACGTACGACAACAGCACGGATTCGCCGGCGGCGATCGGCACGCCCCGCACCGTCGTGTCCTGCGCGGCCGTGCGCATGAATGCTTTGACCGGGGTGACCCAGCGAATCATTTCCTCCGTCGCCAATGCCATCAGGGCTGGCTTGGCACGCAGAAGCTCGCGTTGATCTGGGTGTTCGATCAGCGCCAGCAACCCACCGGAGATCGTCGCGCTGGTGGTGTCGTGTCCAGCGGTCGCCACGATCGCGTAGTAGGAAACGGTGTCCACATCGGACAGCGGTTCACCGTCGACTCGGGCGTTGGCGATCGCCGAGGCGAGATCGTCGGTGGGGTGTTCGCGGCGCGAGGCGGTGACTGCGTTGAAGTACTCGAACATGTCGAACAGGGCAGCCATCTGTTCCTGCCTGGTGGTTCCCCGTTTGAACTCGTCGTCGTCGCCACCGAACAGTTCTTGTGTCAGCCGCAGCATCCGGGGGAAGTCGGATTCCGGCAGGCCGAGCAGTGACAGGATCACGTAGAGCGGGTAGTTGACGGCCACCTCCTGGACGAAGTCGCACTCGCCGCCGGCCGCCACCATCTTGTCGACATAGAGCCCGGCCAGCTCGACGACCCTTCTCGACAGTGCCCGCATGGCCTTGGGCCGGAACCAGTCGGCGCCGATCGCACGGATGACTCGATGCTGCGGGTCGTCCATGTGGATCAGGGTGCGCACGCCCGCGGCGGCCTGCAGTTCGTCGCTTTCGGACGTCATCAGGACCGGGCGCGGCGCGTTGGTGAAAAGCGTGTTGCCGCGCTCGATTTCCATGATGTCGGCGTGCTTGGTAATCGCCCAGAAGGGGCGGTAACCCGGCACGTCGACCCAGCACACCGGCGCGTCGGCGCGTAGATGGGTCAGCGCGGCGTGCAGTCCCGCCTCGTCGGTGTAGGCGATCGGATCGGCGAACACCTTCGCCGCCTCGTCCATGATCCGCGTGCTCATCGGCAACTCCTCGGCTGCGGGGCGGTCCGAATGTAGCTACTGTAGCCGATACAGTACGTCCACCAGCACCGGTCCGGAAACAGCGTTCGTCAGCGACGCCGACGTCGGCCTGCCGCGTCGTCGACCACACCGTGCTGGCTGAGGTGATCGATCAACGGCGCCACGCCGGCCATGAAGTGCTCCGACATCGCGCTGCGTGCGCGTCGTGCGTCGCGCTGCGCGAGTGCGGCGAGGACCCGTCGGTGGTCTTTGACCGACTGGGCCGGCCATCCTGCGACGGTCGGGAAGACGGATTCCGGCGCGTAGCGGGTGATCTGCGACATCATCTGGGACAACTTCGGCGAATCGGCTGCGACGTTGATCGCGCGGTGGAACTCGTGGTTGAGGCGCACCGCGCCATCGTGGTCGTCGCGGCCGTACGCGTCCTCGAGCGCGGCCTGGATCGCCGTCAGCTTCCTCAGCTGCTCCTCGGTGATTCTGGTCGCCGCCCGGGCGGCCAGTTCGCCGCCGATATGGGCCTGCACATCCGATACGTCGGCGATGTCGCGCCCGGTGACCGGCAACACCATGAAGCCTCGCCGGGGTTGCTGCACCAACAGGCCCTCCGCGCGCAGCTGCAGCAGCGCCTCCCGGACCGGCGTGACGCTGATGCCCAACTCGGCCGCCACCTGTTCCAGCCTGACGTATTCGCCGGCGCCGTAGGTGCCCTCGAATATCCGCTGCCGAACGTAGCGCGCCACATCGTCGGAAAGCTGCGGCCGCGCCGCGAAATCCGCAACCTCCATCAGATCTGGTACTCGGCCAGCAGTCGCTTGCTGATGATCTGCTTCTGAATCTCGCTGGTTCCTTCGCCGATCAGCAGGAACGGTGCGTCGCGCATCAGCCGCTCGATCTCGTACTCCTTGGAGTAGCCGTAGCCGCCGTGGATCCGGAAGCTCTGCTGGGTCACTTCGCTGCAGAACTCGCTCGCCAGATACTTGGCCATGCCGGCCAGGTCGTTGCGTTCCCCTGAGTCCTTCAGGCGCGCAGCATTCACCATCATCAGGTGCGCCGCCTCGACCTTCGTGGCCATCTCGGCCAACGAAAACGCGATGGCCTGATGCTCGGCGATCGGCTTGCCGAATGTGCTGCGCTGCTGCGCGTATCGGACGGCGAGTTCGAAAGCGCGGATGCCCACGCCGCAGGCACGCGCCGACACGTTCACCCGTCCGACTTCGATGCCGTCCATCATCTGGAAGAATCCCTGTCCGGGCTTGCCGCCGAGCACGTCGTCGGCGCCGGCCCGATAGCCGTCGAAGATGAGCTCGGTGGTGTCGATGCCCTTGTAGCCGAGTTTGTCGATCTTGCCGGGAATGAGCAGACCGGGCGCGACTTCACCGAAACCGGTGGGCTTTTCGACGAGGAACGCGGTGAGGTTCCGATGCGGCTTGTCGGCTCCTTCGTCGGTTCGCACCAACACGGCGATCAGGGTTGAACTGCCGCCGTTTGTCAACCACATCTTCTGCCCGTCGATGGTGTAGTTGCCGTCGGGATTGCGCCTGGCCCGGGTGCGTATCGCCGCGACGTCAGAACCCAGCTCCGGTTCGGACATCGAAAACGCGCCGCGGGCCTCGCCGGTCGCCATGCGCGGCAGGAAATGCTCTTTCTGCCGGTCGGTTCCGTGCTGGCGCAGCATGTAGGCCACGATGAAATGGGTGTTGATCACGCCCGAGATGCTCATCCAGCCGCGCGCGAGTTCCTCCACGCACAATGCGTAGGTCAGCAACGACTCACCGAGTCCCCCGTACTGCTCGGGTATCATCAGGCCGAATAGACCCATCTCGCGCATCCGGTCGACGATGTCCTGCGGATAGGTGTCGGTGCGTTCCAATTCCGGCGCGTTGGGAATGACTTCCTTGTCGACGAATTGGCGTACGGTCGACACGATTTCGCTCTGAAACTCGCTGAGGCCGAGGGTCTGGGCCAGTCTGGTCATCGCTGATCTCCCTATCCGCGATCCGGCCCGATCGTGCCCGAGGACACCAGGCCGGTGATGTCGTCGCGGCTCAAACCCAGCCGCCCGGCGAGCAGGTCGGCAGTGTCCTGGCCCAGCCCGGGGGCGGGCCCGCTGGCCGGATGCACACCGTCGAGCTCGGCCGGTAGCCCCGGGGCGAAGTATTCACCGACATCGGGCTGGCTGAGCCGACAGAACAGCGGATTCTTGGTGACGCGCTCGTCGTCGGCGACTTCCCCGAACGTGCGGTAGCGCTCGAACAGGACCGTCGTGCCCGACAGCGCATCGGTGATCTCGTCGGCGGTGTGATCGCCGAACCAGGTGGCGAACAGGCCGCTCAACACCTCGCGGTGGCGGTAGCGCTCGCCTTCCTCGGTGAAGTCGACGCCGAGCGCCTCGGCCAGCGCGGATACCGCCGGCCCAGTGCCCGACACCTCGACCAGGTCGCGAAAATGGCGCCGCGTCAACGTGACCACCATGAAGCGGGCGCCGTCGCTGCTGGCGAAATCCTGGCCGTACTGGCCGTAGATGGCGTTTCCGAGGCGTGGCCGTTCGGTGCCGTTCACCTGCGGCTCGGTCAGCAACCCCAGGTTGCCCGCGGTCGCCAGCGCCACGTCCTCCAACGACAGACTGACCCGTGCGCCGTGCCCGCACCGATCGCGGCGGCGCACCGCGGCGGTCACGGCGAGCGCGGCATACAGGCCGCAGCACACATCCCATGCCGGAAGCACATGGTTCACCGGGCCGGCGTGCTCGACCGGGCCGGTGACGAGCGGGAAGCCGGTCGCGGCGTTGACGGTGTAATCCACCCCGGTGGACCCGTCGCCACGGCCGACCAGCTGGACGTGAATGACATCCGGGCGCATCGTGGCTAGCTGGTCGTACGCCAACCAGGACAGACCGGCGGCGTTGGTCACGACGATGCCGTCGCCCTCCACGATGAGCCGCTGCACCAGCCGCTGCCCGTTGGCTGAGCGTAGATCCACTGTGGCCGAGCGCTTTCCCTTGTTCAACCCGGTCCAGTAGATCGAGGCGCCGCTCGCGGCCAGCGGCCACCGGCGGAAGTCGGACGCGCCGCCGATCGGGTCGACACGGATCACCTCGGCTCCGAGTTGAGCCAGGGTCATGCCGCACAGCGGGGCCGCGACGAAGCTGGAAACCTCCACGACGGTGGTGCCGGCCAGCGGCAATCCGGCCGTCTGGCCCCCGGCGGTCAAGGCGCAACCCGTTCGAAGACCGCGGCAAGGCCTTGCCCGCCGCCGATGCACATCGTTTCCAGGCCGTAGCGTGCCTCCCGCCGCGCCAGCTCGCGCGCCAGCGTGGCCAGCATCCGTCCGCCGGTGGCGCCGACCGGATGTCCCAGCGAGATTCCCGACCCGTGGATGTTGGTGCGTTCGCGATCGGCTGCACCGAATCGCCACTCCCGCATGACCGCAAGCGCCTGCGCGGCGAAGGCTTCGTTGAGTTCGATCACGTCGATGTCGCTCAGCCGCAGGCCCGCTTTGGCGAGCGCGGCCTGGGTCGCGGGCACCGGACCGATGCCCATCACACCGGGCGGCACGCCGGCCAGCCCCCACGAAACCAGCCGCACCAACGGTGTGAGCCCCAGCTCGGCGGCCTTCTGCGGTGTCGTGACGACGCACATAGACGCGGCATCGTTCTGCCCGCTGGCATTTCCGGCCGTGACCGTCGCCTCCGGATCCTCGTTGAGCAGAATGGGTTTGAGCCTGCCGAGTGATTCCAGCGAGGTGTCCGCGCGCGGGTGCTCGTCGGCCTCGATGACCTCCTCGCCGTGACGGCTCGCAACCGCGACCCCGATGATCTCCTCGGCGAGGATACCGTCCTTTTGTGCGGCGACTGCCCGCTGGTGTGACACGACGGCAAGTTCGTCCTGCTCCGCGCGAGAGATGCCGTACTGCCGCCGCAGGTTCTCGGCGGTCTGCAGCATCCCGCCCGCAACGGGGTGATGTCGGCCGCCGGCGGTCGTCCGGCCCCGCGCCAGCCCGTCGTGGACCTTGATGCCGCCGCGGGCGCCCCCCCATCGCATGTCGGTGGAGTAGAAGGGCACGTTGCTCATGCTCTCGGCGCCGCCGGCAACGACAATGTCGTTGTCGCCGTTGCCAACCTGCAGGGCAGCCTGGATCAGCGCCTGCAGACCTGATCCGCACCGGCGGTCGACCTGCATGCCCCCAACGGTCACCGGCAGACCGGCGTCCAGTGCGACCACCCGCCCGATCGCCGGTGCCTCGCTGGACGGATAGCAGTGCCCGAGGATGACGTCCCCCACCGACTCTGGCGCAATCGCGGTTCGGTCCAACAGCCCGCGTAGAGCCGCCACCCCCAGGTCGACGGCGGTCAGTGACCGCAGCATTCCGCCGTACCGGCCGATGGGCGTGCGGACGGGTTCACAGATGACGGCGTCGCGCATGGTCTTCCTCGTCGTGGTTCGTGCTGCTCAGCTGGCCGGTCACATGAACCGTCCGCCGGTGACCTCCAGAACGGTGCCGGTCATGTAGGAGGATAGGCCGCTGGCCAGGAACAGGGCCACGTTGGCGACCTCGAAGGGCTCTCCCGCCCGGCCCATCGGAACCTCGGCGACCTTCTGCTCCCAGATGTGTTGCGGCATGGCCTCGGTCATCGCAGACCGGATCAGTCCGGGCGCGATCGCGTTGACCCGCACGCCGAGATGAGCGAGTTCCTTGGCGGCGGCCTTGGTCATGCCGACGATGCCGGCCTTGGCCGCCGAGTAGTTCGTCTGCCCCGCCAGGCCGATCTTCCCGGACAGCGACGACATGTTCACGATCGCGCCGCGCTTGTTCTCGCGCATGATCGCCGCCGCGGTGCGGGTGCCGTTCCAGGTGCCCTTCAAATGCACGGCGATGACCTGGTCGAACTGCTCCTCGGTCATCTTGCGCATCGTGGCGTCGCGGGTGATGCCGGCGTTGTTGACCATGATGTCCAGGCCGCCGAATCGCTCGACGGCGCCGGCAACCAGGGCCTTTAGCTCATCTGCCCGGGTGACGTCGCACCGCACGGCGGCCGCGATACCCGTAGCTGCGAAGCCGTCTTCCAGCCGCTTCACCGCCGCCTCCGTGGCTTCCAGGTCCAGGTCACCCAGCACGACGTGGGCGCCTTCGGCCACGAAACGCTCGGCGATGGCAAAACCCAGTCCCTGCGCCCCGCCGGTCACCACCGCCGTTTGACCGCTCAGCATCGACACCGTCAACCGTCCTCCTGTCCCGCCGCCTCGCCGGTCGGCGGGCCCCGACACGTAATCACACATTGTATTTCATATATGATCCTGCGGTTGACCGGCCCCCGCGTTGCCCGGGAAGGAGCGTCGATCCATGCCGCCACACAGCGTTGTCAGCGACCAGGATTTTCGGGACATCCTGGCGCAGACCCGTCAGTTCGTCCGCACCGCCGTGGTCCCCCGCGAGCAGCAGATCCTGGCCGAAGACAAGGTTCCCGACGACCTGCGCGACCAGGCCAAGAAGATGGGCTTGTTCGGATACGCCATCCCTCAGGAGTGGGGCGGCCTCGGGCTGAATCTCGCACAGGACGTCGAGCTGGCCATGGAATTGGGCTATACATCGCTGGCGCTACGGTCGATGTTCGGCACCAACAACGGCATTGCGGGCCAGGTGCTGGTTGGCTTCGGCACCGACGAGCAGAAAGCCCGCTGGCTGGCGCCGATGGCCTCCGGCGAGGTTGTCGCCTCCTTCGCGTTGACCGAACCCGGCGCCGGATCCAACCCGTCGGGGCTGCGCACTAGGGCGATTCGCGATGGCTCAACACAAACTTCGGACTGGGTGATCTCCGGACAGAAGCGCTTCATCACCAACGCGCCGGTCGCCGACCTGTTCGTGGTCTTCGCGCGCACCCGCCCGGCCGACGACAGGGGCGCCGGCATCGCGGTCTTCCTGGTGCCCGCCGACACGCCCGGCGTCGAGGTGGGCGCCAAAGACGCGAAGATGGGCCAGGAGGGTGCCTGGACGGCCGATGTGAACCTCACCGACGTCCGCGTGCCCGGCGGTGCCCTGGTTGGCGGCAGTGCGGACATCGGTTACCGTGCGGCCCTGATCTCGTTGGCCCGGGGCAGGGTGCACATCGCCGCGCTGGCCGTGGGAACGGCTCAGCGGGCGCTCGACGAATCGGTCGCCTACGCCGCGACCGCGACGCAGGGCGGCACTCCGATCGGAAATTTTCAATTGGTGCAGGCGATGATCGCCGACCAGCAGACCGGTGTGTTGGCCGGTCGCGCCCTTGTTCGTGATGCCGCCCGCAAGTGGGTTACCAACGAAGACCAGCGAATCGCCCCGTCTGCGGCGAAGCTTTTCTGCACCGAGATGGCGGGCGCGGTGGCCGACCTGGCGGTACAGATTCACGGCGGCAGTGGCTACCTGCACGGAGTGCCGGTGGAACGGATCTACCGCGATGTCCGGCTACTGCGGCTCTACGAGGGCACCAGCGAAATTCAGCGCCTGATCATCGGCGGCGGGCTCGTCAAGGAGGCGCAGCGCCGCTGATACCCTTACCGTGAGCATTACGATATGCCACGGCAGCGCAAGCGCAGGCGTGCAGCTGAGCGGCCGGCTCGAGGGCAAGGTTGCGTTCATCACCGGAGCGGCGCGCGGGCAGGGCCGGGCGCATGCCGTCCGGATGGCCAACGAGGGCGCTGACATCATCGCCGTCGATCTGGCCGGAAAGCTGCCGCCGTGCGTTCCGTATCGGTCTGCGACGCCGGACGACCTTGCCGACACAGTGCGGCTGGTGGAGGCCACCGGTCGGCGGGTCCTCGCGTCGATGTGGACACCCGGGACTTCGACGGACTCCGCCATACCGTCGGCGACGGCGTGACCGAGTTGGGGCGGCTGGACGTCATCGTCGCCAACGCCGGGATTTCCGCCACCCCAGACCTGGTATGAGATCACGGCCGAATCGTTTCGGGATGTCATGGAAATCAACGCGTCTGGCACCTGGAACACCGTGATGGCCGGGGCGTGGAGATCATCGAGGGGGGCCGCGGCGGGTCGATCATTTTCATTGGGTCTGCCGCCGGCGTCAAGATGCAACCGTTCATGGTGCACTACACGGCCAGCAAGCATGCGGTGACGGGGATGGCCCGCGCGTTCGCCGCCGAGCTCA
>Ga0213881_10001526_pt1 | contig 10865 bp, 10 predicted proteins | sample BarmaccoBMER_R08_FD_160104 | JGI IMG/M metagenome (GOLD analysis project Ga0213881, IMG submission 160104) | Barbacenia macrantha exposed rock microbial communities from rupestrian grasslands, the National Park of Serra do Cipo, Brazil - ER_R08 ... | reverse complement strand
TCTAGCGGCCTCGGCACGCACCGCCGGGGACACGCCGTGGGCAGAGAACACCACGGTCGCGCCGTCGGGTACAGCGTCCAACTCGTCGACGAACACCGCTCCGCGTGTTTCGAGATCAGCGATCACGTGAGTGTTGTGCACGATCTGCTTGCGCACATAGATCGGGGAGCCCCGCGCCTTGAGCAGTTGCTCGACAACCGCGATGGCGCGTTCCACCCCGGCGCAAAACGACCGTGGTGAGGCCAGCAGGACAGTGCGATCACCAGCGGGATAGATTGACATTTGATTGCCTCCGAGGGCTGGCTGCGGGTTCAGTGGTCGCGGTGGGTGGCCAGCCGGGCCAGCGCACCCAGCTCTGCGGCGGTTCGCGGTGCCGGGCTGGCGCAGTGCAGCTCCCGCATCGCCTGGGCGACCAGCTCGTCAGCCTGCGCCTGACTCCAGGCCCGCCCGCCCGCGGCGTCGATCAGTTCTGCGGCGTGGGCTGCGTCGGTCCCGGACAACGGCTGATCCCGGTGGTACAGCGCCACCAGCTCGCGCCCCGCCGGGGTGTGCGAGGTCAGGGCGGCAACGACGGGGAAGGACTTCTTGCGGCTGCACAGATCTGAATGCACCGGCTTGCCGGTGACAGCCGGGTCTCCCCAGATCCCCAGCAGATCGTCCACGTGCTGAAACGCCAACCCCAGGTGAATCCCGAAGCCGCGCAGGTACGCCACCTGCTCCGGGCTCCCACCGCCGAATACCGCACCCAGCGCGCACGCGCACCCAATCAGCGCGGCGGTCTTGCCTTCGGCCATCCGCACGCATTCGGCCAGCTCCACCTGGACGCGTTGCTCAAAAGACAGATCCGCATCTTGGCCGTCGAACAGGTCCTGGACCGCGGCGGCCAGCATCCGGATCGCGTCGGTCGCTGCGGGATGCCCGCTATCGGCGAGCACGTCTACAGCCAAGACCAGCAAGGCGTCCCCGGCCAGGATCGCCGGGTTCGCCCCGAACACACTCCACGCAGTACGGCGATGGCGGCGGGTGAGATCACGATCCATCACGTCGTCGTGCAGCAGCGAGTAATTGTGTACCAGTTCCACCGCCACCGCAGCGGGCACTGCCGCCGCTGCGGTACCGCCCGCGGCCTGCGCGCACAGCAGGGCCAGCGTCGGCCGGATCGCTTTGCCCCCGCTCACCCGCACCGGGTGGCCGTGTTCATCCCACCAGCCCAGGTGATAACCAGCGATGTGCAACAGGGACAAAGGCAAGGTGTTGACCGCTGTGCGCAGTGCGGGTTCAACCACACCGCGACTCCAGGCCAGCACCTCGCGGGCCGATCGCCCTACCGCCATCACGTCGGTGGTGGTCACGGTTATCCCACCCTCCTTAGCAGCCGATCTCGACGTTCTCCAGAACTCCCAGCGCATCGGGCACCAGAACAGCCACCCAGTAATATGTGCTCACCAGATAGGAAATGATCGCTTTGTCGTCGATGGCTCCCGGAAGGCCGGGAGCCGGCCGCAGCACCGGGACTTACGCCGAGGAGTTGGCCAGTCGTCCAGCGACAGTGCTCACGCCGTGTGCCCGCGCCGACAGGACCAGCGCGGACACCCCCGCGATGATGCTGAACAGTCCGAACACGGTTGCCAGCGATAGGGCGCCGATATCGGGTCGAAGTGCGAGCACCACGCCCAGCGCGATCGACACCAGACCGCCCAGAGCCCACATCGCCCGCTCGCCGGCTGTCTCATCCCGCCAGAAGGCGAGGATGACCTCCATGATGCCGGTGACAAACGCCCACGCTGCTATCCAGATGGTCAGCACCAGCGCCGTCAGCCCCGGCCACAGCAGGGCAACTAATCCGGCAGCGAACGAAAGCAGGGCGAGAAAAAGGTATCCCGCTACCGGGCCGGCACGGTCACTGCTAAACGCACGTGCCGCATCACTGCCCGCAGCCAAAAATGCATAGACAGCGAACAGGACAACAAAAGCGCCGACCGTGATATTCGGCCAAGCGACAGAGACGATCCCAACAGCCACCGCAAGCAGCCCCCGCCACAGCAGGGTAGAAGACACAGACGAGAACATAAGACACTCCCCTCCCAAAAATGAGGGCCAATAAATAATCCTGAGACGGTCATCGACAGTGATGACGCCACAGGCCTATCAGAGGCGACCACGGCCGGTGCCTCGCTGGTCATGGTCAACCCTCGCGCGGGCACCACGCGAACGTTCCGCGGGTAGACGCGTCGGCGAAGGCGCCATGCACAAGCACGATCGCCGGTTTGACGTCGGCCTGCTCTAACATGAGGCCTCCCTTCCGGTTTGATCTGTCAGTCGGTAACGGCACCAGAGTCACACACTGGACAGCGCGTCACCCCCGTCAAAACCACGGGTCCAGACCCTGGTCTGTCACTGGCTCAAGTCAGCTGCGGTTGAGCGATTAAGGCTTAGGCAGCAAGGCCGACGCGCCGAAGTCAGCAGGCCGACACCCAAGACCATCGACAGCCCAACGGCGACATAGATGTTGTGGCCGCGCTCGAAGCCAAGATAAGGGCCGCCGTCAAAGTCGTGGAGACCGGATTGGCTCTGGGGAAGGTGCCGGTCCAGCCCGCCGGTGCGGGGCTGCGAGTATGCCCAGGCGGACGACCAGAACCCCGGGCTTGGGACTGGTGAGCTCGCATATTCAACTGTAACCGGTTCTGGCGTGATCGCCTGAGGCGTAGCGACTCCAGGTGACGCCCGCTTGGGTGCTGATTTTGGCTGTGGTGACTGGGTGGTAGCCCAGCGCGTCGGCAACGACGGGTGCTGGCATTTCTACGACGTGCTGGCGGATGGCGGCGGTGCGACCGGCGCTGGTGGGAACGCCGAGCTTGTTGACCAGCTCGGTGAGGCTTCGGGGTGCATAGGCTGTTCGGCGCGGCGGCCGGGGAACAGCCAGCGGGAGTTGGGGTTGGTGGCAGTGTTCATGTTGTCGCGCTCATCGATCCAGGCAAGCAGAAGCCGCGCGAACGGAGTCGGCACCGGTGAGGGCGGTTCCCCGAGGCGCAGCAGGATCTGGTCGTCGTTGCGGAGGACGTCGTCGATGGTGAGCCGAACGATTTGGCTTAGCGGTTGGGCGTAGAGCAGCACGATGACCCCGGCGATCCGGGGCCGCAGTGGAAGCTCCTCGCTGTTGAGCAGATAACCGAGCAGGGCCATGCGCTCGCTGTGGGCCAGCGGAGCGTTGCGGGCGATCACGGGAGCCGGCAGCCGCAGGGGATGGGTAAGCTTGCTGGCCATGCTGCACAGCAGGAAGCCGCGCAGCCGGCGGCGATCATGCTCGGCATGTTGGGCGTGCCAGGTATCGATGTCGGCTTGGTCGCAGCTCCGTAAAGTGCGGCCCCGGTGGGCAAGCCAGCCGAGGAACGCGGTGGCTTGCTTGACCTGGTCACCGGCATAGTATCGGCTGGCCGGGGTGATCGGTTTGGTCGCGGCGCGGGATCGGAGTCGGGCTAGCACTTCCCACGTGGCGAAGCGCTGGATGAGCTTACGATGCTCGCGGTCGGAGATCATGTCGAGATGGGCGATGAGCGGGCCGGTTCCCCGCCGTCGGTGAACGGCTGGCCACCTTCTTCCAGCCGGCGCCGTCGCGTGATGACGAGGAGATGAACGCTGTCGCCTGGTCCTTTACTGGCAGACCAGGGTACCGGCCAGGGTGTTCACCGGGCGCGATAGGTGGGCCTCGGCTGCGACCGTGTATGCCATTAGGACGCAACGTGAGGCCGCGTTTCCACCCAGGGTCTTGATTCAGGTTGACGGTCCAGCGGGAGGTTATGTCATGAGTGGCCTCGGTGCGATCCCAACCGCGCCAGGGAAGCTTCCACTGCTGGGCCATGTGGTTCCGCTACTGCGGAGGCCTCTGCCGTTCCTGGCCTCGCTGCCGACATACGGAGATCTAGTCAAGGTCAGCCTTGGGCCGAGCAGACTAGTTATTATCTGCGACCCAGATCTCACTCATCATCTCCTCCAGGACGACCGGACATACGACAAAGGCGGTCCCCTCTACAAATGGCTCAGGGAGATAATGGGCAACGGGCTGATCCCTTGTCAGCATGATTCGCATCGTCGGCAGAGGAGGCTCATCCAGCCTGCCTTTCGCAAAGCCTGCTTCCCAGGTTACGCAGATGCTATGGCCGCTGAGGCCTATGCGGCGACTGGTTCCTGGCGTAGCGGCATCGCCGTTGACTTGATCCCTGAAATACTGGCAGTCACGTCTAAGGTCTTCAACGCTGCCCTCTTCTCCAGCACACTACCTGGCGAAGTCTGCACGCAGCTCGTAGAGGATAACTTGACGATCGTTGGCGGCTTCGCCCGGCGCATGCTCATGCCGCCGCCCCTCAGCCGGCTGCCCACTAGAAGCAACCGCTCCTACGAGAAGGCGCTATCCCGCCTACGGCACAACCTCAGCGTGATCGTCGCCAAGCGACGCGCCGAGAGTGCTGATCAGGGCGACCTGTTGTCGGCCCTGCTGACCGCATGCGGCACCGACTCCGACACGGACGGACTGGCCGACAGCGAACTAGTTGACGAACTGGTCACCTTTTTCCTCGCCGGGACCGAGACCACCACCGCTGCTCTGGCGTGGTCATTGCACCTGCTCAGCCAGCATCCAGACATCGAGCAACGGCTGTATGCGGAGGTGGACGCAGTCCTCGGCGGAACTCCAGCCACCTACGCGGATATCCCCAAGCTGGAGCTGACCTGTCGAATCATCACTGAGACGCTCCGCCTCTACCCACCGGCCTGGTTCAGCACCCGCACGGTCACTACCAATGCCAGCCTGGGAGGCCACACCGTTCCGGCTGGCACCTCCATAGCCTTCAGCCCCTTTGTGATCCACCATCGCAGCGACCTCTACGACCACCCCGAGACCTTCGACCCCGACCGCTGGTCATCAAGCAGCTCCGCGGCAACGCGCAAAGCGCACATCCCGTTCGGCGGAGGCGCTCGTAAATGCATCGGTGATACCTTCGCCATGATCGAGTCATCTCTCGTCCTCGCGACCATCGCCGCCCGATGGCGCCTGGAACCTGTGCCTGGCCGAAGAGTCCGCCATCACCTAGGCGCAGTGCTGCGGCCTCGCGAACTTGTGATGCGCCCGGTCTTGCGGAGGATGAATCCCGAATGATTTCTGACGCACTGAGGGAGAGCTCCCACGAGCCGTTGGTCACGGACGTTCTCAACTCTGGCTACCACATCCCGGTTCTGACACTCCTTGATGGCTATCACGCGCCTTCGTTTGACGAGGCGCAGATACAACGCGACGCGAGAGTCATCATCGAAGAGCTACATCGCGAAGGAATTATGTGTCCGGCGTCACTGGCCGGGGACGTCGGATTGATGAGAAGTATCATGGTACCGACCAGCGGGCAGGAACTCGGATTGGCCTTGAGCCGCATCTGGACCTATGCGGTGCTCTTTGACGACGTCTTTGCTTTGCAGGCCGATCTGCCTTTCGAGATCCTTGGGGGTCAACTGGCGGGAGGCGCCAGGATATCACCGTACACGAAAAGCATCGACTACATGTTCGGCAAGATATCAAGCTACTGCGACCCTGAATTCCTCGGCTTCTACAAAGCATACTTGTTCAATTGGCTGCAAGGGGTGATACTTGAATCAACATTCAGCCCGGACGGCACAGACTCTGCGGACACCGACTACATACGAGAACGGTCCGGGGCCTGCGAGTTCTGGTACCTTACCCTTCAGTTCTCTCGGCCATTCCTGCGTTTTCGGCAGTCCATGCCCATGTGGGCATCAACGATGAGGCTGATGGTCCACTTCCTCAACGACATCAATGATGTCCTTTCGTTCTGCAAGGAGGCCGTCAATGGAGCGGACTTCACCGCAAGCAGCATCTACCGAATGGCAGTGCGTCACGACATTCCCTACAGGGATGCCTATCGTTACATCGCTCACAGGGGGATTACCTGCTACGCGCAGATCCTCCAGCTAGCGGACACGAGCCAGCGAGCTTGCCTGGAACGCTACATGAAAGGCTTCATATACTGGCATCTGAATTCAGACCGGTACATGTGGCGGCAACTACTAGTGGACTGCGAGCGCGATCAGGCCCGAGCCGGGGGCGGTGGTCCGACCCATAGCAGCTGGGTCGAAGCCAGGAACTAGTGGTGCACGGCGAGCCGGGCGCGGGCAAGACAGCGCTGGCGCATTACCTGCCCGGCGGGCGACAAACCAAGATACCGGCGCCATTAGGACACAACGTAAAGCCGCGTTCCCACACAGCAGAAGGCTGGCGGTTTGTGCTGCCTTTACTCGAAAGCGGTCGAGGAGGTGTCCGCCCACCGGTTTGCTCCCTTTCCTGCCGACTGCTCGATACCCGTCCCGAGCATGTCCGGCTGGAGTTCTGCGGGACGGGTGTGGCGGGACAGCGTCCGCGTGGTCGCTGAGCTGCCCAGAGTGCTCGTCGGCGCGTGGTGGGGACGGGGTAACGACGCTGTCCCCACCCCGTCCCAACCCGGCTGGCAGGCCCCCCATCAACGGCGCACGGCGGTGCGGGACGGGACACCTGATGCTCCGCACTGCTGTCGTCATCCAATAATTACTGTGCGTAGTTGAGTGCCTCGGGGGAGGGAGGCGGTTTCCCGAGGGGTCCGTGCCGGGATCGCGGGTGATGTGAGTGTGGCCGGATGCGCGTGCGGGGTCCCTGCGCGGCCATGTTCACTGTTCAAGCCGGGGAGGCAGGGGGAGCGACCGGGCAGGGAGAACTCCCTTGCCTCCCTGACTAAGGGGGTCCAGTAGGAGCGGAACAGGAAACCCCGGTTAGTGTCACATCTGTTGACAGTCGGGGTTTCTGCAGGTCAGTAGCTTGAGGTTACGTCCGTATGCTTGCCAGCCTTGAGCCCGGTGTCCGGCGAGCAACGATGACTATGACTCGTGTGTGGGGGTCGGACAAGGTAAGCGAAAAGCCGGCAATGAGTTGATCTTGTGGTGGGCCACGATAAGCCCAAAAGCTGCCATGGGTTGAGCGTGTCGCGGGTTTCCGCTGTTCAACGGTCGGGTGACCTGTCTGGTCTGTTGATCGCTGAGTTGTTCAGTCGTTCCGAGTAGATCCGGTGCGCCTTGCGGTCCGCTGAGGAAGCGCCTTTGGCGTTGAGTGGTGCTGCGGCGTGCAGCATCGCGTGGTGGGTCTCGGGGGTGGCGGTGATGTGCAGGCTGTAGCCCTGACCGCGTCGGATGGTGCGGCCTTGCCGCAGGGCGTGCCGCTGTGCTTCGTCCAGGTCGTCGCGGCCGTGGAGGTAGCGCGCGATCTTGCCCGGCATTTCCACGATCACTGTCTTGGGTTCGGTGGTGGCCGTCGGTTTCTCCGGCTGGTTGGGCAGCAGGTCGGCTACAGCGGTGCGGATCGCGCCGCGGCTCACGCCGTGCTCGCGGGCTAGGGCCGCGATGCTGGTGCCGGTGCGGTATGCCTGGCGCACGTCGTCGAGGACGCCCAGGCGCGCGATTTGGGGGCGGCGCCCGGATGTGGTGCCCTTGGCCCACGCGGCGGCCAGTCCTTCGCGGGTGAGTTCGTTCTGGAGGTCGCGCTGGAACTGGCCGACGGAGATCAGGACGTTGACGAGCATGGTGGTGGTCGCGTCGGTGGCGGCCAGGTCGGTGATGCCGGACAGGGCGCCGGAGAGCACGTGCAGCTTCACATCGTGGTCTTGGCACCACGTGCGGACGGCGAGGATGTCGGCGAGGTCGCGGCAGAGCCGGTAGAGCTCGGAGACGGTGAGCGTGTCGCCCGGCCGGGCGTAGGTCGCCAGTTCCTGGAAGCCGGCGCGGCGCAGCGCGGGGATCTTCGAGGAGGTGGCCGGGTCGCTGAAGAACCGCACGCCCTCGGTGCTGGGGCTCAGTCCCGCTTCGGTGAGCACGTGGGTCTGGCGCTGCGTGCTCTGGTCGTCGGTGGAGACCCGGGTGTACACCAGGTTCGCCATGACCGTGGTGTCCTTTTCCACCGTTCATTCCTGACACCCACGAATCTAAATGTCATCAAACCCTGCCGTCAATCCGGATCGGCTCCCCATGGATCAGCGTGGCCGTTTTCCCAGCGAGATCCCTGGTCCGTTGCCAGGCCCGACGCCCTGTCATCAAAAGGTCATTTGACGACAGAAATGGACGAAGATCGGCCCCGCCGACGACGAGTGACCCCACCGCCCCTGGGGGGCGCGGCTGGACGCCCGCGCCCCCCAGGGGCGCCGTGGTGAGCCTCGCCCTGCCAGAATCCGCCACGATCGGGTGGCCCTGGCCGCGGGTTCACCGGTGCTCATCGTGCGCAGGGGTGGAGGTGGCCGCGTGCCGGTCCGTTTCCTCACCGAAGATCAACGAGCGAGACAACATGAACACCGCCACCAACCCCAACTCCCGCTGGCTGTTCCCCGGCCGCCGCGCAGGACAACCCATGCACCCCGAAAGCCTCGCCGGGCACCTCCGCAAACTCGGCGTCCCCACCAGCAGCGCCCGCACAGCCGCGATCCGCCAGCACATCCGGGACATGCCAGCACCCGTCGTCGCCGACGCCCTGAGCTACCACCCCGTCACCACAGCCAAGATCGCCACCCAGATTGGGGTCACCTGGAGCCGTTACACACCCGGTGACCACACACGAACTGGCGACAGTTGAATACGCGAGCCCACCAGTCGGGGAGGCCAACTACGCCACTTACCGCCGGAGATCACAACTGGCTGACGTCGTGGTGAAGTACACCCCAACCCAACAGAGAGATCATCGGAACGCTCGCCGCCTGCCTCCCCCAAAAAGTTCCGCTCTCGTGATAGAAGTGCGCGGCGTCGATCCGCTCGAGCAGCCTTTAACGCAGTTCCTCCGAGAAGCGCAGGGGCGATTACGGAAAATACTGCTGAACCACCGTCAAGATTGCTTTGACAAACGCATCCCCTGGCGCTCGCCTCTAAATGCGTAGATAACGGATAGCGCGACCGCAATGAAGTTCGGTGTGAGTGCTCCAACCACGTTGAGCCGGGCCGGTTGCGTGTGTGCGGGATCCATATCCATTCCCGGGATTGTGCTGTATGAGTTGACCTCATCAGGGCGCACTCCGCTCATTGCGTCGTGCATAAATTTTGCGTCGGTGAAACCGCGCCACAGCACGAGGCAGACGGTTGACATGAGGAGCAGACCAACGACGAACGCCACAGCAGCGGACAGACGACCGGGGCTTCGACGCCGCATCGACGAGATGGCGAGGCCCGTGAGCGCCCCGGTCGCAACGCCCCACGCGAGCACAAACCACATCGCGTAAAGGACTTTGAACGCCGATGTGTGGCCGTTAGCCATCTCCATGATCGGTTGACGCCACACCAGCAGGTTGATGAGCGCGGCACACACCCCAAGTGCGACGCTGACGCGCAAGATGGCAGCCGACACGACCACAATCAGCGCAAGAACGGAATCTTGTCGAGCACGCTCACACCCCTCTTGGTGTTGAGCAGCCACGACCCGACGAGCCCTCCAATGATGGAAACTATGTAGCCCTTGGTCAAGAACAGCGCCGGATTCTCGTGCGAACCCCAATAGTCCACCCCAGGCCGACTGTCGACGAAGAAGCAGACCGTATTGCATACGGCGAGGACGGTGGCTCCCGCGATCGCCGTGATGATCAGTGCAGCCCGGCTACCCTGCTTGAAACCCGACGCGGCCAGGTATGCGATAGCCCCTGTCGCCGCGCCCATGCCGATGCCGCACAGGATTTGCGTCCATATCAAGCGACCGATCAACGAGGGATGAAGCTGAGGGAACATGATCATCCCGAAGAACAAGAATGTCGTCTCACTGAGCCAGCCCAAGACGATGAACAACTTGATCGTCCGTGCGGCCCGCCGTTCTTCGGGTGACTCGACGTGAAGATCATTCGCACCAGCAACTGCCGTTGTCATTACCGGCTCCTCCCGTTGGCGCCGTGATTCAAATCACAGTACTAGCCGTAGCCACGGGTAGGAACCGAATACGCCTGAAAGGGGGCCGCGGTCGGCCGTAGCCGCTGGTCGGAGGCGTGTCTTGGCGCTGGGACTCAGTGTCGGGTGTCGCGGCGCCGACGGGCGGCGCGAATCTCGTCGTCGGCGATCTTGTCAGCGAGCAGTAACGGCGGAGTCGGATATCAGAACTGTCCGAATGCCCGTCCAGCACGCCGTGCGGCATACATGGGGTGCAGCCAAGATACGGACAGAAGCCGCCATCAGCGGTCGTGAATGGGGATTTCCGCTGTTCAGGTTGGCACGGCCTGTCTGTATTCAGCTTCGACCGCAGCCCTCACCACGAGAGCCGACACCCCGTCTGAGCAGTAGAAACTCACTCCACAATCCACTGATGGCGGCTTCTGTCCGTATCTTGGCTGTACCCCAGGTTGATCACGTGTGGTGGCTGGGTCTCGGCCTGAGCCGGTGCGAGTTGTGTGAGCGCTCGGTGTGGCCGGGCCTCGTTGAAATGGTGTAAGTACGTGGTGAGGATGTGTCCATCGCACCACCCACGCCGAGCTGCACCAGGCCCGAACCCAGCACGCCACCGAACTCGAGCGCCTCCGGGCCGAGACGGACCAGCAGCTCACTGCGATGCGCGCGGAGGCCGCCGAGCAGATCCGCTCCGCGCACGCCGAAGCTGCCCAGCGCGTTCAGGCCGCTGAGGCCGCGCGTGAGCAGGCCCTCGCCGAAGCCTCCGCAGCCCGCCAAGCCGCCGCCGACGCCACCCACCGCGCCGAACAAGCCCACGAAGAAGCCCGCCAAGCCCGCACTGAACACCGTGAGGAGCTGACCACGCTGCGCCGCGAGGTATCGTCAGAGGTTCCGTTGGGCGATGACGTATTGCATCAGCTCTTTGGATGCCA
>Ga0213881_10001525_pt1 | contig 10884 bp, 11 predicted proteins | sample BarmaccoBMER_R08_FD_160104 | JGI IMG/M metagenome (GOLD analysis project Ga0213881, IMG submission 160104) | Barbacenia macrantha exposed rock microbial communities from rupestrian grasslands, the National Park of Serra do Cipo, Brazil - ER_R08 ... | reverse complement strand
AGCGAGCTCCCGGTCTGGCTCCATCGTTACAATTGGCACAGACCTCATGCTAGCTTGGCCAAACGAACACCCATCAGCCGCCTCGGCCTGACCGGGAATAACCTCTTGCAGACTCACAGCTAAGCCGGCCGGAGCCCGCAGGGGGGAGGCTGGCGTGCCCACCGCAACCTCTCGGCCTATCAAATACTCTGGTGGGCACGCGGACTGCGCTAACGCTACGCCCGCTTAGCCCACCCTACGGAACTCATCACAGTCATGTCCAAACTCAAACTATCTGTTGCGGTCGGCGATTACGACCGGGTACGGCCGCTGATCGACGGCACGGTCGCGATCGACGGGGTCGATCCGACTTTCATGACGCTCGTGCCGGAGGAAATCTTCTTTCGCGCCTTCCGCCACGCCGAGTTCGACATTTGCGAATTGTCGCTGTCGAGCTTCACGGTGAAGACCGCACAGGGCGATAACCCTTACGTCGGCGTGCCGGCGTTCGTCTCGCGCGCGTTCCGTCACACGTCGATCTATGTGCGCACCGACCGAATCCGAAAGCCCGAGGATCTGAGGGGCCGCAAAGTCGGGCTGCCGGAATATCAGCTCACCGCCAACGTGTGGGCGCGCGCAATCCTCGAGGACGACCACGGCGTCAAGCCGGCCGACGTGACGTGGGTGCGCGGCGGCATCGAGACCGCGGGCCGGCCGGAGAAAATCGGCCTCGATCTGCCGAAGGAGATAAAAATCGAGAGCGCGCCCGACGGGTCTACGATTTCGCAGCTGCTCGCGCGCGGCGATATCGACGGCTTCATGGCGCCCCGGCCGCCCGCAATCGAAGGCGGGCATCCGCACGTCGGCTGGCTGTTTCCCGATCCGATCGCGGCGGCGAAGGATTATTATCAGCGCACCCGCATCTTTCCCATCATGCACGTCGTCGGCGTGCGCCGCACGATCGCCGAGCGCCATCCCTGGCTTCCTGCCGCGGTGCTCAAGGCGTTCACCCAATCGAAGGTGGTTGCGCTCGCGAAGCTGAGCGACACGTCGGCCACCAAGGTGACGCTGCCGTTCGTCGAGGAGCAGCTCAAGGCCGCGCGCGCGCTCATGGGCGAGGATTTCTGGTCTTACGGCGTCGAGCCCAACCGGCACACGCTCGATACGTTCCTGCGCCATCATCACGGCCAAGGCCTCTCGCCGCGCCGTCTCGGGGTCGAGGAATTGTTTCATCCGTCAACGCTCGAAGCGCATAAGGTTTGACGCGCACGTTCGGTCGTTCGCGCAACAAGCAGGACCCTCAGGATGACGTCTCGATTGTTGCTGGCTTGGTACCCTTCAGCCGCCGGTCAATCCGTGCTACCAAGTGCCTCCATCACGGATCATCCTGACAACGCATCGGTGGCGCCGTGGACTCCATCAGACGCACTATTCTGGGAACTGCCGCCGCGGCAGCGGCGGCCGCCGCGGCGCCGCGCGTGTTTGCGCAAGAGAAACGGGGAGGAGGGGCCGACATGCCGAGTTACGAAAAAGGCGCTGTTCGCATCCATTTCGAGGAGGCGGGTTCCGGCTTTCCGCTGATGATCATTCCGGGCGGCGGGCTCAACGCGACCATCGGCTATCTCACCGGGGGCGCACCCTTCGACCCGTTGGCGGAGTTCAAGAACGAGTATCGTGTCATCGCCGCGGACTTGCGCAACGCCAACGGCGGCCAATCGTCCGGTCCGCTGGAAATCGATCGCCCGTGGGATGCCTATACGGACGATCACCTCGGCCTGATGGATCACCTGGGCATCGGCAAGTTCATGGTGCTGGGCTTCTGCATCGGCGGCCCGTTCATCTGGAACCTGCTGCGGCGGGCGCCCGATCGCGTCGTCGCGGCGGTGCTGGCGCAGCCGAGCGGTTCGCGCCCGGAGATGCGCGACCTGTTCTACGAGAACAACATGAAAGGCTGGGGGCCGGCGCTCACCGCCAACCGCCCCGATATCACGATGGAGATGGTCGAAAAGTTTCTCACGAAAATGTACCGCACCAATCCCGATTTCGTTTTGACCGTGACGCGCGATTTCGTGCGCAATTGCAAGACGCCGGTGCTGATCCTTCCCGACGATATTCCGGCGCATCCCTACGCCGTCGCCATGGAATGCGCGATGCTCGCGCCCAATGCCGAAGTGAGCTTCTTCCCGTGGAAGGAGCCGAAGGAACGCGTTCCGCTCGCGGTGCGCCAGATCCGCTCGTTCCTGCGCGCGCACCGGCCGGCTTTGGCCTGAATGGTTCTGGACGAAAACGGTTATCACGACGTTCCGGCCGGCAAGCTCGCGGCCATTACCACGTCACTGGAAATGTTGGCACGGCCGGCGCTGCGGCCGGAGGTGCGCGCACCCGGGCGGCTGCGGCGCGTCGCGCAGCCCGATGTTGCCTGGTATCGCGATCTATCGCCGGATCGGCGGGGAGTGGCTGTGGTTTTCCCGCCTGCGCATGGCACCTGAACAGCTTGGCGCCATGATCCGGCATCCGGCGGTCGAGGTTTATGCACTGACCGTCGGCGAGCGTGACGAGGGGCTGATCGAACTCGACTTCCGCGAGCCCGACGTGTGCGAGCTGCGGATGTTCGGCGTCACCGCGCCGCTCGTCGGCACCGGCGCGGGCCGCTGGCTGATGAACCGGGCGATCGAGGCCGCCTGGTCGAAGCCGATCCGCCGTTTCTGGTGCACACCTGCACCTTCGACCATCCCGCGGCGCTCGCGTTCTACATCCGCTCGGGCTTTATTCCATTCCGACGCCAAATCGAGATTGCCGACGATCCGCGCCTCGACGGCACGCTGCCACGGGAGAGTGCGTCGCACGTTCCGATCATTTAGTTCAGTTGACGTAATGCTCAGCGCAGCCTGAGATACGCGCGGATGAGCACCAGCACGATCAGGCTGAGCAGCGCCGTCACGATCAGGTAAAAACTCGGGACGAGATTGCTGCCGGTGAGTTGGATGAGGGCCGTCATATAAAGCGGAGCCGCCCCACCGAACAGCGGGACGCCGATGTTGTAGCTCAGCGAGAGACCCGACGCGCGCGTCTGGATCGGGAAGATCTCGGCCATCAGCGACGGCAGGACGCCGCTGTAGCCCGCCTTGAGCAGGCTCATCCAACCGACGATGAGCACGATGCTGAAGAGCGAGGGATAACTCACCAGGCCGGCGAAGGCGGGGTAGGCCGTCAGGGCAAACAGGACGCACATCAGCATCATGATCATCGTGCGCCCGACCTTGTCGGACAGGTGTCCGACCAGCGGCGAGACGACCGTGAGGATGATCGCACCCATCAAGGTCGCGGTGAATCCGACCGACTGGGGCAGTCCGAGCTCCTTGATGCCGTAGGTCGGCATGTAGAGGATCACGTAGTTCGAGCTGGTCGAAAGAATCACCACGCCGATCGACAGCAGCATCCGGCCCCAGTGGCGGCCGATGAGGTCGCGCAACGGCGTTTCGCTCGGCTGCACCGCGGCGAATTCCGGCGCTTCCTCGAGGTGAGCGCGAATGTAGAGGCCGATCGGCCCGATCAGCAGCCCGAACAGGAACGGCAGTCGCCATCCCCAGGATGTCAATTGCTGCTCGGAGAGGGCGCTGAACAGGAAGACGCCGAAGGCCGAGGCGAGAACCGCGGCCACTCCCTGGCTCGACCACTGCCAGCTGGCGAGAAACCCTTTGCGCGTTGCGGAATGCTCGACCATGAAGGCCGTGGCGCTGCCGAACTCGCCGCCGACAGAAAATCCCTGCAGCAGCCGCGCAATAAGAACGGCGATAGGGGCCGCGACCCCGATCGACGCGTAGGTCGGAACGAACGTCATGATCGCGGTGCCGATCATCATCAGCAGGATCGACAGCATCAGCGCCGCCTTGCGCCCATGGCGGTCGGCATAGACGCCGACTACGATTGCCCCGAGCGGCCGCACCAGGTAAGCGACCGCAAACGTGCCGAAGGTGAGCATGAGTTCGACGAAATCGCTGCCGGCCGGGAAGAACAGCTTCGACAAGGTGACGGCGAAGTAGCCGTAGATCAGCAGATCGAACCACTCCAATGCGTTGCCGATGGAAGCGGCCGCGATGACCTTGACCATGTAGGACGTCGAGTGACCGTCGTGTGGAGCGGTTGTGGTGTGCGCCGTCATGCAGGTATTTCCTCAAGCAGCTCTTTGGTTTCGCGCGCGCTCGCTGTGCTGGATATTTTCGCACAGCGGTGCCCAGCGGATTAACGCCGATCCGGCCGTTTTAGCCCCATGCTCTCGTCTAAAGGTCGGGATTGATCAGCTTGATGATGCTGCTCGAGTCGAGTTCGCCGTGGCCTCGGGTAACGTGGAGCGCGTAGGCGGCGGTGGCGGCGGCGCCAAGGGGAGTCGCTGTGCCGGCGGTCTGCGCGGCCGCCTGCGACAGCCGCAGGTCCTTGAGCATCAGGTTGGCGCGAAACCCCGGCTTGAAACCGTTGCTCGATGCCGAGGTCGGCACCGGACCCGGCGCGGGGCAATTGCGGTTGAGGATGAACGAGCTGCCCGAGGAGGTCGAGATCACGTCGAACAGCGTCTGCCGCGCGACGCCGAGCTTCTCGCCCAGGACGAAAGCCTCGGAGGTGGCGAGCGAGATGATGCCGGCGACCATGTTGTTGCAGATTTTGGTGACCTGACCGAGGCCGGGCCCGCCGCAATACACGATGTTCTTGCCCATCGCCTGCAGCACGGGCCGCGCCTTCTCGAAGGTGGCCTTATCGCCGCCGCACATGATGGTGAGCGTCGCCGCTTCGGCGCCGGCAACGCCGCCCGAGACCGGCGCATCGAGCATCGCGTAACCGCGCTCGGCGGCCGCCGCGTGCACCGCGCGCGCGCTCTCCACGTCGATGGTTGACGAATCGATCAGCACCGTTCCCGGATCGGCGGCGGCGAGCACGCCGTCGCCCATGAACACCGCGCGCACGTTGTCGCCGACCGGCAGCATGGTGACGACGAACTCGACCCCGCGTGCCGCGTCCTGCACCGACGCCGCTGCCTTCCCTCCTGACTGCACGGCGAAATTCATCGCCTCTTCCGACAGGTCGTAGACCTTCACGGCATGACCCGCCTTGGTCAGATTGCGCGCCATCGGCCCGCCCATGTGCCCGACCCCGATAAAGCCAACGCGCGCCATGCTTTCCTCCGTTGCTTCTTATGAAATTTGGATTGTCAGTCTTCCGGCGCGGCGTTGCACGCGGCCGGGATGTTCAGCGACCGCTCACTGCGCGCGCGACAACGCGGCAAGGTCGAGCGGCTCCGACGGCCCCAGCCAGATCACGTGCTCGGTGTGGTCCTTGAACGCATCGCCGGTCTGCGCGTGGGCAAAGACAGTCAGACCGTTGCGGTTGAGGACGAGCCATGGCAGCACGCTCGCGAACTGGTCGTTTGCGACGCTGAGTTGGCAGCTGCCGCGCGGATGCGGGCCGACCGGCCGGTCGTGCATGCGCCCGACCGCAACGCCGAATGCCGCGTGGGCCGCTTCGCACAGTTGCGTCGCCCGCTCGCGCTCGGCGGCGTCGAAATAGACGTGGGCGTGGTAGCCGTTGATGGTGCTCATGACGCGTCCTCTCGACCGAAGTGTCTCACCACGCGCGTAGCGAGGACAAGAGGCCCAATTACACCGCGAACGGCAGCGCCTGCGCGGAGTAAGGGTCGGCGGAGTAGGGGATGACCTCGCCGGCAAAACCGGGCTGCCGCCGGACCCGATCGAACCACGGGCCGAGTTGCTTGCGCGCCGCGAGATCAAAGTCTGCGTCGCCGGCGACGTGGGCGTAGGGGAAAATCGATATGTCGGCGATGGTGTAACGGTCGCCGGCGATGAAAGGCCGCTTGCCGAGTTCGCCGTCGAGCACGTCGAGCGCACGGTTCCCGAGCGCCCGAGCGGTCGGAACGTCGCGCGCGAAGTGATCGAGTTTGATTGTCATGGTCCAGTAGCGCAGCCGGCTGATCGATGTCTGCATGTAGCGCTGCTCGAACATCAGCCAGCGCAACACCTGCGCGCGCTCGATTCCGCCAGGCGGAAGGTAGCGCGTGCCCTCGGCAAGGAACGTCAGGATGGCGTTGGATTCGGCAAGGCATTCTCCCGAGTCGGTTTCCAGCACCGGTACGCCGCCCATCGGATTCTTGGCGAGGAACGCGGGCGATACCGCCTCGCCTTTGAAGATGCTGACCGGCACGATGTCGAGCTTGAGGCCGAGATGCGCCGCGAGCAGCCGGACCTTGAAACAGTTCTGCGAGGGACCGTAGTCATAGAGCCGCATCATTGCCCTCCCGTCGCGCCGCCATCACTCGCGCGCGGAACCGGGCGGATCGAGGAACCGCTGCATGAAGATGAGGTCGAGCCAGCGGCCGAATTTATGGCCGACCTCGCGGAACGAGGCCACCCGCTCGAAACCGAGCCGCGCGTGAAACCTGATCGAGGCGTGATTGTCGGCGTCGATGCCGCCGATCATGACGTGCTTGCCGAGCGCGAGCGCCAGCGGGAAGAGCGCCTCGACGAGAAGCCGGCCGATGCCCTGACCCCGCACGTCATGACGCACGTGGACGGAGTGCTCGACCGTGTAGCGATAGCCCGGCCATGCGCCGCGCCACTCGCCGAACGAGGCAAAGCCGAGAACGTCGCCGTCCTCGGCGGCAACGAGTACCGGAAAATCCTGCGTAACACGCGCGGAGAACCAGGCGTGCCGCTCCTCCAGGGTCGAGGGCTGCGAGGTATAGACCGCCGTCGAAGTGGCGATGACCTCGTTGTAGATCGCCAGGATCCCCGGGAGGTCGGCTTCGCGCGCCTCGCGCACGCTCGGCATGGCTTCCTCCTGATCAGCTAGTGCCGCGAACCCGAAGTTCGCACAGCATCGGCGCAAGTCCGGTTGCGAACTTCGGGTTCAAGGCGGCACTAGAATCATAGAGTTACTAGTGTCCCTCGATTCCGAAGTTCGCATCGGTCGTGCGGCAAGGTTGGGCGAACTTCGGAATCGGGACACTAGTATGCTATATCGACAGTATGTCTACTATAGTGGATGACCTCGAAACCCGTCTAGGGGCCCGCATCAGGATCGAACGCGAAACCCGTGGCTGGTCGTTGACCGACTTGGCGCAGCGCTCCGGCGTATCGCGGGCGATGATCAACAAGGTCGAGCGCGGGGAGGCCAGTCCGACCGCCTCGCTGCTGGGGCGCCTCTCCGGCGCTTTCGGTTTGACGCTTTCCGCGCTGCTCGCCCGTACCGAGACGAACCGCGCCGGACGGCTCGTGCGGGCCGGCGATCAATTGCGCTGGACCGATCCCGCCACCGGTTACGTCCGTCGACAGATCGCGCCGGCGCCTGGCTCGGATCTTCCGTTCGATCTGGTGCAGGTGGAGTTGCCGCCGGGGGCCTCGGTGAGTTTCCCGGCCAGCGCCTACGCTTTCGTGCGCCAAGTCGTCTGGGTCTTGGACGGCACGCTCACCTTCATCGAGGGTGATGCGGCGCACACGCTCACGGCCGGCGACTGCCTCGAGCTCGGGCCGCCCAGCGACTGCACGTTCCGCAATGACAAAAAGCGCCCGTGCCGCTACGCCGTGGTGATTCTGCGGCAGAGCCAGTAGACTCCCGCCGTTATCTCCGGCTCGGACGGGCAGCGAGCCGCGGAGCCTGTTGTGACGCCCTCTCCCCTTGCGGGAGACGGCAGCTCAGAGTGTTCAACAAACTCTCTTGGGTGAGGGGTTCCGGCCACCCCTCACCCAACCGAATTTGCTGCACACTCTGTGTAGCCCTCTCCCGCAAGGAGCTAGCTTGGGCACACATCTTTGCAAATACGAGTCATTTCAAGGACTTAGCAAAGCCATGGTTTGGGACGGTTTCTGTATGGCGCGACTCGTAAGAAATCCAAGACCCATCGAGCTTTCTGGCACTTTTGATCAGTGTCCAACTGCCCCAAGATGTGTGCGTTGTGTGCCCAAGCTAGCCCGCAAGGAGAGAGGGCACAAATATGAACACCGCGCCCGTGGCACGCGAACCGAAATGGGCTGCAAGATCATCATTGCGGGAGCGGGGCTGGGCGGACTGGCGGCGGCCTCGTGCCTGCTCAAGGCCGGGCATGACGTCGAGATCTATGAACAATCGCCGGTTCTCGGCGAGGTCGGGGCGGGCATCCAGATCAGCGCCAATGCCTTTCACGTCATGCGCCACCTGGGACTCGAGGATGAACTACTCAAAGTCGGCGTGCGACCGGCGGCCTATGTTTTTCGCCTGCACGACACCGGAGAAGAACTGCAGCGATTTGCTCTGTCGGAGGATCATGAACGCAAGCACGGCGCGCCGTATATGCAACTGCACCGCGCCGATTACCACGCGATCCTCGCCGCACGCGCGCAATCTCTCAAATCCGACCTGATCCGCCTCGACCATCGCCTCGTTGATTTCGTCGAGACGCCCGACTTCGTCGAGGCGCGGTTCGAAAATGGCTCCACCGCCCGCGGCGATCTGTTGATCGGTGCGGATGGACTCAAAAGCGCGGTGCGCAAACAAATCGTCGGCGATACGGCGGCCACCTACACCGGCGACGCGGTCTGGCGCCTCATTATTCCGGTCGAACGGCTGCCGCGGCCTTTTCTCGAAACCGCGATGTCGGTTTTCATGGGGCCGGGCGGACATGCGGTTTGTTACTATCTGCGCGCCGAAACGCTGCTCAATTTCGTCGGCATCGTCGAGACGGACGACGTACGGGAGGAATCCTGGACACTCAAGCTTCCCTGGGAGGGGCTCAAGGCCGATTTCGCCGGCTGGCATCCGGCGATCCAGACCATTATCGATCGCGCCGACCGCGACGGCTGCTTCCGCTGGTCGCTGTACACTCGCGCGCCGCTGCGACACTGGAGCACCGGCCGCGCGACCTTGCTGGGCGACGCCGCGCACCCGACATTGCCTTATCTCGCGCAGGGCGCGGCAATGGCGGTGGAAGATGGCGCGGTGCTGACCCGCGCGCTGGAGGGTGCCGGATCGATCGGTGACGCGTTGAAACTTTACGAACGCAATCGCGTCGACCGCACCGCCCGGATCGTGGAGCAATCCACCTTCAACCGCCGGCTATTCCATCTGCCATCGGTTGCCGCCATGCGTGAGGCCTTCGCCAAACGGAACGAGGGGGAAGACCGCAACAAGTGGCTTTATTCCTACAATCCGCTGACGGTGGAATTGGTTTAGGGGAATGGAGTCGTGACCGCAGGAGGTCGAACGATGCTGAGCAGGCGAGAGCTTCATCGATACGCCGCGGCGCTCGGCGTGTCGCTGCCCGCCTTTGGCGCGCTGACCGCGTCGCTATCAAATGCATGGGCGCAGGCCGGCGGTCCGCCCTCGAATGCCCCAGCGAGAACAGTGAAATTTCCTGACGGGGCTGTCGTTCCGGCGCTCGGCCAGGGCTCGGCGCGGTTGGGGCAGGGCAGGCGACCGGCAGGCGAGGAAGAAGAGGCGCTGCGCACCGGCATCTCGGTTGGCATGACGTTGATCGACACGGCGGAGCTCTACGGCAGCGGCAGCGCGGAGAAATTGATCGGCCATGTGATTTCCGGTCAACGCGACCGCGTGTTCGTCGTATCGAAGGTCTGGCCCAATCACGTGACGGGCGATGGGATCAAGCGCGCGTGCGAGGCGGGTCTCGCCCGGCTCGGGACGGATTACCTCGACCTGTATTTGTTGCACTGGCCGAACGGCGTTCGCGACTACGACCACGTCGTGACGGAGTTTGAAAAATTGCGTGCGGCGGGAAAAATTCGAGCCTGGGGCGTATCGAATTTCAGCGTCGCTCAGCTGGAGCGTTTGTTCCGCGTTCCCAACGGCGACCGCTGCGCCACCAATCAGGTTCCTTATAGTCTCGCCGATCGCGCGGTCGAACGCGATGTCTTGCCCTGGTGCGATCGGCATAACGTGCCTGTCATGGCGTATTCCCCGCTCGGAGGACCCGGAGCCGACTTGCTGCGGGATTCAACATTGGCGGCCATTGGCGCGGCGCGCGGCGCATCGGCCGCCGCCGTGGCGCTCGCCTGGGCGATCCGCAGCGGCAAGGTCATCGCGATTCCGGAGTCCGGCTCCGCCGCGCACGTGCGGGAGAACGCCGCCGCGCTCTCGCTCACACTCACGCCCGACGAGCTGACGAAACTCGATACCGCGCATCCGCCGCCGCGGTAGATTGCCTTCACCGAGCCGGAAATCCGCTTAGCGTGAGCCGGTGTGGACGCTTAGGAAACAAGCCATATTGACGCCGTAAATTATTGGCGGCGTGGAGTACCGGGACCAGTGGGGGATAGGGTTGCGACCGTTGCGTCACGCTTTGCGGATCTGCGGAGCCGGCATCTTCATCGTGGCGGCCGCGCAAGTCGCGCTCGCCGGTTCCGGCCCTGCGCGGTCGTCCGGCGCGACGAAAAAGCCCGACGCATCATCGGCCGCCCACCGCAGCGCGAGCGCCGCACATCGCCGGCACGCGACCCGCCCGCCGGCGCACCAGGCGACAGGTCCCAAGCAACATAAGAGCCTTGGCAGCCGGCCGGCGGCCAGCAGTTCTGTCGGGGCGGCCGACAAGTCGCTCGATCAACAACCGGTGTCGGGGCCTTTCTCGCTCGGCCTCGAGACCGAGCAGAAGGTCAAGCGTCGCTCCATCCGGGGCGGAGAATACGACCCGGAGCGTGACGGGGATGACACCAAGGGCTTTCGCCCCCACTTCCTGGGCTTTTCGCTGAAAGCGCCGTTGTCCTGGTAAGCTGGCACCCACACTGGTGCCGCGAACCCGAAGTTCGCATCATAATTGCCGCGAGTCCGATTGCGAACTTCGGGTTCAAAGCGGCACTAGAATCATAGAGTTGCTAGTGCCCTTCGATTCCGAAGTTCGCAAACGAACGTGCC
>Ga0213881_10001524_pt1 | contig 10892 bp, 12 predicted proteins | sample BarmaccoBMER_R08_FD_160104 | JGI IMG/M metagenome (GOLD analysis project Ga0213881, IMG submission 160104) | Barbacenia macrantha exposed rock microbial communities from rupestrian grasslands, the National Park of Serra do Cipo, Brazil - ER_R08 ... | reverse complement strand
CGTTGCGCACCATCAACCCTGCCCTGGCCGCCCAACTCAGCCTGGCCGCTTTCCGCCTCTCCCGCACTGCCGAGGCCCGCGGTGCCCTGATGAGCAGCTTGGTGACGCCCGATCCCATCCATCTCACCATTGGCGCTAATGATATTGATGCGGTTCGCTCTGTAGCGTTCAGCCCACAAGGCGGTGTTCTGGCCTCTGGCGGTCACGACAATGCCGCTCATCTGTGGAACGCCACCGACTCACCCAACCCTCATGAATTGGCGATTCTTGCTGGTCACCGTAGCACCATCTTCTCGGTGGCGTTCAGCCCTGACGGCATGATCCTGGCCACCGCCAGCGCCGACCGGACTGCCAAGCTGTGGGATGTCAGCAACCCCCGCCAACCCCGCGAATTAGCCACCCTCACCGGCCACACAAATGATATCTACGGTGTGGCCTTCAGTCGGGATGGGCAGACTCTGGCCACCGCCAGCGCCGATCGGACTGCCAAATTGTGGGATGTCAGCAACCCCCGTCACCCCCGGGAGTTGGCTACCCTCGCCCGGCATGCTGGTTTCGTTTTTTCGGTGGCGTTCAGTCCAGAGGGGCGGATGCTGGCCACTGCTAGTTCCGACATGACTGTCTGGCTGTGGGATGTCACCGACCTCCACCACCCTCGCGAATTGGCTCCTCTAGCTGGCCATACGGCCCCTGTCTACGGATTGGCATTTAGTCCTGACGGTCACACCCTAGCCACTACCAGCGTCGACACGACCGCGCGACTGTGGGACGTCACCGACCCCGCTCATCCCTCCGTCCTGGCGGCGCCTCTCGTCGGCCACACCGACAACGTCTACTCAGTGGCATTCAGCCCCAACGGCAAGGTCCTGGCCACTGCCAGCCATGACAAAACCGTGCGTCTGTGGGAGACCGATGTCGACCGTATTGCCACGCGTATCTGCGCCATCGCCCATCCCACCATCACCCGCACCGAGTGGCACTACTACTTTCCTGACCTGACCTATCGGCCACCTTGCCCATAATTGGTGCGTCGGTCGTGTTTGCACGACCGAAAGTCAGTCTCGGCCGGTGATGATGGGGGTCGCGGGGTAGAACCTATTGCATGCCTCTAATCCGTCCCGAGTTCCCAGAGACATAGCATTGCCGCGTTCTTCCAGAGTGCCATGATCACGATCAGCCCGCTCAGCGTCTGCAATGTCCCTAATCAGATTGTCGATACTGCGGATGTCTTCTCGCTCAAGCCACCTCCGCTGGCCGGCATACTGGATCCATGCACCAGCCACACAGTCAGCCTGGTTCTCGTAACGTACGTTTTCAGCATGATTATTTGACACTGACCTTGGTACACCCACTCGAGACTGGATATTGTGCCCCCACTCGTGAGCCAAGGCAACGGCCGGCGCTATATCGCCGTCATCATTGTACAGACGCCACATAAACGCTTGACCGAGGTAGACACTATGGTCAGCCGGACAATAGGCGTATGTATTAGCGTCAAGGTAGCCGCAGGCCGACCGCGCTTGCCGGCCGTCGGCGATGAAGTAATAGCGGGACGGCTCTGGCATAGCTTTGTACTTGACCCTGAAGAACTGCACAATCATGGGAATCACTCTGTCGATGTAGTTCTGCATGCTCGCCTCGGTATAGCAATGCGCCAGCGACGGTGGCCGGCAGCCCGGCGATGAGGCTTGCGGCTTCGCATGAGCTACCGTCGACACAGGAGACGCGGTTGCGGACGTGACCGGGAGCACGAAGACTGACCCTGACACGGCGACGACTGCAGCAACCTTCGCGGCGATCTTCTTCCCTGTCCTGTTCAGGCGACCTCCTCGCGTTGGTGACACACCCGAAGCACAGCTAGCCACTCCCACAATTGTTCCTCTCTTATTATTCAGGCTCGAATACGTGTGATCACAGGACCCGGGTTCGCCTTAACCACACCGAGTACTCGATCAGATTTTTACTTGTTCGAGAAAGGCATCCCGCACGCCAGACACACCCACCGGTGCTTCTTGGTCGAACGTTGTGGTGCCGCTTTGCGGGCAGGCCTGCGGGGTGTAAGTGTCTGACTTGTTGTCCCAGAGGATCCGCCACCGCACACAGGAGCCATCCGCTGCCTTATCCACGGTGTAGCCGGAGTACCGACCGCGGCCGTCGCCCGCGCACACGCGGACTTCGCCAGCTCCCCAGGAGGTGACGCTGGACTTGGCCAGGCAGCTCGACCAGGTCGACGCAGCCCGGGCAGGCCCGGCCCATGCCAGGGTCAACGAGCCAATCAGCAGCGCGAGCAGGAAAACAGTCGTCACGCGACGCATGGGTTCAGTGCCACCCTAGTCCAGCAGACAGTGATCTGGGAGGCACCCAGAGTGAGGTACCTTGGCCCGGTTGTGAAGGGCACGCGGACACAACCGGCCGGCGGCCAGTTATTTCCGCAGCTCAGCGAGCTGTAGCGGCCGACCGTCCGGGTGTCCGGCGTGATGTCCGGGACCCATGACCAGAGGAACACCCATGCCCGCAGGTCCAGAGCTCGCTGCGCCGAATCCCTTTGCTGCCGAACTCCGCCGAGCCATCGCCGCGGCCGCCGCTCCGGACAAGACCCTGTCACTCCGCGAGCTGTCGGACATCTCCGGAGTAGGCCGGAGTGCGATCGGTGACTGGTTGAATGGTAAGAGCCTGCCGCGATCCTGGGACAACGGTGCGGTGCTGGTGGTCGACGCGATCATCAGGCTCGCCGACCGGTATGGCAAACGTTTCGCCGACGAGGAGGCAGTGCGCCAGCGCTGCAAGGATGCTTATGGCACAGCCAGGAGCGCACAGCAGGCGAACAACACGTCAGGCACCAGTGCGCGAGTCCCGGGCATCGACGCGACCACGCCCCCAGCAGAAGCTGCCGCTGATGACGGGCCGGAGCCTGCGCAGTCGGATTCCCAGACTCCCTCAGCCCGGTGGTGGCGCGCCAAGCGCACCGTCTTGGCTGTTGCGATGTGCGCCGTGCTGACCGTCGCGGTGGCGCTGATTCTGCTGTTGCATCCCACGCGGGGCTGCCTCGACAAGTCCAGTATCACCTCGTGGGAAGTCAGCGAAGTGCACGTGTGCGCCAGCAATGGCCGGGGTCGGTACTCCGGCTCCATCCACACCACGGATAAGGCAGCAGATAGCTCCTGCGTGCGGTGGCGGATCGTCTGGGACAACAAGCCGGACACCTACACCCCGCAAGCCTGTCCGCAAAAACACGAGAATACGAAGTTCGACTCCGACCCACCAGCGGGTGTGTCGGGCGTGCGGGATGCTTTCCTCGAGCGGGTCCCACCGGGATACGGCGGAAACCTGCCACCAGGTGCATAGGGGCGGTCAGCGGTGCAGGAGAGATTGAGACCACCACGACACGGCCCGGCCAGGGCCACCCCGTGCCCCATGGCGTCCTCGGCACGCGCGAGCGCCTACCAACGTCGACCATTGAGACTCGGCGGGTCTCAATTCATTCTCGAATCATCCGCGAAGAGGTCGGAGAGCAGGACACATGGCCTACCACGTTCCCCCAGTCCCGCCGGGCGTTGCTGACGATCCGCAGGCGCAGGCCGCCTACCTCCTGGAAGACGGGTTCAGCGCCGCGCCGGAGGGTGCCCTCGTGGACAAGCTGCGGCGGAGCGAGCCGCTGAGGGTGAAGTTTGGTGTCGACCCCACTGCCCCGGTGGTCACGTGGGGCTGGTCGGTGCCGTTGCGCAGGCTGCGCCGGTTCCAGGAACTGGGCCACACGGCCGTGTTGGTGATCGGCGACTTCACCGCGCAGGTGGGCGACCCCTCGGGCCGGTCGGCGACCAGGGTGCGGCTCTCGCGTGCACAGGTCGACGACTATGTCCAGTCGTGTATGGCGAGCCTGTTGGAGATCTTGTCGCCGGAGCACCTCGAAGTCCGGCGGAACTCCGAATGGCTCGATTCGCTGGGCATGGCTGGCGCGTTGGAGCTGACGACGCAGGCAACGGTCGCGCAACTGCTGGAGCGAGACGATTTTAGTAAACGATTCAGTGCGCACGAGCCCATTTCGTTGATCGAGTTTATGTACCCTCTGTTGCAGGGGCAGGATTCCGTGGCGGTCCAGGCTGATGTGGAGCTGGGTGGCACGGACCAGTACTTCAACTGCATGCTGGCCCGGACGCTGCAACAGCGCGCCGGTCAGCAGCCCCAGGCGCTGGTCTGCGCCCCGCTGCTGGTCGGCACCGACGGCACGAAGAAGATGAGCCAGAGCATCGGCAACTACATCGGCGTCGCGGAGGACCCGAAAAACATTTTTGGTAAAGTGATGTCCCTGCCGGATGAGGCTATGCCGGAGTATGTGCGTCTCGCCTTGGACTTGCGACCCAGCGATAAGGACGCCATGCTCGCTGAGTCCAGCGGTGTTGTCCTGAAACGGCGGCTGGCCCGGGAAATGATCGCTATGTTCCATGGCGCTGAGGCCGCAGCGGACGCCGAGGCGGAGTTCAATCGGGTTTTTGTGCACCGGGAGGCACCCGCCGACATGGAGTACCACGTGACCATGGACAACTATGTTCCGCGCATTCTGGTCGATCTGGGTTTCGCGTCGTCGTTGAGTGATGCGCGGCGGGGAATTACAGGCGGCGGGGTCCGCGTCGACGGTGCGGCGCTCACCGAGGAGCATGCCACCCTTGGGGTGGGCACGTGGATCCTGCAGCGCGGATGGCGCCGCTTCGCGCGGGTCACCGTGACCCGACCACGATGAGAGGGAGCCCAACCGGGTTAGGAGACACACCGGGTCAGGGGGCTAGGGTAGTCAGGAAGGCGCGCCACGCAGGGGTGGGCAGGGTCAGGGCGGGGCCGCCGGGGTCTTTGGAGTCGCGGACCAGCACGGCCTCAGGTGCGGGCGCGAGCTGCACGCAGCACCAGCTTCCGCCGCTGTAGCTGCTGGTGTGCCAGCCGACCTGCACGCAGGCACCGTGTCCGTAGCTGTAGCTGCTCGTGCGCCAGCCGACCTGCACGCAGTTGCCGCTTCCGTAGCTGTAGCTGCTGGTGTGCCAGACGACGCCGTCCGGCTCAAGCGCGGTCATCATGGTCTTTCTCGATCCGCAGCGAACCTGGTTGCCAGCGCGGCAATCAGCTGTCGTGATTGTCCCTCGCCCAGGGCGGTCTCCGCCAGCGCCCCGAGAATGCGCCGATAAGCCTGGATTTCCTCGGGTTTCTCCAAGAACAGGCAGGAGGTCTCGCTTTCCAGGTAGACCACCGGCGGGAACTCGGCGAACTCCATCAGCCGGAACGCCCCGGTCATCGCCGCGTGCGCGCCGAGCGCAAGGGGCAGCACCCGCAGGGTCAGGTAGGAGCGCGCCGACATCCGGTGCAGGTGGCGCAGCTGCTCGGCCATCACCGCGGGCCCGCCCACCGGGGTGCGCAGCACGGACTCGTGCAGGTAGAAGGCGAAGGCGGCGGGGCGGTTCCGGCTGAACAGGTTGTGCCGGGCCAGCCGGGCGGCCACCCGCTCCGCCACCTCTTCGGGCGGCACGTTGACGCTGCGGCTGATCACCGCGCGGGCGTACTCGGCGGTCTGCAGCAGGCCGGGCACGCCGACCGTCTCGAAGTCGCTGATCGTCACCGCCTTGTTCTCGTGGTCGATCAGCGTGCGAAGCTGCTCGGGCAGCCGGGAGCCGTGCTGCTGCAGCCACCCCGGAGTGTCCTGCTCCCGGCACAGCGCCAGCAGCCGCTCCCGCTCCGCGCTGGGGACCCGGCACAGGCCGAGGAACGCCGCGATGTCCACCTCGCTGGTGCCGCGTTTGCCGGAGAGCACCATCGAGATCATGCTCGGGGACACATCGAGCAGCCGGGCGGCGTCCTTGCCGGTCAGCCCAGCCTCTTCCATGGCCTGACGCAGGCCATCCCCCAGCTCCCGGCCGCGGATCGTCGGATCCCGATGTGTCATGCTGGCACCCCCAGGCCGGAGATCATAGCCAAAGCCCGATAAAGATCGCCATATTCACCGATGGTAAATCCATTTGCATAACCGTCGGTGAATGGGTTACCTGATCGGCAGCGGGGCAACGGGCCTCGCCCGATCCCGGGGAGGTATCCGGTGGACACACCCTCACCAGCACTCATGGACGCATTCGGCCTACTGCGGGAAGACCTCTACGTCCATCTGGAAGAGGCATCCTACTTAGCGGACGACGATGAATGGTCGCCCGAGGACATGGACCGGGCCCGCCAGCTGATTCGCGACTTAGTGTTTGTCGTGCGTGGATTGCTTGTCGAACACCGAACCCAGGAGGGTGGTCATGACTGCACGATCTGCTCGGCACCGTGGCCCTGCCCGGTCGTCAACACCATTCACACCGTCGTGAAAGACCCGCAACGCCAGTTCTATGCGCTCGTCGAGCGGGTCCACGAGAACGGCTGAGGTCGGTATCAGAAAGCGCTGCGCGCCCAGGCCGACATCGAGCAGCGCCGCCTGCACGAGGTGGCCCGGGCGGCGGTTCGCGACTACGGGTTCCTTCAGTCGGCGCTAGCCTGGCCCGCCGCACGGTCGTTTCACGATCGCATGGATTGGTGGGGGGCTCGGAACCGCTCATGATTCCAGTGACCAGGTCATCAGGGTGCACAAGCATCCATCAGACCGTGCTGGGGTGGCTCTGAAGGTGCACATGCATCCATGAGACCGCGCGAGGGCTGGCCGGAGACGGTGCGCTGGCGTCCCTGGGGCGAGTCAGCCTGCCAGTGAGGCGTCGCGTCGGACCGCCGAGCAGGGTAGCTGAGCGGGACTTTTAGGTGACCGACCCGATAGTGGCCACTCTCCCGCGGGGACCCCCGGACTCGCTCGTCGGCAATCATGCTCTTGTCGATGGCAATAAGCGGCTGGCGTGGGCAGCCGCAGCGGTGTTTCTGTGGATCAACGGCCACAACCTCGACGCGCCCGAGGATGGCGCGTTCGATCTCATGATCGCTGTGGCCGATGGGTCATGCGCAGACGTGGAGAAGATCGCCGAGCGGTTGGCTGGATGGAGCCGGCCCCGCTAGCCACGGCGTGTGCGCACCGAGATGAGGGGGGTGCGGCACTACGCTCGGCCCGATGACAATATTTGGTGCGGCGTCACCGTGGATGTGGTTTGTGATCGCGGGGCTGGCCGCGGCCGCGGGGAGCGCGCTGTTGGCCGTCGACCGCCGCCAGCACAGCGCGCACCAGCGGGAACGGCGGCGCTGGGCGATGCTGCGTGGGTGGCGGTTCGTGCTGTCCGACCCGGTGCTGGCCCAGCGCTGGCGACACGGGGTGCTCGCCCCAGGCCCGGCTGGCGCGGGTGGCGCGGGGCTGGCCACGGCCATCGTGACCGGCAGCCTGTTCACCGCGGTGGGCCGCCGCGCGGTGCAGGTCTTCGATCTTGAGCAGGGCGGGCAGCTCACCTGCGTGGTAGTCGCGGTGCAGCGCCGAGCCCTGGACGCTGATGTGGTCGCCGATGCTGAGCTGGTCGCCGAGCTGTGGTGGCCAGGGCGGCCGCTGCCACAGGATGCCGATTTGGCCATGCTAGGCCCGGTGGGCGAGCGGATCGCCCTGGTCAACGACCCGGAGCTGGCCGCAGCGCTGAGCGCGCCCGAATTCGTCTTCGCCGTCGGCGCCCTAGGCGAGGACATCCCGGTTGCCTGGGTGGAGCAGGACTGGGTGCTGGCCGCCGCACCGGGCACGGCCACGCCCGCCCGGCTGGAGCGCCTGCTGCGCGCCCTCGACGAGGTCGCTGACCTGCTCGAGAGCGCGGACAGCGACCACCGAGGGCGCTACTCACGCCGAGTTCGGCACTAGAGCTCCCCGCCAGCGCTCCGGCAGCGCTGATGTCGAACTCGGCGCGCTGAGCGCGGGCAGCCGGAGGATCCGCGCGGGGCTAGCCTGGGAGGCTATGCCGACTGCGTTAATTACCGGGGCCACGGCGGGGATCGGGGCCGCCTTCGCCCGGAGGCTCGCCGCCGAAGGTTACGATCTTGTGCTCGTCGCCCGGGACCGGGAACGGCTAGGGCAGCGCTGCGCCGAGCTGTCGACGCGGCACGGCGTCCGTGCCGAGATGCTCCCCGCCGACCTGGCCAGCGCCAGTGAGCGCCACCTGGTCGAGCAGCGACTGCGCACCGGAGATCCGGTGGAGCTGCTGGTGAACAACGCGGGTTTCGGGCTCTCCACCGGGTTCCTCGACACCGACATCTCGGATCTGCAGGCGCAGCTGGACGTCAACGTGACTAGCGTGCTGCGGCTGACTCATGCCGCGCTGCCGGGGATGGTGCGCGCCGGGCGAGGCGCGGTCGTCAACGTGTCCAGCGTGGCGGGCTTCCTGCCCGGTCGCGACAGCACCTACAGCGCGGGCAAGGCGTTTGTGACGATGTTCTCCGAAGGGCTGGCGCTGGCGCTGGCCGACACCGGGGTACGGGTGCTCGCGCTGTGCCCGGGTTTGGTCCGCACTGAGTTCCATGCCCGCGCCGGGGTGGACGTGACCAGCGCCCCCGCAATGTTCTGGCTGGATGCCGACGCCGTCGTCCGCGACTGCCTGGCCGACCTGCGGCGTGGACGCGCCGTCTCGGTGCCAGGCCTGCAGTACCGGGCCCTGGTGGGGGTGGCGGACGTGCTGCCTCGCAGCCTGCTCCGGCGCCTGGCCGGGCGCACCCGGCTCGCCCGGAAGGGTCACAGGTGAGCGGCGAGGCGATGCTGAGCAGCCCAGCCCGGGATCGGCTAGCCGCGCTGGTGCGTCAGCTGGCGGTGGTGCCCGGCCGGGTCACGCTGTCGTCCGGCGCGCAGGCCGACTCCTACGTGGACCTGCGCCGGGTCACGCTGCACCACGAGGCCGCGCCACTGATCGGGCGACTGGTCCGCGAGCTGACCAGCGACTGGACCTACCAGGCAGTGGGTGGCTTGACGTTAGGCGCCGACCCGGTCGCTACCGCCGTCCTGCACACCCCAGGCCCCCCGGTGGACGCCTTCGTGGTGCGCACCTCGACCAAGCAGCACGGGATGGGCCGGCGCATCGAGGGCCCGGACGTCGCGGGGCGGGCCGTGCTCGCCGTCGAGGACACCGCCACCACCGGCGCCTCGGTGCTCACCGCCGTGGCGGCGCTGCGCGCGGCGGGCGCCGACGTCGTCGGCGTAGCCACCGTGGTGGACCGGGACACCGGGGCCCGCGAGGCCATCGAAGCGGCCGGGGTGCCTTACCGCGCGGTGCTGAGCCTGCGGGAACTCTGAGTGGTTGCACCGCTGAAGGGCGACCTAGTCAAGATTACATTGCAGGTGCGGTATCAACTTCGGTTAACTTGATCTTGCAAGTCCAATGGCTGTGCCCCGTCTGGAACATGTATCCAGCCGCGGTGCCATCGGCCTGCGAGCTGCACACGTACACGAGGCTTGAAGGAGCCTTCGTCGATGCCATGATAGCGGTGCCGAATGACAGATTGGTAAATTTCCTCGGAGACCACGAGAACTAGAGGTGCCGTCGTCTGGCGGAGCGTTTTCTTTACCTTTGGGGCGTCAAGCAGCCGGAACGTGAGATCGAGGGACTCTCCAAAACAGCCTCCGCGATCATAGTGCACCTCTCCTGCGTGCACGACAGCTCGCAGCCGGAACTGATGGTCGGGGAAGCAGGTGTTGTGATCAGCGAGTAGCCGGCTTAGAGTGGGAATTACCGAGCTCAGCAGCAGCGCCTTAGGTGCGTGGTCCACAGGATGGACCAGTGCAGCGACCCCGTCCCCTCGATCGATCAGAGCATCGCGGTGACGTTTAATGATCCCACTCACCTGAAAAGCCTCGTCGACCAGCTCATGCGTCACGCGTCGGAATCGGGCCTTTGCCGGGTTGATCCTGTCGGTGGAACTTTCGATATCCACCGCTAAAATCGACCTGGGGCGGGGCAGGTCCTGGGTTGTCACGGTAGTCATGATGACTTCTCGGTTATGGTTGGCTCGGCCGCCGCGCGTCCAACGGACAACACCACAGCCCGTAGTAAGGAGGTCGCCGGTCGGTGACACCTCGGCACGGCCGTGCGGCCGTGCCGCTTTCGCTCTTCGGCGCTGGTGCGCCTGCGGTGTTGATCGGCTTGCCACCAAACTGTCAGCTCCACCGAGCTGTCAGCAGGATCGGCGCGACGACGTCGAAAACGGCCCCGAGCTGTCCACAGATCGTCTTTACCCGTAGTGACGGCAAGTCGGCATTTCCCGAGGTGGTGGACATGCAGGGTAGTTCCCAGTGGTGTCGCCTGGGAAGATGGGCGATCTACGAGCAAGCGTGCACAGGACACATGAGCAGGACAGGGGATCATCGGACACCTCCCGTCCTACTGACGTCGAGCGCGGAGCCCACGTGCCAAGTCAGAACAAGATCACAATTATCTGCTACCGTTGTCCTAGTATAGAGCAACTCGGTTCGTGGGCGGAGGTACATGGAGCAAGCAACGATGACAGGCCTGGTCGCCGGCCGGGTGCGGCGCTTGCGCATGGAGCTGAGGTGGTCAGCTCAACGGCTGGCTGACGAGTGCGCGCGAGAGGGGTGTGACTCGCTCACCCGAGGAACCATCGCCAAGATCGAATCAGGAGCGCGCAAGTCAGTGACTGCCGATGAGGTCGCGGTGCTAGCGCGGGTTCTCGGTGTGACGCCAACTGATTTGTTGACGCCCGAGCGCCAGGCGATCGTTGCGATCGACGTCGCCTGCTTTACCGCCCCAGACCGGACCGAGGCGCACCAGCTCGCCATGCACGAGGGCCTGTATCGCGTGTTGCAAGACGCTTTTGCCGACGCCGGAGTCGACTGGGACGCCTGTAAGAAGGAGGACCGCAGCGACGGGGCGTTGATTCTGGTTCCCGCAGAGGTGCCCAAGAGCCGGCTGGCCGATCAACTACCAAGCAGATTGGTCGCGGGGCTGCTCCGGCACAAC
>Ga0213881_10001523_pt1 | contig 10895 bp, 12 predicted proteins | sample BarmaccoBMER_R08_FD_160104 | JGI IMG/M metagenome (GOLD analysis project Ga0213881, IMG submission 160104) | Barbacenia macrantha exposed rock microbial communities from rupestrian grasslands, the National Park of Serra do Cipo, Brazil - ER_R08 ... | reverse complement strand
CGGCATCGATCGCCGCGAGCCGATCGAGGCTATGCCGGCGATCGATCGCCTGTCCATCGCGCACGCCGTGGACGAAGCGAAACAGGCAGCAGAGCTCGGCATTCCGGCGGTCCTGCTCTTCGGCTTGCCCGCAGCCAAAGACGAGGAAGGATCGGGCGCGTGGGACGACGAGGGGATCGTGCAGCTGGCCACCCGCGCGATTAAAGAGGCGAATCCGGACCTGATCGTGATCACCGACCTGTGCCTGTGCGAATACACCAGCCATGGCCACTGCGGGGTGATCCGCTCCGACGGCAGCGTCGATAACGACGCCACGCTTGACCTCCTCGCTCGGACTGCCGTTTCCCAGGCCCGTGCCGGCGCGGACGTCGTCGCCCCGAGCGACATGATGGACGGCCGCGTCGGCGCATTGCGCCAGGCTCTCGACGACGACGGCCATGTCGATACCCCGATCCTCGCCTACTCGGCCAAATTCGCGTCGGCCTTCTACGGGCCGTTCCGAGAGGCCGCTGACTCGGCGCCCGCGTTCGGCGATCGGCGCGGCTACCAGATGGATCCCGGCAACGGCGACGAGGCGGTGCGCGAAACCCGGCTCGATGTCGAAGAGGGAGCCGACATCGTGATGGTCAAGCCTGCGCTGCCATACCTCGACCTCATCCACCGCATCAAGGCCGACACGCAGATGCCGCTTGCTGCGTACAACGTGAGCGGCGAGTACGCGATGGTCAAGGCCGCGGCCACCGCCGGCTATCTCGACGAGCGAGCCACCGTGCTCGAGGCGCTGACCTGCATCCGCCGCGCCGGCGCGGACATCGTCATCACCTACCACGCCAAGGAGGCCGCGCGATGGCTTCAGTGAGCTCGCAACCGGCCGCCGGGGGCTTCGGGCCCAAGCTGCGCGCCCGCAAGCATGGCGCCGCCACCCCGCTGGACGACCTCGACAAGCGACTGCTCAACCTCATGCAGGGCAGCTTTCCCATCGCCGCCCGGCCGTACCAACACGTTGCCTCGCAATCGGGCGTTACCGAACAGGAGGCGATCGCCAGGGTAAAGCGCCTCCTCGACGAGCGCATCATCCGTCAGGTCACTCCGATCTTCGACACGCGCGCGCTCGGCTATTCGTCGATGCTGGTCGCCGCCAAGGTCGACGCCGAGAACCCGTGGCGGGCGGCGAACATCATCAACGCGCATCCCGGCGTGTCCCACAACTACCTGCGCAACCACGAGTTCAACATCTGGTTCACGATCGCCACCGAGCCCGGGTCGCCACTCGGCGTCGATCGGACCCTCGAGGTACTCTCGCGCGAGGCAGGTGCCGACTCGATCCGGCAGCTGCCCACGCTCAAACTGTTCAAGATCCGCATGGATCTCGAGATGGAGGGCGGCACCGAGGCGCTGGCCAAGTCCGTCGAAGCGCTCCCGCCGGCGGAGACCGAGCCGCAACCCTATGACGAGTTCGACGTCGCGGTTATCCGGGCCACCCAGGGCGACATGCCGATCATCCCGGAGCCGTACGGCCCAGCGGCTGGAAGCCTCGGCATCCCGCAACAAGAGCTTCTGACCCACCTCGAGCAAATGCAGGAGCGCCGTCTGCTGCGCCGGGTGGCAGCCATCCTCTACCACCGCCGCGCCGGCTTCAGCGCCAACGGCATGGGCGTGTGGAGGGTGCCCGACGAGCGGATCATGGAGCTCGGTCCGCAGATGGCGGCCTTCCGGGGGATCTCGCACTGCTATCAGCGCCCCACCTACGCCGACTGGCCCTACTCGATCTTCACCATGGCCCACGGCCGCTCCAAGGAGGAGTGCGACGCAATCCTCGACTCGATCGCGGCCGAGACCGGCGTCACCGAGCGCGCCACGCTGTACTCCTCCACCGAGTTCAAGAAGATCCGGCTCCTCTACTTCACCGACGAGCATCGCGCCTGGGAACGCGAGCACGCGGGCGTGTGACCGGGGCCGAGCCGACCACCGCGGCGCCGGACACCTCGCGCTCGGCGGAGCTGTACCGCTCGGCGCTCGGCCTCCTGCCCGGGGGCGTCAACTCGCCGGTCCGCGCGATGCGCTCGATCGGCCGCGACCCGATCTTCATCGCCTCCGGCCGCGGCGCGATCATCACTGATGTCGACGGCAATGACTACATCGACTGGGTGAGCTCGTGGGGGCCGCTCATCCTCGGCCACGCGCATCCGGCGATCATCACGGCGGTTAGCGACGCGGCGCAGCGAGGGACCACATTCGGCGCCCCGACCGAGGCCGAGGTCACGCTGGCGGCCCAGGTCGCGCGGCGGCTGCCGTCCGTCGAGATGATCCGCATGACCTCCTCCGGCACCGAGGCCACCATGAGCGCGATCCGCCTGGCCCGTGCGGTCACCGGGCGCGAAAAGATCCTCAAGTTCGCCGGTGCCTACCACGGACACGTCGACGGGCTGCTCGCCGACGCGGGCTCGGGCCTGGCCACGCAGGGAATCCCGGCCAGCCCCGGCGTGCCGGCGAGCACCACGAAAGCCACCGTGATCGCCGCCTGGAACGACCCGCAGACCGTGCAGGCGGTCACCGAGCGCCACGACCTGGCGGCCATCCTGCTCGAACCGGTGCCGGCCAACATGGGCGTGGTGCCGCCCGAGCCGGACTTCCTGGCCTTGCTCCGACGGCAAGCCGACGATCACGACGCGCTGCTGATCTTCGACGAGGTGATCAGCGGCTTCCGGGTTGCCCGCGGCGGCGCCCAGGAGCTCTACGGGATCTTCCCCGACCTCACGATCATGGGGAAGATCGTGGGCGGGGGCTTGCCGGCGGCGGCGTACGGCGGACGGCTCGAGCTGATGGAGCGGATCGCGCCGGCCGGCGACGTCTACCAGGCCGGCACCCTGTCCGGCAATCCGCTTGCCGTCGCCGCGGCGCTCGCCACGCTGGAGCGCCTGAGCGACGATGCGTATGCCCAGCTTGCAGCGACCACCGAGAAGCTCGCCGTCGGCCTGCAGGACGCGGGGTCCGGGGCCGGCTGCGCGATCGAGGTCCAGAGCGTCCCCGGCCTGCTCACCGTGTTCTTCTCGGCGCGGCCGGTGTGCGACTACGAGGCAGCCAAGATGTGCGACAGCGAAGCCTACGGCGCCTGGTGCCGCGCCCTGCTCGCGCGTGGCGTCTATCCGCCCGCCTCGCAGTTCGAGGCTTGGTTTCCTTCGCTCGCCCACACCGACGCCCAAATCGACCGCACGATCGAGGTCGCGGGCGAGGCTTTCGCGGAGCTTGAGCCGCGATGAGAACCGCTCGGGACGGCGCAGACGCGCTCCGCGAGGCGCTGCGCGCCGAGGGCGGAGCGGTGGCCGGCGTGCTCGATGAACCGGCTTCGCCAATCGAGCATCTGGATCTCCCGGGTCCAGCGCAGTTGGCTGCCGCTGGCCCTCGCACCCGAGACCGGAACCGCGAGTACGAGCTGCTCCTCGAGATGATCCTCGAGGGCTACCGACTCCACTACGACGAGCCGCTGGTGGTCCGCGCGCGCGACCCTGACCTCGCGCTGCTTCTGGGGGATCAGCTCTACGCCCTCGGGCTCGCCCGGCTGGCCGCCCTCGGCGACCTCGACGCCGTGGCCGAGCTCGCCGACGTGATCTCGCTTACGGCTCAGGCGCACAGCGCCGCCGACCGAGACCTCGCCGACGCCGTGTGGCAGGCGGGCGCTGTGTCGGTCGGCTGGGGCCCGAGCGAGGATCACCGCCGGGCCAAGGAGCGCGCGCGGGCGCTTGACCCGGATGCAGCCAGCGCCCTGCGGGCCTCCGCCGCGCGCCGAGCCGCGGATTCGTGACGTCCGTGGCAATCCTCAACCCCACCTAAAAGCCCCTGCTTGTGAGGTTCGTCTCGAGGTTGTTAGGCATCCGCGTACCGGCCGTCGCGGCGATGCCATTTTTGGCGCTGTGGCGGTACGCTGTCAGCGTCTAACCGTGCCCAACCGTCACCGGAAAACGAAGTCGAAGTACACCGCCGACCGGAGCATTCCCGGCTCCTTCGAAGGCGAGACGGTCACGCGCCGCCGGTTTATGAACCTTGCCGCCAACGGCGCCGGCGCTGTCGCCGCCGCGGCGTTCACCCTCCCCGCGCTCGGTTTTGCCATCGCGCCCATCTTCAAGCGCCAGGCGTGGGAATGGCAGCCGATCGGGCGTCCGGCCGACTTCACCCAGAGCGCGTATGCGACCAAGGTGATCAACATCACGCCGGGCATCGGCGAGGCCGGCAACACGATCGCCTACGTCAGGGCACGCGATCCGTCGATCGACAAAGAGCCCGAGGACCAGTACAACCGTTGGGTGGCGCTCTCGTCGCGCTGCATGCACCTCGGCTGTCCGGTGCGCTACGTGTCGGCGGCCCAGCGCTTCATCTGCCCCTGCCACGGTGGCGTGTACGACTTCCGCGGGATGGTCGCCGGTGGCCCGCCGGTCCGCCCGCTCGACCGCTTCTACACGCGCATTAACCAATCCACCGGACTCGTCGAGGTCGGCCCCCGCTACTCGGTCAACAACGAGCTGCAACGCTTCTCGCCGCGATTCCCCGGCGAGCCGCTCGACGGGATCGGCCAGTTCCTCTACCCCGCTCAGTTCGCCAGCTCCTCCAAGCCCTAACAAACAAAATGCCACGCATCCCCGCCCCCCCGCTGCCCAAGGCCCTCCAGCCCCGCCCGAAACGCCCGGGGCAGGACGTCGAGGCCGGCGCAGCTACCCCGGTCGAAGCCGGGATCACCGTTGTCGACTGGCTGGACGAGCGCACCGCGCTCTCGCCCGGGATCCGCTGGCTTATGTGGCGCAAGGTCCCGCGCGGGATCAACTGGGCCTACACGCTCGGCTCGGCGACGCTGTTCGCCTTCCTCAACCAGGCCGTCACCGGCGTGTTCCTGGCTATGTACTACCGGCCAGATGCAGCCGGCGGGGCGTACGAGTCGATCCGCAACATCAACGACAACGTGTTCCTCGGCCAGTTCGTGCACGGCATGCACAAGTGGGGCGCGTCGGTGATGATCATCCTGATCTTCCTGCACATGGGAAGGGTGTTCTTCTACGGCGCGTACAAGTACCCGCGCGAGCTGACATGGGTGATCGGCGTAGTGCTCGTGATCCTCACGCTGGCCATGGGCTTCACCGGCTACTTGCTGCCGTTCGACCAGCGGGCTTACTGGGCCAGCGTCGTCGGTATCAACATCAACGCCGGCGGGCCGTTCGTCGGACCGTTCCTCTCGAACTTCCTGTTCGGCGGCGCCGACTTCAACGCCACCACACTGTCGCGCTTCTACGCGATCCACATGCTGGTCATCCCCGGGGCAATGGCGGCCCTGATCGGCGCCCATCTGTACCTGGTCACCAAGCTCGGGATCACGGCCCCGCCGTGGCTCAAGCCCGGCGCCGACGACACCGACCACGCGCTGGCCGAGGCGGAGGTATGAGCCGCCCGGCTGCCCGAGCTCTCGCGTCCCTTGCACGTGCCGGCGCCCCGGCCCTCCCGCCGCCAGGACGCGCCAGCGCCCCGGTCGTCCCGCCGGCAGGACGCGGCGGCGCCCTCACACTCGCATCCGCCGCACGCGCCGGCGCCCCCGCGACACCGGAGCGGCGCGGATGAACCAGGCCCAGAAAGAGGCCTACCTCCGCGAATACTCGATCCTGAAGAACGAGGGCAAGCCGTTCTTCCCCTACGCGGTGGCCAAGGACGGCGCCATGGCGTGCATCGTCATGGTGGTGATCATCTTCCTCTCGCTGTTGTTCGGGGCCGAGCTCGGCCCGAAGGCCGACCCCACGACCACTACCTACGTCCCCCGGCCCGACTGGTACTTCTTCTTCCTCTTCGAGGTCCTGCGCGTGATGCGCAACGTGCCGAAGTTCACGCCGATGGCGACGATCGGCGTCCCGACGATCTGCATGATCCTGCTGTTTCTGCTGCCGTTCTACGACCGCAGCCCGGAGCGGCGGATCGAGCGCCGCCCGATCGCCCTGGCCGCCGGCATCACGACGATCGCCGCCATGGCGTACCTGACCTACAGCGGCGCGCACACCGGATCGCCCAACTCGGTCGAGATCAAGCCGCCGGCGACCCTGAGCGCGGCGCAACTGCAGGTCTGGCACGCGGGAGCGGACGTGGTCGGCGAGTCGGGCTGCCTGGCCTGTCACGTGATCGGCGAGAACGGCAATAACGGGCCCGGCCCGGCCCTCACCAACATCGCGAACACGGTTCCGGCCGCGCAGATCGCCTCGACGCTGCGCAACCCAACGCCGCCGATGCCGTCCTTCAAGGACCTGCCGGCCGACAAGTTCAACGACCTCGTCTACTTCCTGTCAACCCTGCAGTAGCCGCTCCGGGGGACCATGGCGAAGGCAGACTTCGCGCCGACCGGCGCGCCGGAAGCGCTAGAGGAGGCCACCCGCGGATCGCTCGACGAGCCGCAGGTGCGAGCGATGTTCGACCGGATCGCCCTCCTGTACGACCGCATGAACACGGTCATGACCGCCGGGCTGCATCACAAATGGCGCCGGCGCGCCGCTGACCTGGCCCAGCTCTCCCCCGGCGGCCGGGCGCTCGACGTGGCTACCGGCACCGGTGACCTGGCCCTCGAGCTTGCTGCGCGCGTCGCCCCCGGCGGCGAGGTGATCGGCGTCGACTTCTCCGAGCGAATGCTCGAGGTGGCCGGTGCCAAGGGCGCTGCACGACCCGGTATCCGGGTGCGCTTCGAGACCGGCAACGCGCTGGCGCTGCCCTACCCCGACGGCGACTTCGACGCCGCCACAGTGGGCTTCGGCGCGCGCAACTTCAGCGATCTGAGCCGCGGCCTCGCCGAGATGAAGCGAGTGGTGCGGCCCGGCGGTCGGGTGGTGATCCTCGAGATCACCACCCCGCGCCGGCCACCTCTGTCCACGTTCTTCTCGCTGTGGTTCGACCGGATCGTCCCGGCCCTCGGCAGCGCCGTCGACACGCAGGCCTACGCCTATCTCCCGAGCTCGGTCAGGCGCTTCCCCGGACCCGACGAGCTCGCTGCCGTGATGGCCCGATGCGGCCTGCGCCAGATCCGCTACGTGCTCACAGCCGGCGGGATCATCGCGCTCCATGTAGGGGTAGTCTGACCGCGATGAGTCCGGGGGGCCAGGCGGTCGTCGACGCCGGGGGCGCTGAGCTCACGCGGATCATGGACCGCGTGGAGCGACGCATGGCCGAGCTGGCCACGAGCCACGGCCCGGTACTGGCACGCCACGCCGGCGAGACGATCTCGGCCGGCGGCAAGCGGCTGCGCCCGCTGCTTGTTTGCCTCGCCGCCGGCGCTCCTCCGCCCGAGACCGACGGCCTGGTCCGCGCCGCAGTGGCGGTCGAGTTGGTGCACGGCGCGACGCTGGTCCACGACGACGTGCTCGACGGCTCTGCGCTGCGCCGCGGCCGTCCCACCGTGGTCTCAACGGGAGGCCGGGCCGCCGCGACCGCCACCGGCGATCTGCTCTTCTCGCGCGCCTTCGCCGAGCTGGCCGGCGGGGACTCGCCTGACGCTGTGCGGGTGCTGGCGCGCGCCAGCCGCGAGCTGGCCCTGGGCGAGCTCGCCCAGCGTGAGGACGCCTGGCGGACCGACGTGTCCGTGGCCCGCTACCTGACCCGCTGCCGGCTGAAGACCGCAGTCCTGTTCCGCGCCGCCTGTGAGCTGGGCGCGCTCGAGGCGGGCGGTGACCCGGACACCCTCGGCGCCTTCGGCGAGCGGATCGGCCTGGCTTTTCAGATCCTCGACGACGTCCTCGACGTGTCGGGTCCGCCCGAGCGCACGGGCAAGCCAAGGGGCGCCGATCTGCTCGACGGCACCGTCACGCTGCCGCTGATCCTCGCGCGTGCCGAGGATCCCGAGCTGGACACGCTCGACCTGCGCACGGTGCGGACCGCCGAGGACGCGGCGGCCGCCTGCCAGCGCATCGCCGCCACCGGTGTTCTGGACGTCGCTCGCGACCGCGCCCGGGACCTGGTGGGTGAGGCCAAGCGAGGCCTGCCGGCGATGCCCGAGCGCCAGCGCGCCGCGCTTGGGCTGGCCGCCGATGTGATGGTCGAGCGCTACGCCTAATTGGGGCCGCCTGCGGCGGCGCCTCTAGAAGTCTTCGGGCAGGATATGGTCGGCGGACAGGGCGCTCACGAACCGATCGATCTGATCGGCCATGTTCGCTTGGGTCAGCCGCTGGAGGTCCCGGAGCATGTCGGTCAGACCGTCGTCGAGCCGCTCCTCCAGCTCGCGGACCTGATCGGCGGTGTACACCCCCTCGGCGTACCAGTCGCAGTTCGGGCAGCTAAGGGCGAGGTTCCAGCAGCCATCCGGTGCCTCGGACCAGTCGACCGGCTGGACGAGATCCGAGTTGCACTCGGGGCAGATGTGCAGGGGGCGATCCGAACGGCTGCGCTCGCCGAAGCGGACCACCTCGATGCTGCGGCCGCTGGGCAGAACGATGCGGCGGACTGAGGGCTGTTCTTGCTCGGGATTCATGCGTCCTCGAGCCGTTAATCGGCCCGCGCGAGGGGCAACTTGAGGCACTTTCTTATGAATAAACGAAGGGCTTATGGCGTCCCTGTAAATGACGGTAACCTTGAAACCCCCACCTGGAGCGTCGCGAATGTTCTACAAGAGTCCGACCACCGACTTGATCATCGTTCTGGTGATCGTGCTGCTGATCTTCGGGCCCAAGCGGCTGCCCGGCCTGGGGAAGCAGCTCGGGCAAGGGATGCGCGAGTTCAAGGAATCGATCACCGGGCAGAACAAGGACGACGAGGCGCCCCCGCGGCCCGAGCTCACCGCGGCCAGCGGGTCGGCGTCGGGGGCGGCGCCGGGCACCTCGTCCGGCGAGCGTGAGTCAGCTGAGGTTCGCTCTCAGCCCCGCGCGTAGCGGGTAGTTAGGTAGTCGCGCCGTGGCGAAGGTCCTCCGGCCCATCGGGCACGATGATCGGCTGAGCATCGTCGATCACCTCGACGAGCTGCGCTCGCGCCTCGTCATCTGCTTGATCGCGCTCGGGATCGCCTTCGCCATCTGTTTCTGGCAGAACCACGCGCTGCTCGATCTCCTCAACCGGGCGCTGCCGCACAACTCCAGCGTGACCACCCAGCAGGGGCTGGGCTCGGTCCCCTCGCAGTCCGTCGTCGAGCGCAAGGCGTATCTCAGCCAGGCCGCGGCGGACCGCCTGGCCGCCGCTTCACCCGGTCTGTCCGAACAGGCCCGGCAGGGCTTCCTACGCGCCGCCTCCGCCTCCGAGCAGGTGGCAAAGGTGCTACCAAACGCGGCGCCGGTCAAGGAGAAGCCGATCACGATCGGGGTCGGGGAGCCATTCACCACCACGCTGACCGTTGCCGCCTACTTTGCGCTGCTGTTCGTGTTGCCAGTGCTCATCTACGAGGCATACGCATTCGTGATCCCGGCGCTCAACCGCGACGAGCGCCACGTGGCCGTACCGGTGATGCTCGCCGCCCCGGCCTTGTTCACTGCCGGAGTGGTGTTCGCTTTCTTCATCGTGCTGCCGCCGGCGGTGCACTTCCTCCAGGGTTACAACCACGAGCAGTTCGACGTGCTCGTGCAGGCCAAGGCGTACTACTCGTTCCAGATCGTCACGATGCTCGCGATCGGTCTGGCCTTCCAGCTGCCCCTCGGATTGCTGGCACTGCATCGCCTCGGCGTGATCAATGGCAGCACCCTAACCAGACACTGGCGCTACGCTACGGTAATCATCGCCGTCATCGCGGCGGCGATGCCGGGGGCCGATCCAGTCACCACGGGGCTTGAGACGCTGCCGCTCGTAATTCTCTTTCTCGCCAGTATCGTCATGCTCAAGATCGCCGACCGCCGCGCCGCGGCACGCGCCGCCCGCGAGGCTCAGACCTCGTTCAGCGACAGCCTTGATCCCACCACCTAGCCGATGCTCTTCGACCTTCGCAGCCGCGGCCGGCGGCGTACCGTGCAGGCCGTCTACCTCGGACTCGCCATCATCCTGGGTGGCGGTCTCGTGCTGTTCGGTGTGGGCGCTGGCAACGGCCTCGGCGGCCTCTTGAACGCGTTCACTGGCCAGGGTTCGACAGCCGGCCAGTCGCAGGCGGTCTCTCAACAGGAGAAGGCCGCGATCAAGGCCACGCAGACCAACCCGAACGATGCCGCCGCGTGGGCGGCCCTCGTGCAGGCCCGCTGGAGCACGGCCAGGTCCAGCAGCGCAGACGTCAACGCCAATACCGGCCAGTTCACAGACGCGGGTAAAAAGGAGCTGACCGCGCTAGGCGAGGCCTATCAGCGCTACAAGGCGCTCGTCAAACAGCTCGATCCCACTACCGCCGTCCTCGCCGCCCGGGCCTACCAGTACCTCGGCAACTACGGAGCTTCGACCAGCGCCTGGGAGGACATCTCCGCGTCCAGTCCAAACCAGGCCATCGCGTTCGAATGCCTCGCCGCCAACGCCTACGCCGCCGGCCAGACCCGCATGGGCGACCTTGCGTCCGCCAAGGCCCTCAGCCTCGTGCCCAAGGTCCAGCGCACCCTGCTCCAGAGCAAGATCCAGCAGGCCAAGACCAACCCCCAGGTCGCCCAGTCTTGCTGACCGCGCGACCCGGGAGTGGCGGGTAACATCGCCGCCAGGGCCGTTAGCTCAACTGGTAGAGCAGGGGACTCTTAATCCCAAGGTTGGAGGTTCGAGTCCTCCACGGCCCACTGAAAAGGCCCCGCAAGGCGGGGTTTTCTTGTTCTCGGGGACGGCGGCGATTTTGAAGTATGTCTCCGATATGTCCCGAGATTCGCGTAGGACTGCACGTGCTCAACCCCCCAACCGGTCATGTGTTTCGAGTCGAGCGGGCGCGCGGTCCGGCGTGGTACATGAAGTACCGCCTGCCCGATGGCCGCCAGGTCCAGAAGAAGCTCGGGCCTGCGTGG
>Ga0213881_10001522_pt1 | contig 10897 bp, 12 predicted proteins | sample BarmaccoBMER_R08_FD_160104 | JGI IMG/M metagenome (GOLD analysis project Ga0213881, IMG submission 160104) | Barbacenia macrantha exposed rock microbial communities from rupestrian grasslands, the National Park of Serra do Cipo, Brazil - ER_R08 ... | reverse complement strand
GGTCTAAATTATAATGGAGATATAATGGATTCCCTACCTATAGGGATTTTTGAGCTTTCACAGCTTGCTTCCTTTCTTAGCTCGTCTAGTCAATCCATAGAGGTGATAACTAATATTCAGACATTTAGAAGGTGGAAGCAACCGTGTTAAAAAGGGAGATTGCAATGAAGATGTCATCCTGGAAGGTCAGTCAGGAAAAGCAGAAAAAAGGTAAAGCGCTAGCATTGGCTACGTCAGCAAAAAGCCAAAGCATTCAAACGACTAGCCCAGAGATTGAAGAATAACAACGACAATCTAACTCTCCCGCTTAAGCAGGGGAGTTTTTCTTACCAGGGCAATATTGAGCCAGCAGCCGAACATTGCGGTTACACAGTAAATTTGGCTATTGTATAGGCTTGATGGATAGAAAAAGCTAGGATAGACAGGAGCTAGTGACGAAGGAACAGACTTGGGATGGATGAGAATCTAGATCGAGCGCTAGAGGTTGATGTCATAGCTGCAAGCTTGCGCATGGATCGTCAAGAAGCAGGAGATTTGTTAGAGTTTTTAGCCCAAAAATTAGAGCAATCCTTGCCTCAAAACACAACTGTGACTCGCGGTGGTTGGTTCCTCTCCAAGGAGCGTCCCGTGCAGGAGATTACTGTCCGCTTTGACGATTACCACTACCAAATTGTTCGAGAACGCAATGGCTCATTGAGCGCGAAAGTCATGAAGCTGGTGCGGGGAGTTGTACTGAAGACAACTGCGATTCCAATTGACCAATGGATTGATGAGGTAGCTCAACAACTTGCTCAGTTGGCAGCACATAGTGCCCAAGCTCGGAGCGCTCTGAACAAGTTCGTTATTGGTTAAACATAAGCAGCTCTGGGGTCAATCCGAAACAGAAAAACAGCAACAAGCAAGGCAAGCAGCCACCCGTAAAGCTCTAGAGCAAGGTGGTATTCCGCCTGAAGCCAGACACAGATTAGAGGCACAGAGACTGGGGGGCGATCGCTTCTTTACCAGTGACTTGACCTGCAACGAATACTTACTGACTCGTACGGACTACGAGCCAATTGGCTTGGTGATGGGTACTGCCTTCTATAAAGTCAGTTTTTGGGGCTACTTCAACAACTACCAAACTTTCACTGGTGAACTCTCAGCTTTAAGTCAAGCTCAGTTAGCAGCAAGAGAATTAGCCATTAGCCGTCTACAGCAAGAAGCCGCTCTATTAGGTGCTGCTGGTGTTATCGGTGTCCGACTTCAGATTGGCGGTTATGATTGGAGTTCCAGGACAGTTGAATTCACAGCAATTGGCACAGCGATTAGAGTGAAGAATCGTGAACCCAACGGGAAACCCTTTACTAGTAACTTCAGCGGTCAAGAGTTTTGGCAACTGCATCAAGCAGGTTATTGGCCCAAGGGTTTAGTCTTTGGCATCTGCTCCTACTACGTGCATAGCGACTACAACACTAGGTCAGTTATGAATAATAATTGGTGGAGCGGTGGTTGGGCTAATCAAGAACTGACTCAGTATACCCAAGGCTTTCAATTGGCTCGCCACTTGGCGATGAATCGCCTAAGTCAAGATCTGCGACAGCATCAAGCTGAGGGAGCCGTTGGGATGAAGATTGATGCTGACATCGAAGAAGTTGAGTACGAAATCAATGATGTTAAATACCGCGACCTCTTAGCCCACTTCGTAGCAGTGGGAACCTCCATCACCCATGATGACCAACCAACCCAAGCCTCCATCAAGTCACCGCTGCTGTTCTACAACCTTGCTTCTGGCAAGTTGCAACAGCTAGAAAAGGATGAAATCAATGACGAATAATCAACCAATGCCAAAAGATCTTCCCACTCATGCCCGCGAACGATTGGAAGCAATGAGCGGTCAAAAGGGGCAAAGACGTTTATTCACTAGCGATCTATCTGTTAATGAATTTTTGTTAGTGAAGGAGCTTGGTTTTGACCCAGTAGGTATGGTTGTCGGCTGCTCTATCTATCACATTGGCTTTCAGCAGGCTAACTGGAACCAAAATCAGGAAATGACAGTGCTATCGCAGGCGATGTACCATGCCCGCGAACTAGCTATGAGTCGCATGGAAGAAGAAGCCGATGCCCTAGGTGCTGACGGCATCGTTGGAGTGCGGCTCACGGCTAAGCATATGGAATGGGAACCCAACCTAGCTGAGTTCGTCGCGATTGGTACGGCTGTTGTAGCTCGTAACCGTCATATTTCCTTTAGGACAATAGATAATAAACCTTTTACCAGTGACCTATCTGGGCAAGATTTTTGGACGTTGCTGCGGGCTGGCTATCGACCTGTGGGGCTAGTGATGGGCAACTGTGTTTACCATGTTGGTCGCCAAGGTTTGGGGCAGTGGTTTAGAAATATTGGTCAAAATGTGGAAATGACTAATTTCACTCAAGCTCTCTACGATGCCCGAGAGTTAGCGATGGAGCGGATGCAGGCTGAAGCCACTCATTTAAAAGCTGAGGGGATTGTAGGTGCGCAGATTCATGAGGGGAGGTATGGCTGGGCAACTCATGTGATTGAGTTTTTTGCCATTGGCACAGCAGTTGTTCCGATTCGAGAAGATCATCACATTCCTACTCCCCAACTTGTCCTCTCACTCAACGACTAAACCTGATAATTGATGTATTGAGACAGCCTAAGTATTTAAATCGGTCAGGCTGAACTAGGGGAAAGTTCAGTGAATTTACAGTTTTGATGTTTATCTCCATCAAGTTAAGATTTAAGCGCATATGGTCAAGTTAATTAAATGTAAATTTATACCTAAATATGAACGCTCTAGACTTAACTCGGTTAACGCCTTGCTCTACCCTAGCCAGTCTTGAAACTCACTACTCTCAAGTTAATGTCAATACTTTAGGACAGGCAGTTAATGACAAATTTACTCGCCAACCAGAACTACCTGGGGTGATTGTAAGAGATGGAGAGCAGATACTTGGCATGATTTCTCGGAAAGTTTTTCTTGAACGCATGAGCCAGCGTTATAGCATAGAACTCTATCTGAATAGACCAATTAAAAACTTATTAAATATTTTAAAACTTAAAGCTCTTCAGCTTCCTGCTACTCATAGGATTGAGGTGGCAGCAAGAATGGCATTAAGTCGCTCTGCTGAAGCAGTTTATGAGCCAATAGTTGTTGTGCAAGAAAACCAGGATTTGCACTTATTAGATATGAATGTGTTACTATTAGCTCAATCTCAAATTTTGTCTTCTCTTTTGGTCGAAAACCAATTACGTAACCAGATACTAGAGACGCAAAAAGCAGAATTACAAGCGCAAGCTGATGAACTACGAGAGCAAGCCCAAAAGATTCTTAAGCTAAATCAGCAGTTCTTTAGAATTAGTGAATTACTCTCCTCAGAAGGAAAAGCTGCTTTTTTTGCTACCTTCACCGGAGTTAAATCGATTTGCCGTGCTACTAGTCAAGTGGTCTCTACAGGTCAGGATTTAGAGAAAGAAATTGAAGACATTGATGAAATTACCAAGCTAATTGATAGCGTGAGTAAGCAAGTTCGGCAGCTAGCCGCACAAGCTGCTATCATCGTGAATAAATCAGGCAAGCAAATAGCTGAATTGATACCCATCTCAACTGAACTCCGCAACTTAGGAGAGCAAACCTTTGCTGTTAGTTCTCATGTGAATCAACTAGTCAGTAGATTTCAGTTCTTTCTTAAAGACCTTAAAGTAGTAGCACAGGCAGGAGAAACGACTGCTAACGCTCTGCTGCAAAAGAGCGAACAGGCTCAGTTTGCCTTTATTGAACTAGAAAAGTTAGTCAATGAGAATAACAAACTTGGCACTCCTAAATCGTAAAACCTTGAAGTAGGAGGTGCCAGAACAATGCCTTGGCAGGTTCATTAGACGTTAACTAGGTTCATTTTTAGTGCCTAAAGGCAGCAAACAGTAATACTGTAAAGCTAGGCAGCACTAGACCTGCGACTAAGACCGCAATCAACAGTCGTCGCTTCATTATTCGCAACTGCCGTTGCATATCACGTAGCGATGATTGAGTGGAGCCAATTTGAGTTTTCAGCAGATTGTACTCAGCTTCTAGCTTTGCCTGCTTCTGAGCATGTTCAGCACCCAATCTGGAATTGCCAGACTTTTTCATAAAAGCTTCCAATTCATCCAGAGGAGCCTGAATTGTTTGCTTATAGCTCGCCCATTCGTTTAGGAAAGCTGTCAAACTTGCTTGAAATTCTGCCTTGAGTTCGGTAACTTGCTCAGCTATTTCAGCTCTAAGGTTATTGTCAGTTGTGCCCAAATCATATCGCGTATCCTGAAGTTCACTCCAAGCCTCTTCCCATCTAGAAACGACGGCTTTTTCGAGTTCTGTAAAACGTTGGTTAAAAGCTGCCTGAACTTGAGCTATGTCTTTTCGAGTCACTTGGACTTCATTTAAATTTGCCTTAAACTCCTGGTAGGTTTGTGCCAAGTCCTCGAACTGTGCCTGAACTCTCACTAATCCGTTCAGAACTCCGAAAGACAGCTCCATCTGGTTGCGAAGTTCTGACAGTTCCTGCTCGATCTGCTCTAGATCGCTTAAGGACTTAGCCATAATAATCTTTACACCTCCAATACCTGACACAATCGCTCAACCTGATTCAGGACTTCGAGCATTGAACCCAAAGCAGCACAGTCTTCGCTCAGCCTCCGCATTGCTCTGATCTGCTTAAGTCCCAGAAGAGATCTATATTGTGCTGAATCTAAGCCGAACATGCGGGCAGCCTCCTGAAGCAGGAAAGATAAACCTGCCTCGTTATCCCACGGACCGTCAACTGACGTCAACCAAGTGAAAGCTTCTTCCGCTTCTTCCAGTCGCGCAGCCTCTTGATAGAACAGCAAAAGCTCCTCACATGATAATCCCTGCCTGATGCCCTCCTTGAACCCTAGTCTGAGATAAAATAGCGCTAGCGTCTTGTTCTCTGCATCGGCATGAGCTGATAAAGCGCCAACTAAGTACAGTACAGGTAAATTTGTTAGATCGTGTTTCAGCTCGCGATCGACTTGTGCCAGAACTCTTTCTACTGCTCCCAGTTCTACAGCTAGACGAACCACTTCGGGCAGAAACTGGGAATTGAAGCTTTGAAGAGCACGCGCGACTTCCATATCTAAAGGTGTCAGCGCCGTCGATCTAGGCTGAACTTGGTCTGATGCAACAGAATGAGTTGCGTTCGAGCCAATATTAATTTTTTCAAATAGCCCTGGTCCAATCTGGGCATATCCCTTATTCACCGACCGGACTGCATCTGCTAGTTCTGTAGCAGGAGTGTCTTTCAACAAATAGCCCTTTGCTCCTGCCCTTAAAGCATCAGCGAGGAATGCTTCATCATCATGGCTGCTCAGGACTAAGACTTTAGTTTCGGCAAAGCGTTGAGTGATAATCCGCGTGGCAGTTACTCCATCCATCCGGGGCATCTGGATATCGATGAGTACAACATCAGGCTTGAGAGCTTCTACCTGCTCAATGGCTGCTTGTCCATCATTCGCACTTCCCACCACCAGAAAATCTACTTCTGGCTCTAGCAAAGCCTTCAACCCTTCGCGGATGACCCTCTGGTCGTCTACCAGCAAAATACGAATCATGCAGCGAACCTTAGCGCAGTTAGATAGATATTATGCCATCTAGGCAGCAAGTTAAATCGGAGCAGGTTTTTTAAGCAACTCAGACAAACATCCTTTGTGCTTCCAAGGCAACTTGGAGATCGAGAAATCTGCTCTTGGAGCTTGCCAGAAATCAGACTATGTTGAGATTGCGGAGTTTTTCAGGATGTTGAGACGACCTTACTTAAAAGATCGTTGATCTTACGAATATGTTCAGCATCTATTAAATGTTATAAAAAAATGAGTAAATCCAAGCCTCAAACAGGTTGATAGCAACCTTGCAAAAACCCTAAAGCTGCCATCCCGGAAGCAGTCTACACTGTCACAGCACTCTTTGCAAAAGCGCTATACCAATTGGTTAATTGGATAAATTTCCTACTCAAGTGCCTGCTACTGGTTTAACAGTTATGCAATGGGCAAAGCATGCGCTTTCACGCAAATGTCTGATCATATTAATACTACACATCACAGCCCATAACGGCTAAGGAAAACACTATGGTTGTTGCTAGCAACAAAATTGATAACATTTTGCAGCATTTTGTTTCCAACACGAGTGATATCCAGGGAGCGGCTCTGGTTTCACCGGACGGTCTCACATTGGCTTCCAGCCTACCAATGGATATGGATGAGGAGCGAACTGCAGCTATGTCTGCTGCCATGCTGTCGCTGGGAGAACGCATTGCTCAAGAGTTGGTTCGAGGTACGCTTGACCGGATCTACGTTGAAGGGGATAAGGGTTACGGCATTCTGATTAGCTGTGGTGAGGAGGCGGTGTTGCTAGTCCTTGCCAGTCAGACGGCTAAACAAGGTCTGCTCATGTTGGAAATTAAAAAAGTGGTAGCCGAATTGAAAGCAGCTCTAAGTTATTAAAGAGCAAATTTAATGATACTCACAGGACATTTATCAGAATTCTCCTTACCAGAAATTTTTCAATTTGTTGAGCAAGGCTATAAGACTGGTTTACTCTCCCTCCAGTTTGAACCAGAAGCTGGCAAGCAGCCGCCGCCAGCTCAACATTATTCCATTGGGAGTAGCTCCAGCAGCGCGCCTTTGCATCAAATTCATCATGTCTGGCTACAGGGCGGACGCATTGTCGCGATCGCCAATCAGCGAGACCAAAAAGGCTTACTCTCGTTAATTCATCAACGGGGCTGGCTCAGTCCTCAACTCCTCCAGCACATACGTACTTGGGCTGGAGGAGAGCAACCGCTAGGTCTGTACTTGAAAACAAGGAATGTACTAACTCCAGAGCAACTGAAGCTGCTATTCCACGCTCAAGTACTACAACGAGTTTGTACTTTGTTTCGATCATCGAACGGTCAGTTTAAGTTCGATCCCAAAGCTCCCCTCCCTAGGGCTGAAATGACTGGTTTAAGCTTACTCCCCACTGAAGCAACTTTATTGGGATTGCGAGTGTTGCAAGACTGGACACCATTTGCTCAAAAACTGCCTAACCCAAATTTTGGTTTGACTAGGGCGATCACAGGCAAACCTCATTTACAGTTACATGCTCAAGAATTGCAGGTTTGGGAGTTTGCTGGCGGATCGGTAACAATCGCTACAATTGCCAAACAACTGCACTTATCAGTGGAAGCAGTCCAACAGATCGCCTTCAGAATCATGGTTGTTGGCTTAGTTGAAGAAGTGCCTGTCATTGTCTCCAAACCCAACAGAAAAGCACCAATGACGGAAATCATGCCGGAATTGGTCACATCGACTAGTAGCACTAGTCTCAATCAGTCATTTCTGCACAATTTAGTGGGCTTTCTTAGGAGTCGAGTTTGATGGAGATTATGCGTTTAGTGGTGACAGGTTCTGTAGGGGTGGGAAAGTCCACTTTTATCCGTTCCGTCAGTGAGATAGAAGTTGTTGATACTGACCGCGTAGCGACGGATGAAGTCGCACAGATGAAGAAAAAAACGACTGTCGCTATGGACTTCGGACGGCTACAGTTTAGTCCTGATATGGCCTTACATATCTACGGCACGCCTGGTCAGGCTCGATTTGATTTTATGTGGGACATCTTAATTCACCAAGCTCATGCCTATATTTTGCTAGTGGCAGCCCATCGCCCAAGCGAATTTCGCTATGCCCGCCGCACGATCAATTTCATAAATCAACGTCGGCAAATTCCTATGATCGTTGGTCTCACCCACTTAGACTGTCCCGGAGCTTGGGGAGAGGAGAATATCGCGATTGCTCTGGGCTACGTAAACGCTCAAACCCGTCCACCTATTGTTAAGGTAAATGCTACAGACAAAGCCTCAGCCATTGAAGCATTGATTGTTCTAGTCCAGCATTGCTTAGAGCAAACATCTACAGGTGTTACCATCTTCCCTACTCCCTTCCAACCTGCTCTTGAGTCCGACGCACCATGTTAACTGTTTGCGGCAAGACACCAACTGAGAGCGCAAACGCCTCATCCGGTAGTTGAGCAATTGTCTCAGCGTCAAAGTAATTTTCAAATTGATTTAAGATTGTCTGGACCCGCTGTTGAGGAACGGGGTTTTCTGTAATCTTTCTCGTCAATCGAATCCATTGTCGTCTAATCAAGTAAGCCTTTTGTCGCTCTTCATGAGATTCAGGAGTCAGTAACGATAAATGTCCAACTGGTAGTGCCCACTGACAATCTTGGTCATAAAAACCACCTACTGCAGCTCCTGGTCCGGCAAATTCCGCATGAAATTGCTTATAAAGAATTAAGCCGTTTTTCCGTCTTGCATTCACCGTCAGTATCTGTTCGCTACGCAGCAACTTGAGGATTTCCGAAGCCTGTAGGTCTTCACTTCCACTTTTCATCTCTCTATAGGCACGGAATCTGGTAACACAGGTACTGCTGATCACGTGTGTAGCTAGCGCCAGACCTATCTGATAGCCCTGCTGGTTTTCGCTATCCATTTAGTCTCCTACTCCACATAGATTTCCTGCGGGTCTGCACTCGAATCATGGGGAGAAAAATCAACTTTTCGGCTTCTCTTATAGAGATAACGTAACTGATATACTGACAATATATGAGTAAATGTTAATTGCTCATATATACCCTTCTCCTATCCTAGGATATTTAGCTAATGCTTGTTCAAAGTAACAGTAATATAATCTTTAAGTCTTAATCAAGAACCAGGTAGGATTGTAAAGTTTTTATGAAGTTTAGGATTTGGTCAAGATAACAAGATAATCCAGCGACCAGGTAAATACAATTCCAAACAATTGCGCTAGAAAGATGATCGCTATGCTCAACGGTTCTAATCAGGGCAGGGAAGCGATATTACTGGATTTCGCGCTTTTAAAGCCACATGTATTCTGGTTAACAAAATCATAGAATCAATACTAAATTTCAAAGAAGTGGTAACATTCAGTACTGAATCTGAACTTAAATGAGCTAGCTAAAGAATATTAGTAACAACTTTCTACAGTTGCTGATTCCATATCCTTGACCGAAGAAGGAGCAGTGAGTAGCGAGTGTTGGAAAGAACTTTCTTAAATAAGGTCAGGGGATATAAGCCCGCTAATAAATCAACAATTTACTCCTTGATGGCTTGCTACGAGGTCTCATAATGTCGATGTGCAATCCCTTGCCTTAAGACACATAGTAACCCTAGCTCCTCACCGCTCCTCGCCCCTCTAAATTGGGTTAACACTCAAATGCTTATGTAGAAAAAGCTGTCTTGGTCGTCCTAGGAGCCAGACACCCCAACCAGAATCAACTTGTTGCAATTGGTATCCCAGCTTGAAGTAGAGCTGACGTGCCTGATAATTATTTTCGAGGACATGGAGATAAAGATCTTGAAATCCCCAAGAGATAGCAATTCGCTCACAGTGCAAGAGCAGTTGTTGGGCAACGCCGCGACGACGATAACTAGAGTGGACAGCGAGGTTCGACAAGTAGAGATAACGAGGACGAGCGCATTGCCAGAATTCATTCAAACGCAACGCCATTTCTACGGTTCCAACTAAATCATTACCACCGCTACCAGTTGCAAAAGCAACTAGACAGATATGCTGCTGTGAGGGGTTAGAGCGGAGCCGATTTTTGAGGTCCTCGTAGATTCCTAAGCGTACTAGTGGATGAGCCCAACCCCAGATACCGTCTGAGGAATGAAAACTATCTGCAAGGATTTCGGCAACACCACTTAGATCAACCGATTGGGCTGCACGGATTTGGATCGGGTGGGTTGACGAACTATGGGATTGACCAGATGCTGACGATTGCCAGCCAGTTGAAGAAGACAAGAGTGTCAAAACGGATGTAGAATACCGATATCCTAAAATCCTAAGCGATTATTGCAACTGCTGTCATAAATGTTTGAAAAACAGCCGATTGATAGCCCTCTGACACACTGCCCAAAAAGGTGATAAAAATGTACCGATCCAATCCTATGTAACACCACCTATGCTTAAGTCAGGTTGATCTTCATCCGACGGCGATCCAGCAGGCAAGCAATGCATGAACTTCCGAGCCAATACTGAGCCAAAAATTCTGGTCGTGTCTGACGCGCCAGATCATCTCCAACAACTCTGCCGCGCTTTGCATCGGGAATGTCAAGTGCTGACAGCAGTTTCAGGTCTGGCAGCACTAGAGGTTCTGGCAAAAGAGGAAAATGTCGCAGCCATAATCTGCAACCAGCACTTACCGTTGATGAGTAGCTTAGAGTTTCTTGGCCTCACAGCTACTCAATATCCTAATACTATAAGGATCGTTTTAACCGACTCTGCTGATGCAGAAGACCTAGTAGAGGCAGTTGAGGCTGGTAAAATCTTCAAATGCATACCTCAGCCATGGAGGTTAGAGGAACTTCAATTAGTGGTGCGTCAAGCCCTAGATGTTTATAAACTTCTGAAGGTTCACACCCAGGAATTACGCCGGACACTCCGCCAAGAATTGCTGCTCAATACCATTACTAGTACAATTCGCAGTGCCTCAGACTATCGGCAAATCCTGCAAACGATTGTAGATACTGTAGGTTACATGCTGCAAACCAGCTACTGTATCTTGCGTCCCTTTCAGGACAACCGGATGGGGGACGAATGTTTTGTCTATCAGCAGCTAAAAAGGGGGCAGGTGAATGATGAAGCAGCCTCTAACTCGTCACCTCCTATCTCTTATCCTTCATCCCTACTAGCACAAACAGTGTGGGAGACACGCGAGGTACAGGTCATTAATGATGTGTCAAAGGACGAGCTATTCCAAGGCAATACTGTAGAGTGCCAACAACGCGTCCGAGCTTACCAGGCAGCTCATATATGCTCTAGCTTGGTAGTACCACTCATTTGTCGACA
>Ga0213881_10001521_pt1 | contig 10909 bp, 9 predicted proteins | sample BarmaccoBMER_R08_FD_160104 | JGI IMG/M metagenome (GOLD analysis project Ga0213881, IMG submission 160104) | Barbacenia macrantha exposed rock microbial communities from rupestrian grasslands, the National Park of Serra do Cipo, Brazil - ER_R08 ... | reverse complement strand
TCGATACGGCAGCCCCTTGATCACCGCGGTGCGGGTGTAGTCGGCGTCCAGCGACTCGATCGTCCCAGCGCGGGCCATCCGGGCGATGTACCCGAACAGCACGAACACCAGGCACAGCGCCGGCAGCACCAGGTACTCGACCTGGGAGAAGAAGCCTGATCCCGGAGGGGCCGTGGCGGTCGAAGGAAGGAGCCCCAGCCACAGCGCAAACACCAGGATCAACGCCACCGCCCACACGAACTCGGGCACGGTCGTGGCCGACAACCCTCCCACCGAGATGAACCGGTCGCGGAACCTGCCCTCGTTGAGCGCCGCGAGAACGCCCCCGAGGATCCCGAGCGGCACGACGATGATGAAGGCAAGGATCGCCAGTTTGGCCGAGTGCCAAAGCGCGGGGAACACGATCGAGGACACCGACGTGCGAGTCGCGACCGACGTCCCGAGGTTGCCGTGGAAGATGCCGCTGATCCAGTCCCAGTATTGGACGAACACCGACTTGTCGGTGCCGAGTTGGTGGTTGAGCGCGTTGACCGCAGACTGAGTGGCAAACGGCCCCAGGATGCGCCTGGCGACGTCCCCGGGCAAGATTTGGGTGCCGAAGAACACCAGCACGCTCAGCAGCCACAGGGTGATGAGACCCAGACCTAGCCGTTTGGCGATGAATCGCGTCATCGCACACGCGCGGTCATGCGACGAACCCCGCCCGCGACAGATTTATGTGGCCCATCGCGGTCGTTTCGACGCCCGAGACGTTCAAGCGTGCGCCGGTCAGGAAGTAATAGAAGTAGGGAAACATGACTGGGGTTTCGTCGAGTAGCAGCTCCTGGATCTGACCGGCGGCCGCTCGCTGTGCTCCCAGGTCGAGCGCGGCCACGTAGCGGGCTACGAGCCGGTCGTACTGAGGGTTCTTGAAATGGGCCGCGTTCCACGGCCCCTTGCTGCTCAGCGGGGCGGTGAGGAGCAGGTTCGGCACTCCGCGATGACCGTAGTCGGTGATGCCCATGGTCGAGTCAAGCCACGGCGAGGTGCCAAACTTCGAGGAGCCGTAGTAAGTGCCGGGATCGAGGATGCTCAGCTTGAGGTTGATGCCGGCAACCGACACGTTGTTCTGCACCACCTGGGCCAGATCCGGCAGCTCGAAATGGGTCAGGGTGAGCAGCTGGGTGCTGAACCCGCCACCCTTACCCGCCGCCTGTAGCAGCTGCTTGGCCAGGGCCACGTTGCGCTGGCGTTGGGCGACGGAGGGGTTGGTCGATTGGAATACGGGCGCGAACGGGCTGTCGTTGCCGTAATCGGACTTCGTGGCCAGAAGGCCGTTCACCAGAGCTCGGCGATCGAGGAGTAACCCCATCGCCTGGCGAACGCGCTTGTCGACGAACGGCTCCTTGTCGGTGCGCATGTGGATCTGGCGGTGCGAAGAGGAGCGAAACTGGGTCGTGCGGATGTCGGGATTGGTGATCAGCGCTCGCCCTCCGGACACCGAGTAGTGTGCGACCACGTCGACTTGATTGCCGAGGATGCCCAGCGTCTGCGCCTGCTCCTCGGAGTAGAAGGTGAGCTCCGAGCGCTCCGCGTTGGCCGGCGTACCCCAGTAGCGGGGATTTCTCACGTAAGTGACTCCCTGATTGGGAGTAAAGGACTGGAGCTTCCACGGACCTGTGCCCAGGAACGTCTTGTCCCACCCGCCGTTGTAGTTCTTCGGCAGCACCACCGAGTTGTAGTTATCCGAGCTGACCAGGTAAGGAAAGTTGCCGTTGGGAGCGTCGAGGGTGAATTGCACCGTGTAGGGATCGATCGCCTTGGTGTTTCCCTTGCTCAAAACGCCGTCGAAGTTAGACAGTGCGTTTGACCCCACGGCGGGGTCAGCCAATCGGTTGAACGTCGCCGCCACGTCCTCGGCAGACATCGGCGTGCCGTCGCTGAAGGTGACACCTTGGCGGATCTTGAACGTCCACACCGTACCGGTGTGATCGTGGCTCCAGCTCTCGGCGAGCACCGGAAGGAGGTTCAGGTGCTTGTCTGACCACACCAGGTACTGGGCGGTCTGCCCAAGTACGGCCAGGCCGCCCTCGTCGCTGATCATGATCGGATCCAGTGCCGCGGCGGGCGCCACGATCCCCGCCCGGATCGTGCCGCCCGGTTTGGGCGGCTTGGTCTGGGGTGGGGACACACGAGTCACGTCCGGCGACGCGCATCCCGCCAGCACCCCGAGCGAGGACAGCGACAACCCGAGCACCGTCCCGCGTCGCACAAACTCGCGCCGGTCGATCCGCCCCGCCACCAACTCGTCGACGAGATCGTTCTCGACCTCGCCGATGTGGCGGCGAACCGCGTCGACCTGCCGCTTGCGCTCGTCGCTCATAATCGCGTTGCGGCCGGTCGAGTCCCGGCGCTCCCTCCTCCGGGGGACAAATCGGGGGCCGACTGTAGACCCATTCTCTGCGAATTGTCAAGGGTCGGTAAAGAGGTCGCCAGGGCGAAGAAGTTGCGCAGCACCCGGACCCCCGCTGGATATCTGGCGCTGAAGCGCTCGGGATGAAACTGGGTGCCCCACCAGCAGCGGTCTCTACCCGCGATGGCCTCGACCGCGCAGTGCTCGCTCCGGGCCAGCACGTCGAACCCGTCGGGCAGCGCGATCACGTCCTCGGCATGATGTTTGTAGGCGACCGCCCTCGGCGCGAGTCCGCTGAGCAGGTCGCGGTCATCGAGGATGTCGATCGGGCCGAAGCCCACCTCCGGGCGCTCCCGGGGCCCGATCGCGCCGCCGGCAAAGAGCGTCAGCAGCTGCATGCCGGCGCAGATCCCGAGCACCGGCCCGCGATAGCTCCTCACCGCCTCGCCGAGCCGCCCGAGCGCTGCGGAATCGTGGTCAGACCAGGGCGCAAAGGAACCGCTCAAAACCACCGCCGCGGCGCCGTCGAGATCGCCGAGGTCGGTGTAGCGCCGGTGGCGGACCGGCATTCCGGCCAGGCGCTCGAGCCGCCGCCGGATGCGCTCGAAGTGTCGCGCCCGCTCTTGGTTGATCGCGGGCGGATGCTCGCTGAGAATGAATTCGACGACGGCCCGTCTACAGTCGGCTGGCGTAGTCGAGATTTCGCTGCTTGAGGCTCGGGTGGGTGCCAAGGAAGGCATGATGGGACATGTCGGGGCTGTAACGGCTGGCCGGCGGCGTGCGGCCGAGCGCCTCGGCGACGGCTCGGATGTGGTGCGGCCCGGCCCCGCAGCAGACACCCAGGTACTCGATACCGAGCTCTCGCGCGGCCAGCGCGAACGCCCCCAGCTCGAAGCGGTTGCAGGTGAACGGGTCCAGCGCGGTCGGAAACGGCCGATCGCCGGGGATCAGGTCGCACTCCGGGTCGGTCAGCGACTGGAAGCTGGGCTCCTCCTCGCGCGTGCGGTACGGAACCGGCAGCGCGGCCACGGCACAGTTCACGGCCTCGCGGATCGGCGCCAGCAACGGCAGCATCGTGCGCGGGCCGCGGATGCAGTTGAGCCCTACGACCGCTGCTCCGCCCTCTTCCAGCCTCTTGCAGGTCTCCGCCGGTGTCCAGCCCTCGCGGGTGACCGGCTCGCGGTGGATGGCCAGCGTGACGACAGCGGGCAGCCCCGTCTCGCGAATCACCTCCAGCGCCAGCAGGGCTTCCTGGGCCCAGGAGAAGGTCTCGCCGATGATGAAGTCGGCTCCCGCCTCCACCGCCCATTCCACCTGCTCCTCGAACATCGATCGCACCACCGAACGCACCTGCCGGTCATCCGGGTCGAACAGGTTCGTGTTGCAGATGTCGCCCGCGAGCAGGGCGCCGTGGCGGCGGGCCACCGCGCCCGCGATGTCGAGCGCTTGGCGGTTGATCCGCTCGAGCAGCTGCTCCTTGCCGATCAGGCGGAGCTTCTCGCGGTGGGCGTAGTAGGTGAATGCCTCCACGACATCCGAGCCCGCGTGCACGAACTCCTCGTGCACCTGCCGGACCAGCTCCGGATGCTCCAGTACAACCTCCGGCACGAAGGCGCCAGCCTGCAGGTAGCCGCGGCGCTCGAACTCGAACAGGTAACCCTCCGCGCAGATGATGGGCCCCTCCGCCAGCCGACTCAACAGCCCGTCAGATCGGTCCTGCACCTCGCTCCTGTCGTAGCAGTTGCTATTTCCGCAACTCTAGTTGCTCGCGAGCCGCTAGACTACCAGGCCGGCGATCGGGACAGGCAAAGTTGCTGTAGCGTTTATTGCAACAGAAGTTGCTCTATGCGCTACAGCGGAGGGTACCTGGCTTCGTGGATCGGGAGAGAGCGACAAGCCTGCGACGCGCGATCGAGCTCTTGCTCGCCCTTTCCGGCGAAGAGGCGCTGCGTAGCGGCGGACTGGGGGTCAAGCAGCTGACGGACCTGCTGGGTGACGAGAAGAGCCGCGTGTCCCGTACCCTGCAAACGCTTCACGAGTATGCGCTCGTCGAGCGCGATGCCGGGACCCGCGCCTACCACCTCGGCTGGCGGCTGTTCACGCTGGCCAGCCGCGCCGGGCAGACTCGCCTGCTCGCCGCCGCACCGGCGAAGGTCGCCCAGCTCGTCCGGGAGCTGGGCGAGTCGGCCCACCTGTCCGTGCGCTCCGGGCGTCAGGTCGTCACCTTGGTCTCGCAGCCGTCACCACGCGCGTTGACTGCCGCGAGCTGGGTAGGCAGGGAGATCCCCGTTCACTGCACCTCCTCTGGCCGCGCCTTGCTGCTCGACCATGACCTCGCCGAGCTCGAGGCCCTGTTCGGCGGCGAGGCTCTTCCACCGGCGGGTCCCCGCGCGCCGAAGACGGTCGACGAGCTCTACGAGCGCATCCTCGAGGCTCGCGCCACCGGGTATGCGACCGTCATTGAGGAGTCCGAGCCAGGCCTGGTGGCGGCGGCCGCGCCCGTCCGCGATCACCGCGGCCTGATCGCCGCGGCGCTGAACGTGTCAGCGCCCGGGTTCCGCTTCGAATCGCGGCTCCCCGAGGCCGGCGAGCTGCTCAGGCAGACGACAGACCAGCTCTCCGAGCTGGTTGGCTGGCGAACCGAACGGTCTGAGTCCCCGGGCGTCCCGACCGCTCTGATCTGAAGCCGGGCATGCTCGTTCCGGCGCATTTGGCGGGCCTGCGGCGCGGGATCGGCGGTGCTGCCGAATAGCCCGCCGCTCATCGCGCTCGCACGCCGCAGAAGCGCATCGCGCTGACCGCGATCGCCTGGGCACAGCCGACGAGATCGGCGATCGGCACGCACTCGTCGATGGTGTGCGCCACGCTCAACGCCCGGGGTCCGAAGCAGACGGTGGGGATCCCGCCCTCCCTGATCAGCGACGCGCCGTCGTGCCAGTTGTCAAAGCCGCCGATGCGCCCGGCGCGCCCGAGGGCGCGCTCTACCCCCACGATCGTGCGTACCACCGGTTCCTCGGCAGAGATCTCTGCCGGCGGCACGGCTCCGTAGGTCCACTCGACCAGCGGTGGGTGTGCGCGCAGCCAGTTATCGGCGTTCGCGGCGCGCGTAATCCAATCCTGGAACTCGCGCCGTACGGCGGGCGCCGGATCACCGCCATTCGCCGACGGCAGGTACTCGATGTGACAGTCCAGGCGACATCGCGCTGGATAGCTGACAATCCATTCGCCTCCGCTGATCCCCGTGACGACGCAGTCGGCGGCCGGGAGGTACAAATGCCGGGGTCGCAGCGTCCATTCCTCGCGTAACCGGCGCAGCGCGTCCAGCAGGTAAGCCGCCTTTTCGATCGCGCTGACCGAGCCGCCGCTGTCCGGGTGCTGCGGCGGCGTCCCGGCATGCCCCGCGCGCCCCTCGACCGTGATCGCCGCGAGCAGTGAGCCGCGACACGCGACCGAGATCTCGAGGCTGCTTGGTTCGGGCACGATCGCCGCGTCCGCCTTTAGGGTGCGCGCGGCGATGAGCCCGCCCGCGCCGGTCGACTCCTCCTCGGTCACGGTATTGACGAGCAGGTCACCAGCAAGCGTCACCCCGAGCTCGGCGAGCGTCTCGGCCGCGAGCACCATGCTCGCAACGCCGCCCTTCATATCGCAGGCTCCCCGGCCCCACACCGCGCCGTCGTGGACGAGTCCAGCGAACGGGTCGCACGACCATTGTGCCCGCGGACTCACGTCGACGACGTCGACGTGACCGTTGAGCAGCAGTGTCCGTCCTTCGCCGACGCCGCGGAAGCGGGCCACGAGCTGCGGGCGCCCTGCGAACGAGAATCCATTCGGGACGGACGGATGGCCGGCGATCAGCGCGGCGTCCGGCTCCTCGACCGTGACGGCGGCACCCCGTGCGGCAAGCCGCTCGCCCAGGTAGTGCTGGAGCTGAGCCTCCTGTCGCGGGGGGGCCCCCGGTGTATGCGTGACCGTGTCGAAGGCGATCAGTCGGCGCAGCAACTCGAGCAGATCGTGCTCGCGCTGCGCCACGCGTTCGACGACGGCTCTCTCGACTTCATCCAGCTCGCGATCCTCCTGCATCACGGCCCGCAGCGTAACCGACGGCGGTGACTGTCTTTCACCTGTCAGCCCGCCGGCTCGGCGCTCACTCCCGAGACGGATGATCGACGCCGAGACGGCGAGCTACCAGATCGCTCTTAGCGCCGTCGGTTTGTGGTCTGAATGTTCCGTGCCGCTACGTGAGGTGGTTCGCTTTCAGGAATGCGGCTGCCACCGTCGCCGGCTGCTGGTGATCGATCGCGACCGCCTTGTTCATCGCGATGATCGCCGGAGTGGTCAGGAGCGCATTGATGCTGTTGACGGTGCTCATGAGGCTCGGGCACGCATTGACCTTGTTCTTGTTGACAACGAGCGCGATGTTCTGGAAGCCGAAGATGTTCTTTGGATCCTTGAGCACCGTGTACTTGCCGCTGGCGAGCTGCGGGTCGGTCGTGAACACGTCGATCGCCTGGACCGCACCGCTGTCCAGAGCCTGATACTGGAGCCCCAGCGCGAGTGACTTGAACGTGAAGTTGTTGATCCCGTAGACCTTCTTCATGCCGAGCGCGCCTTCCTCGCGGTTGAGAAACTCGGGTCGCGCTCCGAGGGTGAAGTGCGGGACCTTCTTCAAATCGGCCGTCGTGACCAGCCCGTACTTCTTCGCGTATGCGTTCGTTACCGCAATCGCGTCGGTATCGAAGAACGGGGTCATCTGGCTCATGACCTGCCCGCGCTTGGCGTAGAACTGAGAGGCCAGGTTGTACTCGTCCTGCGGGCTTGTGACGGCCGTGTTGATCCCTCCGACGGTTGCCACGGACTCGCCCGTGTATTCGGGATAGGCGTCGATCTGCCCGCTCGTCAGCGCCTTATCGGTGACTTCGGTGGCGCCGATGTCCTCTTTGTAGTTGATCTTGCAGCCCTTGGCCTCGAGCGCTTGCCGGTACAGCTGGCCGACGATGAATTCCTCGGTGAAGTTCTTCGTGCCGAGCGTCAGCGTGCCGCCGGAGGACGACGAGGCCGCGCTCGATGTGCTCGAGCTGCTCGAACCAGTCGCGGCAGACGAGGCCGTGCTCGAGCTCGATTTGCTGCTGCCGCAGGCGGCGATCAATAAGAGGGTCAAGAGCCCGAGGACAGCCCAGGCAAACCTGCGGGGCGGCCGCCGGGACCCAGATCCCCGGGAGCGCATCGGTACTAAGGACATGGTGTGACCTCCTCGATCTATTAGCTGTGACTGCTGGGCTCCCAGCTGGCTTCTATCAGCGCGTCGGTTCTTGCCTTGCGGCCGAGTCTTCGTAGCGGGTATGGGGTGACGAGACGCTGCACGAGGCCGAACAATCCATCGACGGCGAAGATGAGGACGACAATCCACAGCGATCCGGCGATCACGCCACCGGTCCCGTACGTGGGCTCGTTCACGATGATGTCTCCGAGCCCGCCCCCGCCGGCGAACGTGGCCAGTGTCGCAGTGGCGACCACGTACACGGTCGCGGTCCGCACTCCGGCGAAGATCAACGGTAACCCAAGGGGCAGCTCCACTCTGAGCAGCACCTGCAACGGCGTCATCCCCATCGCGCGCGCCGCCTGCACTGCGTCTGCATCGACTCCCTCCACCGCCACATATGCGTTCGTCAGGATCACCGGTCCGGCGAGGATCACCAGCGCCACCATCACATTGAGGAACCCGATCCCCAGGATCCCGATCCCAATCGAGATCACCGCAAGGCTGGGAAGCGCACGCCCGATGTTCGAGACCGTGATGGCGAGGAACGACCCGCGGTGCACGTGGCCGAGCCACACTCCGAGCGGGATCGCGAGCACGATCGCGACTCCGATCGCGACGAACGAGAGCTCAAGGTGGGCAGCAGTCTTTGACGCAAACAGGCTCAGGTTGTGGATGAAGAAGCTGAACGGGTCGCTGGTCTGCATGCTCAGGCGCCTTGCAGTGTCCGCCTGCGCCAGGGCGTGACGAGCCGCTCGAGCAGCACCAGCAGCCCATCGACAACGATGGCCAGTGCGATCGCGAGTGCGCCCGCGGCGATGAATTCGGTCTTGAAGCCGGTTTGGATCGCTTCGAAGATCGGCTCGCCGAGCCCACCGGCGCCGATGTAGGCGGCGACGGTCGCCAGGCTGATGGTGGTCACGGCGGCGATGCGGATGCCGGCCATGATCGCCGGCACGGCGATCGGAATCTCGACGCGGATCAGCCTCTGACGAGAGCTGAGGCCCATCGCGCGCGCGGCCTCGATCGTGGCGTCGGATACCCCGCGAAGCCCAGTCAGCGTATTGCGGAACAGAATCAGCAGGGTGTAGGAGACGAGGCCGATTTCGGCCGTGAACACGTTGATGCCCGTCAGCTGCACGAGCAACTCGAACAACGCGATGGCGGGGATCCCGTACAGGAACGCCGCGAGGAGCGAGAACGGCGTCTCAAACCAGTTCTGCTTGTAGGCGATGATCGCCGCGGTGAACGCGATGACCATGCCGACACCGACTGCGATCGCGGTGAGCACGATGTGTTGGACCAGCCGCGGGCCAAAGACGGTGTTGAAGTTGTGCAGGAACCAGCTCATGCAGAACTGATGGTTCTCCACCACGCACTTCGAGGCGCCCCCGAAGTTCGGGATCACCGGTCCCCCGCCGGCGGCCAGAATTGGGTGAACCGGGAGGCTCACGCGGCGGCGGTGTGCGACTCACCCGGCTTCGGAGCGGAGGCCGGGGCGATCGAGTCCATGATCGTCTGCAGGCGCGCGCTGCCGACGTGCCGCTGCTCCTCGTCAATCACATCGAGTCGGTTGACTCCCTCGGTGAGCATCCGGGACAGCGCGTAGTGGAGGCTGGTCGTGTCCCGGACCTGCGGGGCAGGCGTCGCGTTGGCAGAGGGTGGATCGAGCTCGATGTCGCGCAGCATTCGCACGCGCAGGCGCTTGAGCCCGCGGTCCTCGCCCACAAAGCTGGCGACGAACTCGTCGGCGGGCGAGGCCAGAAGCTGGTCCGAGGTCGCGAGCTGGATCAGACGGCCGTCGCGCATGATCGCAATCTTGTCCCCCATCTTGATCGCCTCGTCGATGTCGTGGGTGACGAAGATCACCGTCTTGCGTACCTGGCGGTGAAGGCGCAGAAAGTCATTCTGAAGGCGCTCTCGGGCGATCGGGTCGATAGCGCCGAACGGTTCGTCCATCAACATGATCGACGGATCTGCGGCCATCGCCCGAGCGACCCCAATCCGCTGCTGCTGACCGCCCGAGAATTCACCGGGATACCGCCGCAGGTCGCCTTCGGGATCCAGGCCCACGAGCTCCAGAAGCTCGCGTGCGCGCTCACGAATGCGTGACTTGGACCAGCCCAGCAGTCGCGGCACGGACCCGATGTTGCTCTCGATCGTCATGTGTGGAAACAGTCCGATCTGCTGAAAGACGTATCCGATGCCACGACGCAGCTGGGTCAGCTCGAGCTGCCGAACGCTCCGTCCGTCGATGGTGATGTCGCCTTCGGTGATCGAGATCAAGCGGTTGACCATCTTCAGCGCGGTCGTCTTGCCGCACCCAGAAGGTCCGATCAGGACACAGATCTCACCGGGCGCCACTTCGAAGGAGAGGCCCTGAACAGCCGCTTGGGGGCGGCCCGGATAGCGTTTGACGACGCTCCGGAACGCGATTTCGGCGGGGGCCGATCGCGACAGATCCTCCAGATCCTGCTCAGGGACGACTTGATCAGCTTGCGCGCCGATCGGTGTTATATATCAGACGAGTGGGCGACCCACCGCGTGGAAGCTCGCGGTCGGTGCTGCGAAGCTGTGCCGCCGATGCTCCTCTGGAATGCTCGCGTGATCGACGGCACCGGCCGGCCGCCCCGGGAGCGCGCGGTGGTGCGCATCGACGAGCGGCGAATCGCCGAGGTTGGCGAGACCGGAGGACCGGCGCCCGAGGAGGCGATCGACGTCGGGGGCAGGACGCTGCTCCCGGGACTGATTGACGCCCATGCTCATGTCTCGAGCGACGTCAGCCGCAGTCCCGGGTTCGGCCCGCCTCCGCCGCTGCATGGAGAAGCTCCGCGCCGGCGCGAGATCGGCTACTTCGTTCTCGCCAAGTCTGCGCACGCGCTGCTCGAGGCAGGCATAACCTCGGTGCGAGACGTGGGCAGCTACGACGACGAGGCCATCGTATTGCGCGAGGCAACTCGCCTGGGGCTGCTCGACGGTCCGCGGATCCTCTCCTGCGCGCGGATCATCTCGGCCACCTCTCCCGGAGGGGCGATCTTCAAGACGATGTACCGCGAAGCCGACGGCGCGGACGAGATGCGCCGAGCGGTGCGCGAGCAGCTCCGCCGCGGCGCCGACTTCATCAAGCTGATGGCGACGGGGGCCCGCTCGGTCGTGGCCGAGGACCCGGAGCCGGCGCAGATGACGACCGAGGAGCTACACGCCGTGGTCGACGAGGCCCACCGCCTGGGCGTACGCGTGGCGGCCCACGTCGAGGGCCT
>Ga0213881_10001520_pt1 | contig 10913 bp, 8 predicted proteins | sample BarmaccoBMER_R08_FD_160104 | JGI IMG/M metagenome (GOLD analysis project Ga0213881, IMG submission 160104) | Barbacenia macrantha exposed rock microbial communities from rupestrian grasslands, the National Park of Serra do Cipo, Brazil - ER_R08 ... | reverse complement strand
TATGCTTCGGTTGTTCAGTATTGGCATCTGTGCCTGCTAGCTTATGCCCAACCTGCATGATTAATTGCTGTGCATCGTTCATGGTTTGAACCTCCCAACTTATCCCTTGCTGTTACTAGACACATCGAAAATTATTTTTAGAACCCCACCACAGTTAGTGCAATATCTATCAGAAATATTTCTCTTGCCAATCCCTATCTTTCCCAATCAGTTCCCGCAGCATTGACTGTAAATCCAATGTACTGAATTTATTTAAGAGAGAACTCAGTCATAAGCAGGAGGATGAGATGGATTAGTTAATTGAGCTGAAGATGTGGCATAAATTACACAGCAACTTCAACCTTGTTCATCCATTTGGCAGAATTAAAGACCAGTCAGAGGTAGTATCCTGTGAAAGCGTAATAAAAATTGTAAATATCTTAACTGAGAACTCAAGGAGATCATAATGCGGCTGAATCTGATTTTATTTTGGGTCACTTTATCGTTTGTGGTTGCAGGAGCAATCATACTGCTACTTCAACCTTCGATCGATTTTCATTCGTCACTAGTAAGTTAAGGTTTATGAACTATCTTGTAGCAGTTTTACCTAATCGAATTCAAGCCGAAGCCGCTTACTCTGCTTTAGAGAAAGAAGGTTTACCTAACAATCAAATTGATATTTTGGGCAGTGGTTATAAAAGTGCCGATGAATATGGATTGATTGATCCAAATCAACAAGCTCGTAAAGGGGCAAAACGTTTGGTGTATTGGTTAGTCCCTTTTGGATTTGTTGCAGGATTTGCGTTCAACGTTCTGACAGACATTGAGATATTTCCGGCGATCGCACCAATTGGTAATCACATTATTGGTGGATTATTGGGGGCCGCTTCAGGTGCATTAGGCGCGTATCTCGTTGGGGGTGGAGTTGGTTTAACGGTAGGTAGTGGAGATGCATTACTCTATCGGAATCGGCTCAATGCCGGTAAATATTTAATCGTGGTGAAGGGAACAGAAGAGATTACTCGCCAAGCCACTCGTATACTGCGCCGATTTGAGCCTGAGAACCTGCAAGGGTATACAGAACCAACGAGTGCCTAGGGTGTTAGCGATCAGCTTGTAGCAATAGCAGTGCGAATCAACGGTATCCCATCAGAGGCGCATCCTTAGTCATTAGAGAGCCATTGTACCGAGAAGCGATCGCCAGATGTCTCAATGAACTTGTCAAGCTGCTGTATCGCTAATGGTTCAGGGAGGGGGTAACGTGCAGGGATCGTTCGCTGTAAATCCGTGTAGTAGCGCATGAACGATGCAAAGTGCCTGGGGTATTTATCTGCTTCTACTCCCAAAAACTCGCCGCGCTGGTAAGCCCGGTTCAAGACAGCGCGCCAGCGAGCGATAGAAGGCAAACCGACAGAATCCACCCCATGTGAGAAGAGCATCATATAGATCTCATCATACTGATTGGTGTCCAAATATTGCTCAAGGCAGTTGAGAGAGGGCTCCATATTGAACACCATCCAAAACGGCACTGAGCCAGTACGCAAGGACCACATCGGCTCCATAAGGATAAAAGACTCCACCAGTAACCGATTGGTCAGGAGCTGTCGCTGCTCATACCACCATTGGTAAAGTTCAGCCACCAAAGGGCTCAAATCCTCCGGTTCCTGAAAGACGATGCGCCGGACATGAAAGCCTTGCTCACGGGCAAAGCGCTCAACGTCGTCGCGTAGAGCTGGCTCAAAGCCCCACTCCGCTTCTGGTCGTTCGCCATCGGGGGCAGGTGGGTTCCATTGCCGTCGGTATGACTGGTAGCGCTCAAGGTATTCTGCTACACGCTCACTGCCTTGGAAGAACTCTTCTGGAGTGGCACCGCCTAGTGCCCCAAATTGGAAGATGTGGCGATCACTAACCTGAGTCGTAGGCCAGGTGCGCTGGCACTCTATAAGGAAGATTGTGCCACCCAATGGCAACGAGTTTTTGAGGAAGCGCTCATACGTTTCACCAAGGCGCAAGCGCTTCATGCGGAAATAGGTCATGCCTAGGCACGTCAATCGGTCTTGGTTGGGATCGTGCATATGGTGTAACTGCAGATCCGGGTTAGCGTCGAGGAATTCCCTAGCATGTTCCATGCCCCACCTCATAACCTCTTCGGGCTCATCTGGATGGATTCCCGGATTCTTTACAGGTATGAGAAAGGTCTGCGGTAACCATGGAATGCCCAAAGCCGCATAAAGGTGAACGAGCGCGCCGTTGCTAGAACCAATTGCTATCGCTGGGTACTGGCGCTGAGGATATTCACTCACCATCCATTGGGCGATAGTCTCGGCACTCACATCGCTAAACTGATTTGGAGAAATTGCCCCAGCTGCGCTGCCATAGGTGTAGATGGCTTCCCTGCCTGGTCGTGGCAACTTGTTAATGAGGTCTAATATTGGTTCTACAGCTGGTGGCGCAATGCCCAGTCCAGGAAAATCTTGACCGCGGAGGTAAAAAGCGATCGCCCGCAGCATAGCCGTAGCAGAATCAAAGCTTGCCAGGTAGGAGGGGGCTATGCGCATCGTTGCCAACACAGAAGTTAACATCTGATTGAAGGATTTGTTCATGTCATCTCCTTGACAGGATGCGACTTTGTCGCGTTGAGGAACGCTTGAGTCACGCGGCTCAGTTCCTGAGGCGTACTGTAATTCATGGTATGTCCTGCACCCGGAACTACAGCTAGTTGACCATCTGGCAAGCGTTTGACGACTTCCTCTGCCCATTGCTGCGACACTATGGGGTCTTTTTGACCGCGCACGACAAGCGTAGGTATGTGCATGTGGGGAAGCTTTTCTTCAATACGGTCTTCCAGCATGATTTGGATGGTACGAATGATGCGCCAGAAGCCAGCCAACCAGTAATCGTATGCCGTAACCAAAGCTAGCGAGGGGTTCTCAAGCTGTGGGTTAGTGATGAAGCCCAATACCTGCTGCGGGAGGCTACGCGTATGCCAGTCAAGCGTCGGCCCCTGCAACACCGCCCGTTCGATGCGAGTGGGGTGGCGCACTGTAAACTCCGCTATAATTTGGCAACCGAAGGAGTTGCCAAGCATTGTCGCACGCTCAATTCCGACCTCGTCCATCCACCGACACAAGACATCGGTTAACTCAGGCAAATCCAGTACGCGCTCTGGCTTATCACTCTCACCATAACCGGGCAAATCGGGGGCATAAACACGGGCTACTGATGCCAGCAACTCAGCAACCGGAATCATGTAGCGACTGGAAACAACAAGTCCATGTACCAGAATCACTGTAGGAGCGTCCTCCGGGAGTGGCTCCACCGACACGTGGGCGTGCATCGACAGACCGTCAACGGCTGTGTACTGACTGAGCAACCTTCCCTTATTTAGGCTCATTTTTGTTCATAATCCAAGCGTTCCTACTGCTCCACGACCTTCTGGTCTTTTCGGGTCTAGTAGCTCTACCACAATAAAGAGAGCGTAGATATTTCGCCTCCTACTGCAGAGTTAATAGGAAACTCTTATGGCACTCTAGCAGGAGACCATTCGCCTTTAATTGCACCTATATAACGTGCTGCCGAATGGGCAACAGAGGCTTTAGCGTCCTTAAGCACGCGATATTCCCACCAACCGCCGTGAATTCGGTCATAAGAGAACGGTTGCACCGCCTCAACAATGCCGCTAACTGCCTCTGGGCTCATGGGAATTAAATTCGGGTAGCTATACATGAAACTGACGTATCTGCGGTCGGGAATGACCTGAATAATATCGCCAGTTAACAGCGCCCCGCGCCCATCTGCGCCTGATGCCCAATGTAACACTGTTCCACCAGCAAAATGTCCGCCACAGCAGATCAATGTTATGTCCTCACTAAGTTGATGTGTTTTACCTTCCCAGAACACAATGGCAGGGTCAGGACGCATTATCCAACCTTGGTCAGCAGCATGTATGTAAATAGGCGCACCATCAAAAGCATGGCTCCATTCCACCATTGCTGCATAGAAATGTGGATGCGAAGCTGCGATCGCAGATATGCCACCTTTCGCGGCAATGGCTTCGACTGTAGCGCTGTCGATTAGACTAATGCAATCCCACAAAACATTTCCTTGCGGTGTTTGCACAAGTAATGCGCGTTGACCAATGGCAAACTTGGGCTCTGTACCGATCCCAGTTAAATTTGTATCGACTGGCTGAATGACATTAGAGTGTTCGGCACGCAATTGTTCGAGGGTTGTCCATTCTTGTCCCTTCCAGTTGACATACTGACGGGCATCTTCACAAATAGGGCAGCGTTCGGGGGGCGAATCGCTGTTCGCATACTGGACGCCACAGGTGGTGCAGATGTAGTTGGGCATGGAGCGGCATTAATTAGCTAAGGGTGGTTCACCAAATTTAATCAGCTATCAATACTGTTCTACTAACTTGGTTTACTTATATATCGTGTTTGCATGAGTTCATCTGCTTCTTTCTAATGGAGTAAAGTTTTTCTATCTCTTCGCAATATTGCTGAAATCATTGTTGCCAAACATCGTAATGATCCAACTGGAGTTATTAAGCTTTTGTTTGAACCCAACCTGACAAGTTTATGAATCTAGCTAAGAACCAAAATTATTAGAACTGGAAGTAGCACATGACCCCCAGCACCCTAGACCTTAGATCTTTTCTAGATTTGTGCCGACTTCATCCAAATCTCAAAATTGAGCGCAACAAAGAAGGGGAGTTGATTATCATGCCACCAACCGGAGGCGGGAGCGGCAATCGCAACTCCAAACTGACGACTCGACTAGAACACTGGGCGGAAGCCGACGGGACTGGGCTAACGTTTGACTCGTCCACAGAGTTTCGTCTGCCCAATGGTGGCAATCGCTCTCCTGATGCCGCCTGGATTCACTTAGAGAAATGAAATACCTTGACTTTGGAGGAAGAATAAGAGGGCTTCCCTCCCATCTATCCTGATTTTGTAGCAAAACTGCGATTCTTATCTGATAGCCTTAGTCAACTGCAAGCCAAAGTGCAGGAGTATATATATTAATAGCGGTTTGCGCTTGGGATGGTTGCTTGACCCCCAGCACTCCAGGGTTGAGATTTATCGTCAAGGGCAGGATGTGGAGGTGCTACAGTCTCCCAGCACGAAGAGCCCAGCCAAAGCTTATCGCTCAGTCACACGTCAATTTGTTACGCTTCCGTAAGCAACGGTTGCAAAGCTACTAGAATTGCAAGTAAAACTGGATATGCAGCTTGGACGATCTTATCGTCATTCAGTATCCCTGGTAGCTTTTCACCATGAAAAAGATTACATCTTACTTGATATAAAACGTTCTTAACTTGAACTAAGTTGCTTATGTCCTCAAAGGGAACAATTATTCCGCGCTGCTCTAATTCTTTATACGAAAGCTTAGGATCGTACTCTCTTGATCTTGACATATCTATCACATAAAAATGCTCTTCTTTTCGTAAATTTTCACGGAGAAAACTTACTGCCTCAGCAAAATCTTCTTGTTTAATTATTTCTGTATAGCGCGTTGTAAAATCTTGAGCAAAGGCATCAAAGACAGCAGCTTCTATGAAACGTTCTTTAACAACAATATGAATTTGACCAGGCTGCTTGATGTCAATAACATATCTGCCGTTACTCTCTGAGATAATTCCTTCAGTGATTTTTACGGCAGTGTCAGAAAGTTCTCGAAAACCTCTATCTTTATTTAATTGAGCTAGAAGACGTTTGGCTCTTGTAGAATATTTGCCTACACAGTAAGCATTGAACGCAATCCACAAACTCATAAATCAAAAGTACGGTTTGCTTGCGTTCTTTACTCCTTCCATAAACCAAGTATGGAAAATTTCTTTTTGCCTGCGGTCCATAGTTTTATCCTAAATAAAATATCAATGACAATCGCTACTTCACTTCTCAGTAGGTGATGGATACTTCACCAATAAGCATTGGGTTAAGAGTTCAGAGCTGAGATGTTAGAAGGGCAACTTGCAACTAATTTGTAATCCTGTCGGTAATAGTCCCTCTAAAGCATATTCAGCAGCAACATCAGGATAGTAAGTTGTAATTGGTAAGCGAATTGTTTGGGTAGAGCCAAGATGCATTTCACTAAGCCAGTAAGCTTGAGCTGCTAAAACTCCAGTTTTAGTGTTTCCTCGTTGTCGTCGTACAGTAATTGGACGCGGAACAAAATTAGTTCCTCCTTTGATTTCCGTCTTTCCTGTGGTCATGAGAGCAACTTCATTATCAAGACGGGACCAGCCCCAGCCTCGACGAGGATTTTCCCATTTTTGGGATGTCTCATTCCACTGTCCTGCTCGTGTATATCCAGACTTCAAAATTTCCACCGCATCCAGTTCTTGAATTCCTGCTTTGCTTAGTTCTGGTATCAGTTCATCTAACAATTCAAGTTCATCTGTCTGAAAATATCCATCTCTGTGAATAACCAAATGATAAAGTCGAGTTTGATTTTTTTCTTCGTAAAGGTTGATTAGTTCAAAAAGAATGTGGCGTAGAGCTGAGAGATCAAAAGTTTCCCGATGAGCTTGAAAGGTAGCTGGAAACCAACCGATGACCCGACCTTGTGGGCTTACAATAAAAGCTGCTACACCAACAGCTACACCATTTTTACGACCAACATCTAAACCAAGAAAAGCCTGTGGTTCCCCTGGCATATGACGGAGATGCCAAGGGCAGTAACCCAATTTTCCTAAAATCCCTAACAAGAGGTTGTATCCTGTATTTTTATTAAATCCAGACCGAAAGGTACTTGCCTCAATTGCTTGAGAAGGCAGCATAAGCTTAACAAACTCACGTTTGAAGATGGGATAAGGATCTCGTTCTGGCGAATTAATAAATTTTTCTTGGTTAGGAACAAACATTAATGCTAATTCATATGAAGTTAAATCTCGGCATTTTCTTTGAATTTCCAAGGTGTCTCCTAGTAGATAGGGACGATATTCTTCGATTTTTAACTCTATCTGAAAATCATGCAAGAAATCAGTAAAGTGATTACAAAACCTTTGAAAGTTTTGAAGGGAAAAAGTGGTAATGTTCGGGAAAAACACAACTGCTTTTATTTGACTAGGTTTTTCTAATAACTCTTTCGCTTTTAATCCTTGGGTTGGATATCCAAAGAAATTACCCCTACCAAAATCTAGATTTTTCTCACGTTGTTCAGCAAAGTTTCTTTGTAGCTCTAGAGAGGGACAGTATGGTGTTGTGTTAAAAGTAATTTTTTGAGTTAGGAGTGAGAGTCCTCCAGAGTTGTTAATCTGCTCAATTTCCCGTATTGCTGCCTTGAATCTGCTATCAATTGACCAAACTTGAGCATTAAATACTTTAGCCTCAATATCATCTTTGGTAAAAGCTTTTTTAAGTAACTGAGGGATATGAGGGTAAATTTTATCTATTCCCTTTGAACCATAATTGACATAAATAGCAGGGGTTTCTAGAGGAATTTCATCAATAACTTGTACACTCACTTCACCTTTACGACGATGATACTCTAGTAGGCTGATATTGCCTAAGTCACTTTGAAGTGCTGCTACTGTGAATTTTGCTAATTCCACATAGCGACATGTTTTACCATCATACGTGTGAACTAGAGGCTGGTTTGAATTAATGGTTGATAGGTCGCGTTGAGCTAACGTGAAGCGGCTGTGATACTCGTTACTGTAGTCAATGGAAAGAAATACATAATTTTTGGCATCAATACGCAGATCCCATTTAAGAAATCTCTGCGCTTCAATCTCCTCTGAAATTCCTACTGTCTCTAAAAAAGCCTCTCGCTTATAGGCATCTACTCTCAAACCCTGACTGCGAAACTGCTCACTAACGTATTGATTTAGAATCTGCTCTAACTGACGACGATACCGTGGGGCTGTAATATCTATCGATAAAATTGACAAAATCTCAAAAGAACCGTTGCTTATTAGTTTATAAGGACTCAGCAGGCTAAACTCCCTTGTGTCTGCTACTATAGGTGTCTTAGTTTCCCTACGTAGACGGTTGGCTAGCTTGCCCAGCTCTGCTGCTAACTCGTCAGGAGCGTTTGCTCCTTTTAAGTCTACTCTGTGAAGATAGAACGAAATTGGAAAAATTGAGTTAACAGATTGAAAGCTGAGTTCAGAAATTGTCATTTTTCTCTATTAAAGGCGGAAGAATTATGCAGGAAATTTGAAACTCTACAAAATATAAAAGAATCTAACCTTATCTCTGTGCTTATCCTGTATCTCTCACGAAAATTTGATGGGGAACTGCTAAAACTCCCATTATTGTTGTCTCTTGGTTAACTGCTTAAAAAGCGACGTACTATATTTCTTAGCTCCTAAGCCAAAACAGATTTAAACATGACGATACCTAACTTTAAGTGATTAGAATCACAAGGCTTACGTGAGTTAGGATTATTATCCTTTGACAGCAATATGGTTTAAGGCGAACTGGGCAAAACTCCTAGCAGAATTCATGCGGTTCATGAGGAATGAAAGCTTGAAGTGAAGTTGGGAGCTTTTCGCTTTACCACTATCGTTTAATTAAGGAATCTACATGCCAAAAATCCCTACAGTGTCTCGCGATATTAATGGAAATACAATTGAACAGTGACAAAAAGATGGCTATATAAATGGCACAACTATGTCAGTTGCGCATGGAAATGACTTAGCACAATGGTTCTGAACCAGAAATATACTCGAGTTGTTTGATTCTCTTGCTGAAGAGTATTTTGGCGCTTTGGACGTAAACATTTTAAAAATAGAACTTCTGTAAAAACTTGACGGAGTGTTAGTGGAGTTAGGTAAGTCAATCTCATCCATTAGGAAGATGGTGCTAGAAGACTAGATCTTTACTCTAAGGGGGTAGAAATTTAAGCACTGTTTAGTATTACTCTTCAACTGAAATAATCCATCAAACTTATGAGGCAAAAAGCTATGACACATACCAAAAACCAGGAATCTGTCTCAGAAGAGCGCAAGATCCGCTATGCAGTTGTTGGACTGGGCTGGATTGCCCAGGAGGATGTACTGCCAGCTTTTGCTACCAAATGCAAAAATTCTGAACTGAGCGCATTTGTTTCAGATGACCCGACCAAAATTGAAGCTCTAAGCCAGAAATATGGCGTACGGCATAGCTACTCTTACAACGAGTTTGAAAATTGTCTTAATAGTGGTGAGATTGATGCTGTTTACATTGCGCTTCCCAACCATTTGCACTGCGAGTATACGGTGAGGGCAGCTAAAGCAGGAATTCATGTACTTTGCGAAAAGCCGATGGCAGTTACTGAGAAAGAGTGCGAACAAATGATTCGTGCTGCTGAAGAAAACAAGATCAAGCTCATGATTGCCTATCGCTTGCACTTTGACAAAGCCAATATGGAGGCCGTGGAAATTGGTAAGTCAGGGCAGCTTGGCGACGTTCGTATTTTCAATTCCGTGTTCACTCAACAAGTTGTTGAGGGCAATGTGCGGATGGAGAAGATTGAGGTTGGTGGCGGCACGGTTTATGACATGGGTGTTTACTGCATTAACGCTGTCCGTTACCTGTTCCAAGACGAACCAACTGAAGTCTTTGCAGTGAGTGCGAAAAATGGTGAGAAGCGATTTGAGCAAATCGACGAAATGACCAGCGCTATCCTGAAGTTTCCGGGAGAGCGACTGGCAACTTTTACCTCCAGCTTTGGGGCAGCTCCGGTCTCTACTTTCCAAATCGTGGGCACTCAAGGCGACCTGCGGATGGATTCAGCGTATAGCTATCAAGGAGAACTGAAGCAACAACTTACTATAAACGGTCAAACACAGGAGCGCTCATTCCCGGCTGGCGACCAATTTGCGGCAGAAATCACCTACTTTTCTGACTGTCTGCTAACAGATAAAGCTCCAGAACCATCTGGGGTGGAGGGACTGGCAGATATTCGCATTATTCAAGCTGTCTATCAGTCTGCCCGTACAGGTAAGCCAGTACAGCTTGGGGAGTTTAAGCGTCAGCAAAGACCAACAGCAGCACAAGTGATTCAACGCCCAGCAACTCAGCCACCAGAACTCATTCATGCTGCCGATCCTTCGGGTCAATCTTGACATCCTCACCGGGCTCTTCGCCACGGTGATTCCTAACCCTCACGAGTTAAGTTTCTGTTTCTTTCCCTTACGGGGATTTCGCAACTGCCCTTCAGTCTGTTGACTGTTAGGTCTTACGTTCGCTCCGCAGACGTTCACCGCTAGCCCAGCGGCGAGAATGTTATTAGCTGCGTTCAAATCTCGGTCGTGGTGAATACCACAACTAGGGCAGTCCCATTCACGGATATTCAACGGCAGTTTCTCAACGATGTGACCACATTCACCACACCGCTTAGAACTAGGAAACCAACGGTCAATCTTGACTAAATTGCGACCATACCAATCGCATTTATACTCAAGTTGCCTGACCAATTCGCCCCAACTAGCATCACTGATAGAAAGAGCAAGTTTCCGGTTCTTCACCATATTCTTCACTGCCAAATCCTCAACGGCGATGGTTTGGTTTTCACGCACCAATTGAGTCGTTAACTTGTGAAGAAAATCAAGACGCGCATCACTTATTTCCTGATGCACTTTGGCGACTCTAAGTCTAGCTTTTTGCCGATTGTTAGACCCTTTTTGCTTACGACTCAAGCTTGTTTGAACCTTTTTCAGTTTGCGACGTTTTGCATTAAAACCTTTAGGGTTAGCAATCTTCTCTCCTGTACTCAAAGCCACCAAACTTGTTACACCCAAATCAACTCCCACAATATTAGGAGATTCAGGCAACTGTTCAATCTCAGTATCAACCAACAAGGAAACAGACCATCTACCAGCAGGCGAAAGTTTCACTGTGATAGTAGAGGGTTCAGCACCATAAGGCAGTTCTCGACTCCAACAAATCGGTAAGGCTTCCGAACACTTAGCCAAGAAAACTTGACCATTCCTCCACTTA
>Ga0213881_10001519_pt1 | contig 10914 bp, 7 predicted proteins | sample BarmaccoBMER_R08_FD_160104 | JGI IMG/M metagenome (GOLD analysis project Ga0213881, IMG submission 160104) | Barbacenia macrantha exposed rock microbial communities from rupestrian grasslands, the National Park of Serra do Cipo, Brazil - ER_R08 ... | reverse complement strand
GTTAGCCAGGCGTCCTGGAGGACCTCGGTCAGTTCCGCCAGGGTGAGCTCGCCGATCCGGCTGGCCCGCACCAGGACCGACGGGTGCCCGTCGAAGTGGGCGGTGGTGAAGAACGGCGATGCCGGGTCCTGTACCAGGGCCAGCTTGTCGGCCTCCGACGGCACCCAGAACATGATCACGTCCGGGTAGCGCTCGCCGGTTTCCGGATCGACGGCGTCAGGCCGGGGGCTCCGGAAGAACACGAAGGACTTGCGGCCGACCTGATAGATCGGGTTGCCACTCGGTCCGTATTCGACCGTGACGTGAGGCATGCGCATGGCGAGTTCGTGCACATCCTCGATGCGAGCGCGACGTGATCCTGCCATTGGTAGTCAGGGGCGCGGCGCCGAGTGCGGCCCGTTTCCCCATCCCCCTTTCAATCCGTACGTGCGGTTTTCCCGCATACGGCTTACCGATGATCTTCTTGGCATGGTTACGCTGCCTTCGGATAGCGGACGGTACCGGAGAGCTTGTGCAGACCCAGCCCGTGCAGCCATTCCTCGGTCCACTGGTCCGCCTGCCCAGCGCGCAGATTCCTGCCGCGCTTCTTGATCAGCAGGCGTTTCAGCCGCCACGCGGCGTACCGGTCGACCTGACGGAACTTGACGGCGGCGTTCCCGGTGCGGAAGTAGTTACCCCAGCCGCGCAGCAGCGGGTTAAGGTCCGCGATCACCTCACGGATGTCCTTCACCCCTACGCGGTTGCGGCCGGTGCGGTCCCGGACTTTGTCCCGGATGCGCTTCATCGCTCGCTGCGAGGGCCACCGGTGCAGGTAGTAGCGCACAACGCGCTTCTGCTCCCACAGGCGCCCTGACATACGGGCACGGAAATGGCATCCGAGGAAGTCCAGGCCCTCCCGGCCATCCCTGAGATCAACCACCTTCGTCTTATCCGGGTGCAGCCGCAACCCCAGCGAGCTGAGGATCTCCCCGGCCGCATCCACAGCCGCCCTGGCCTGCGCCGCGCTGCGGCACAGCACCACGCCGTCGTCGGCGTAGCGCACCAGTTCCCCCAGCCCGCGCCGGGTGAACCCGGTGTCCAGGACGTGCAGGTAGATGCTGGCCAGCAACGGGGAAATGACCCCGCCCTGGGGAGTCCCGGCGACCGTCCGCTCAAGACCCATCTCCGTCATCACACCTGCCTGCAGCCACAAACGGACCAGCTTCAGCACCCGCCGGTCCGACACCCGCCTGCCTATCTCAGCAAGCAGCCGGTCATGGCTGATCTCACCGAAGAAGTTGCGGATATCAAACTCCGCGACGAACTGGTAACCCTCGATGAACCCGGTACGGAGCCGTTCCATCGCCTGCGTAGCCGGCCGCTTCGGCCGGAACCCGTACGAGGACGGAAGGAAATCCGCCTCGAACACCGGCTCCAGCACCAGCTTGGCCGCCTGCTGGGCCACCCGGTCACGGACGGACGGTATGCCTAGCGGCCGCTTGCCGCCATCTGGTTTCGGGATATCCACGCGCCTGGCCGGCGCGGGACGATAGGTACCCGCACGGAGATCAGCCTGAAGTTCCCCCAGGAGCCGGAGGACTCCATAGACCTCCTCCACATACGCCAAGGTGACACGATCCACCCCGGCCGCCCCACGGTTCTTCCGGACCCGCTCCCACGCCTCCCACAAGACGTCACCCCTGTGGATACGGTCATACAGGGCATGGAAACGCCGCTCCGGCGACTGCTTGGCCGCAGCCCATAGCTTGCGTTGAAGTTGCGGCACTTTCCAGGTGGATTCCCACCCGGGCACGACGGGCCCAGACCCGCCGGGGTGATTGGACCGGGCGGTCCCGGCCATGCCCTCGCGCGTACCCTCTCCGCCAGCATGATCAAAGTGAGGGCCCTTCCCTCCCGGCGCGTTATGCTGCACGCCGATCACCGGTACTACGACCCCCTCGGACTCCCGCTGCCCTCCAGATGACTTCACCATCGGCTTATACACCTGGTCTTCGCCCGACGCAGGCCAGGCAGACGGGTCTCTCCTGTTCCAGCCCAGACTGTGCGCACGTGCCGCCCTCCGTACCCCGGAAAGACCCGGCAGGCTGACCCCGGAACAGGGCCCGCCGGACATGGCCTTCGCCGTGACATGAGCGGCTCGGCTCCTCCGTTGTAACTGTGACGAGGCTGCAAGGTTCGCTTTACGCTACAGCCCGCGCGCTTGCTCCCTCCAAAGAGGCTCTCGACACCCCGCTCAGCCCGCCGCCTCACGGCGACGAACCGGGGCCTGCTACCGGGCGCTCCGGTGCCTACCCGGACAGGACCTCCACCTGTAAGCCTGGACCAGCTTTCAGGACGCAACATGCGCCCCAGCGTAAGCGTAAGCGGGCGCCGACCTCGGACGGCGTCCAGGTCGCGCCGTCGGAGGAGGTCCAGGCGAAGATCCGCTCCTCGCCGGTGGCGCCGGATTCACCGATAGCGATGAAACCGGTGGCGTCGGCGGTCAGCGCGGTGATGACAGCGCCCGATCCGGACGACGGCACCGCAACCGGCTGCCAGCTCGTGCCGCCATTGGTGGACAGCATGGCCAGCGGCGCACCGGCCGCGTTGGTGCCCATGACCACCATGCGGCCGCCGGATGCCGCGATGTAGCGCAACGTCGCCCCCGCGGGAGACAGGTCGGTGAGCCTCCAGGCTCTGCCGTCGGGCGATACCCAGACGGCCGGCTGACGGTTGGCCGATCCGGCGGCGGCGAAGCCATGCGAGGTCGCGGTCACCGCCGCGATCGCGCCCGAGCCGCCGAGCCCGCTGGCCTTGGTCCAGGATGTCAGGTTGGTGGAGAACCACACGGCCGGCGCCGAACCGGTCTGGGTGGTCTGGTCACCGGCTATGACGTACCCGGCCGGGCCGGCCGCCGCCGCCACAAGGTCGGCGGCGGCGAGCGCGGCCGTCCCGCCGACGGCGTGCCAGGTTACACCGTCGGGGGAGGTCAATATGATTCCGTTCGGGCCGGCAGCCAGCCAGCCGGACGAGCCGTGGGCCACGGCGGTGAGCGCGCCGAGCCCTTGCCCGCCGAACTCTCCCGGCCGGGTCACCAGCGACCAGCGGTCACCGGTCTTGTGCCAGATGGCCGGGTAGCCGTTGGCGCTGCCCACGGCGATCTGCTGGCCGCCCGCGGCGGCCAGGGCGGTGACGGCCAGCTCGGGGATGTTCGCGCCGGGCAGCGTGACCGGGTGCGCGCCCTTGAGGAACACCGGCCGCTGACTGACCGGACTTGCGGCCGTGGCGCCAATGGCGATGACGTGATCGCCAGGCGCCACGGCCGCGCCGACGACGGACTCGGCTGCCGCATTTCCGAGAGTCGCCGTCGGCCGCCAGGAGGCACCATCGTCGGTGCTGAGGTACGCGACCAGCTGGCCTGCGTCGTTCTGGCCCGCTACCACGAGCCCGTACCCGTCGCCTTTCACCACGCGCGGATGGAAGCCACCGCTGGCGGCGATGGTGCCGGCGTTGTGCCAGGAGACGCCGTTCGTGGAAAAGTAAGTTTTACTTCCGCGGACGGCGAGGAATCCATCCGCGTCGAAGGCAACGCCGGAGATCTCGCCGGTGCCGGGGATCGTCACCGTGGTCCAGTGGGAGCCGCCGTCGGTGCTCAGCCATGCGCCCGAGCCGCCGCTGGCCAGCGCGCCGGTGATCAGGATGGCGTTGCCGTGCGCGGTCGCGTAGGCGATGTTCAGCACGTGGGCGCCCATCGTCTGCCGCTGCCAGTTCAGGCCGTCAGCCGAGGTCCAGACCACGCCATGGCCATTGGCGTCGGCGCCGCCCGCGACGAAGCCGGATGCCGTCCTGGTCACGACCCAGACCTGATCGCCGGCCGCCTGGGTGATGCCGTGCGTGGCGGCCAGGGTCCAGGACAGGCCGTCATGGCTGGTCCAGATGGCCTGCGGGCCGATGGCAAGCCAGCCGCCCGGACCGCCGGCCAGCAATGGCGCGATGCTGCCGGGCGGATTGATGCCCTGGACGGGGGCTAGCTGCCAGGTGGCGCCGCCGTCGGCCGACACGTAGAACTGCTGCCTGGTGACTCCGTCGATGGTCTGCTGCCCGGTCGCCACGATCGTGGTGCCGGATGCGACGATGCGGTTCACGGCGAGGAAGACGCCGCGCTGCTGGAGCCCCGGGTAGGTGGCGAAGGCGCCGGTGGCCAGACCGGTTCCGACGGATTGGTTCAGCTGGGGCGGCTGGTTCCCCTGATTCGAGGAGAGCTGGTCGAACTTCGGGCCATGACCGGTCAGCAGCGTGAAGGCAAGAGCGCCGACCATGCCGAGGACGAGGACCGGTGCCCCCACCGCCGCGACGCGGCGGCCCAGGAAGGCGCGCGGGATCTCCGGCTCGTCGTCCAGCTCCGGATCGAGGCCGGGGTCGAGCAGGAATGACGGCCGGTCAGCCCAGTCGGGGTGCCGGGGCGGACTGGAAGCTTGCGGGCTGAGCTGGACGGGGGCGCCGAGGAGCTGGACATAGGCCAGCGCGGGAGCGGCGAGGGTGCGCGAGGACGGCTCCCCTCGGCTGGCCGTGCGGGTGCCGCGGGCGGCGGCCGTCGCGACGTATTCCTCATCCACGGGCGGATCATCGGCGTACGGCGGCCTCGCCTGCGGCGGCACAACCGCTGTCCGGGCGTGACGGCCCACGGGATGGGACAGCAGCCCGGCATGCGACCGGCGCGAGACGTGCGGTGCCGCCGCGAGCGGCTCGGGATCGGCTACCGGCATCCGCCCGGGCGCGGGCTGCGGCGGGGCCGGCGTCCCGGCCGGGGTCCGCGCGGGGGCTGGCTGCGGCCGGGACCGTAGATACATCGGCGTCTGCGGAACCGCCTGTGCCGGGGGGCGTTCCCACTGGATGCCGGACTCGGCCCACAGCTGGTTCGAGCGCTGCCAGACGGACGCGTCGGCGGGACGCTGCGGGTTCTCGGCCGGGGCCTGCCGCGCCTGGAGCCCGGGACCGCCAGCCCGGCCATGACGTGCCATGGTGGGCAAGAGGGTCTGCTCCTCAGCGGGCGCCGTGACCGGTGAGTCCGTGACCGGTGAGTCCGTGACCGGTGCGTCCGCGGCCGGTGCGTCCGCGGCCGGTGCGTCCGTGGGGGCTGTCTCCGCCGCCGTGGCCGGTGTGTCCTTGGTCAGCAGGAACCAGCCGGCGGGCGGCGCGACGCCGGGCCACGCGCCATCGTCTGGGGCCTGGAGTTCCTGATCCGCGGTGTCCCGATCGGCTATGCCGGAAGCTACACTGCTGAGAGCGTTCGAGTAATGACTGTCCGTGTTCATCGCGGGCCCCAGAAGGCCATTCGCGGACGGAGTGCCATGTCTCTCGCCGACCCTTCGGTTCACTACTCGTCGTGCTTGCCGTCGTAGCTTGATGTTACCTAAAGAGAGCGTCTGTGTACAGAGGGCGATTTTTCCAATCATGCACGACATAGTCGGCGGCGGGTTTGCGGTACTACATGTTCCAGCTCACGGGCAAGATTCGATATCGTGGCTCGTTGAGCACGGATTTCCGTACCCAACGGGCCACAAGATTCGGTATCGGTAGCTGACTGTGATCACCGACGTGACGGCCCAGGTCAGCGCGGGCCTTCCTCGGCGTTGATCAATCCGTAGCCGATGGCCTGACCGGCGGTCAGCACGCGGCCCTGGCGGAAGTCCTCGCGGATCTCCTCCACCGGACGACCGGTCACGTCGGCGAGCCGGAAGTACACGGTGTCGAGCATGCGGGTGATCTGCTGCTCGCGGGCGGTCACCGCGGTGGCCGTCCCGGCGAAGTGGACTCTGGGCTCGCTGAGGGTGAAGGTGGCGTTGGGGTAGCCGGTCCGGTGCGAACAGGCGGCCAGCAGGCCCAGCGCGGGACCGCTGATCTCGCCGCTCACGCAGCCGCGGACCGGCGCGTGCAGGACGTCGAGGATGCCCATTAGGGTCACGACGGCGGACAGCTCCGCGCGCAGGTTCTGCAGCTCGAGGCGGATCGGCTCACCGGCTTCGGCGTCCAGGGTAAGCAGTTGCGCCGAGAGCGTCGCCGCCGCCGGGTCGTCGAGCACACCGCACACCAGCACTATGCGCTTGGCCAGCAGGTTCTCTTGGAGCTTGGCCTGCCAGGCGGCATTCGGATCGACCCACACCCGGGTGGGCTGAAGCGGATCCCGTGCTGGCTGGCCCGGCTGGCCCGGCGGGGTGAACGACGGCTCCCATGGCCGGAACGGATCTGGTGAGCCCGGTCGCCCGGGAATATTGGCATGGATCATTACATGGTCCTCCAGGTGATTTCGGTGCCGAGCGCGGCGGCGTAACGCTCCAGCGTGGACGCGCGCACGTCCGCGGTGCCGGACTCCAGCCGGGCGACGGCCGACTGCGAAGTGCCCATCTTCGCCGCCACCTCGGTCTGCGACAGCCCGGCCGCCTGTCGCTGCGCGGCCAGTTCACGCACCAGCTGACCGCGCTGCTCCGCCATCCGCCGCAATACCGAATTGGCCTGGGCCTCCGGCCACGGCGCCATCTCGCCTTCCATACGTCCAAAGGTATCTCACATTTGAGATAACGTGTGCCTAGACGGGGACGAGCGCCGGATGAATGTGGCATCCACCCGCATAGGACCGGGTGAATGTGGCATTCATCCGGCGGGCCGATCGGCGGCCGGCCGGCGGCCGGTCGGCGGGCGGCCGGCGGGCCGGCCGGGCGCGGGCCCTTCCATGACCAGGACATTTCCGGCACACTACAGGCACGCCCGCAACGCTGGATTGGCCTGGGCCTCCGGCCGCGGCGGGCGGCCAAGTCACGTGTGGTGGGAGGGGACATGGCAGCAACTACAACCCAGGAACCTGGGCTGAAACGCTCCCTTTCGGTCTGGCAGGCGGTAGGCCTGTCGATGGCGCTGATGGCGCCGAGCATGGCGGCCAACATCAACCCGCAGGGCGCGATCGGCGCCGGGCGGGCGGTGCCGCTCGCATTCCTCATCGCGGCGTTCGGCGTGCTGCTGGTCGCTTACACGTTCGTGCGGCTATGCCAGTACTTCCGCCATTCCGGGTCGGTGTACGCGTTCGTGGGCGCGACGCTCGGGCCCCGGTCGGGTGTGATCGCGGGCTGGGGCCTGGTCGGCACCTACACGTTCTACGCGGTGACGACGGCGGCGGCCGCCGGGATCTTCGGCACCGGATTGCTCGACTCGCTCGGCATCTGGAAGAACCAGCCGGCCTGGTCCCCCATGCTCCTGGTCGGCGTGGTGCTGGCGCTCGCGCTGCTGCTCGCCGCCCTGCCCGCCAGGCGCGGCACCAGCCTCCTGCTGACCGTCGAGCTGAGCACGGTGGCGCTGATCCTCATCGTCACCGTCGTGGTGTTCGTCAAGCTGATCTCGCACAGCGCACCGGGCGGCAACCATTTCACGATGAGCGTGTTCAGCCTCCAGCACGGGATCGGCATATCGGCGCTGTTCCTGGGCGTGGTGTTCGGCTTCCTGTCCTTCGCCGGCTTCGAGGCGTCCTCGACCCTCGGCGAGGAAGCGCGCAATCCGTCGAAGGACATCCCGCGGGCGATCCTGGGCGTGGCCATCTTCGGCGGCATCTACTTCGTCGTGGTCACGGCCGCGGAGATGATGGGTTTCGGCACGTCAGCCAAGGGCATCACCGCATTCGGCACCACCCCGTCGCTGCTCGGCTTCCTCGGCACGTCCTACGTGGGCTCCTGGGTGGGCAACATCATCACGCTCGGCACCACGATCAGCGCGTTCGGCTGCTGCCTGGCCTGCACGGTCGGCGCGTCCCGGCTGATCTTCGCGATGTACCGGGACTCGTACGGCGAGAGGGGTCCGGGCAAGGTCTCGCGCTGGGGCACGCCCGCGTACGCGACCGGCGTGGTCACCGTGCTGACCGTCGCGATCTACGTCAGCTACATCGCGGTCTCGCATCACACCTCCCAGCTGGCCACGAACGCGTTCCTGTGGTCCGGGACCATCGGCACGCTCATCCTGCTGGTCGCCTACCTGCTCGCCACCATCGGCATGGTGCTGCTCGTATTCGTGAAACGGAAGATGCCATCGGTGCCGAGGTGGCAGATCGTGGTCCCGATCGCGGCGATCGTCGTGCTCGGCTACACCCTGTACCGGAACGTCTACCCGTACCCGACCGGAGACGCGCAGTGGTACCCGAGGGTGGCGGCCGCCTGGCTGGTCGCCGCGGTCATCGCGGTGGTCGTCGCACCCCGTACCGCACGGAAGCTGGGTGCGGCGCTGACCGCCGCCGACGGCATCGCGGCCCAGGAATACCGAACGGTCGGTGGTACCACGACCCCGCAAGGCATCTCCGCCACGGAAGCGACGTAGCTTGCCGGACCTCCCCCAGCTCATTGACCATCACTGTCACGGGGTACTGCTTCGTGACGCGGATGAGGCCACGCTGGAATCGCTGCTGACCGAGGGCGGTCCGTTCCCGGGCGGCTCGGTCTTCGATTCCGGCATCGGCTTCGCATTCCGCCGCCTGTGCCCGCCCATCCTGGGCATGGACGCTGACGCTCCGCTGAGCGGCTACATCAGCCGCCGCGCCGAGCTAGGCGTGGCCGAGGTGAGCCGCCGCTTCCTCCGTGCCGCCGGGCTGTCCGCCCTCTGCGTGGACACCGGCTACATCCCAGAACAAGTCACGTCCCCGGGCGAACTAGCCGAGCTGGCCGGAGCACCGGCACACGAGATAGCCCGCCTGGAACAAATAGCCGAGGCAGTGGCGTCCACCCAGCCCAGCGCAGCCAGTTTCGCCGACGCGGCACGCGAGGCCCTGGCCGAGCGTGCCGCGACCGCCGTGGGCTTCAAGTCCATAGCCGCCTACCGCGTCGGCCTGGAGTTGAACCCCGAACGGCCGACTGCGGCCGAGGTGACGGGCGCGGCCGGCTGCTTCCTGCGTGCCTTCGCCGGGCACGCAGGAAGCAGCCGGCTCGTGCACGAAACCCTCCACCGCTTCCTAATCTGGACCGCCAACGACCTAGGGTTGCCGATTCAGTTCCATGTCGGCTACGGCGACCGGGACGTTGACCTGCACCGGTGCAATCCGCTGCTGCTCACGCCACTGATCCGTGAGCTGCGTGTGCCGGTCATGCTTCTGCACAACTATCCGTTTCATCGGGAGGCGGGGTACCTGGCCCAGGTCTTTCCGCACGTCTACATGGACGTGGGGCTGGCGACCCACAACCTCGGGTACCGCTCCAGCGCGCTGCTGGCTGAGGCGCTGGAGCTGGCACCGTACGGCAAGTTCCTGTTCTCCTCGGACGCGTTCGGGCTACCCGAGCTGTACTACCTGGGCGCCACGCTGTTCCGCCGGGCGCTGTCGGAGTTCCTCCGAGACGCGCCCGAGGCGGAACGGATCGCGCGGCTGATCATGTCCGAAAACGCCCGTCGCGTATACGGGCTAGCGCGCGGGTGAGCAAGTCCTCGTGGCTGGCGTCGAGCCAGGTGATGCGGGGGTCACGGCGGAACCAGGACTCCTGACGGCGGGCGAATCGCTTCGTGGCCTTCACGGTCTCCTCGCGAGCCTGGTCCAGGGACCACTCACCGTCCAGGTAGCGGAGCATCTGCTGGTAGCCGAGCGCGCGGCTGGCTGTCTTGCCGTCGCGCAGCCCGTCGGCGACGAGCTTGCGCACCTCGGCCTCGAAGCCGGACGCCCACATGTGCTCGACCCGCGCCGCGATGCGCCGGTCCAGTTCGGGGCGGGGCAGGGTGAGGCCGATCTGGATGGCGGGCCGCGACTTCGTGTAGTCCGGCATCGTCGCGGTGAACGGCTGCCCGGTCAGCTCGATGACCTCCAGGGCACGCACGATCCGGCGGCCGTTGCTGGGCAGGATGGCCGCCGCCGCGGCGGGATCGAGCGTGGCCAGCCTGGAGTGCAGAGCCGGGGCGCCCACCTCGGCCAGCTCGGCTTCGAGCCGGGACCTGATACCACCGTCCGTTCGTGGAAAGTTTAGATCTTCCAATCCCGCGCGGATGTACAGACCCGAGCCACCTGCGAGTATGGGCACCCGGCCGCGGGCGGCGACATCGTCGAGGGCGGCGCGGGCCAGAGCCTGGTACTCGGCAGCGTTCGCGGTGCGGGTGACGGGCCACACGTCCAGCAGGTGATGCGGCACGCCGCGGCGCTCGGCCCAGGTGACCTTGGCTGTGCCGATGTCCATGCCCCGGTAAAGCTGCATGGAGTCGGCGTTCACCACCTCGCCGTCGAGAGCGCGGGCCAGCTCGATGGCCAGGCCAGACTTCCCGGCGGTCGTCGGCCCCACCACCGCGAGTACGGTCATCGTTGTCTATAGCCTCGCAGTACTTCGAGTGTGACCTGGCGGACTTTGTGACCCACTGAACTACAGCTCACTGAACCGTACTTCAGTGTGAAGGTACAGCCTCGGTGCCCCGCGACATGTCATCCCTGAAGGAGCGGGCCGACGACTTAACCGGGCGGATGCCAGAGCTGAGATATTAGGGGTACGTTGCGCCAACCATCCCCACCCGAGGGGCACATTGCGCCAACCATCCCCTAACGCATCGACCCCGGCCCGCTTTCTAACACGCCCTAGCGCCCTGAATAAGCCAACGGGGTCCTGGCGCTGGACAAAGATTATTTTCGGACGGGTTTTGGTCGTCCGGCGTGACCAGTGCGTCATAGTGCGTGACAAGTGGCAGACGCGGTTGCCCCTGGTCAGGCGCGGCGGGGCATGCCGAGGAGGACGGGGGTCGAAGCGGCGTGGCCTGGGCCTACGGCCGCTGTGCTGGATTGGCCTGGGCCTACGGCCGCTGTGCTGGATTGGCCTGGGCCTACGGCCGCTGTGCTGGATTGGCCTGGGCCTACGGCCGCGGCGCTGGATTGGCCTGGGCCTACGGCCGCGGCGCGCGTGCGGCGGACGGACAGGGGGGCGCCGTCGGCCAGCAGAT